>Ga0265293_10013022_pt1 | contig 10895 bp, 14 predicted proteins | sample Munlanlewell138R_FD_192505 | JGI IMG/M metagenome (GOLD analysis project Ga0265293, IMG submission 192505) | Leachate microbial communities from a municipal landfill in Southern Ontario, Canada - Leachate well 138R | ecosystem: Engineered > Solid waste > Landfill > Unclassified | place: Canada... | reverse complement strand
TAAATACATTCTTTCTTCTTTTGTACCTGATGGGGTCTTAACATCTCTAGTAAACTTTTCTAATACTTTTCCAACTAAATTTGCTTTCATTTTTTATCTCTCCCTTTTTTAATTTATATTTGTATATCATGACTTGATATATTAAGTAAAAAATTTAAGTCATTTACAACTCTTTCATACATTTTTTTGTATGTTTCATAATGAATTTTTTCATCTTCAAATTTTATAGTCTCTAATAATTGATTAAAGTATTTGATCATATCTTCATATTTTTCTATCAAAGCATTAATATGTTTTTCAGAAATAATTTTTTCACCAATAACCATTTTTAGCCCCCCATTTTTTTAGAATATAGTAATTTAAAATGTATATATTGAATATAGTGTGATATAATTTAAGATTAACAAGGATAAATAATAATTGGTCGTTTATGACCTGTTTAATAAAATTATAGGTCATAAATAACCATATGTCAATAGTAAATGGTTAAATATTTTCATAATATTTATTATAAATATAGGATGTGGTTAAATATGAACAATTTTGACATTAGAATAGGGAAAAAGATAAGAGAATTAAGAAGTAGTTTAAATATTAGCCAAGATGAATTTTGTAAAATGATTAATAATATTATTACGAGAAGTAACTTAAGCAAAATCGAACTTGGTAAAATATCAATATCTGCAGAAGTAGTAAAGAGTATTTCAGAGAAATTTGAGATTTCACCTTATTATTTATTAGATATTGATAAAAAAGATATTGATAAAAATGAAGAATGAAAAAAAAAAAAATATAGAGAATTAGATGAAAAGGATAAAATAAAAATGGAAGCATATTTAGACTTCATATATTTAGAAAAAAATCAAGGATCGTATACATCCATGAATACAAAAGAAAAAAAAGAAGGAAATAAAATAAGCTCCTAATATAATTCAGGAGCTTTTATATCTAGTAATTCCCTTATTTCTGATAAATTATAAGTATAGAAAACAGAGAGTCTTACTAATTTTAATCCAGCAGATTTTAAAGCAGCATTTAAAAAATCATCTCTCTCTATTCTATTTCCTTTAGTATGACTTACATCATCTAACTCTATAGCGATAAGAGGTTTAAATGTATATTTATCACATAATAAAAAGTCAATATGCTTTGCTCTTAAACGATTGAAATGTGAAATATAATTGTTTGAAGCATCTACTTGTATAATGTCAGCCAATCGAACCATAGGACAGATATAATAATCAGTTTCTAATATGGCAAGAGATAAAACTTTAAAAAAATTTAATTCAGCATTAGTTAATAGATTATCTACTTTTTTATATGGATAAAAATATATTAAATCTGGTTCATCATCATTATTAAGTAAAGGTGTTTTTTTTACTAATTTAGACTTTTTACTAGTATTATAAATTAATGCATACATTATATAGATAAAAATAACTAAAAATAATATATCCATAAAATCCCCCCGGTAATTTTAAAATTAGTATAGCATAAAGTTAATACTAAATATAGTCATTATATGATAAAGGTAACGATATATAAGGAAACAAGATATTAATAACTGGCAGTCAGGAGGTCAGGGGTTCAAGTCCCCTAAGCTCCACCAAATTAATAAAAAAGTAGCAGAGAATAAAAATCTCTGCTACTTTTTTATTAATTTGGGTAAATACAATATTATATGAAAAAATATAAAATATATAAGGGAATGGAGGATACGAAATGGCAAAATATAATATGGAAGAATTGCATAAAATGACTATTGATATGCTTAAAAGAAGGGGTGTTACATTAGAAGATATTGGAGAGATAGTCATGCTACTCCAAAGCAAGTACTATAAAGATCTTACAATGGACATATGTGTGGAAAATATTAATGCTGTTCTTACGAAGAGGGAAATAATTCACGCAATTTTAACAGGAATAGCATTAGATGAAATAGCAGAGAAAAAACTACTTCCAGAGCCACTTCAATCCATAGTAGAGTCTGATGAAGGATTATATGGTATAGATGAAATCATACCCTTGTCCATAGTAAATGTATATGGAACCATAGGTCTAACAAACTATGGATACCTAGATAAAGAAAAAATAGGTATAATTAAAAAGTTAGATGAAATGAAGGGTGTGGCAGTTCATACATTTCTAGATGATTTAGTGGCTGCTATTGCAGCTGCAGCAGCAAGCAGGATAGCACACTCAAGAAGAGATTGACTTATAATATGCAAGTGATATAATAATTATATAAAAAAGAACATCGTTCTAAATAGTAGAAAATGATTATTATTTCACATTTAATTGAGTAAGGTGGGGGGACCATGGAGGAAAAGGATATAAAAGTTAGATCTTTATACAAAAGTTTAAGGGTATTGGAATGTTTTACTGTTGAAAAGCCTGAGCTAGGGATTACAGAAATTGCAAATATTATGGGAATATATAAAAGCAATGTACATAATATAATTACAACATTAGAACAGGCTGGATATATTTATCAAAATCCGTTGACTTCAAAATATGGGCTTACAAATAAGATGTTAGAGTTTTCCTATATCATAACAAGTCAGCTTAGCTTTCAGAATGCTGTCTATCATGTGATGAGACGGATTTCTGATACATTAAATGAAATATCATATTTTGCTGTTCCCCATGGAAAGTATGTGTTATATATGTTCAATACTTATCCAAAGACATATGGAAGCAACTATCCAGTTAGAACTATTATGGGAGAAACAGCACCTATGTACTGTACCTCTTTAGGTAAAGCCATGTTAAGCACCATGACTAAAGAAGAAATATTATCTAGAATTGATTTAAATCGAACTAAGTTTACTGAGAACACATTAGTTGATGAAGATGAAATATTAGAAGATGTTTTATTAAGTGGAAAAAGAGGCTATGCCATAGACAATATAGAGCATGAACCTGATGTGAGATGTGTTGGAGTGCCGATTTTTGATAGAGCTCACAAGCTAATAGGGGGCTTAAGCATATCAGGGCCAGTTCACAATGTTGATGATGAAAGAATTAGCAAGTATGCTGAGTTTCTAATGAATGCAGCTTTTGAAATAAAAAGTAGACTTTAATCATAAGTCCTCTGATAAGAAAATATATTATCAGAGGACTTTCTATTTTATATCTCAACTTTTAAGCTTTATATATTGACAGGGGATATGGAGATGGTATAATAAATTTAACAGAATATGAACGGCGTTCTTTAAATAAGAACAATTCTTATATATGGATTACCGTTCATGGTTTAATAAATTATTAAGTTTATTAAGGAGGAAGGAAAATGAAGAAATTTTTAGCATTGGTAATGGTAGCAGTTTTAGTACTGTCATTGGCAGCTTGTAAACCAAAAGAAGTTGTACCTCAAGAACCAGCTCCGTCAGACAATTCATCAACTCCAGCCCCAGCTCAACCAGAGGATAAAAAGGTAAAGTTAATATTCTCTGTTAATGCAGTACCTGGAGATGCTCACTACGAAGCTATGATGAAGTTTGAAGAAGTTGTAGAAGCTAAGTCAAACGGTTCAATTGAAGTTGAAACTTATCACTCAGGTTCACTTTTCAAACAAGACCAAGAATTGGCAGCAGTAAAATCTGGGCAGGCAGACATAGTTTATTTATCAGCTCCATGGTTGACAGAAGGTTCACCTTGGATATCCATGTTTAATGCTGGATATATGTTCAAGAGCTATGATCACATGACTAAAGCCCTTAATGGAGAAGTTGGTCAAGAAGTATTTGAAAGAGTAGCAAAAGAACAAGGAGTTCGTCCTCTTAGTGCATTTTATCTAGGAACTAGACAAGTGAACTTAGTAAAAGATAAAGAAATCAAAGTACCAGCTGACTTAAAGGGAGTAAACCTAAGAATGCCTAACTCCGATGCATGGTTGTTCCTTGGAAAAGCTTTAGGTGCAAATCCTACACCAATTGCATTCTCAGAGCTATATATGGCATTACAAACTGGAACAGTAGATGGTCAAGACAATCCACTACCAACAGTTCAAAGTGCGAAATTCTATGAAGTAACTAAATCAATTACTATTACAAATCACTTAGTTGATAGTGTATGGCCTACTATAAACGAAGGGAAATGGCAGTCTTTAAGCGACAACCAAAAAACTATGGTGCTAGAAGCACTTGAAGAAGCTAGAGTTCTTTGTGATGACCTAAACAACGAAAGAGAAGCTGAATTAATTGAATTCTTTAAAGGTGAAGGTCTAAGTGTTTACTATGCTGATTTAGATGTTTTCAGTAAGGAAGTATTAGACAAATATCTAGAAAACAAAGAATTAACTAAAGATTGGGATATGGATTTATTCAATAAGGTTCAAGCTATAGACTAGTATAAGACAAGTATTTTAAATAAGATCATTTGTGCAAGGTAGAAATGCCTTGCACAATGGTCTTTATTATTCTAATATAATTTTTAACATTTTTTCCCTATTAGATATTAGGAGGATTGGACATGAAGATTTTCTTGAAGATTGTCAACAAAATCAGAGACATCATAGAGATATATGTGCCAATGGCAGCATTTTTGACTATGTTTCTCACCTTTATTTTGCAGATTATTATGCGTCGTATATTTAACAACCCTTTGACTTGGGCCTACGAAGTAACAGTAATAGGATTTATTTGGACAGTCATTTTAGGTGCTTGCTATGCCCAAAGATATAGGACTCATGTTAAGTTTACTTTGATTTATGATATGCTTAGCAAAGAAAAAGCAGCCATTATAAGGGCCTTAGGAAATATAATTATTGTAGTGGCTTTTATATTGCTAATCGTTCCATCTTATAAATATGTTACTTTTATGAACTTCCAATCTACATCTGTTTTCAAAATTAAGTTAAGCTGGATTTTTATGCCCTTTGTATATTTTTTAATCTCTATTTCCCTATATACCATAGAAGAAATAGTTGAAGACTATAAGATTGTTAGGGACTATAGAAGACAACTAAAAGAAAACAAAATTTAGAGGGGAGGAGAGATAATATGAGCTTAGGAATGATTGTATTATTTATAGTATTTGTTCTAATATTTCTACTTAGAATGCCAATATCCTTAGGTATGATTGCTGCAGGAGCTTTCTACTTTGTTGTTGATGGAACAGATTTAGGTTCTGTTGCAAATCATGTGATGAATACCTATTATTCAAACTATGTAATCATAGCAGTACCATTATTTATTTTTACTGCCAATGTAATGAATTCAGGAAAAGTAACAGAAATGGTATTTAAGTTTGCCAACGGATTAGTTGGGGGAGTAAGAGGGGCCTTAGGTCATGTAAATATCCTTGCATCCTTAATTTTTTCTGGGATGACTGGTTCAGCCATAGCAGATGCTTCTGGCCTAGGAAAGATGGAGATAGATGCCATGAGAAAATCAGGTTATGATGACGCTTTTTCCTGTGCTATTACTGCTGCTTCTGCTACAATTGGGCCCATATTCCCCCCAAGTATTCCCCTAGTAATGTATGCCATGCTATCTGGCACATCAGTAGGAGCATTGTTCTTAGGAGGGATGTTGCCTGCAGTCTTAATAAGTATTGGTCTTATGGTATATGTTAGTATCATGGCAAAGATAAGGGATTATCCTAGGGAAGAAAAAATGCCCTTTAATCAATTTATAAAATTTACAATAAATGCACTGCCTGCAATATTTACACCAACCATACTTTTGGCAGGAATATATACAGGTATCATGACACCTACAGAAGCTGGAGCTGTTGCAGCAATCTATGCCATTATCATATCATTTCTTGCATACAAAGCCATGTCCTTTAAAGCATTATTTCAAATAATAAAGGATACAGTTAGGGAAACTGGTTCTGTAAGTTTAATGATAGGCGCTGCTGCTATTATTTCATATATTGTGGCTAGAGAGCAGATAGCCAACAATTTAGCAGCTTATGTATTAAATGTGACTAATAGCAAATATGTGTTTTTAATTATAGTAAATATTATAATTCTAACACTTGGAATGTTTATAGATACTTCTACTATTCAGCTAGTATTCGTACCTATTTTAATTCCAATGGCTAAAGCCCTAGGGATAGATTTGATACACTTCGGATTAGTAGTTACTCTTAATATGATGATTGGCCTATCAACTCCGCCTTTTGGAATGCTTTTATTTATTACATCAGGAATATCAGATACTCCACTTAAGGATATTATGAAGGAAATAAAATGGCCTATAATAGCATTGCTTGTAGTTCTATTAATAATCACTTTTGTACCAGAAACAGTACTATACTTGCCAAGACTGTTTAAGATGATTTAATGACAGGATAATTTATTGAAATGAGGGATATTTATGAAAAAGTATGGTGGGGTTTGGCCTACAATGATATCTGCCTTTGATGAAAAAGGAAATTTGGATTTGGAAGGCAATAAAAAGCTTACTAAGAGACTTGTTGATATGGGTAGTGATGGATTATTTGCTGTTTGCCAATCTAGTGAAATGTTTTTCTTGAATCTAGAGGAAAAGGTAGCCTTAGCCAAAGCAGTAGTAGAAGCAGCTGAGGGGAAAATTCCAGTCATTGCTTCAGGTCATACTTCAGATAGTCTAGAGGATCAGATTGAGGAAATTAGAGCTATGTCTAAAACCGGTGTTGATGCAGTTATTTTAGTTAGCAATCGCCTTGCCAAGGAAGATGAAGGCAGTGATACTTTTATCAAAAACTTGCAAACTATTTTAGATGCAGTACCAGATGTTAAACTAGGAATGTACGAATGTCCTTATCCTTATAGAAGACTTTTAACTAATGAGGAACTAAAGTGGTGTATAGATAGTGGTAGATTTGTATTTTTAAAAGATGTTAGCTGTAATATTGACATTGAAAGGCAGAGGGTCCATGTTGCAAAAGGAAGTGACCTACATTTATTTAATGCCAATACTGAAACTTTGCTTGATTCTTTAATAGCAGGTTATGATGGATATAACGGTGTAATGGGGAACTTCCATATAGATATTTATAAATGGCTTTTCGAAAACTTCAAAAAAGCCGGAGAGGAAGCAAGGGAGCTTCAAAATCAGCTGACAAAAGTGGCAGAGATTGAAAACTTTGGCTATCCACTAAATGCAAAATACCATGGAACCCTAGAGGGTTTGGAGATAGACATCTTTTCTAGAAGACTTGAAAAAGAAAGCCTTACTGAAGAAAGAAAAGAGATGGTTCATGAACTAAGGAACTGGGAAGAAAAAACTAGAAAAAGACTATCTTTATAATAAGCTTAGTGAAGGAGATACAATATGTATTTAGATATTATTAGGGATACGATAGAAAAAGAAATGAAAGCAATAGAATTGCTTTCCCATAGTGTGGATGAAGAATATGAGTTAGTATGCAAAGAGATATATGGATGCAAGGGAAAGGTCATCTTTATGGGAGTTGGGAAATCAGGTCATATAGGCAAAAAACTTGCAGCAACCTTTGCTAGTACTGGAACACCAAGCTTTTTTGTACATGCTACAGAGGCGGTACATGGTGATTCTGGAATGATAGAAAAAGAAGATATAGCAATTCTTCTTTCCAATAGTGGAAACACAGTTGAAGTTTTAAATGTATTACCTATATTAAAGTCCATTGGATGTAAAACCATTGGATTTACATCTAAGGAAGACTCTCTTTTAGCCAAAAACTGTGATTTTAAGCTGATTTATCCTAAATGTGATGAGGCAGATCATCTTGGTTTAGCTCCCACATCTTCATCTACTATGATGCTAGTTTTAGGAGATGGAATAGCATGTGCTCTTTCTAAAGCCAAGGATTTTAAAAGAGAAGATTTTCATATATATCATCCTGGTGGTAGCTTAGGAAAACTGTTAAAAGGAGAATAAGCATATGAGAACAATAACAGTAGTTGGGTCCTTTGTAATGGATATGATTGGAACTGTGGACAAATTTCCTTTAGAAGGAGAAACGGTGATTGGAAAAACACTTAAAACCTTCCCTGGAGGGAAGGGAGCTAATCAAGCTGTAGCAGCAGCTCGATTAGGTGGAAAAGTGAATATGATAGGGATGGTAGGCAAAGATGATTTTGGAAATACATTTAAGTCTTTATTTAAAGATGAAAATATAGATATAACTCATGTACTCACCAGTGAAACTGAGCCTACTGCTGTAGGGCTTATTCAAATCAATAGTTTGGGAGAAAACAAAATTGTTGTAATCCCAGGAGCAAACTATGAATACTCCATAGAAGATTTAGAGGAAGTAAGAGAAGTACTAAAAAACTCAAACCTAGTAATGACTCAGCTTGAATTAAAACATGAAGTCACATTTAAACTAATCCGCATCTGTCATGAATTAAATGTGCCATTGATTTTAAATCCTGCACCAGCCATTGAAATTCCCAAGGAGTATTTGGAAAAAATAACTTATTTAACACCTAATGAAACTGAACTAGAAATATTAACAGGTATTAGAGTAGACAGTATGGAAAGTGTTAAAGAAGCCACAAGGAAGCTTTTAGATTTAGGTGTGAAAAATGTTATAGGAACCCTTGGAAGCAAAGGGGCCATTATTGGAAACAACAATGGATTTCAGCATATAGAGGGTTATAAAGTTGATGTAGTAGATACTGTAGGAGCAGGAGATTCCTTTAATGGAGCCTTGGCCTATTGTATAGTTGAAGGATATAGCCTACCTGAAGCAGTAAAATATTCCAATGCAGTAGGAGCCTTAGCTGTAACTAAGCATGGGGCCATACCTTCACTGCCAAGAAAAGAAGAAGTAGAAGAGCTAATAAGTGGAAAAGGATTCCCCCTAAATTAGAAAAAAGTAGCTAGAAATTATTTCTAGCTACTTTTTCTATTTACCATTCAATTGAAATCATAGATTTATCAATGGAAGTCAAATCCTTAGCACCAGTTAGTATCATGGTTTGAAGAAGTTGATTTTTCATATCATTAATTACTAAGGAAACTCCTTCCCTATATCCACCATAAGCTCCCATGACTACAGGTCTACCTATTAAAACTGCATCTGCTCCCAGGGCAATCATCTTAAACACATCTATACCAGAACGGATTCCACCATCTACTAGGATCATGACTTTTCCTTTTACAGCCTCTGCTATTTCAGGCAATACCTTAGCTGTAGATTGGGTATGATCCAGAACTCTACCACCATGATTAGATACAACTATGGCCTTTGCTCCAGCCTCTACTGCCATTAGGGCTTCTTCTCTGGTCATTATTCCCTTAAGTACAAAGGGTAAATCAGTAGAAGATATAACTTCCTTTAGCTGGTCCACATTTTTAGGACTAACAGGATAGCCCATTAAGGCCATGGTAACTAACCCAGCTCCATCAATATCCATTCCTGCTGCAATAGCTCCAATACCTTCAGCTTTTTTTATAGCATCAATGACAAAATCATTTTTCTTAGGTTTAAGAATAGCAACACCCTTACCATCAACTTTTTTTAATATATTTAAGCCAATTTCATAAGGGGCAGGAATAGCAGAGTCTCCTATCATAGCTATGGTTCCAGCATCCAAACTACCATTAACTACTGCATCAATATATTCTTCTTCAGTCAAAGAAGTTCCCATATTAAATTGGGTTCCTGTAATTGGAGCACTAATTATTGGAATATCCAAATTTGTACCAAAAAAATCAAAGGACAAATCAGGTTCTGTGGCATCGTGGATAGTTTTCAGCCTTACTTTAACTTTGCTTAAATCATTAACATTAGATTTAAAAGAAGAACCTGTTAAATGTCCACCCATACCAGGAACTTCTCCAGCACAAGCTACTCCATTGCATATAGGGCATACTCTACAAAACCCCTTTAAATTCACCCTTGCAGCATCTCTCACTTCTTTTAAATTCATAGCAATAATTACCTTCCTTTTCTTTCATTTGAGCCACTATAGTAGGCATCAGCTATTTTAGGATAACCCATATCATGTAATACTGTCAAGACTACGGACATTATCTCATAACTAGAAGTTATCCCATCTGTACCTCTAATGGTTTTAATCTTATCCTCCACTTCTTTAACAATCAGATCAATGTCCTTTTGGTTAAGGCTAATATTAATATCATTCCCAGTATTAGAAACACTTACTTGGATTTTTTCTGGTATGAAATCTACAACATTGCCACGCTTTTTAACAACTTTTAACATTTTCTTTACCTCCATTAAATAGTTTCTATTATTGATGCCACCAGCTCAGCAGTTTTCACTAAATCATCTACAGCAATATACTCCTCTACACTATGGGCATTAAACATACCAACCCCCAAGGTAGCTGCCTTAATCCCTTTTCCATTGAAAATATTAGTGTCTGAACCTCCACCAGTAGGCTTTGGAATATATGGAAGATTTATTTTTTTCATAGCATTTTCTATTAGCTTTAATATAGGCTCATCTTCACTTAAGAAAAAGGTAGGGTAAGCATTTTCTACTTCAATATCTACCTTAGCATCAAAATCCTTTGCTGCTTTTGACAAAGTATACACCATGTGCTTTATTTGATTTTTAAGTTTTTCTTCATTTAGACTACGACATTCAAATTCTAACTCCACATAATCAGCCACTATGTTAGTTGCTACGCCTCCCCTTATGATACCAACATTTGCAGTAGTTTCCTCATCTATTCTTAGTAGACTCATGTTTTCAATAGCCCTAGAGGCCACCTGTATAGCATTTATACCCTTTTCTGGATTAATACCTGCGTGGGTTGCTTTTCCGTGAATTTTTGCATGGATTTGTGCTTGGGCAGGGCCTTGAACATTGACACCACCTATTTCACCACTGGAATCCAAAACAAAGGCCATCTTAGACTTCACCATTGAATAGTCTAAGTACTTAGAACCCAATAGTCCAACTTCTTCACAAATAGTAAATACTACTTCAATATCGCCATGGGG
>Ga0265293_10013020_pt1 | contig 10895 bp, 7 predicted proteins | sample Munlanlewell138R_FD_192505 | JGI IMG/M metagenome (GOLD analysis project Ga0265293, IMG submission 192505) | Leachate microbial communities from a municipal landfill in Southern Ontario, Canada - Leachate well 138R | ecosystem: Engineered > Solid waste > Landfill > Unclassified | place: Canada... | reverse complement strand
GATCCTCCGTTTCAAAGGTTTCTATCGCAGTGTTGTGTTTTTCCCTGTGCTGGTGAGCACGATTGCTGTAGGCATCACGTTTTCGATTCTCATGCAACCGAACAAGGGCGTGATCAACGTTGCCCTTCGTGCTCTTCATCTCCCTTACTTTGACTGGCTAGGAGACCCCCGCCTTGCTCTCTACTCAGTAATTTTTGTCGATGTATGGAAGGGAATCGGAATAGCCACGGTAATCTATATGGCGGGGATTCTTGCCATACCTCAGGATTATTTTGATGCAACGAAGCTTGACGGTGGGTTTTGGATTCGATTCAGGCATGTCATCATCCCGTTGGTGAGAAATTCGACCTTTACCATCATCCTTCTCTCGTTCATGGGAGGATTACGTACGTTCGATATCGTATGGGCCATGACAGGAGGAGGTCCCGGATTCGCCAGCGATATTCTCACTTCAGTTATCTACAAGCAGTACCAAGCAGGATTTTATGGCTTGTCGACTGCCGGAAATGTAATCCTCTTCGTGCTGGTTACCGTTCTGGTCTTACCCCTGAGAACATTCTTCAGTAGCAGGGAGATTGAATTATGAAACCAAAGAAGTTTTCATTGGCCGTCCTCGCTGTGAATATTCTCGTCTTTGTGGTTTTGACCATCATCTTCATTGTACCATTCATCTACATCCTCCTCATGGCGTCAAAGAGCAGCAAGGAGGCTGCGCTGCTGGCCTTCAGCCTCCCGGCAAAGAACCTCTTTATCCGAAATCTGATGGATGTGATAGCATACGGCAATTTTCGAATGTTCCGCGCATTGATCAACAGCACGGTGCTGACGGTCGCTTCAGTTGCCTTGATTGTTGTCTTCGGCTCACTCTTTGCCTTTGTAGCCCAACGCAAAAATGACAGGATAGCCGCTCTGGCGATGGGGTTGCTCCTCATTGGATTGATGATTCCACCGGCTGTGGTCCCTACCGTCTTTTGGCTACAAAAACTGAAGATTTACAAGACCATGTTCGGGATGGTGATGATCGATGTAGCCTTGTTCATGTCCTTTGCGACGATGATTTTCAGGACTTCCATGGCTGGTATTCCTCGCGATCTCGATGAAGCGTCCTTCATCGATGGAGCAGCACCACTGAGAATCTTCTTCTCTGTGATCCTCCCGTTGCTCAAGCCAGCCATCGTGACGGTTGTGGTCACCAGTTCGGTAAACATCTTCAACGATTTTGTTGGACCTTTGTACTTCTTGCCAGGAGCCAAGAACATAACCGCACCGCTTACACTATACTCCTTCATCAGCCAGTTCAGCACACAGTGGAACCTCCTTTTTGCAAACGTTGTTGTGATCAGCGTCATCCCGCTGATCATCTTCATATTTTTCCAAAACCAATTGGTGTCCGGGATGATGGGAGGAGCAATCAAGGGATAGAGGACGATGGTGTTGGAGTACCCAGAGATTTCACACTTACAAAACATACATCATAACCCACCATATCAAGGAGTGTAATTATGTCGACCAAAATAAAACTACAAGTGAACTACCTCGATCATCTGACCGGCATCGTTGAGAGCCCGCAGTTTTCATGGAGCATTGATTCTCCATTTCGTAACTGCTTGCAGCTCCAATATCAGATACAGATTGCCGAAGATGATGCCTTCTCTTCGATCACCTGCAACACCGGACTGGTGAAGAGTAGTCAATCTGCACAAATACGGGTGAAGGATTTTCACCCGGAGGAGGGTATCCTCTACTTCGCCCGGGTTCGCGTTGTCACCGAGGCTGAAGGACAGGAGGCCACTGAAAGCAAATTCAGCCCAGCGGCAACCATTTTGGGAGGGCTGAAGCATCCAAATGAGCTGAAGGAACACTGTATCACCGCAGAGAGGGAGGAGGACATCTCACGCTCGAAGGGAACGTATCTGCGTAAAGAGATCACCATTGATAAGCAAGTTCGTCACGCAGTCGTCTTCTCAACTGCGCAGGGGATGTACCAGTTGCACATCAATGGAGAAAAAGTCTCTGATGAACAGTTTGCACCTGGCTGGACTACGTACAACCATCGCTTGCTCTATCAGAGCTACGTGGTCACGGATCTCTTGAACTCAGGAACCAATGTCCTTGGTGCCCATCTGGGTGCCGGATGGTACAAGGGTACTATAGGTTTTCAGCATATCCATAATTTCTATGGCGATTATGCAGCACTCTCGCTTCGCCTCGACCTGTTCTATACCGATGGAACGAAACAGAGCTACTACACCGATGACAGTTGGAAAGGATCATACAGTCCCGTGGTTAATGCCCAGCTCTACGATGGTGAAACATGGGATGCGCGGTTGGAGCAGGAGGGTTGGGATCGTCCTGGATTTGATACCGACGCTTGGTGGAGTGCAACATCAACACCCTGTACCTCAGAGCGAATTGAAGCCCAAGTAGGATCCCCGGTGACGCTCCAGGAAGAGATGGCCCCAAGACTTGCTTTCTTTACCCCTCAAGGGGATCGTGTCATTGATTTCGGTCAGAACATGTCAGCGCTCGTTGAGATACGAGGACAGGGTAAGGCAGGCGACACCGTCGAGCTTACCTGCTTCGAAGTGCTGGATAAGGACGGGAATGTCTATACCGCCAATCTACGCAAAGCAGCACAAAAGATCACGTACACACTCAAGGATGACAAGCCCTTTGTCTATCGCCCACACTTTACGTTCTTTGGCTTCCGGTTCATCCACGTCTCGTCCTTCCCCGGACGCAGTGACCTTGACAATTTCCGAGCCTACGTAGTGCACTCCCAGATGGAAGAGACCGGCACGTTCGCCTGCTCCAATCCCGACATCAATCAGCTACAGCACAACATCTTGTGGGGATTGAAGAGCAACTTTGTCGATATCCCTACCGATTGTCCCCAACGTGACGAACGATTGGGATGGACGGGTGACGCACAGATCTTCTGCCGGACATCCAGTTATCTGGTGAACACCTATACGTTCTTCAGCAAATGGCTTCGTGACCTTGCCCTCGACCAGACGCCTGATGGAGGAGTTCCGCATGTCGTTCCCGACCTGCTCAACAAACACCCCTTTGATGATTGGTTGATCAGCCAAGGCACACACTCTGCTGCCGCATGGGCTGATGCGGCGGTCATCAACCCATGGGTCCTCTATCTGACGTGGGGAGATACGAAGATCCTCGAGAACCAGTGGGAGAGCATGAAAGCTTGGATTGACTTCATGAAAGCGCATGCGGTGGATAATATCTGGAATTACAAGCTTCAATTCGGTGACTGGGTCGCCTTGGATGCGGAGGAGGGGAGTTACTTTGGAGCGACCCCCAACGAATTGACCTGTACCGCCTACTACGCGTACTCTACGCAACTCTTTGCGAAAGCCGCTCGGGTCTTGGGGAGAGCCAAGATCGCAGAAGAGTATGAAGCGTTGTACAACCAGATTGTCGAGACCTTCCAAAACACGTTTTTCAATACAGATGGAACAATGACAGCTCAAACGCAAACTGCGCATATTCTCGCTCTCCACTTTAACCTGGCTCCGAAGAAGTATCTCTCCCAGACGGTAGCAGGGCTCAAGAAGTTGCTGGCTGCCCACGACGGACACTTGGTGACCGGGTTTGTCGGTACGCCGTACTTCTGTCATGCACTCTCATCGCATGGCTGTGTTGAGGAAGCATACGAGTTGCTCTTGAAGGACGATTTCCCCTCCTGGCTCTATCAAGTGAGAAAAGGAGCGACGACGGTGTGGGAGCATTGGGATGGCATCAAGACTGATGGGTCGATGTGGAGTCCCAACATGAACTCATTCAACCATTACGCCTACGGAGCAATCGGTGAGTGGCTCTATCGAGTGGTCGCCGGAATTGAGATCGATGAGCAGGCGCCCGGGTACAAGCACTCCATCATCGCTCCAAGGATTGGTGGTAATCTTGATTGGGTCAACGCACAGTATAGGTCGATCTACGGGCCAGTGGGTGTGCATTGGAAGCTGGGAACTGCGCCCAAGACCGTCGAACTTCAGGTCACTATTCCAGCCAACACCAGTGCAACCATCATGCTGATGGATGCTGCAACGGTATTGGAGGCAGATGGGCAGGAGTTCAAACCCAATGCATCCGGCTTTGAAGCGGAAGTGGGTTCTGGGCACTATACGGTCCGATATTTGCTACGATAACCTTCCGACCAACAGGAGCCATGGACAAGGTTGATTCTTGCCCATGGCTTCTTATGCGTTGTAACGCTGATAGGTGGACAACGCTCGTGTGAAATCTTCTTTCATTTCACTGATCCAGAGAGGGGGAGCCTCCGCCTCCGATGTTTAACACGGACAGCGTTCGAGCTCCATAATCAGGAGATAAATGCTATAATCATGCCAACAACGGTATGGGTTTACACGGGTGAAAGGTACAGCGGGTGGAAGATTTTCATTCCGCCCAGACCTCTATTGTCCCACGCAAAATAGGGTATGAGATGAAGGGTCTGTGCCCGTGCCTTGAGCGATTCTGCCTCTTGGTAGAGAGTATGGCTATCCCATTTCAACGGACTGAGGTCAGCCCCGTCGTTGGTTTCGAGACAGAGCAAAGACTCTTCTGCGATGGTACGCCAGACCGTCTTGAATATAGGATTTGAACGGACTCCCACCGATGACCAGTCGGTATTTGGATGGTCGACTTGCTCACTACAGTAGAGGAGCGGACCACGCATGACAGCAACTTGGTGGCTGGAATTCTCCACCATCGGGTGGGCCAACACGAGTCGAGCTTCCATATCCATGGAGAGGATCAACTCGTCACCGACCTTCCATGGTCGAGTGATGGGGATGTAGGTATTTGCATCTGCTTCGGTGAGTGTACGTTCCTCTGCCCCATATGAAAGCCTACCGCTCTTCAGCCAGGAAGGCACTCTCATACTCAGGGTAAAGGGTGAGCCATCACTCTCGGAAATGATAATACGTACCGTCCCGTCCCATGGGTAGTCGGTCTGTTGTTTCAAGACGATGCGATGCTCCCCGATGTGGATTGTTGCGGTGCCTTGGGCGTATATGCCGATCAAAATTTCATCGCCACGAAGCGCCCAAGTATACTCGCTGACCTCTACAAGTGCCCGGACCATGTTGGGGGGACAGCAGAAGGAGGAGAGATACTCGCTCCTGCTACGTTCCCACTTCAAATAGAAGGGGAGGGGTTCCTCCTCCCGTGCGAGGGGATTGGAGTAGAAGTATCGCAATCCATCACGGCTTGTTGAAGCCAATACAAGGTTGTAGAAAGACTGTTCAATGCGATCGATGTGAACAGCATTCCCGTTGATGAGGAAGAGACGCCAGTTGAAGAAGATATTGCCGATGGTGGCGCAGGTTTCGTTGTACGCAGTGAGGTTCGGCAGCTGATATGGCCGACCGAATGATTGATGGGTCCGGGACAATGCAGGATGGTCTCCGGCGAACCCCGCAGGAGAGACACCGTCGTAGAGAGCCCCGACCCCACTGTTGATGTACATCTTTGTGTACTCTTCGCTCTGCCAGACCCGTTGCAGCATCAACAAGTGTTCGGGGTTTCCCAGTTCGGCGTATAGGTCCGCCACTCCGCTGTACAGATAGGTAGCCCGAACCGCATGGCCGAGTATCTCATCATGCTCTGTCAACGTGAGGCGGTCCTGGTTGTCGTCCGTTCCCCCTACTACTGAATCACGCAACCTGATGGCCAGCTCGGCGGTTTTCAGATGGGTAGGGTCACCGGTGTGGCGCCACAACTCGACAAGGGCCATGTAGTGGGAAGGGCAGATCGCCGTTTTGCCTGAATTGGTGCGCTCAGCCTCCTCAAAGAGGGTTTTGAGACAGAGGGCGGCTTTGATCCCCAGTTCCAATAACGTTGTCTCGTGTGTTGACCGAGCATGGACAATCGAGGCGGTGATCAGGTGGCCAAGGTTGTAGGCTTCGAAGTTGAGACTGTCGCCCAACCTGCTTGCCTCTCTCCCTTCCTTGAGCTTGATCGAATATTGGGTGAATATGTACCCATCTTCCTGCTGCACTTGGCCTATCAACTCGATCGCAGAATCTATCGTACGTTTCAGTTCTTCATCGCCAGTGACTGCCCAGGTGTATGAGGCCGCCTCAAGCCATTTGTAGAAGTCTCCATCGGCGAAGGGGGGGCCCTGATGCGTTCCCTCTTGGAGGCCTGCGGCAATACGGAAATTGGCGAGACAGTGACTGATCTCATCACTGGCGAAGAGGCGATGAATATTCGGGACTATCACCGTGTGGGCACGCTGGACCTGAGTGGACCAGAAGCCTCCTTCAAGCTGTGTGCTATGTAGGGGTAGCGTCATGACTGCGGCATAGGGGCTGTGTTTTTTTGTCATTGATCACCTATCCTTTCACCGCGCCAGTTGTCAGGCTCGCGATGATATGTTTTTGCAGGAGGGCGTAGACCACCAAGACGGGGAGGATGACCATCATCATGAAAGCAAATACCGTGCCCCAGTTGGTGTAGTATTGAGAGACGAAATTATAGACACTGATGACGATTGGCCACTTCTTGCTGTCGCTGATCAAATAGAAGGGAGCGGTAAAGTCGTTCCAAATCGCTGTGACCGTGACGATGGTGGAGGTCACGATGGGGGTACGCAGGAGAGGGATGATCAGCAGCATGAACAGTCGAGGATAGCTGCATCCCTCGATTACGGCCGCCTCGTCGATCTCTCGGGGGACCGTCTTCATGAAACCGGCCAACAGAAAGACTGAGAACGGGAGGTTGATGGCCACATAGAAGAGGATGATGCCTATATAGGTGTTGTGGATTTTTGTTTGCATCATCAGCTGAATAGTCGGGATAATCGAGATGGGGACGATAATGCCAGCAAATAGGGCGAAGTAGAGGATCTTTCCCAGCTTCCCCTCTTTGCGCTGGATGATGAACGCTGACATGGAAGCGAATAAATTGACGAACACAGTGGCAAAGGTTGTGATGATCAGGCTATTGCGGAGACCTCTCCAAAAATATGGTTTGGAAAGGACTGTGATGTAGTTTTCCAAAGTAGGATTGGAAGGGGGAGAGAGCTTGAAAAGGGCACTCTCTCGTACATCTTTGAAGGAGTTGACGAGCATCATCAAAAATGGAGTCAGAATGATGGCTGAAAGGATGATGCAGAGAAGGATAAGCAGGGTGTGCTGAAGGTGTCGTTGTGCGGTCATAGCTCCACCTCCCGTCGCCTGAGCAAGAGCAATACGGGAAGACCAATGGTGATGATCAAAAGGCTGAGGATGATGTTGGCTGCTGTACCGCTTCCATAGAGGCCGAGGCTGAAGGTACTCATGATGTAGGTGTTCATTACCTCGGTGGCATATCCGGGCCCTCCATTGGTCAGCACCAAAATCATGACGAAGACTTTCATGGTACCGATGAGGGCAAGCACGACGTTGATGGTAATGGATGGGGCAAGCAACGGTAACGTTATATGTGCCAACCGTCTCATTCCATTTGCCCCGTCTATTGCCGCGCTTTCGTACAACTCTTGAGGAATCGCCTGGAGACCTGCCAGATAGATGACCATGCTGAATCCTGTTGTTCTCCACACATCGGTCATGATGGTGGAAAAGAGAGCAATGTTCGGGTCGTTCAGCCAGTCTTTGGCGAGGAATCCCAAGCCAATGGTTCTGAGGCCTTGGTTGAGGATTCCTTGGCTTGGGTTGTAGATTGCCGTAAACAGATAGCCAATCACCACCGGAGCGATGACATAGGGGAGGAAAATAATAGTCCGAAAGAGGTTCTTGCCCCGTAGGGTGGCGATGTTGAGGAGGATGGCCAAAAAGAGTCCCAAGAAGTTCCGGGTGAACGTCACGCTGAACGCGTAGGTCAATGTGTTGCTGAGGGTCGCTCTGAACTTTATATCGGAGAAGAGCTCGATAAAGTTGTCAAACCCAATGAACGTGATGACACGACGATTGATATTCCAATCGGTGAGGCTGTAGTAGAAACTGGTCAACGTTGGGATTACGAAGAGAAACCCGAATACCAGAATGGTCGGGAGAAGAAACCAATTGGGGTAGCGAGAGCGTTGGCTTGATATCGTCATGGAAACCTCATGGCCATTGTTTGAAGGTAGGCACCAAGCTTACCGCCTGGTGCCTATAATACCATATGCTTAGAAGCCAGGAAGGGCTCGAGCTTTACCGGTCCTTCGGTAGTTCTCATCCATGAGGTTCAGGGCAGTGTTCACATCACCGGTGATCAGCATGTTCTGCAGAATTTTTGGGAAGTCGGTGAAGGATGAAGAAAGCCTGTTCTGTACGTTGATCTTTGCTTTGCCTGCCTGGTCAAAGGCGAGCACATCCATCTCATACGGGAGCAATTCCTTCTCGACACCCTTGTACACCGGGATACCAGCATTGTAGTCGAAATAGATGGCCTGATTTTCACTCTTTGTCATGAAGCGCACCAAGTCCATCGCCCAATCGGTGTTCTTGCCATCACGGGGTACCAGTATCTGATGAGCGGGAGTCAACATCGCGATTCCTTGGTCGGTATCACTTGGTAAAGGGAACCAGCCAATTTTCTCTGAGACGTAGTCCTGACCGAATTTGGCCATTAAGGAAGGAATGAAGTTGCTGATCTGAAAGGCGACAGCGACCTTTCCGGTAGCCAGAAGCTCCATTTGTTCCTCATAGGTGCCGGCTTGGTAGCCACTCTGGAAGAGTCCAGCGTCCCTGAGGGAAACATAGCGGGAGAAGACATCTCTGAGGGCAGGAATTTGGTTGAGTTGCAGTTCGTTTACCTCGAGTCTTTGTACTCCCTCATCCCCGATGGCTGGATCAACGAATGTCGGCCAGGCAATCAATGAGAACACCTGCAAGGGCCACTCGGTCTTTGAAGCCTCATAGACCGGGATGTAGCCTGCAGCCTTCGCTCTCCTGAGGATGCTGAGGAAGTCAGCGTAATTTACTGGGGGCTTTGCTCCGATGGCTGCAAAGACATCCTTGTTGTAGTATACGCCGTATGTTCCCGTTCCACCCCACGGTGCACCGTACAGCTTACCCTGATACCGTTGGAAATCAAGGGATGCCTCAAGTACATTATCGAACAGCGGGTCACCAGTCATCTCCAGAAGTCGATCTACACCGAATTTGGTGTACTGCTTGGTTCCCGGGTCCATAGTGAAGAGGTCAGGGTAATCTTTGGTCGCGAAGCGAGTCTGCAGGAGCCTGCCATACTCTTCTCCAGCAGGCAATGCCTGGATTTCCACTTTGATCCCCACTTCAGCGGTGTATTTTGCAAATATTTTTTCCAAAGGATCGAGGATGGTAGTGTTTGGCACGACTACTGTCAGTGATGACGGTTTTTTTGGACCAACCTCAACCGATGGTGCAGCAAATATTGCAAGGCTGTTTTTTAGAATTAGTGACTGAGACACTCTGTGTCTCACCTCCAACGGTATCATGTAGTCAGGAGGCAAGAATTATGACCACAATGACAGCAGACATGCTCGTTGAGAGGATGAGGGCAATCCCGGATTTCATTATCGGCAAGATCATCGATATCCTCGATGCCTATGACAAGGAGAGCACCACGGCCGAGGGATTGGCCTTCGGGCATTGTCCCAAATGCGGCATTGTCGATCCCAAGGTCATAAAGGGAGGAAGGACTTCCACCGGCAAGCAGATGTACAGGTGCATGGAGTGCCAGAGACGGTTCACCGCCGATTATGGGACATATTCGTTCTACTCACACCAGAGTCCCGAGGCGTGGGGGGAGATGATCAAGATGACCCTGGCGGGCAGCACCCTTGAGGCGGTTTCGCAGGCGCTGGACATAAACATCGCCACGGCCTTCAGGATGCGGCATAAACTCATGTGCTCCCTTGAGGAGGAGGTCGTCACGACGGTGATCGCCGAACAGGCTGAGCTGGATGAGAAATATGTCATCAAAAGCCACAAAGGAACGAAACTGGAGCATGTTCCGGGAAAGAAGCGCGGTGTCCGCGCCTCCAAGAGGGGTATATCGAATGACCAGATATGTCTCCTGAGCGGAGTACAGAGAGGCGGCGGTTCCTATCTCAGGTCCTTCAACATGGGCAGGCCGAGCGCCGATGAGGTCATGAACCTGCTGCCACACATCGAGGAGAGGACCTACATATGGACCGACGCCTGCGCCTCATACAACAAGCTCATCAAGAAGCTGGGAAGCGACAGCAAGGTGGTCTCGGGCAAGAAGGACTATGACAAGGTGAACCATCTCAACAACATCAATAATTTCCATTCCATGGTTGAGAGATGGTATCGGGATATGGGTGGCGTCGCCTCCAAATACATCAACAGGTATGCAGCCCTGTTCAATCTCAGGTATCAGATCGGCAAGTTGGACCCGAGCGAGGCTCTCCTCCTTGTCAGGTCGAGACTGAGGGGAATCGGGACCAACACCTTTGTGACCATCGAAGGGCTCAAGCAACAGAATCTGTTCAATCCTCCGGAATTAACCTGGGGAGAGGGAAAAACGGCATGAAGTCACTAACTTGCAAAAACAGCCTATTGCAAAAGCGACAACGAGCACCAATAGCAACGAAATCAATTTTTTCATAAGAATCCTCCTTGTGAGAGATAACACGAGATGTCAGATAAACATCATACGTATTATCATAAGCAAATTAAACCATGAGAATTTGTATTTGTCAAATAAAATTTGATGAATGGTTTGTATTTTTATGAGATTTATTTCTTTTTGATTTCGATTTTTGATGTAAGTGGTTACTTATACAATTGTATAGACCATAATCCAGTGGACTACTAAGGTATTAATAAAACAAGTTACTAATAAGGACTTGATTTTGTTATTGATATGTGGTATTGTTAGCCTTAGCAAACAAATCACCCATTATAAGGAGATTAAACCCATGGATGAAATGCAGAAAC
>Ga0265293_10013019_pt1 | contig 10896 bp, 8 predicted proteins | sample Munlanlewell138R_FD_192505 | JGI IMG/M metagenome (GOLD analysis project Ga0265293, IMG submission 192505) | Leachate microbial communities from a municipal landfill in Southern Ontario, Canada - Leachate well 138R | ecosystem: Engineered > Solid waste > Landfill > Unclassified | place: Canada... | reverse complement strand
GAATGTTTTAGAAAACCTAGGGACGGCCGTCATTAAAAAGCCTCCGATAAATAGTCCGGCAAAGCCATTAATGACCAGATACCGATGAAGCAGCACCGGATAGATTTCAGGATTCCAGATGATGGGGACCCACAGAAAAATTCCCCAAAGGAGCGCCAGGACTCCTAATGGAAAGCATAATCGGTAAGGCTCTGATAAAACGAGGTGAGTTTCTTTCATTCTTTTACGTTAACTCCTTAATAACACATAATAAAGAACGAATATCTCCTCGTCACTGATCAAAATCAGCAAAAACGTCCAAAAAAGTTTAAACTATCAAACAATTGACTAGACCTACAAACACCTGTTAAGAAGCTACTACATATTATAAACATCATAAAAGGCGTCATTTATGGTTAAAACATTTACTCTTGCTTTCGCTTTTCTCGTAAGTCTTTCTGCTTTTGCGAAAGAGATTACTATTTATTCAGTGTATCCAGGTGAAGAGCTTGCACCTATCTTTACTCCTTTTACAGAAAGAACTGGAATTGAAGTGAAGTTTATTTCAGGAACAACGAAGGAACTCGTTGAGAAGCTTAAGTCTGAAGGCAAAGACTCCCCTGCCGATCTCTATCTTGATAAAGATCTGACTTATTTAGGTCAAGCACAACGCGATAACCTTTTCCGCCCTTTTTCTTCGAAAGTAGTTTTAAATAATGTTCCATCTCACTTAAGAGATGCAACAAATCTATGGACTCTTGCTTTTTATAGAGCGCGAGTAATCATGTATAATACAAACAAGGTTTCAGAATCAGAGCTTTCTACTTATCAAGCTCTTGGTGATGACAAATGGTCAAACCGTCTTTGTGTTAGAACTTCTACTAACAGTTACAATCAGGCCTTGGGAGCATTCTTTGTTAAACACCTTGGAGAAGAAACAACTCTGCAAGTTCTATCGTCTTGGGTAAAAAACTTTTCAACAGCTCCTATTGCTAATGACCGTGGTGTGATTCAGGCCATCGCTGATGGTCAGTGTGATGTGGGAATTGCTAATACTTACTATCTACCTGCATTCATCAGAAATAACCCTGATTTCCCTGTAAGAATATTCTTTCCAAATCAGAATGATTTCGGTGCTCACGTCAATGGAGTAGGAATTGGTATTGCAAAATATACGAAGAACTTTAAAGAGGCCAACATGCTTCTAGAGTACTTCACTTCTGCAGAAGTTCAGACTCCTGTTGCAGCAGCTTTCAGTCAGTACCCGGTAAATCCGAAGGCCAATATTATTCAAATTCTAAAGGACTTTGGTAGCTTCAAAGAAGATACGACCAATATTTCTGAAATAAGTCGTTATATCGATACGGCCAACAAAATCTTCAAAGAAGTAAATTACAAGTAATATATTAAATTGGAGCTGCTCTTTTATAAAAGACAGCTCCATCAATTATTTCTTGTTCAAAATCATTTGTTAAACCGAGAAGACTCTCCCCCGCTCCCAATATAAGATATCCTCCAGGATGAAGAGAACTTGCCAGGCGTTTCAGAATTTCAATTTTACTTTCTACATTTTGATAAATAAGAACATTTCGACAAAATATAATATGAAATTGCCCAAGATGAGAGAAAGATTCTTTGATGTTTTGATTTCTAAAATCCATTTTCTTCATGATTTTAGGACTGAAACGCCAATGTGAATTTTCAGGTTTAAAATACTTGTGAAGAAAATGAGGAGGTAATCCTCGACTTACTTCAAGCTCAGTGAATACCCCTTCTCGTGCCCTTTTTAGAACTCGCTCAGAAATGTCAGTACAAAGAATTGAGTAATCCAGGTCATAATGCTTAATCTCAAGAGACTCTTCTAACAGTATCGATATCGAGATTGCTTCTTGCCCAGTTGAACTGGCCGCAGACCAAATCATCAAATCTTCTTTTTTTAATTCACATTCCAAAATAATTTTTTTTAATAATTTCTCAATACCAGTAAAAACTCTGGTATCTCGGAAAAAAGTTGTTTCATTATTAGTCGCAATATCTAAAAGTATTTGCTTCTTAAATCTCGGATTATTACTTATGACATCCTGGTAAAGTGCTAAGACATCGGGAATATTTAAAATTTTAATGACCTCTTCCAAACGATTCTGCAATTGATAGAGGTTGTGCTCACTATAAATAATACCCAGCTCACGCTCGATATACTTTGAAAAAAAGGAAAGAAGTTCATCATTATCCATACATGGCCACCGCTTTAGATTTTAAAATTTGAGCAATCTCTGAAGGTGTTTTGACCAAGTCAAAATGCCCCTCATTTTTTACTGCTCCCGGCATTCCGTAAACAACAGATGATTCTTCATCTTGGATTACAACTGCTCCTTCATTTTTCTTTATAGAAGCACATCCCAATTTTCCATCTTGCCCCATTCCTGTGAGAACAATCCCCAGACAACCTTCTCTGTATATGTTAGATGCGCTTTCAAACAAAGGATCAACTGCTGGTCGGACAAAATTGATAGGTTCATCTTTGCCAAGTTCAAATAATGTTTTAACTTTGTTGCCTTTAAGCCTTAAATGAAAATCTCCCGGCGCTACATAAATTTGATTTTTTAAAACTTCCCCATCTCGAGCCTCTGCACAAGGAATACCTGTAAGCTTTCCGATTCTCTCTGCAAGAGTAGTCGTAAATACTGGAGGCATATGTTGAACAATAACAATGGGACACCTCAGGGGACCGCGTATATCATTAAAGATAAATTCAAGAACAGAAGGTCCACCTGTTGAACATCCAATGGTGATAATCTTTGGTAAGTAAAGGTCCCAGAGAGAACCACCGTAACTTTTAGAGTTTGGTTGTTTAAGAATTAAATTATTTTTTTCCTCTGTCTTTTGAATATTAAAGATCCCTTTAATTTTAGGCAGAAGGAGTCCTTTTATAACTTCAGCGGGTTGTCCTGTTGCTGTCTGAGAATTGGGCTTAGTAACAAAATCGCTAGCTCCTAATCTCAGTCCTTCTAAAGTAACCTCAGCACCTTTATGAGTGACCGAAGAGAAAAGAATCACCTTCGACTCTATATTTAATTTTTTCATTTCTCTCAAAGTAGAGAGGCCATCGAGCTCCGGCATTTCTAAGTCGAGAATAACTAAATCGATATTTGAGACTTTTAACTTTTCGAGGGCAATCTTTCCATTAGAAGCAACTCCGGTCACTTCGATAAAATCAAAGTAACCGAGAGCTTCTTTAAGAACTGATCGATAGATAATGGAATCATCAACAATAAGAACTCTAATTTTTTTCATTACTCAATTTTTTTAGCAATAACTGATAACTTCTCCGCAAGTTCAGAAAGTCCTTTTGAGGCACATAATGTTTGTTCTGAACTTGCATAACTTTCAGTTGCTGCTTGAGAAACCCCTTTTACGGTATCAGCAATATTCTCAACACCTTTCTTGGCCTGAACGACAACACGTGAAATCTCATTCGTTGTTGCAGTTTGCTCTTCAACAGCGGCCGCAATTACACCTGAAATTCCGTTTAGCTTTTCAACGGCTTGGGAAATTCCAGAAATAGCATCCACCGCCCCTTTGGTATCGTTTTGAATGGCGCTGATCTTGTAAGTAATATCATCTGTTGCCTTGGCCGTTTGCTTAGCAAGTTCCTTTACTTCATTGGCCACGACTGCAAATCCTCGTCCTGCTTCTCCTGCTCTTGCTGCTTCAATCGTTGCATTAAGAGCTAAAAGGTTAGTTTGTTGAGCAATTGAACTAATCACTTTAATAACATCACCAATCTCTTGGCTAGAAGCACCTAACTTTAAGATTGTCGTATTAGACTCTTGGGCTTTCTCAAGAGTCATTCTTGCCATTTGAGAAGACTCACTTGTCGAACGAGAAATTTCTTTAATTGAGGCAATCATTTCTTCAATGTTGGCCGCAACCGTTTGCACTCCGAGAGCAACATCTCCTGCAGAGTTTGAAGCAACTTTAGACTCAGAGCTTGTTTTCTCTGCTGTTGCTGACATTTGTGTTGCTGTAGCAGTTAACTCAGCAGAAGCACTGGCCAGCGCAGAAGCTGTTTCTTCAATCGATACCAACATATTCTTCTGATCAGTCACATCAGTTGCAATCATAATCACTTTTTTTACTTTGCCCATTTCATCTGTAACAGGAGCATATACGGCCTGAAGCCAAATTGAAGAACCATCTTTTCTGATTTTTTCAATCACACCTGAGAAGCCTTTACCTGCACGTAAATCTCTCCATACACGCTCAAAGAGACCGTTTTCCAGAACCGAGCGAGGACAGAAATTTCGGTCAAGCTTTCCTGTTAAATCAGACTGATCAAGACCAAAGGCCTCTTCAAACTTTTTGTTAACCTTTATAATTCCTTCTTGAGGATCAAACTCTTGATAAATGAAAGAAGAATCAATGGCGTTTAAGATCCCTGTCATATTCTCTCTTTCTAACGAAAGCTCAGTAATATCGTAGCGAACCCCAATATACTTTCTTGGCTTACCATTTTTCCCTATGATAGGAGCAATACAAGCGTCTACATAATAAGGAGTACCATCTTTAGCTTTATTCTTAATGACCCCTCTAAAGATTTTCCCTCTTCCGATTGTTGACCACATTTCCTTGAAAACTTCCTTACTGACATCTTCATGACGAGTAATATTATGTGGCTTACCAATCAGCTCATCTCTATTATATTTCGAAACCTCACAGTACTTATCGTTCACACTAAGAATGTCTCCCTTTAAATCTCCCTCTGAAACAATACTCGTGAGATTCATAATATCAATTCTTGCTTTAAGTTCTGTTTTAGTTTCAGTTATATCTGTAGCAAACTTTATAACCTTATAAGGCTTACCGTCTTTCCCAATAATAGGATTGTAAGATGCAATAAGATAAACATCTCGGCCGTTTTTTCCGTGACGATGAAACTCACCCGAAATAAACTCACCACGTTTTAACTTTTCCCATTGCTGTTTGTATTCAAAGCTAGAAATAAATTCTTCAGAACAAAACATACTATGATGTTTGTTTTTTATTTCATCGAGAGTGTACCCAGTTGTTTTCAGAAAGTTCTCATTCGCATTTAGAATATTACCGTCCAGATCAAATTCGATCACGGCCTGTGCACGATTAATGGCATGAACAATATCTTCCATACTTTCTTGTTCAACTTCTAACTTTTCTGCTGTACTCATGTTTTCTCCCTCTCCCTATTTTCCTTCAGGTGATAATTCTTCAAATATTTTTTCTATATCTAAGACACTCATTAATTGATCTTTCATCTTGTAAATACCCTTTATGTATTTACGTATTCCCGCAGGAAGGATCTCTGGTGTTGTTTCGAACGTTGACTTCTCTACTTCAACAACATCCCCAATTGTATCTACAATTAGAGAAATCAGACTTCCTTCAAACTGACAGACCACTGTCATATGATCTTCATTCTTTTCAGATAAGTTTTTAAACAGTTCATTAAGGTCTACTGCTGTTGCAATCTGGCCTCTTAAGTTAATGAGACCCTTGATAAACTCAGGCGCTCTAGGAACAGGAGTAATATGTGTACTTCCTGTAACTTCTTGTACTTTCCCTACTTCAACTCCAAAAAGTATTGGCCCGACATAGAAAGTTGTTAATTGCTCTGTTGTACTCATGCCACAACCTTCATTTTTCTTTCAAATTCAGAAATAGCGGAAAGTAATACTTCTGGTCTTAGTTTTTCAAGATAGAGATCAAAGCCTGCTTTCATACCTTCTTGACGGTAATTCTTATCTGCTTTTGAACTTACTGCGATCATCGGAAGATCTTTGTAATGGGGATACTTACGTATAGCTCTTGCCATTTCAAATCCATTCATCTGTGGCATCTCAATATCTGAGATAACTAATGAAATCTCACTGCCTTCTTGATTAAGAACATCGATAGCTTCTTTACCGTTTTGAGCTATTACTACCTGGTAGCCATGCTTCTCTAAAAACCCCTGAATAAAGCGTCTGAAAAACACTGTATCCTCTACTAGAAGTACTTTTTTGATGTCTGCATGAACGACGTTCGTAACTTGAATTGCTTCATGGTAAATACCTAGAGATTTATCAACGATTTGAAATGGATCTATGACCACTATCAATTCTTTAGGGGTATGAATATTTCCGACCAACCCCTGATAAAACTGAATAGGAGTTTTCACTTCTTCAGCTGTTGAAAGTGTATCGATAATTTTATTCACTATCAGACCATACGCTATACCAGCTCTCTCAATTACGATTACTGGGAAGACTTCCTCAAATCCTTGCTTTCCATAATCAAGCTGATCATTAACAGCTACGAGAGGAAGAATCTCTCCTCGATAACGAATAACCATCTGTTTTCCAGAGTATTCAATATCACTTGATCTAAACTCTTCAATTCTATCTACATAGCTTAAAGCAATAGCATGAGTTGAAGATGAGTTAAGTTTGAAGAGAAGAAACTCTTGGAACTCACTAACAGTGCTTTCAGCGTTACTAAAGGTCTTATTATTTTCGAAGTTAATCTGAGCGACTTTTGTAATACCCATAACATCAAAAATCAGGGCGACAGATCCATCCCCCAACACTGTCGCTCCCGAATAGATTTGGAGAGACTTCAACACTCGATTGAGAGGCTTAACTACAATATCTGCCGTATCTAGAATCTCATCAATAATTACACCAAATAGATTTCCGTCTGCATTTAAAACGGCGATATTAAAAACTGTTTTATTACCTACTTCGAAACTATTACTTTCCCCTAAGATAACATTCATATCTACGAGCTGAAGAAGGTTACCTCTTAAGCGATACATTGCAGCTCCATACAATGTCTCTATTTGATGAGGATTATCTTCGAGGTCAACTCTCACAAGTTCTTCCAGTTTTAACTGAGGGATCGCAAATGTAGCTCCTCCACATTTCACCATAAGAGCTGGGATGATTGCTAATGTAAGAGGAATTTTTATCTTGATTGTTGTCCCCACATTCTCTTCACCAGATAATTCTACGTTCCCACCGATGCGTTCGATATTTGTACGGACAACGTCCATACCAACCCCACGCCCAGAAACATTACTTACCTGGGAGGCGGTGGAAAATCCTGGAAGAAAAATAAGCTCAAACGCTTCTTTATCACTAAGTCCTTGAGCCTCTGAAGAAGTAATCAAGTTCTTCTCTAGTGCTTTATTAATAATATGCTGGCGACTTAAACCTTTTCCATCGTCTTTTACTTCGATAAATACTTGGCCACCTTCGTGATAGGCCTTGATCTCAATGCGACCGTTTGATGGTTTCCCTTTCTCAAGCCGTACTTCAGGAGTTTCAATCCCATGATCGCATGAGTTTCTTACTATATGGGTTAAAGGGTCTTTGATTGCTTCTAAAAGAGATCTATCAAGTTCCGTTTCAGAACCCTCAATATGCAAGTTTATGTTCTTCCCTAAATCACCAGCAAGATCTCGCACTACCCGATTAAATTTTGCAAACACATTTCCGATGGCCTGCATTCTGGTTTTCATCATCTGCTCTTGAATTTCGCTGGTGATGACATTGAGTCTCTTACTCATGCTTAAAAACTCAAGATCTTCTGTTTTATTAGAAAACTGGAGAACTTGATTTCTTACTAAAACCATCTCACCCATTAGGGCCATTAAACTATCAAGTAAGCTCACTGAAACTCTAATACTACTATTAGAAACTTCCTTTTCTTCCTTAGCTATTACTTTGGGTAATTCAGAAGCTATCTCTATTTCGCTTACTAAGCTTGCTTTCTCTAAAGCTCGGCAAATAACATCAGCTATTTTTCGCAATCCTGGCCGCTCGTGCTCATGAACAGGTCTTTGCAAGAGTAATTCAATGACATCAATGGCCTTATAAAGACAGTTGATCATAGATTTTTGAATAGTATGTTTTTTATTTTTTAGAGGCTCCAAAGCTGTTTCCATAGCGTGGGCAATATCTCCTACGAGATGAAATGAGAAAAGATAGGCATCTCCCTTTAGAGAATGAACATAGCGGTACAGATTATTAATGATTTCACTCTGAAAATTATCACTCTCTATTTGATGAATACATCTGGAGATATTTTCTAAGTTTTCGTAACAGCTAGTGATGAACTCATCATTAGAAAGCGAGTGCTGTGGAGGAGTAAATTCCTGATTAATTTTGATCAGAGGTATTTCTTTTTTTACTTCATACGAAAAGGAAATCTCCTCTCCACTAAGCATTAATCGAGCAGCGTCGACTCCCTTGAGAAACAGACTCAAGTATTGATGAGGAATACTCCCCTGATCTTGAAATTGAGTAAAGATTGTCTCGAGTTTATGGGTGTGATCACGGAGTTCATCTAACTCCATCATCCCTGCTCCGCCTTTAAGATTGTGAAGGCTTCTAAATATAGCATTAAAGCAAGAGTTAAAGTCCTCTCCTTCATCCATCCCCAATAGAGACTTCTCTGCAATGTCGAGGAGCTCAAAGGCTTCTATTTTAAACTCTTCCATTTCTGCTGATGACACGGACATAATATCCCTTCCAAAACTTTAATAAAGATTTCTTATTCCTTGTCGTCACCTAAAAGAGTTCAGTTAACAATTACTTTTCTCGCCAAGGGTTTCTAAATAAAAGATCCCATTTATATCAATGACTTAAAGATTCTTTACTTCAAATAAAGAAGTGATAATATTTACCTACTTATGTTAGACATTTTCATTGTTGTCGCTTGTTTAGTCCTAAACGCATTTTTTTCCGCTTATGAGATGGCATTTGTCACTATATCTAAAGACAAGCTTACTGAGCTCGGGGAAGATTACGAATCGATCTTTAAAAGAATCAGAATTTTTAAAAGACGACCAGAAAGAACCCTTTCTGTTATTCAAATTGGTATCACCTTAGTTGGTGCCATCGCTGCCGCCGTAGGGGGAACTGGAGCTGTAGAGGAGCTCGAACCCATCCTTATTAAGAAGTTCAGCTTACCTCCTACACTGGCCGAAGCCATCTCGGTTGCGATGGTTATTTTACCACTTACATACTTGAGTGTTGTTTTCGGAGAGCTCATTCCTAAAACTTTTGCTCTTCGCTACCCTAAGAAAATTCTTATTTTTGGTACTAAAATTCTTTTCTTAATCGACAAGGCACTCTCACCCATTGTGAGTTTTTTAGAGCTTTCCACTGGATTTTTTCTTAATCGTTTAAAATTAAAAAACACGGATGCTGAGGTTGAAACAACACAATTGATGATTGATATCGGTCACCTCCCCAATTACCATAAAATTTTTGTTAACAATCTCGTTTCCCTTAAAGGATATTCCGTAAAAAAAACGTTCATCCCTGCTGACGAGATTGACTACATTAACTTTAGTGACAGTAAGGATGAAATCTTAGAGAAGATTAGCCAGACTACTCATACTCGTTATCCTGTTATCGATGGCGATACTGTCGTGGGGTTACTTCAAAGTAAAGTTTTCAGAGAGATTTATTCTGATCCGAAGATTTCATGGGAAAGTATTATTCGCCCTATCACCGTGGTTAATATTAAAGAGAATATTCTTGATGTATTTTTAAAGATGCAAAAAAAACGTCAACATATGGCAAATGTTGTTAATCAGAATGGCGAACATGTTGGGGTTATTACCCTTCTTGATATTCTTGAAGAGATTGTCGGTGATATAGATGAAGAAGAAGATACCAGGGCCCTTCATAAACTGATAGCGCGACGCAAAAACATTGCTTTTAAAAATAAAAGGTAGTTTTTACAATTTCTTGGCCAAAGGCTTTATTTTTTAATATTTAAGCCCCATGACTAAACTAATTCTTCTCCTCACTACACTTATTACTACTGCTACTTTTGCTTCAACTGATCCAACAATGAAGTGCACTCTTGGACAAAAGAAAGAAATCAGAATCTATGGCCCTCTCGGTTTTCTTTATGAAGATGATCTAGCTCAAAACTCTGAAATCAATTTTCCAAATAAAGTTGAGCTCCTCATTAATGGTCAAGTTGTTACGACTCTTAATAACTCAACGAGCATGGTGAATGATTTCAACGAATACACGATTGCTTCATATATTTTGAATGTAAAAGACCTTACTCTTCGTAAAGTTTTAAATCTTTATTTTGCATCTGAAGAGGGTTCTGAAGCTCATACTGCTATTAACGTTTCTAACTTTAAATATCGTGGTAGAGCTTACTGTAGACTCATTCACTAATCTGGACTTAATGCCTGAGGAGGAGACCACTTCCTTATGTTGGTCAATTCCTCAGGAGTAACATTGTACTTTCCTATATCATGTCCCAATCTAAGTTTGTACTCAGCTTTAACTTTTGATGCCTGCGCCTCTGCTCTATAAAGAGTTGAGCTAAGACTGTCTCCACTTCTAATCAGAGCACTTCCGATTGAGATTGATCCTCGATAGCTCGCTTGATCAGTCATTTCTTCTTTTAACTTCTCAAGCTGTTTTCTTTTAAAGACATCAAAGTTTGTTTGAGCTTCCGCAATGTCATGAGCAGATAGCTTATCTCTTAATGATTTAGGAAGGGCATCAAGATGATCTGCTTTATTGAGATCCTTATACTGTTGAGAAAGGCCTTTCACTTCTCTTCTAAAAATTGATCGGACCTGAGGATGATGATCTACCTCTTGAATCATTCTTTGAGAAATGCTTCTGACGACGTTAGCATCATTACTACTGAGTACGACCACTAATTCATCTACGCCATTTTTGAAGATCATATCTCCAGGTCGCAAACTTTTCTGAAGGGCTTCGGATACACTTGTTAGATACTTATCACCTGTTTGAGTACCGCCAACGAAATAGTTTACCTTACCTAGATGATTAATATCGATAAAGACCAAACTCCCTTTTCCTGCTTGCCCTGCTACAAGTCCTTCAAGAATTTCTTTTC
>Ga0265293_10013018_pt1 | contig 10898 bp, 13 predicted proteins | sample Munlanlewell138R_FD_192505 | JGI IMG/M metagenome (GOLD analysis project Ga0265293, IMG submission 192505) | Leachate microbial communities from a municipal landfill in Southern Ontario, Canada - Leachate well 138R | ecosystem: Engineered > Solid waste > Landfill > Unclassified | place: Canada... | reverse complement strand
CGGAATCACGATGTGTGGGATGACCGTCTCTTCGTAGCCGAACACACCGGGGAACAGTGGCTCGTTGTTCCGGATCTTTGCGATCAAGTTGCGCCGCATCTCTTCGCGGACTGGCAGGACCTGGTATCCGGAAGCCTTCAGTTCACCGAGTGTTCGCGGCCGTTCGAGCGTCGTCACAAGTACCCCCTCCCCAGCCACCTCCTGGCGGCCGCGGGAACAGGGCGAGCTGGGGGGTCCGTACTCTACCGGAGCCCATCCATCGCCCGGTTCGTAATGTGTGCGGCGGCAAACGCGAATGACCCACCCGCACTCGAACCGATCATAGGGAGCGGATAAGGCATGTCAACCAGCCCGCACTGCTGGTCCAAGACCGCCGAAACGGCCACTACACGCGGTCGAGCGAGCTGTTTTCGCCCTCTACGGGCGTCCCACAGAGGATGCCGGAAAGCTCCTGCAGCGCATCCGGGCGGTTCGCGTTCTTGAAGCTGCGCAGGTCGCGATCCATGTCTAGCAGATCGTCTTCGGTCACCTCAGTCACGTTGAGGCCCGCATAGGCAGCAAGGATTCGGCGATCGCCCCCCAGGAGGCTGCGGCGAAACGGTGCCAGGCAGGTCGCAGGCCGGTATCCAGCGATGAGTGGCTGCCGAAATCCGCCGACGTACGGCACGGCGACGTCGTGGCCAACTGCCCGCTCCGCGATCCGCCGGACCACTCCCGGCTGGAGCAACGGGACGTCCACGGAGGCGGAGACACAGTATTCATGTTGGATGTGCGGAAACCCTGTGATCAGCCCCGCCAGCGGGCCCATCTCCTCGAACTCGTCCTGCACGCAACGGACGGGCACCGGGACCTGGATCGGCGGGAGCAACTGGCCGGCAGCGTGGACGATCAGGACCTCCGAACAGGCAGCCGCGACCCCATCTGCCACCCACTGCAGCAGGGTCCGGCCGTGGAACTCCGCCCACGCCTTATCCGAGCCGAACCGGCGGCTCTTCCCCCCCGCGAGGATGAGTCCGGTTACCGGGCGCCTGGTCTCCTGCGCTTTCACGGCCACATCCTAACCCAGTTGTAAGATGATCCGTGGCATCTGTAGGGGAGGTCCATGGGGCTCTTTCGACGAAAACCGCGGATAGACGAACAACTCTATGGCCGGCTCATGACCTCGTTCGGCCGCGTTGTGGACCTCGACCCGTTCGTCGCCCGGCCAGCACAGGCACTCGCCGAGACCGTCGCCCGCGAAGAGCCAGACCTCGTGGAGCGGCTCGATGGTGGACTCTACCGGGGCGCCGCGGTCTACCATCTGCGCCTGCTCGCCGGCTCCTGGATCATGGCGAGCGAGGGTTCTGTCCCCCGTGCGACCGCGGAGGTGTTCGAAGAAGCGGTGGCGTGGAAATTCGGGCCATTGGTCAACGGGTCGGCGCGTCTCTCCCACCGCGTCTCTGAGTTGGCGCGGGGTGAGGGCGAACGAGACACGCGGCTCACTGCGGAGTAAGAGCCTGCGGGTCTCTGCCGCCGAAACGCCATCTGTGCACCCCGGCGCTCGCTCGGCTATGGTGAGCCGTCGCGTTTCGTGACAGGAGGAACTCGGTGAACATCCTCGTTGACCAGGTTCGGCACAATGGTTGGGCCAATCACACCGTCCTCGCTGCTTTCCGTCACCGCCCCGAGGTGCTCGAACGGGCTTGCTACGACGGCGACCAACTCCTCGAACGCGCCCATCACCTGGCGCTCGTCGAGCGGGGTTTTCTCGACCTCCTGCGCGAAAACATGGTCGAGCCGGAGGCACCTCGCGACCTGGAGGGCTTGCTCCGCTATAGCGATGAGACCGGGGCGGCGTTTGTCCCGGCAGTCGAGCCCCTCGACGAGGCGGCGCTCACCGGTGAGCTGTTCGTCCCATGGTGGAGGCGATCATTCCCCAGGTCCGTGCTGGTCGCTCAGGTGCTCTCGCATTCGAGTCAGCACCGGGCGGAGCTCGCCTGGGAGCTTGCGCGCGCGGGGATTTCTACCGGCGAGCTTGATTACATCGTCTGGACGGCCGGGGGTTGCCCGGCACCCGGCGAGCCCCTCGACCTCTGCGGCCTCAGCTAGAGCGTCGCAACGAAAGTCGCCACCTGTTCCGCTGCCTCGTCCCAGTTCTGTTGCTGAGTGCGCCCAGAAGCTTTTCGTGGCTTGAAATCGTGGTCGCCATCTTCGATCCAGTGGACACGGATCCGGTTCGGCAGCCCGTAGCCCGCGACTTCGTCCGGGGAGCCGAACGGGTCACGGGTCCCCTGGACGATGAGCGCCGGCGTCCGCAGCTCGAGCAGGTGGGCGACCCTTGGCTTCTCTGGCCGGCCGGGCGCGTGGAATGGGTAGCCGAGGCACACCAGGCCCCGTGCGTTCACCTCGTCCGCGACCATACTCGCCATTCTTCCGCCCATCGACTTGCCTCCGATTACCAGCCGTTCGCCCCCACCGAGTTGGTCGACCACTCTGCGCCACATCTCCAGCAGGACCGGTTCGCGGTCGGGTGGCTTTCGCTGGCCGGTTGTTCGCCGTGCTTGCATGTACGGGAACTCGAACCGCACCACGCGGAGCCCGTGGGTCGCGAGCGCCGATGCGATGTGTGCCATGAACGGGCTGTCCATCGGCGCGCCCGCCCCATGGCCGAGCACCACCGTGCCTGGTCCGTCGTACGGGCCATCGGAAAGGAACTCCAGGTCGTCCATCTGCTTCCCCGTGCCGCTGAAGCGCAAGCGTGGTAGAACGCGATCACGATAACTCACAGGAGCACCTGAATGGACATCAACGGAATCGGCGTCGTCGTCACGGGCGGAGGTTCGGGCCTGGGCGAAGCCACGGCACGCGCTTTCGCCGCGAAGGGCGCGAAGGTACTGGTACTCGACCTCAAGGGCGAGGAGGTTGCGCAGTCGCTCGGGAACGGGAGCTTCTTTGCCCAGGCCGATGTTGCGAACGAAGAACAGGTTGCCCCTGCCCTCGACCGCGCGGTGGAGGCGTTCGGCGGTATCCACGTCGTCGTCAACTGCGCGGGGATCGGCATCGCTACCAAGACGGCGTCCCGCGATGGCTCCGTGCACGATCTCGCGGCCTTCCGGCGCGTCATCGAAGTGAACCTCATCGGGACATTCAATGTCACCCGGCTGGCCGCAGCACGTATGTTCCGCAACGATCCGACAGCCGATGGCGAGCGGGGCGTCTGCATCAATACCGCCTCGGTGGCGGCGTTCGAGGGCCAGATCGGCCAGGCGGCCTATTCTGCGTCGAAGGGCGGCGTGGTGGGGATGACACTCCCCATCGCCCGCGACCTCGCGCGTGATGGCATCCGCTGCAACACCATCGCCCCGGGGCTTTTCCTTACGCCGATGCTCATGGGCCTCCCGGAGGAAGTGCAGAAGTCGCTCGGAGCCAGCGTGCCGTTCCCGCAGCGCCTTGGCCGTCCGGAGGAATACGCGAGCCTGGCCGTCCACATCGTCGAGAATCCGATGCTGAATGGCGAAACCATCCGGCTGGATGGCGGGATTCGCATGGCCCCGCGCTAAGGCGGAGCGCCCACAAATCACACGGAGGAAGGAGGGGGTGGCCATTGGCCACCCCCTTCTGGTTGATTACTCGTCGGAGACGTCCGCCTGGCGGACCAGCGAGCGCCGGTCCTTGAACTTCGCCTTCAGGTAGTCGCGGTTCATCTTCGCGATGAAGTCGACGCTGATACCGGCGGGGCAGACGGCCTCGCATTCGCGATAGTTGGTGCAGCTTCCGAACTGGTCTTCCATGCGGTCGACCATGGCCACAGTCCGCGCCCAGCGCTCCGGCTGGCCCTGCGGCAGCAAGTTCAGGTGCGAAACCTTCGCCGAGGTGAACAGTTGCGCGGCGCTGTTCGGGCAGGCCGCCACGCAGGCGCCGCAGCCGATGCAGGCCGCGGCATCCATCGCCTGGTCGGCAACGGACTTCGGTACGAGCGTCAGGTTCGCATCACGCGCGCCCCCTGTCGGCGCCGTGATGTAGCCGCCAGCCTGGATGATGCGATCGAGCGAGCTCCGGTCCACCACCAGGTCCTTGATGATCGGGAAGGCCCGGGCGCGCCACGGCTCCACGACAATCGTGTCGCCGTCCTCGAAGTTCCGCATGTGGAGCTGGCAGGTGGTTACGCCACGAACCGGACCATGGGGTGTCCCGTTGATAACAACGCCACAGGCGCCACAGATGCCCTCGCGGCAGTCGTGGTCGAACGCCACCGGTTCCTTATCCGCTTCGATGAGGCGTTCGTTGAGAATGTCGAGCATCTCGAGGAAGGACGCGTCTTCGTTGATGCCGTCGATCTTGTAGGTCTCGAAGTCGCCCGGGGTGCCGGGATCCGTCTGCCGCCAGACCTTGAGTGTGAGATTGAGGGTCACTTGTAGCTCCTCTGCGTCGGATGAGCGTATTCGAACTCGAGCGTTTCCTTGTGCAGCGTCGCGGGCTTCTCCTCGCCCTCGTATTCCCAGGCGGCCACGTAGGCGAAGTTCTCGTCGTCGCGCAGTGCCTCGCCATCGGGCGTCTGGTACTCCTCGCGGAAGTGGCCACCGCACGATTCTTCCCGCTCGTACGCGTCCTGGCACATCAACATGCCGAGTTCGAAGAAGTCGGCCAGCCGGCCCGCCTTCTCCAGCGACTGGTTCAGGGACTCACCGTCGCCGAGTACCTTCACGTCCGACCAGAACTCCTCGCGAAGGTCATAGATCTCGGCGCGCGCCTGCTTCAGGCCGTTGGCGTTGCGAGCCATCCCGCAGTGTTCCCAGAGGATGCGGCCGAGCTGCCGGTGGAACGAGTCGACCGAGCGCTTGCCACGCACGCTGAGCAGACGGCTGGTCCGCTCGCGGACGGCCTCCTCGGCCTCCTTGAATTCCTGGCCGTTCGGGTCCGGGACGGGCGACCCGAGCTGATTCGCCAGCTCGCTGGTGATGGTCGCCGGCAGCACAAAGTAGCCGTCGGCCAGCCCCTGCATCAGCGCGCTCGCACCGAGCCGGTTCGCACCGTGGTCGGAGAAGTTCGCTTCGCCGATGACGAACAGGCCGGGCACGTTGCTCATCAGGTTGTAGTCCACCCAGAGCCCGCCCATCGTGTAGTGCGGTGCCGGGTAGATGCGCATGGGCACCTGGTACGGGTCATCGCCCGTGATGTTGCGGTACATGTCGAACAGGTTGCCGTAGCGCTGTTCGATCACGGAGCGGCCGAGCCGCTGGATGGCGTCCCGGAAGTCCAGGTAGACGCCGTTGTGCAATTCACCGACACCGAGGCCCTGGTCCACCTGGTGCTTCGCCGCGCGCGAAGCCACGTCGCGCGGCACCAGGTTCGCGAAGGCAGGGTAGCGCCGCTCAAGGAAGTAGTCCCGCTCCTCGACGGGGATGTCGTTCGGGTTGCGGGTCTCGCCTTGGCGCGCCGCACTCCAGACGCGGCCATCGTTGCGAAGCGACTCGCTCATGAGCGTCAACTTCGACTGGTATTCGCCACTCTGGGGAATGCAGGTGGGGTGGATCTGCGTGAAGCACGGGTTGGCGAAATAAGCGCCCTTCCGGTGCGCCCGCCAGATCGCTGTCACGTTGCAGCCCTTGGCGCCCGTCGCAAGGAAGAAGACGTTGCTGTAGCCGCCCGTAGCGAGCACCACCGCGTGCGCCGAGTGGGACTCGATCTCGCCGGTCACCAGGTTTCGCACCACGATGCCGACCGCCCGGCCGTCCTTGATGACGAGCTCGAGCATCTCGTGGCGGGGGTACATTTTTACGGTCCCCAGTTCGATCTGCCGGGAGAGTGCCTGGTAGGCGCCGAGCTCGAGCTGCTGGCCCGTCTGACCGCGGGCATAGAACGTCCGCGAGACCTGCGCGCCGCCGAACGAGCGATTGTCGAGCAGGCCGCCGTACTCTCGCGCGAAGGGGACGCCCTGCGCCGCACACTGGTCGATGATCTCGACGCTGACCTGCGCCAGCCGGTACACGTTCGCTTCGCGAGCGCGGTAGTCGCCGCCCTTCACAGTGTCGTAGAAGAGGCGGTAGATGCTGTCCCCGTCGTTCTTGTAGTTCTTCGCCGCGTTGATGCCGCCCTGTGCGGCGATGCTATGGGCGCGCCGGGGGCTGTCCTGGAAGCAGAACGACTTCACGTTGTAGCCCTGCTCCCCGAGCGTCGCGGCGGCTGCCGCACCGGCGAGGCCCGTCCCAACGACGATAATCTCGAACTTGCGTCGGTTTTGCGGCGCCACCAGCTTCGTATCGAAGCGGTGATTGTCCCATTTGTCCGCCAATGGTCCTGGCGGAATTTTGCTGTCCAGCATGTTCCTGTCCCTCTTAGTCGACGATGCCCGTCATCACGGCGATGGGGAACGAAACGTTCCCGATGACGATAATCGCGGCGAATGCGTAGGCGAACCCCTTCCGCCATGGATTGAACCGGGGATTGTTCCACCCCAGGGATTGGAACAGGCTCCATGCCCCGTGGAAGATGTGCATCCCCAGCAGCAGGTTCGCGACGATGTAGACGATCGCGACGGGCTCACGCTGGAAGCTGGCTACCAGGTTCTGGTACGGCTCTCCGCGCTGGAAGTCGGGGTTTGCGTTCCCCCAGGTCAGGTCCATCAGGTGGAAGATGATGAACGCGCCCACGATGATGCCGCTCCAGCGCATCGTGCGGGCCGCGTAGGTTGCCGCCACATACTTGCGGCCGCCTTTGTAGCCTTCCGGCCGGGCGCGGCGGTTCATAAATGTGAGCGACGCGGCAGCGTGAATGTGCAGCACGAACGCAAGGATGAGCACGCTGCGCAGGATCCAGAGGAACCCGGTGTGCGGCAGGATCGGCTCACCGATTTCGCGCAGGTATTCGCCGTACGCGTTCATGTGGCCCGCACTGTCGTAGACCTTCAGGTTTCCAACCATGTGGGCCAGCACAAAGCCCAGCAGGAGAATGCCGGTGACCGCCATGACGGCCTTCTTGCCGACGGCCGAACTGTAAAACTCCAATACCCACGCGTGCGGCCGTGGCTTCGTGCGAACGACTTCCATCGGACCGCTACGCGGACGTGACGTCCCGCTGAGCATGCCCACCTCCAGGGGTGTACCTATGGTAGTTCCGGGATCCAGGCGCCGGTGCTTCTCAACCCCTCGGAATCCTACGCCCGCCTTTTCATTGGCAACAAGCGAGGCCCGTGCATTGCACCATTGACTTTATCGATGGATGAGACGCGCATATCGCAAAAGGCCGATCACGGACTTGCCATCCACGATGGTACCAGCCTCTATCCCCGCGATCGCCTCCTCCAACGATAGCGTGTGTACCTCGATGTCCTCGTCGTCATCTCCATCGAGCGGATCGACCCGCAGATCGTCGCAGATGAAAAGGTGGATGTACTCCGTCGTATATCCCGGGGCCACGAAGAAGCCGCCTATGCTTTCAACCCTCCCGGGTCGCATCCCGACCTCCTCCTGCAGCTCGCGCACTGCCGCGACACCGGGATCCTCATCCGTTTCGAGCGTGCCCGCCGGGAGTTCGAGGAGCCGTTTTCCCGCCGCGTGGCGATACTGCGTGACGAGCAGCAGGTCGCCCTTCGCCGTCACTGGGACCATGCACACCGCCCCTGGGTGCTTGATGATCTCCCGCCGCGCCTCCGTGCCGTTTGGCATCGCGAGGATGTCGAGGTCTACATCGAAGAGGTGGCCCGCGTAGACGACGCTGGATGACACAACGCGCGGGATCGGGTTCTGTTCACTCACTCCCGCATTGTCGTCAGCGGCCGGGCAAGGGGACAGTCAGGCTGGTGCCTCGCGGCGTTCTGGTGGAGGTGAGGCCTCGCTCGTTGCGATCTCCTCACTGATGAGGCTCCCTTCATCGACGAATACCGCGTAGGTGATAAGCGACGCGATGGCCAGCAGTGCTGAGGTGGGTCCCAGTGCGACATATCCGCCCAGCGCGAGCGCGGCCGCCCCGAGCCCCGATCCGATCACGATGCCGAACTGCTGCCCCGAAGCACTGAGCGCCATCACGGTCCCGCGGCGGTGCGGCGACATCTGGGTCATTACCGCCTGTGCGCTCGCGAAGCGCGCGCCACCGAACCCGGCGAACAGGAACAGCAGCACGCCCGCGACCACAAGGTTCGGTGCCACAGTCGTTTCGAGCAGAATGAGGCCCGCACAGAATCCGCTGGCCCAGACGATGATCGGCTGCTTCCCGATGCGGTCCGAAAGGCGGCCGCCGATGTTGCTCCCAAGAAGCACGCCAAGGCCCATGACCATCGTCAGACCACCGAGCGCCCACTTCGCAAGCCCGAACTCGTCGTAAAAGTAGGCGCCCATGTAGGTGACGAACACGAACCAGTACGCGGTGGAGAGGAAGTTCGAAAAAAGCGCCATCGACGTCTGCAGGTCTCCCAGCACCTCGAGGATCGATCGTAAGCCTTCGCGTGTGGCCGCGGAGTGGCGTGGTGGGTCCGAGGGGAGGTGACGAAAGAGCAGCCAGGTGAAGACGAGGCACAGACCGGCAATGAGCACGAACGTGAGCCGCCACGACAACAGGCCCGAGATGACCGCCCCGGCGGGCACGCCAAGAATGCTGGCACTCGTGTTCGCGCTGATGACCCACGACATGGCCCGGCCGCGCTCTTCGTACTTGAAGTAGTCGCCAACGGCCGAGAAAACCGCCGGTGTGAGGCATGCCACGCCGAAGCCAGCCAGCCCGCGCGAGGCCGCCAGCAAGACGAAGTGGGGAGAGACGGCCGAGAGGGCGGTTGCGACCACCAGTGTCGACATGCCCGCAACCACGATCGGCTTCCGGCCGATGCGGTCGATGAATGGCCCGGAGAAGATGGCCGCGACCCCACCGACGATGGCGTAGACGGTCACCAGGAGCCCCGCAACCGCGACACGCACCCCCAGGTCCTCCGAGATATCCGGCAGGATGGGCGTGATGATGAGGTTGTTGAAGACGACGGCGAAGGAGGCTACGCAGAGCAGGGCGAGGATGAGGTTCCGCTCCGCGCGGTCGAGCTGGAGGGTCACCTAAACAGCGTACCGCAGGCCTCCGCCTGTGGCTTACCGGGACTGCTCACCAAGAGGGATCATATTCGCAAGTGTGGTATCGCGGCTACCCGCGTCGCACCCACACCCGGCGGATGAGCACAGTTTCGCTGATCGCGGTGGCTTCACTCGGCTCGGGGTGCTGATCGACGGCGTTCGCGACTTCGCGGCCGCGTGGCCTGGCGACCGCCTGCTTCGTCGCGGACGTTACGGCGCCCTTCGCCGCTTGCCCCGCAAGATACTTGCCGGCGAGACCGACGCCGATTTGCAGCGCGGTCCCGATCGCCAGTGCCGTCGCTGCGCGCTTCACCGGGACGGGTAGGCCCGCGCGCACCGGCTCGAGCGCGCGGGCCTGGTGCTCGGCGGTCAGCGAGGTCGAAGGGCGCGCAGCGGCGAGGTACATCCCGCAACGCCGGCAGTAGTTATCGGTCAATTCGTAGGCTGCGCCGCAGTCCGGGCAGGCCGCGCTGGTGACTTCGGTCATTGCGGGAGTATAACCAAGCCGCGGCCGAGAACGTATCGCGCAGCTCACGGCGGCGTTGCTGGTCTTTACGAAACAGCGAAGCGGGCGACCGCTTGCTCCACCTGTTCGGTCAGGTCTACGGGGACTGGGGGCGGCACCGCGAGCGTGCCCGCTGCGATGGCCCGCAGCGTTTCCACCAGGAATGGCCGTTCGCGCAGCACCCCGCGGCGCCGGATCGCTGCGAAAAGCGGCGTTTCGTCGTAGGCCTGCCGGTCCTCGGGTGGCTCCGCGGCGAACTCGCGCCAGAGCGCCGCCGTGGCGTCATCGCGGATGGGATAGCGGCAGTAGCTCACCACAGGCCCGCGGTCCACATCACCGGTCACCACGTTCATCATGCAGCCCGACTCAGTCAGCCCCTTATCCATCACCTCGCGGATGACCTCCTGCCAGGTCCCGACCGGGCCGTTCGGGAGCGCCGGGTGATCGTTGATGAAGCGGAACCGGCTATAGAGAGGCTCCGTGGCGATGAGCATGTAGCCGAACATCACACCGAGGTCGAATTCGTACTGTGCGAGCTGTTCGGCCACGGCGTTATCGAACTCTGTGCGCCAGGCTGGGAGTGGCTCTCCGGGCTTTGAAACGCGGCCGCCGCGCTCCCGCCGGAACCGCACGCTTGAGCGCGTCAGGAGTGGGATGTCTTTCGCGCGCACCAACTCCAGCAGTGAATCGGTTGCTTCAGCCTCGCCAGGGTCGCGGTTCACAAACACGACCTCGATGTTCACCGGCAGCCCGCCATCAATCGCCTGGAGCACATACTCCAGCGCACCGTAGGAGCCGGGCCCTCGCCCCGTCGTGAGCCATGCGATGCGTAGTGGGTCAGTCATCGAAGTCCGTGCCATATTCGGCTTCGACCTCGCGCAGGTGTGCTTGGTCGTCTTCGAGCCGGACTTGCAGCGTGCGGACGCGCAGTTCTGCCCCCTCCAGGATCTCCTTCAGCGCATCGACCAGGGCGACACCCTCTTCGTACAGCTTCAGCGACTCTTCGAGCGGGAGATTGCCCTGTTCGAGTTTGCGCGCCTTCTCCTCCAGCGTCGCATAGAGCTCTTCGAACGACTGTTCCGCCACCTAACTCACCTCTGTCCAGAAGGCGCCGTCGGTCACCGCGACCGAAAGCCGGGCCCCCGGCTTCACTCGCTTCACGGTGTTGATAACCTTTCGCGACTTCGCATCCTGCACGATGGCGAAGCCACGCGCGAGGGTAGCACGCGGGTCGAGCCCCGCAATGCGCGCGCGGATGTGCTCGAAGCGTGCCCGGTCGCGTGCACAGCTCCGCTCGAGAGCTGCTTGCAGCCCGCGCAGGTGATTCGCGACATCCCGGGCGAGCAGCACCGGGTCGGGTGCGC
>Ga0265293_10013017_pt1 | contig 10898 bp, 9 predicted proteins | sample Munlanlewell138R_FD_192505 | JGI IMG/M metagenome (GOLD analysis project Ga0265293, IMG submission 192505) | Leachate microbial communities from a municipal landfill in Southern Ontario, Canada - Leachate well 138R | ecosystem: Engineered > Solid waste > Landfill > Unclassified | place: Canada... | reverse complement strand
TAGCGACCCCATGCTCAAGGGCGCCTATATTGTCAGCCTGGTCGACATCAGCAGCTTGCGCGCCGCGGAAAAAGAACGGGATGAGGCATTGCGTTTTCTCTCGCATGACCTGCGCTCGCCGCAGGCTTCCATCCTGTCCTTGGTGGACTTGTTGCGTTCGTCAACGCATGCGCCTGATTTACCCAGTTCCTTGTCGATGATCTCCACTTACGCGTCCCGAACGATTGCATTGGCGGAAGGCTTTGTTGAACAAGCCCGTCTGGCCAACCAGGCCTTGCGCTGGCACCCCTGCGATCTGAGCGAGTTATTGAACGCGGCCGTGGACGAGTGCTGGGCGCAAGCCACGGCCAAGCAGATCCACTTGATCGTGCCTGAACCGTTGCCGCCGCACTGGAGCGTGGCGGCTGGCGACCTGCTGTTTCGCAGTCTCGTCAACTTGATCAACAACGCCATCAAATACAGCCCGCCTGGCAGTACGGTGCGGGCGCATATTGTGAAACGCGAGCAGGGCTGGGGCCTCTCCATCCAGGACCAGGGGCGCGGAATGCGCCCGGAGGATCTGGCCCGGCTCAAGCGCTTTGAAGCGTTCACACGCATTGCGGCGCCTGAAGGAGAGGCCGAAGAAGGAGGTTTCGGATTGGGCCTGCGCTTTGTTGACATGGTGGCGCGCCGCCATGCCGGCTACTTGGATATTGAAAGCGAACTGGGCAAGGGGAGCGGTTTTACCTTGAATATTTGGGTCAATCAGCCCGAACCCGTGCTTGAATCCGAGCCCTCGGCATACAATCACGATGCCTGAGTATTAAAGACTGTTATGTTCAGCCCTGTTGACCAAGCCATGATGCAGCGCGCAATGACGCTGGCGGAGTCGGCCCGCGCCGTTGGCGAGGTGCCGGTCGGCGCCGTTTTGTGCAATGCCGCCGGAGAGATCATCGGCGAGGGTGCGAATGCGCCCATTTCCACGCACGACACCACCGCGCATGCGGAAATTCTCGCCTTGCGGGCGGCGTGCCAAGGCTTGGGCAACTACCGGCTTCCGAATACAACCTTATACGTGACGCTGGAGCCGTGTGCGATGTGCATCGGCGCCATCCTGCATGCCCGCGTGGCGCGGGTGGTGTTTGGCGCCACGGACGAGAAAACCGGGTGCTGCGGCAGCGTGACCAATCTGCCCGGACTGGGGCAACTGAATCACCAGACCCAGGTACAGGGCGGCTTGATGGCGGCGGAATGCGCGGAACAGTTGCGCGGTTTTTTTCGGGAACGCCGAGCGCTGAAGAAAGCGGAAAAAAAGCTCGCCCCCTATGACTCCCTCATCGATCAGGAATAAGCGTGGAATCCACTCACCAACCCAATGCGCATTCTCACCCTGAGCACGACGCTTGCCACGCGCACGAGGAAGCGGGCGCCTGCGCCTGCGCCACGGCGACGCAGGACGCGCGGCGGCAGAAAACCGGTATTTACCTGTTCTCCCCGTCGGGCGCGGTGCCGGATCCGGCGCGTTTGCAGCAGGCGAAAAAAAACCTGAAGCAACTGGGCTTCAAGGTACGCATTGACAAGTCGGCCGCGGTGCGCAGCACGCGATTCGCGGGTACGGACAAACAGCGGCTGAAGGCCTTTGAGCGGGCAATGCGGCATGAGCATCCGGTGGTGATGGCCACACGGGGTGGCTATGGCTTGAGCCGACTGTTGCCGCAGCTGGATTACAAGGCGCTGGCCGACAGCGGCAAGCAGTTTGTCGGCCACTCTGATTTCACCGCCTTCCAGATGGCCTTGCTGGCGCAGACCGGCGCCACCAGCTGGGCCGGACCGATGGCCTTGTTCGATTTTGGCGGCAAGAAAGTGGATGACCTGACGGTTGACCTGTTCACCGAGGTCCTGACCGGCGAGCTGGAAGTGCTGAGCTTCGAGTCATCGGATGCGGATCCGGTGGATGAACGCGGCCTGTTGTGGGGCGGTAATCTGTCCGTGCTGGTGTCCCTGCTGGGTACGCCTTATTTTCCGAACCTTGACGGCATTCTCTTCCTGGAGGATGTGAATGAGCATCCGTACCGCGTGGAGAGAATGTTGATCCAGCTGGCGCAGGCGGGGGTGCTGGAGCGGCAGAAAGCGGTGCTGCTGGGCGGCTTCAGCGACTACCGGCTCAGCCCGCATGACGCGGGCTATGACTTTCATGAAGTCTTGCGCTGGCTGCGCAAGAACGTGGCCGTGCCGATCGTGACCGGCTTGCCGTTTGGCCATCAGAAAGTCAAGGCCACCCTGCCGGTGGGCAAGCAGGTGGGCATTGCCACGGAAGACGGCATGGCCTACCTGCTATTGCATGAGCACAGCCACTGAGCAAGCGGCTCAGCAGGACTCGCGGGGATCGTACTCTTCATCAATGTCATCCCCGGTGACCAGGCGCTCATGCAGGTTTTCCGCGCTGCCGCCGCGCAGGTTATCGCGGCCCGGCACGTCGCGGCCGGCCCGGCGGTGCCGATACAGCGCCGCCCGGGTCACGATCAGGGCGGTCAGCGGCACCGTGAAGAGCAGGAAAACAATAATCAGGATTTCCTGGAAGCCAACGGCCTGGCCTGAAAAGTTGAAATACAGCAAGGAGGCAATCCCCAGGACGGTGATGCCCATGGTTGCGCCCAGCGACGGGGCGTGCAGGCGCTGATAGAAGCTCTTGAAGCGGAGCAGGCCGATGGCGCCGATCAGCGACAGCAGGCCGGCAATGACGATCAGCGCGGCAATCAGGTACTCCAGGACGACCGGTAGCGTGCTTGCGTTCATTCGATGACCTCGCCGCGAAGAATGAATTTGCCCAGCGCCATGGAGGAAGCAAAGCCGATCAGGCCGATGATCAGCGCGGCATTCAGGTTGCTGACGCTGTCATGGCGGATGCCAAGCAGCAGCAAGAGCAGCATGCTGGTGATGTAGAGGTTGTCGAGCGCCATGATGCGGTCTTGCGCGGCAGGCCCTTTCATCAGGCGAACGCCGATCAGCAGCAGGGCAAGTCCGACGCAGCCCAAGGAAAAAGTACAAGCGAAAGCAATCACAGGGGTCATTCGAAAATCTCCCGCAACGGGGTTTCGTAGCGGCTCTTGATCAGGTTGATCCAGTACGCTTCATCATCAAGATTCAGCACGTGCAGGGTCAGTACGGTTCTGTCATCGGAGAGTTCGGTGCAGACCGTGCCTGGAATCGAGGTAATGATGGTGACCAGCAGGCCAATGCCATAGGGATCTTTCAGCTCCAGCGGAATCTTCAGGAATCCGGAGTTCGCCCGCCGCATGCGGCGGCTCAGGATAATGCGTGAGACGTCGATATTGGACACAAAGCTGTCCCACATCACGATCAGCAGTAGCCGGATGGCAACCAGCGGCCGTGCCGGACGGCCGGGATGCGTGTCCACCGTGCGCGTTCTCAAGGTCCAGATCGGCAGCACCACGGCAAACACACTGCCCAACAGGATGTGGCCGAGCGACAGGCTCTGGTTCAGCAGCAGCCAGATCAGCAACAGGCCGACGGACAGGCGTGGCCACGGAAGATACTTGTTCATGGCTGGCCTCCTGAGCGGGGCACCGGCTGGGCGCTCAGCACGGTCTGGATGTACTCGGTCGGCTGATGCAGCGCTTGGGCGGCGGCATGGAAATACTGCATGACGGGAGAGACCTGCAAGGTCAGCACGATGCTCAGCACGAGCAGGCCGATGATCGGCGCCAGCTCGACGATGTGCATGCGCGGCGCCTGGCGGGCCTCATGGGTCCAGAAGGTGCGCATGCCGAAGCGGGTGAACGAAATGACGGTGGTGAAGCCGGACACGATGATCAGGATCAGCAGCGCCCAGGAAGTACCGGGCAGCGGCGCGCCCAGGTTTTCCGTCAGTCCGACCGGGTTCAGCACGGCGGTCAGGATGGAGAATTTGGCCAGAAAGCTGGACAGCGGCGGCAAGCCCGCCAGCATCACCGTGCAGGCAATGAAACACAGGCCCAGCAGCGCCATGGCGGCCGGAATGGCCACGCCGGGATCAGTGTCGCTGAGATCTTCTTCCGGCGAGTTGGCCGAGCGCTCCAGCCCGAAGGCCTCCAGCGACACGGCCAGCAGGTCCGAGCCGAAATGCTTGCTGCGCTCCATCAGTTCCAGCAGCAGGTAGAAGGCGGCAATGCCCAGGGTTGAGCTGACCAGGTAGAACAGCGCGCTGGCTGTCACTTCCGGATCGCCAAAGCCGATGGCGGACAGGATCGTGCCGGTGGACACGATGACGCTGAAGCCGGCCAGCCTCTCGGTGGTTTGCGAAGACAGCATGCCGATCGTGCCGAAGGTCAGCGTGGCCAGGCCGATGAACAGGATGATCTGCGTGAACGCGCCTTCGGAATCACCGGCCTCGACGCCAAAGAACAGCAGCGAGAGGCGCAGGATGACGTAGGCGCCGACCTTGGTCATCAAGGAGAAAATGGCGGCCGAAGGCGGGCTTGCCGCGCCGTAGGAGGCGGGCAGCCAGAAGTTCAGCGGCCAGGCGCCGGCCTTGGTCAGGAACGCCACACCCAGAATGGCCGCGCCCACTTCCAGCATCACCCGGTCCTGGGGATCCACCGTAGCGATGCGGGCGGCAATGTCGGCCATGCTCAGTGTGCCGACCACGCCGTAAATCATGGCCACCCCGATCAGGAACAGCAGGGAGCCGAACAGGTTCACGGCAATATAGTGCAGGCCGGCCTTGACGCGTTCGGCGCCCGAGCCATGCAGCAGCAAGCCGTAGGAGGCCGCCAGCAGGATTTCAAAATAGACGAAGAGGTTGAACAGATCGCCGGTCAGGAAGGCGCCGTTCAGGCCCATCAATTGGAATTGGAACAGCGTGTGGAAATGCACGCCGGCCCGATGCCATTTGGCGGTAGCGTAGAAAAAAGCCGCCATGGCGATGAAGGCCGTCAGCACCAGCATGATGCTGGTCAGTTGGTCCGCCACCAGTGAAATGCCGAACTGCGCGGGCCAGTTGGCGGCCAGGTAAACGCTGACCGAGGTGTCTCCCTGCGCGGTGCGCTGCAGGATGAGCAGGCTGCAATACAAGAGCAGGCAGACCGAGATAAAGCCGAGCACGACTTTGGCGCGCATGCGCTGTTCGCCAAGCAGCAGCATGGCTGCGCCGAACATCATCGGGACCAGGACAGGCAGGGCCAGCAGGTGCGGTTCAATCCAGCCCATCATTCTTCGATCTCCTGGCCGTCGACGTGGTCAGTGCCGGTCAAGCCGCGTGAGGCCAGCAGCACCACCAGGAACAGGGCGGTGGTGGCAAAGCCGATCACGATGGCGGTCAGCACCAGCGCCTGGGGAAGCGGATCGGTGAATTGGCTCAGATCGGCCACGCGCTGGCCATCCAGCAACGGCTCTTGTCCGACCGATACCCGGCCCATGGCGAAAATGAACAGGTTCACCGCGTAGGAAGCCAGGCACAGGCCGATGATGACTTGAAAAGTACGGGGACGCAGGATCAGCCAGATCCCCGAGGCCGCCAAGACGGCAATGGCAATAGACAGAATGATTTCCATTAGTGGGCCTCCTGGGATTCGGCTAGGGCGGCTTGCGCGCGCTGGCTGCGCAAGGACTGGTGGGCCAACGCTGTCAGTATCAGCATGGTGGCGCCCACCACTAGCAGGAATACGCCCAGATCAAAGAAAGTGGCTGAGGCCAGGGGGATTTCACCCAGGTAGGGCACGACCGGATGCGCGGTGTGCGAGGTTAGGAAGGGATAACCGAAGAACCAGGACCCCATGCCAGTCAGGCCGGCAATCAGAATGCCCAGCGCAATCCAGCGGCGCGGGCTGATGCGCATATGGGCTTCGGTCCACAGCGTGCCGCCGGCCATGTATTGGAGAATGAAGGCGACCGATAGCGCCAGGCCCGCCACGAAGCCGCCGCCGGGTAGATTGTGCCCGCGGAAGAACAGGTAGGCGGCCAGCAGCGCAATGACCGGCATCAGCAGACGAATGACAACGGCCGGTACAAAGAGGTAGCCGATGGCGGTGTCGTCGCCAAGGCGGCGCTTGGCGCCACTCTGATCCTGGTCAATTTGCTGCTGGGGCAGGGCCATGCTTTCCGGTGCGGGGCGGAAACGGCGCAGCAAGGCGTAGACGGTCAGCGCGACGATGCCGAGCACGCTGATCTCACCCAGCGTGTCGTAGCCACGGAAGTCCACCAGCAGGACGTTGACGACGTTGGTGCCGCCGCCTTCGGTGTAGGACTTCTGCAGGAAGAAGTTGGAGACCGTGTCCGGATAGGGGCGGGTCAGCATGCCGTAGGCCAGCAGCCCGACGCCGCCGCCGCCAATGATGGACAGCGCCAGATCGCGGATGCGGTGGATCCACGCGCGCGCCGGGATTTTCAAGCCCAGCTCGCGCGGCTCCTTGCGGCGCGGCAGCCAGCGCAGCCCCAGCAACAGCAGAATGGTGGTGACGGTCTCGACCATCAACTGAGTCAGCGCCAGATCCGGCGCGGACAGCCAGGCAAAGGTCAGGCAGGTGATCAGGCCCGCGCCGCCCATCAGGATCAGCGCGGCAAAGCGGTGGTATTTGGCCTGCGTGGCAGCGCCAATGGCGCACACCAGGCCGATCAGCCACAAGGCGGCGAAGGTCGGGTCAACCGGCGTCAGCGCGGGCTTGGGCGTATCCAGCCAAGCATGGCCAGACAGCATGATGACCGACACCAGAACCGACACGCCAACCATGGCGAACAGTTGGGATTGCAGACCCCAGGCGCCCAGGCTGTTGGTCAGGCGGTCGGACAGCCAGGTCACGCTCAGCATGATGCGCTCATACGCGCGCTTGCCGTTGAAACGGTACAGCAGCGGCAAACGGTCAACGGTGCCGAGCCGCAGGGTTTTCTGCAGCAGCATGTAGAAGGCCGCGCCACCGATCAGCGCAAGAATGCTCATGATCAGCGGCTTGTTGAAACCGTGCCAGATGGCCAGGCTGTAGTAGGGGAGTTGATCGCCGAGCACGCTGCCCGCGGCGGCCGCCAGAAAGGGGGCGATGGTGTAATTGGGCAGCACCCCGACCAGCAGGCAGACGAAGGCCAGCAGTTCAGCGGGAAAACGCATCCAGCGCGGCGGCTCATGCGGCGTCTTGGGCAGATCTTCGGCCAGCGGCCCGAAGAAGACGTCATGGATGAAGCGCAAGGAATAGGCGACCGCAAAGGCGCCCGCCACCGTGGAGACAATGGGCAGGAAATGCGGCGAACCGATGATCTCCCCCACCAGCACTGCCTCGGTGAAGAACATTTCCTTTGACAAAAAGCCATTCAGCAGCGGCACGCCGGCCATGGCCGCCGCGGCGACCATGGCCAAGGTGGCGGTGACCGGCATGGCCTTGCCGAGCCCGCTGAGTTTGCGGATGTCGCGGGTTCCGGATTCGTGGTCGATGATGCCCGCCGCCATGAACAGGGAGGCCTTGAAGGTGGCGTGGTTCATGATGTGGAACAGCGCCGCGACCAGGGCCAGCGGGCTGGACAGGCCCAGCAGCAGCGTGATCAGGCCGAGGTGGCTGATCGTGGAATAGGCGAGCAGGCCTTTCAGATCGTGCTGGAAAATGGCGGTGTACGCGGCAAAGACCAGCGTGCACAGGCCCGCGCCGCCGATCAGCCAGAACCAGATTTCCGTGCCGGACAGCACCGGCCAGAGCCGGGCCAGCAGAAAGACGCCGAGCTTGACCATGGTGGCCGAATGCAGATAGGCCGAGACCGGCGTAGGCGCGGCCATTGCATTGGGCAGCCAGAAGTGGAACGGAAACTGCGCGCTTTTGGTCAGGGCGCCCAGCGCGATCAGCACCAGCGCCAACGCATAGTCCGGATGCGACACGATCAGCTCGCGCGAGGCGAGCACGGTGTCGAGTTCATAGCTGCCGACCATGGCGCCAAGCACCAGCATGCCGGCAAACAGGCACAGGCCGCCTGCCGTGGTGACGGTCAGCGCCATCCTGGCGCCCCGCCGCGCGTCCGGACGGTGATGCCAATAACCGATCAGCAGGAAGGACACCAGACTGGTGAGCTCCCAGAAGAATACGATCTGCAGGATGTTGCCGGACATGATGACGCCCAGCATGGACCCCATGAACGCGAGCAGGAAAGAGAAAAAGCGCGGGACCGGGTCTTCCGGCGACATGTAATACCGCGCATAGAGCGCGACCAGCATGCCGATGGACGTAATCAGCAGGCTGAAGATCCAGGCCAGGCCGTCCATGCGCAGGATCAGGTTCAGGCCGTACTCGGGAAACCACGTGATTTGATGGGTAATGACCCCGCCGTGGGTGATTTCAGGGTAGAGCAGGGCAGCCTGGACGGTTCCGACCAGGGCGATCAGGCCTGCGAGCCAAGCTTCTCGATTGCGCGCGTTGGAAGGCAGCAGGGCGGCAATGATGCTGCCTATAAACGGCAAAACGAGCAGAATCAACAAAGACATACGGGGTGTGTCACTCTTCTAGATGTCGTTGGAGCATGGTCCCTGCCTGCCGACGGGTTGGATGTCCTGTTGGGCATGACAAGCGCGGATCTACGGAAGCTTGAGTGAAATCGCAGCATTTCAGTCAAATCGAGATTCCATAATGGTAACAAACTGCTCGGCCTTAGAGACAGCCTGAGACAAAGAAATACGACTATGAGCCCTCTGAACGGGCTGTTAAACTATAACGTTAGGCAGTGGTCTGCCCAAGCCGCGCTTGTCCGGCGCGGCTTTTTCCAATAACTTCGCTTGGCGTCGCCGTGAACGGCGATGTCTGCGCTTTGCTCCGTGGTCAACAAAAGTCGTGATTTCAACAGCCAATCTCACCATTCAATTTGGTTCCAAACCGCTTTTTGAAAATGTATCAGTCAAGTTTGGCGATGGGAATCGTTACGGTCTGATTGGCGCCAACGGCAGTGGCAAATCCACCCTGATGAAAATCATCGGCGGCGATCTTGAGCCAACGGGCGGCAACGTCTCGCTGGAGCCCAATACGCGGCTCGGCAAATTGCGGCAGGATCAGTTCGCCTATGAAGATGTGCGCGTCCTGGACGTCGTGCTGATGGGCCATGCCGAAATGTGGGCGGCCATGACCGAGCGCGACGCCATCTACGCCAACCCGGAGGCCACGGACGATGACTACATGCGCGCCGCGGAACTTGAGGCCAAATTTGCCGAGTATGACGGCTATACCGCCGAGGCGCGGGCCGGAGAGCTGCTGCTGGGATTGGAGCTGCCGGTTGAAGAGCATCAACTGCCGATGCGTGAAATTGCGCCGGGCTGGAAACTACGCGTGCTGCTGGCGCAGGCGCTGTTTTCCAACCCCGACGTGTTGTTGCTGGACGAACCCACCAACAACCTCGACATCAACACTATCCGCTGGCTTGAGAACGTGCTGAACCAGTACCAGTCCACGATGATCATCATCAGCCATGACCGGCACTTCCTGAACGAGGTGTGCACGCACATGGCGGACCTGGATTTCCGTGAAGTCCGCATCTATCCGGGCAACTACGACGACTACATGCTGGCCTCGGCGCAAGCCCGCGAGCGCCAGATGAGCTCAAACGCAAAGGCCAAGGAACGGATCACCGAGCTGCAGGACTTCGTGCGCCGCTTCTCCGCCAACAAGTCCAAGGCCCGCCAGGCCACGTCGCGCCTGCGCCAGATTGACAAGATCAAGGCCGAGGCCGTGGAGGTCAAGCCGTCGTCGCGCCAGAACCCGTACATCCGCTTCGAGCAGGCCAAGGTCATGCACCGGCAGGCCGTCGAGGTGGACGGCATCTCAAAAAGCTATGACCAGAACACGGTCATTCCGCCTTTCTCCGCCATGTTCGAAGCCGGCGAGAAAGTCGCCATCATCGGCGCCAACGGCGTAGGCAAGACCACCTTGCTGCGCATGCTGGCCGGTGACCTGGAGCCGGACACCGGTTTCATCAAATGGTCGGACAACGCCAATCGCGGCTATATGGCGCAGGACGTGTCAGACCAGTTCCAGGAGCCCGTCATCTTGTTCGACTGGATGGCCCAATGGCGGCAGCCGGGCGATGAGGATCAAGCCATCCGCTCCTCGCTGGGCCGTTTGCTGTTCTCCGGCGACGACATCGGCAAGCCGGTCAATGTGCTGTCCGGCGGAGAGAAAAACCGCATGATGTTCGGCCGCTTCATGCTGACCAAACACAACGTGCTGTTGATGGACGAGCCCACCAACCACCTGGACATGGAATCCATCGAATCCTTGCAGCTGGCGCTGGAAAAATTTGAGGGCACGCTGTTCTTCGTATCTCATGACCGCGAGTTTGTCTCCGGTCTGGCCAGCCGCATCATTGATATCCAGCCCAACGGCAAGCTGATTGATTACCGCGGCACCTATGACGAATACCTGACGTCGCAGGGCATCGAGGCGTGAGCGCTTGGTTCGCGAGCGCCACTCGCGAACCCCGATTCAAACCGCGCGCGGCTTGACCCGTTCAGCGGCCTGCTTGGCCAACGTGCGCGCTTCGTCCAGCGTGTCGGCCGCGGCCAGTGCCACGCCCATGCGCCGCTTGACGTAGGATTCGGGCTTGCCGAACAGGCGCAAGTCCGTGCCCGGCAGTTGCAGCGCGTCGGCCACGCCGTCAAACACCATGGTCTTGGCGTCCACGCCGCCATAAATCACGCTGCTGGCACCCGGCGAGAGCAAGGCGGTGGACACCGGCAGGCCGAGCACGGCGCGGGCGTGCAGCTCGAATTCATTCTGGCGCTGGCTGGCCATCGTGACCATGCCGGTATCATGCGGGCGCGGACTGACTTCCGAGAACCAGACCTGATCACCGGCCACGAACAGTTCCACGCCAAAAATACCCAGGCCACCCAGGTCGTCAGTGACGGCCTTGGCAATCTCGCGGGAACGCGCCAGCGCCGCGGGGGACATGGGCTGCGGCTG
>Ga0265293_10013016_pt1 | contig 10899 bp, 6 predicted proteins | sample Munlanlewell138R_FD_192505 | JGI IMG/M metagenome (GOLD analysis project Ga0265293, IMG submission 192505) | Leachate microbial communities from a municipal landfill in Southern Ontario, Canada - Leachate well 138R | ecosystem: Engineered > Solid waste > Landfill > Unclassified | place: Canada... | reverse complement strand
AATTTATATGAGAGAGTTCTTGCTAAGCGCAACGAAATACAAAATGAAATAGAAAGGGCAACTCAAGTATCAAAAGGAAGGCATACGGTATTGACTCAAGAGTCAGAAAGATTGGCTTATGAAAATGCTAATATATTAAATGAAAATAATAGAATAAGAGCACAGATAGAAGAGTTTACAAGGAGTAACGCTGAATTACAAGCTAGAATTTCTCAGTTATCTGGCTCTGTAAGTAGAAGGTCTGAATCAAATATGAGAGCAAATGCTATGTACAATAATTTAAATAGAAGACTTCAGCAAGAGATAAATGATCTAAATAAAGAGGTAGAAGATCTTAAAAGAATATTAAATAAATAGATTATTTAAGTAATTATAAAATTAATTTTAAGGAAATATGAATATGAAAAAATTATTATACTTATTATACAATTTAACTTTATTAGCAGTATTAATTCAAGTTGATATATATGGTATGGATAGACAGCATAGCCAAACTCCTATTCCTGAATGGCCAGACTGGAATGTCTCCAATTTAGATAACTATAATTTTGGTGAGCGTGATTTTATGCCATTATATCCTGGTTTACAACGTCAGCATTTATCAGCTTATGATTTAGCGCTTAAATATATTAATAAATTATTTAATAAATTTAATGTGGCAGATTTAAGAAAGCTTCTTAATTATTATGATCAAGTAGAAGATGAGCAAAAAAAAGAGGAATTGATAAGTCTTATACAATCAACCGTATACGCTTATAATGATAATTCTCCTGAGTTTGTAGCGTATAGTGATGAACTAAAACACTTTTATAAGCAAAAAATAAATAAAGAAGAAAATAAAATTGCTCAATTAAGAATGCAATTGCAAAGTATAGAATCTAAATCTAATAAAATTGATTTTAAAAACCAGGAATTAACAGAAGAAATAGAAAATGCTAAAAAATACCAAGCAAGTATTTTAAAAGAAAAAGATGTACTAGAGCAACAGTTAGCAATAATAGTTAAAGAAAATAACGAATTAAACCAAAAGCTTGCAGATAGGAGTTATGGTAGTAAACTTTCAGATCAATCTCAAAGACAGGAAGATATGGTATCACCTGAAGAATTAAATAAACAACTTGAGATTAAGAAAAAGAATATCTTGCAAGAAATAAAAGCATTGAAAGATGAGTTACTTTCAAGAAAATAAAAAATTAAAATATAAAACACTAGTTTTTTTTTAATTTAAGAAAGTAAGCTCTTTATATATTATAAAAGATATATAATAAAAAAGCATAAAAAGCTTAATAGATAAGATTTTATGCAAAGGGTTAGGGGGTATAACTTTAGATCTTTATTTTTGGTACCGATTTGACTCTAGGTATTAGTAATATTATAATTATCTAAAATAATTAATTACTAAATTACCAGAAAATGAAGGGTATTATTTATGAATTCTAAAGTTATACGTTTTTTATTTATAATGTTATCAGCCTTTTCGATTAATGCATCTGGCATAGATAAAAAATCAAATCAACCAACCAAACCAATCAAAACTATGGACAAGAATATGATGGACCAAAATACAGAAAAATCTGCATTAAAAATAGCTTATGTAAATCTAAATAGAGTAATGACTTTTGATCCTGGATTATTGCCAAGTTCGTCGCAAGAATGGCAAAAGAATTATGCTTTATTACAAGAAACTTTAAGTCCTATAGAAGTAGAATTAAAGGCATTAGAAGACAAATTTGAAAAAGGCCGTGTTGAATTTGAATCACTACAAAAGAGTGGTTTAGTATCAAACGAAGCATTACAACAAAAATATGAAGAAGTAGCTAAAACAGAGCTAGAATTAAGAAGAAGATTTCAAGAACGTGAACAATTTGCACAAGAAGAAGTAAAAAAAATTCATCTTAAAATGGCTCCAAATATAGAAAAAGTTATTCAAGAAATTAGAGAAAAACATGGATATACAATGGTTCTAAGAAGTGAATTTGTTATAGATGCAGACAAAAATCTTGACATTACTTCAGAGGTTTTATCTCTTATGGATAAGCAATATATGCAAGAAGCTAAGCCTGCTGTAAAAGCGGATAATAAGTAAAATATATAAAAATATAATAAATTATAATAAAAAAGCGTAAATTAATTTACGCTTTTTTATTATAATTTATAGATTAAATAAATTTATTAATATTATGACAAACAATATAAAATTAAGTGATATAAAAGCAATTATAGGGCTAGGAAATCCAGGGGCTACTTATAGAAATACAAGGCATAATATAGGTTTTCAGGTACTTGATAAGTTAGCAGATAGATATAATGCAGTATTTAAAGATAAAGAGAACTTTCAAATAGCAGAAATATATATAGAAACTATTACAGAAAATCTTAATAATTTGCAAAAGATTTTACTTATAAAGCCTCAAACTTTTATGAATAATTCGGGCCAGGTTATGCGATATTTAAAAAATCAAAATATTAAAACTAGTCAAATATTAGTTATTCATGATGAGTTAGAATTAAATTTTGGTAAAATAGCCTTTAAATTCTCAGGAAGTTCAAAAGGTCATAATGGACTTAAATCTATTATGGCAAATGCAGGGCCTGATTTTTGGCGTTTAAGATTTGGAATCTCAAGACCTGAAGATAGGTCTCAAGTTTCCGATTATGTTTTACAAAATTTTAATAAAGATCAAGCTGGAGAACTTGATAATCTTATAGATCAAGCAATAAATTTAATTTTATCTAGCTAATTTTGTCTAGATTAATTTTATTGGGCTAACTTTTTATGGATCCAATTTTTAAGATCTTGTTCTAAATTTTTGTTTATAATATCAAAATTTTCAAAGCCGCCTTGAATTATATTGCCTTTAGATCCACCGCTAATATTCTTTGATTTTAAAAAAATAGATAGTTCTTTCAGATCTATTAAAGGGCATAATTTGTCTGAGAGTAAAGCTAGGAATATAGCTTTATTATTTCCAGCATTATTAACTATAAAATAAAATCCTGGCTTTATCTTATCAAGCTCTAAAGCCATATTTTTAAGGTCATTATTATTTAAATTATCATCAAGATTAATATATAAAAATGGCAAGTCTGTATTATCTATATTTTTTACTTTGCTTATAAGATCTGGAATTTGGTATTTATATAATTTTGTTTTTAAATTTTTAAGTTGTGAATTTAAAAGTTTAACTTGCTCTTTTTGTTTTTCTATAGCATCCAAGACTTTTTCTTGAGGAACTTTAAATTCTTGGCTTAAGCTTTTAACTGTATCAAAATTATCTTGAAATAATTCTAATGCTCGAGGTCCAGTAACAGCAAATATGCGCTTTACTCCAGAAGATAATGCAGATACTTGAGTGATTTTAAATACTCCAATATCACCAGTTGCACGTACGTGTGTTCCCCCGCATAGTTCTTTGGAAAAGCCAGGAACTTCAACAACTCTTACATCTTCAGGATTATATTTTTCACCAAAAAACGCTATAACTCCTTCTTTTATGGCCTCTTCTAGGGGTTTGTTTTTAACAATTAGCTCTATATTTTTCATTATATTGCTATTAACTAAATCTTCAATTGCTCGAATTTCTTCAGGTGTAAGTGTCTGATCATAAGTAAAATCAAATCTTAAGTAATCTGGTTCAACTACTGATCCAGCTTGTTTGACATTTTTACCCAAAATAGTAATCAAAGCAGCTTGAAGTAAATGAGTAGCAGTATGATTCTTCATAGTGTTAACTCTTAATTTAGAATTAACAACTAAAGTTACAGTTTCACCAACTTTTAAATCTACAGGGGTATGAATATAGCAAGCAATTGTATTATCAAATTTTTTAAGAGCTAATAATGGAATCTCTTGATTAAGAACTTTAATAAATCCTTGATCACTAACTTGGCCACCACATTCAACATAAAATGGAGATTTATCAGTTATTACATAGCATTTAGAATTAGCAGCTACATCTTTTACCATACTATCTTGAAATATTAAATGAGTAATAACCGCTTGAGTGACATGTTCTTGGTATCCAGTAAATTGAGTTCGTTCTTGATTTAACATATCAGTAAAAGAGCATTCTTTATTTTTTTTGCCTGATCTTAATTTTTGTTCCTGCATATGTTTTTCAAAGCCATCTATATCAACTTGAAAATTATTTTCTTGGGCTATTATTTTAGTCAGCTCTAATGGAAATCCATAAGTATCATATAGTTTAAAAGCTTGCTCTGCTGATATAACTGGTTCTTTTTTATTATCTGTTATATTAATAATATAATTATTTAATATATTTTGGCCTTGAGTTAAATTGGTAGCAAATTTATCTATTTCATTTTTTAAAGTGCTTATAATTAAATCTTTATTTTCTTCAAGCTCTTTATAAATTGGACTCATATATTGTACTAAAACTGGAACTAAGTCTAAAAATATTTCATAAGATCCTATTTTTTGGGCAAATAAAGAAGCACGTCTTATAATCTTTCTCAAAACATATCCACGGCCTTCATTAGAAGGCATAGCCCCATCAGCTATTGCAAAGGAAGCAGATCTTATATGATCGCAAAGTACTTTAAATGAAGATTTTATTTTGTTTGTAGCACTAGCGTAGTTAATTCCTGTTACTTGTTCTATTTTGTTAATTAAAGGTATAAATAGATCTGTTTCATAAACAGACTCGGTGTTTTGTATTATTGAACATAATCTTTCAAGTCCCATTCCGGTATCAACACCTTTTGTTGCAAGAGGATTTAATTGTCCATCTGATTGTCTATTATATTGCATAAATACTAGATTCCAAATTTCTAGAAATCTGTCACAATGGCATCCAGGAGCGCATTCTTTGGATCCACATCCGAAATTAGTACCTCTATCTATGTATATTTCGCTGCAGGGTCCGCAAGGTCCGGTATCTCCCATTTGCCAGAAATTGTCGGCTTCGCCCAATTTATATATTCTGTTGTCTGGTAATTTAATTTTTTTATTCCAAATTTCATAAGCTTCTTGATCTTGATGGTAAACGCTAGCATATAATTTTTCAGGATCTAGACCCATAAATTCTGTTAAGAAATTCCATGCAAAAAATATTGCTTCTTTTTTAAAGTAATCTCCAAAGGAAAAATTACCCATCATCTCAAAAAAAGTTAGATGTCTTTGAGTAAAACCGACATTTTCAAGGTCGTTATGTTTACCACCAGCTCGCATGCATTTTTGTATGCTAGTTGCTTTTGTATAATTTCTTTTCTCTTTTGATAAGAATATATCTTTAAATTGGTTCATACCAGCATTAGTGAACAATAATGTAGGATCTTGAGCAGGAATTAGTGAAGAGCTTGATACTTTAGTATGACCATGTTTTTTAAAGAAATCGAAAAATCTTTTTCTTATTTCAAAAGAATTTAAAAGATTCATAATTATTATCTCTCTAATTTTGATTATTTTTTAAAATTTTTCTTAATTTATATATTTAATAATAGCATATCGTAAATAATATTAAAACTTTAAAGCTAGGCCGGCTATCTTGTATAAAGATATAAATTAAGCAAAATCTTGAAAATAAGATAAAGCATAATTAACTTATATTACAATAATCTAAAATTATATAGGTTTAATTTTTTAGGAGTACTTTATGATAAAAAAACTATCAATAAGAATATTTAAAGGTATTTGTAGTTTAATCTTTGTTTGTCTAATACATGCAAATTCAGATTCTACAAATCATGTTAATGAAGATTTGAGTAGCCTAAAGGAGGAAGAGTTAAATCTAATAGATCAAAATCCTGATATTTTATATGTTTATTTAGATAAAGAGATTATTAATCTTTTTCAAAATTTAGATTTGCTTGCATCTGAAGAGTTAAATATATTTCAAGAGCATATAAAAAATAATAAAATAATACCTCATAGTGATATTGCTAAAGCAGTAAATATAGCTTTGCAGATATATAATCAAGCAGATAATTTAAAAGAGAGTGAAGATTATAATTCAAAGATTACGGCTTTGCAAGAACTTAAAGATAATTTAAATACTAACAAAGATAATATTTTTGTTTTAGCAAGCACCATAAGAAGCAAGAATTGTAGGAAATTTGATAATGTGATAATAAAAGGCAAATTAATGGTATCTTGTTTAGATGTATTTAATACTGCTAGATTTGAAGGTCCATTAATAGCTGAATCTGATGCTACATTTGAATCAAATGTTGATATAGCTCAAAATTTAAGAGTCAATAAAAATATGACTGCTGATAATATAACAGCTAATAAGTTATCTGCTGATAATATAGATACTAAAACTTTGAATTCTCAAAATATAAATACTGAAAATATCACTTCTGAAAATGGAACTATAAATAATTTGACTTCAACAACAATGAACACAGATGTTCTAAATGTAGAAGTAATAAATACTCCATCAGATTTACCATCTAATATATGTAACATAAACTCTAATAATGTTATTATTGGAACTGATCTTACCGTGACTGGTAATCCTGTTTGTAATATAGTTACTACTAGGCAGCCTGCAGAATATCCATTTTATGTTGATTCATCTAAATTTATAGTTAATTCTGACTCTGCTAATATACAAAGTACGTCAATTAACATTGGTGACCCTAATGCTTCTACTGTAAACATTGAAGGCTTGCAAGTAAATATACCATCAGATACAAATTTATCTGGCGATACCACGACTATATCTAGCTCTGATACCCAGTTAACCGGTACAAATACGGTTATATCTAGCTCTAATACTCAGTTGACTGGCACAGATACAGTTATATCTGCGGATAATACAACTATATCCAGTCCTAATACTCAGTTGACCGGTGAAGATACGGTTATATCTAGCTCTAATACTCAGCTGACTGGCACAAATACTGCTATATCTGGAAGTAATACAACTATATCCAGCACTAATACTGATATAAGTGGAAGTAATATTAGTATTGGTAATTCAACTTCAGGTAATATAAATTTAAAATCAGCAACTACTATTGATAATGAATTAGATGTTGCTGGCAAAACTACTTTAAGCGATGAGTTAGATGTTGTAGGAGCAACTAATTTAAGATCAACGCTAAAGGTCGCTGGCGTAACTACTTTAGATAATGAATTAGGTGTTGCTGGTACAACTACTTTAAGCGATGAGTTAGATGTTGTAGGAGCAACTAATTTAAGATCAACTTTAAATGTTTCTGGTGATACTACTTTAAACAAAGCATCTGTTAATGGTGCATTAGATGTTACGGGAGCAACTAATTTAAGCTCAACTTTAAATGTTTTTGGTGATACTACTTTAAACAAAACATCTGTTAATGATGCATTAGATGTTACAGGAGTAACTAATTTAAGTTCAACTTTAAATGTTTCTGGTGATACTACTTTAAGTAAAACATCTGTTAATGGTGCATTAGATGTTACAGGAGCAACTAATTTAAGCTCAACTTTAAATGTCTCTGGTGATACTACTTTAAACAAAGCATCTGTTAATGGTGCATTAGATGTTACGGGAGCAACTAATTTAAGCTCAACTTTAAATGTCTCTGGTGATACTACTTTAGGAGATACTAATATAAATGGAGAAGATATAAAGATAGGCCTATCTAGTTTAAATTCTAATATAGATGTGAATGGCAATTCGTTTACGTTTAATGGTAGCAATATTTGTACAGGTCTCTGTGGTGAATGTGTTACTGGAGATGGTTCGGGTGGATGTACAACCGTAACAGTAGGAAATCAAACTACATCAAATATTTATATAGGTTCAGATACTGTAGATGGTAGTCGAACTACAAATATTATTTCACGAGGAACTATTATCAATAACCAAGGCATTGCAACTGTATCGTTAACTCAGGGTGGCACTGCTATTGCTAATTATCAAGGCACAGCTACTGCATCAGATATTGGTGGCACAGCTATCGCTAATTATGGTCAAGCTACTGCTTCAAATATTGGTGGTACTGCTATCGCTAATGCTAAAGGCCAAGCTACTGCATCACTTACTGGTGGTACTGCTATCGCTAATGCTAAAGGCCAAGCTATTGCTTCATATACTGGTGGTACTGCTATCGCTAATGCTGAAGGCCAAGCTACAGCTAATGGAGTGTTATCTGGTACAGGAGGTGGGCTTGCGATTGCCGTTGGAGAAAATTCAGTAGCAAATGCTTCTGCAGCTTTTAATAAGACTGGAGGTTTTGCGATTGCTACAAACAATGCAAAAGCTGATGCTAGTGGAACTAATGCGCCTGGAGGAATAGCTATCGCAGATGGCAAGAGCGGTGACGATCAGGGTAATACTACAGCTGATGCTACTAATGGCGGTATAGCAATTGTTGCAAATGGTGGCAAGAATGATTTAACAGCAGAGACTTCTTATGGTCGAATTAAATTACTTGCTTCTGACTGTATAGTAATCGGAAATCCAAGTAATGATTATGGTAATACATCCCCCAAAATACTTCTAAATGGTTGTGTGTATGTTAACGGACAGAATATTACAGGTTTCAACAATACAGATTGTGGTTGTGTCAGTGGTAATTGTCCTACATGTAGAAGTATAGCTATAAATAAAGTGAAATTTTTAAAACGATTAAATTTTGGGCAAAATCCAGAATTTAAGATAGATAATTTAGATCATGAAATTAATGGTAAATTTAATTTATGTGCAAATGAAGAAGAAGAGCAAATATATAATATATGTGGCAACATTGTAGGAGATATTTTAGATTTTGAAAATCAATTAGTGCAGCTAAATTTAATTATATCTTTTGATATTAAAGATGATGAAGAAGCAGATTTTAGTATATTAAATGATCTTGATACAACTAAATTTAATAATCAAGGCAATACTATTTCATATCGAAATAGATCAGATCACAGTTGTGCAAGAATAAACTATATGATGCCATTGTCTGATATAAGATATACAGATAATAATAAAGAAGGCAAATATAGTATGTTGTTAACTATGATTTGTACAGATACTCAAATAGGCAAATCAGAAAGTACAAGACTTGGTAATCTAGAAAAACTATTAGATGGTTTCTTTAGAGATTGTAACATCAAATTTGTACTTAAGAAGAATAACAAATTTAAGAGACAAAGTATGGAAGAAATAATTGATGAAAACTAATATAAATTAAACTATTTTCAGGCGATATGTTGTTTAAAACAATTAAATGGTATATCGCCTGATATATTTAGAAATTACAGAAATTTTATTAAAACTAAAAATTCACTTTTAAAATTCAATATATTATCGTATAATATAAAAAATTAATGTAAATAGATTAATTTTTTATAAAAAATTTATGTAATAAGCAATTAAACAAATATTTATATGAAAAAGATTATTCTCTTAATATCTTTATTACAGGTTAATTTCTTTAATTCAATAAATCCTAAAGTATTTAATGTTCAAGCTCCAATTTATCATTCTCCGTTCTTTAAAAACAGAAATATAAATAATAATTTCCTAGTTCCACTTAATACAAGGGATATTTATACTCATAAAGTTAATTTTAAAGATTCTGTTTTATTAAATAGAAAAAAGGTTAATAAAGATACAAAAAATATATTGATATTTACAAGTACTGGTGGAGGTGGGCATACTGCAGTTGCTAATGCTCTTAATGGTTACCTAGCTAACAGTAATTATAATATAACTGTAGTCAATTTTTTTGAAGACGTTATGGGCTCTCTTGATGATGTTAAAACTTTTACTTTTGGCAAATTATCAAGCGAAGATTTTTATAATTTCTGTTTAAAATATAGATTTATTAGATTAGTTAACATATTTACAAGATTTGGTGGATGGGTTCTTAATTCAAAATATGATGCAATAGAAAAAGAAGCTTATAATTTTATTAATAGATTTACACCAAAACCAGATCTAATTATTTCTGTTATACCAATGGTTAATAATGTAATATTATCAGCCGCTAAAAAGATAGATATACCGTTTTTAGTAGTTACTAATGATCTTGATACTATTAATTATATAAATGGTATATCTCAAATCAATTATAAAAAATTTTATTATACTTTGCCTTTTAAAGATCAAGATATTATACAAAAAATATATCCAGCTAATATTCCTAAAGGACAAGTTATATTCTCAGGATTTCCATTAAGGCCAGATTTTTTTAATAAAAAAAGAGATAAAGATACTGTTTATAAAAATTTTAATATCCCCAAAAATAAAAATAAAATTATGATATTAATGGGCGGATCTGGATCTTATGCAACTTATAAATATACTAAAGCGCTTTGCGAATATAAAAAGCCTATTCATATTATTGCTTGCTTAGGAAGAGATCAAAATACTGCAAAATTGATTGATGAAATAGAATTGCCTAAACATATAACTCTATCTAAAATTGGATTTACAGATAAAATAGCTGACTTAATGTCAATATCTCAAGTGATCATTACAAAATCAGGTCCTGGGTCGATATGTGAAGCGATAGCATCAAATTTACCTATGATAATAGATAAGACTAATGAAATAATAAGATGGGAAAATTTAAATATAGAGTTCGTTAAAAAATATCGACTTGGTAGTGTTTTATGCGATATTAAAGATCTTAATAAAAAATTAGATAAATTGTTAAATAATGCACAATATAGACGAAATATAAAGAATAATATAAATAGATTAAATTCTAAGATAACTTTTGCTAATAATATAAAAACTATTGTCGATAAAATTATAACCACTTAAATTAATTTTATTTTTAGTTTAATTATATAAATTAATATATTTAATAAAATTAATATAAATTGAAATAAGTGGGAATATAAATATTATAAAGAAAATAGGCTTATTTTTAATATTTAGCTTAAGTTTATACAACAGCATATCTTCTATGCAGAAAGGTATAGAATATACCTATACAAGAAATACT
>Ga0265293_10013015_pt1 | contig 10900 bp, 8 predicted proteins | sample Munlanlewell138R_FD_192505 | JGI IMG/M metagenome (GOLD analysis project Ga0265293, IMG submission 192505) | Leachate microbial communities from a municipal landfill in Southern Ontario, Canada - Leachate well 138R | ecosystem: Engineered > Solid waste > Landfill > Unclassified | place: Canada... | reverse complement strand
TGAAAAATATAGATGAAAGAACTTTTTTATCAATATTTGAAGGAGTTCCAAGCTTTAATTGCCCTATTGCAAGTATTGAAAATGGAGTAAATATTGTTGATTTACTAACCGATATTGCAGGCGTTTTTCCATCAAAAGGAGAGGTAAGAAGAACATTAAAAGAAAATGCTATAAGTATAAATAAGGAGAAGGTATCTGAGGACTATATTATCGAGAATAAGGATTTATTAAACGATAAATACATATTAGTTCAAAAGGGAAAGAAGAATTATTATATTATAATCTGCCAATAAGAATAATATTTCTTCAATATTTTATCCTAATTTAAGTACCAAATTTTTGAAGGAATATTTACCTTAAATCCACAATCACCACACCTGGAAACTTGTTTGGATTAAATGAGAAGTCGGAATCCTTAACCTGAACCTTAGGTTTGTAGTTGGAAATCTTATATATAAACTTATCACCCTTATGATAGCTGACCTCAATCCTCGTTAGACGGCTATTGGACTTACTTGCGTAGATGCGAATCTTGGAAAACTGGCTTTTTGTTCTTGGAATCAGGTCGATAATATGGTTTCCCGCCTCCTCTCTTATTAACTTTGGACGGAACTTAATCTTGGCATCAGCGAGGAATTTCGAGATATTAAGCACCTCGTTATCAACTTCTGAGGCATTGTTAATAGTAACCTCATTAACCTCTCTTTGGTATATCCACACCGAAACGCCGTTAGAGTAAATCTCATCCTTATCATAGGTGCCGTAATACTTCTCTTTATTGATAGTAAGACTGCCTTTCATTGTGAATGAATCCTCCTTTGAGCTAACTGAATAGTCCAAAGAGACTGGATATTCCTTACTTAGAGTTGCATTAAGAGTTGAGATTATCTCACCAGCTCTTCTATCCTCCACCACGCCATTTCGTATTGAGGTTTGTGAAAAGCCAACTAAGTGTATCAAAACCATGATACACAGTATTGAAATTAGATTTCGCATGATATAAAACTTTTATTTATGAAATTCTCTGAGTATTTCCTCGAGCTCAGCCTCCGTTTTAACTTTCACCTCTCTTGCTTTTGAGCCCTCGAAAGCTCCGACTATGCCGGCAGCTTCTAATTGGTCGATAATCCTTCCTGCTCTGTTGTAGCCCAAACTAAGTTTCCTTTGGATAACAGAAGTACTCCCGTGCTGGAGAGCTACTATTATCCTGGCAGCTTCTGCGAACTTCTCGTCAATCTGGCGAGGGTCTATCTCCTTACTTGGTTCTGAGTTCTCATCAAGGTATTCCGGTAGCAAGAAAGTTTCGGAATATGCCCTCTGAGACCCAATATAATCGGCCATCTTCTCTATTTCCTCGGTGTCGATAAGAGCACATTGGAGTCGTATAAGGTCGTTTCCTGTGGACAGAAGTAAGTCTCCACGCCCTATAAGTTGGTCTGCACCTCCCATATCCAAGATTGTTCTGGAGTCAATCTTCGAGGTAACGCGGAAAGCCACCCTTGCAGGGAAATTAGCCTTGATAATACCGGTGATAATATTAACAGATGGTCTCTGGGTAGCTATAATCAGGTGGATACCAATAGCTCTTGCAAGCTGGGCAAGGCGAGCTATGGGCATTTCTATTTCCTTTCCAGCCGTCATAATTAGGTCTGCGAACTCATCAATCACCAATACAATATAAGGAAGGTAACGATGACCTTTCTCAGGATTAAGTTTCCTTGAGATGAATTTAGAATTGTACTCCTTTATATTCTTAACCTGTGCCTCCTTAAGTAAGTCATAGCGTGTGTCCATCTCAATACAAAGGGAGTTTAAAGTTCGTACCACCTTTCTAACATCAGTTATTATGGCATCCTCAGCGTCTGGCAGCTTGGCCAAAAAGTGTCTCTCTATCTTGGTATAAAGACTTAGCTCAACCTTCTTAGGGTCTACCATTACGAATTTAAGTTCTGCAGGATGTTTACGGTATAAGAGTGATGATATAATTGCGTTTAAACCAACACTTTTCCCCTGTCCAGTGGCGCCAGCCATAAGAAGGTGGGGCATCTTAGCAAGATCTGCCACAAAGGGAGTATTAGATATTGTCCTGCCAATAGCTATTGGCAAGTCAAACTTAGAGTTGCGGAACTCAGAAGAGCTTAACATCCCTCTCATAGAGACGATTTGAGGGTTTTGATTCGGCACTTCAATACCAATAGTTCCTCGTCCTGGGATAGGGGCAATTATTCTTATCCCAAGGGCAGAAAGACTTAGTGCGATATCATCTTCTAAGTTCTTAATCTTACTTATTCTTATCCCCGGGGCAGGAACAATCTCATACAATGTAACGGTAGGTCCTGGCGTTGCAACTATCTTTGAGATGTCTATATTGTAGTTTTTAAGTGTCTCAACAATTCGGTTCTTATTAGCTAAAAGTTCCTCTTGTTTTACCTCAAGGTTCCTTTCCTCGTAATTAATCAAAAAGTCAATAGGCGGAAACTTATAATCGGGCAAATCTTCCCTTGGATCATAGAGGGTATCAATGCCGTTTCTCTTCACCTCTCTAACTTCCATTTCCAATAAATCTTCCTCCTGAGAATCCAAAACCAAGCTTTGTTTTACCTCAACCTCAAATTCAATATCCTTTTCCTCCTTCTTAGGTTTTTCAATCTTGTTTTCAACCCTCTTAATAAAAGGTATTGGCTCCTCTTCATTAACTATTGGCATCTCAATACTTGGTGTTGGGGGGATATCCTTAACTTCCACAATAGGCGGAACTTCCTCTCTCTTCTCCTTAATCTTCCTCTTAGGCATACGAATCTTCTTAAGGAAGGAATATCTTACCCCAAAGAGAATCATAGGTAGAATAATGGTTGCAAAGAAAAGAAGTAAGCCTGCCCCAATTCTTCCTATCACCCCATCTAACCAGGAGTTTAGAGCCATTCCAACTGCCCCTGAGTACATCTCAAACCTCTCTATATTGAGGTTATAAACAAGATATCCCGTAAGGGAACTAAGCCATAACATGGCAAGAATTACTGTTATAAGATGTTTTCTGAACTTAAATTCCAATGAAAATAACCTTAGCCCCAATATTACTAATATATAAAGGTATCCAAACGAGGATATGCCGAAGGTTTTCGAGATAAGGACGTAGGCAAGGTAAGCTCCAAGGCTGCCACCCCAATTCTGGATATTCTTATCTCCTTTTATTATCTCGATGGGTGTAGCGTTTGAGATAATATTATAGTCTTTGAACCATGTTATAAAGAAGGAAACAAAGGAGAATAGCAGGAATAATGATACTAAAATAAGGAATAGCCCCGATATTCTGAGGAATGCCTCACTTCTAACTGCATTAGAGAGTAATTTAAAGAAACTCTCATCAGAAGAAGACTTAGATTTAATATCTTTTTTATACCTATTATCGTCCTTTGTTTTCCTTTTCGCCACTTATAAATCCTTTTATTGGTTAAATATCATCTCCACCCCCACCAAGGGCTTCAAATATTATCTTGATTATTTCTTCGAATTCTTCCTGTGATTGTTCCTCGTATCCAGTTGGAACTAACATATCAGCTTCCTTAATCTTACCCTCAGTAATCTCACTTACCGTAAAGATAATTTTAAACTTATCTGCATCAACAGGGAATTCAAAAGGCATTCCCTTTAATCCTGGGTAAAAGACCAAGTCTAAGCTAGGTCCAATCTCGTCACACATCCATATAGTCTCTTGAGTCTGGGTTCCGTCTTCCTTATTAAAGGTTACATTTACCTTCTTAGCTGTTTTCCCTGCAATAAGTTTTGTTTCTGAGGTGATATCATAAACATTCTTCTTAATATCTTCTTCGTCTAATTTTGTTCTTATGTACCATTTGCCTGTTACTCCTTCGATTGGCACCTGTGAAAAGTCAAAAAGAGAATAAGAAAACTTACCTTCAGCATTAGTGATAGTAGGTTCCCCAAACATTGAAAGTATATTATTGAAGGATGATTTCTCCTCATATATCTTTACTTCTAAGGATGTAGGTACTCCAGGAGGGACTTCACCTTCCCAAGCTAAGGTATATTTTACTGTACCCTTGAATTTACCTTGCTGAGCATAGGTGTTAATGCTAATAATACTTATTATTAATAGCACAAAAATTGAAATAAACGTTCTTTTCATTTTGTTTTAGTATTATGTTTCTTAATATTGTTTGCTTTAAGGTTACAAAAGTACATTTTTTTTTCTAATAACAAAAATGTATTTTTGCATATTATTAGAACAAAAGTAAATCTCAAGGAAAATGAAAGGAAATAATAAAGTATTTATATTAGCATCCACCGCTATTACAATCTTACTTCTTACCCAGATATTCCCCCCTTTATGGGTCTTAGACTCCACATCGCTAAAGCATTTCTTCTTTTCCTTAACACTATTAGGGGTTTTATCATTCCTAAGCATCTTTTCATTTAAGGGGAAAATTAGTTTTAATACTCGATTACTTACTAACAGGATAACAATTTCCTGGTTCATACTCCTATCCTTTATGCTTATTTCCTTCTTACAAGCAATTAATGTACCAGAAAGTATTTTAACCTTAAATAGATGGGTGATTATTCTTATTCTATACTTAGTTCTATCCCTATTAATCGAGAATAAACCACGACTATTTCAAACTATCCTTACCCTAAGTCTAATTATCGCCACCTTCAATGTTCTTTCCTGCATACTTCCCTATTACTATCTTGAGGTTTATTCCAACCCTCGCAAGAATTTATACCTTAATGGATTCTACGGAAACAAGAATATATTTGCAGCAGCTATTCTTTTCAAGCTGCCCTTTCTTTATTATATAGTATTTTTTCGCAAGAAAGCTCTTCGCATTTTCGCCCTTATACTTATATTCTTTCTAAGTTTCACCCTTGTAATCCTTAGTGCCAGAACAAGCTTCCTTGGTCTTATAATGCAGGGAGTAATTCTTATTGGCTTTATAACCTACTATCATATAAAACACAAGCCTAATATAAAACTAATAAAACCAAGTATTATCATCCTCTTAGCAATAGGCAGCGGATTATTAGCAGGAGACGGGTTTGTGAAATTTAATTTTGAACATTTCGCCCGTCATTCCAAGGCTGCAGAAGTTTATGACTTTGATACGAATAACTATACTGTTGCAAGCAGACTTAGGAGTATCGAGCAGGGTAACTCTAAGGGCAGGCTGATAATTTGGAAGAATACAATAGAAATAATTAAAAGTAAGCCAATACTTGGTTATGGTGTGGGAAATCATAAGGTTGCCATAATGAAAGTTGAAGCTAAGAAGAAGCCAAACTTTGTTGTCTCCGACCATGCCCACAATGATTATCTTGAAATGTTCTCTGAGCTTGGCATATTTGGACTTCTATCCTATCTATTCTTATTCCTGTCCTCAGGAATCCTCTTTTTAAAGACCCAAATCAAGAAAAGAATAAGGACTAACTCTCGATTTATCTCCCTAACAGGGTTTTTGGGTATGGTTACTTATATGAATGATGCAATGTTTAACTTCCCTTTAGAGAGAGCAGATATGCAGTTATACCTTGCACTTTCCCTTTCCCTAATCCTGATAGCTTATCTCAGGGAGATGAAACAAGATACCAAGCCAACGAAACTTCCTTTCTATATCCTATTACTAATTATCATTCCCGTAACTCTTCTTGAGACCATGCATTTTACTTCCTCTATTATGCAGAAAGAGAAGATTCTCCAGACCAATGGTAACAAAAGGATAAATTACACCGCCGAAGAGTGGGCAAGGAGATTTCCTCCTATTCCAACAATAGACGAAAGTACCAACCCAATAGCTCTAACCATTGGGATGAGATTTGATATTGAGAAGAAATATCGCCAAGCTATTGATATTATAATTAACGATAAGTCCAATCCATACTACGGTTTAAGGGAGTTTAGACTTTCTAATTACTACCTTAAACTTGGGAAGCTCGACTCCGCAGAGTTCTATGCAAGGCAGTGTATTGAGATGAAGCCAATTTGTTACGACCCTGTAAGGACACTATATTATAAGTATAGGAATTTAAAAGAGTATAATACGGCAGACACAATTATAGATAATTTCCTGAAAAGGTATAAGGATGAGCCAAAAGCGTGGATTGATATAATAGATATTAATAAGAGGAAAAAAGATCTTAGAAAGATGGGAATATTACTTGATTCCGCTCTGTTTTACCATCCAGATAACAAAGAATTACTTAAGTTTCAAGCCGAATTAAGTGGAATTTCAAATTAATTATACAAGATTTCACCACCATATAATACTGTTACACTGTCATATAACTACTTTCTATAAATAATTATTATCTTTTTTATCACGTATAATGTTTTTTATAGTATCTTTGCATCGTTAAAACAAATGAATTGTCAAACCTTAAAACAAAAGAAAAAATGAAAAAAGCATTGTTTTTATTAGCTGTTGCTGCAGTATTCGCAGCTTGTGGTGGAAAAACTGAAACTCCAACTGAAACTGTAGTTGAAGAACAAATCGAACAAGTTGAAACTGTAACTGAAACTGTTGCTGAAACACCAGCTATGTAATTGAAAGCAGATATAATCTGCTGACAAAACAAGAGTAGTCCCAATCCTGAGACTACTTTTTTTTGTGTCATTTTCAAATTTATTAGCCATTGAATTAATAAAAGAATTAAATAATAGAATCACAGAAAAAAGAAATGAATCAAGAAAACGTATACACTGTTAAAAGTCAAGTTGCAGACCCTACAACCTTGGGTCTTTTCGGATTAGCCATTGTAACTATGGTGGCAGCTTCAAATAAATTAGGAATAACCTCAGATGTTTCAGGGATAATTCCTTGGGCAATATTCTTAGGAGGAATTGCACAAATTATTGCAAGTATCTTCGACTTTAAACATAATAATCTATTCGGAGCAACAGCATTCTCTGCCTATGGACTGTTTTGGTTAGGGGTATCATTTACTTGGATGACTAAATTAGGATATTTCGGTATTCCAATGCAGGAAAGTCTTGATATGGGACAGTTTGGTTTTGCATTATTAGGCTATGTAATCCTATCAATATTCCTAACTATATCAACACTTAAGATGAATCCAGCAATGTTTTTATTGCTTATCCTTATCGATATCTTGCTAATAGCATTAATGATTTACACCTTTACACATTCAAGCACTTGGGGATTTATCGCAGGACTTGCTGAAGCAGGAACATCATTAGTAACTTTCTATGTATTAGGAGCAAAATACCTAAACACATTCTTTCAAAAGACAATATTACCTGTTGGCAAACCAATGATAAAATAAGATTAGACAAGATAATCTCTTGATTTGAAATTTCTAAAGCCGCTTTATAAAAGTTAATTACTCTTTATATTTAAATTTATAGGCTTAATGGACATTTTTAATGGTTTTACCCTTAGTTTTCCTTATTGGCACTACCTTTGCGTCAAATCAAAGGTTATGAATACAAAAAAGTGCATTCATTGTGGAAAAGAATTTAGTAAAAAGTGGGAAAATAAAAACCATTAAAATGTCTATTAATCCTCCTGACTTTGTCAAAGATTCATCCTAATTGAGATTTCAAACGAAAGAGAAGAAGGGAGATTTGGATATAGAGAAAGAGGATAAAGAATGATTTTAACATAAACAGCCGAAAACCTGCATTTTGATAACATTATGCAGGTTTTGCTGTTAAATATGGTTATCGAGATAAGCTCCTGAAATTTGCATATTCCAAACCGTCAGTCCAAGAGGAAAGAAATATTAGTTAATTACTCATAATAAATTTCTAATATTTCGAAGAAAAACCTCAATACTCGATCTTTTCGTAAATAAACTAAGTCTTTTTATTTTTTTCCTTGATATAATTTTATTTTTCCTTGATATCTTTTCGAGTAAACTAAGTTATTTTCAAGCAAATAGCCATTTTATTTTTTTAGAGTTTGATTCTACGAAAATAGAATCAAATTCCACCCGCGTAGAATTTGATTCCATAGCACCAAAACAAGGTTTTTTATTCCTAAGACTTGATTTTTGTTTCTTAATATTAACAGACCGTAAAAACGCAAATAAAATCTATATAGTATTTTATATTGTCCGATTTACCAATTTGAATAAAACAAAAATCATAATCGACTACATTCCCGACCCTTACGGATTTGATAAATAAATTATCTCAAAGTCAGGAAATGTACATTACTCCAATTTATACAAAATATTTTACAGTGTCTAAGAACTAATTATAATATAAATAAAACGGCGTTTCATTTTATTCTCTTGAAGGATGGCGACCGCAGAATGAGAAAAGGTTAGCCCAATACTTGTCTTCGAGGTTAGAGATTGTAACTCCTCGGGATGTGGAAGTGTGTACGAAATTATTGTCTTTTAGGTATATACCCACGTGATGAGGTTTCGACGTCCCTCTTGCGAAGAAAATAAGGTCGCCTTCCTTCATCTCATTTCGGTTAATCTTCTTTACAGCCTGCGACATCTGGGAAGCAGTGCGGGGAAGCTTTATTCCATAAACCTCAGAGTAAACATTATAGACAAATCCCGAACAGTCAACGCCTTGTTTTGTCATTCCACCCATGCGATGCGGCACTCCAAGCCAGCTTTCGTAATAATCAGCGAGCTTGGTATCTCGTATCTTCACCTCCTCTTTTCGTATTATCCTTGTCGATTTCTCGTCTTCCCACTCTATATCCCAGGTATATTCCTCTTGTTTTGAGGTTTTAGTAAAGATAGAACAGGAGCTCAGTAAAAAGACCATAGCTAATAGCGCTATGGTCTGAGAATTTAAGTATTTATGTTTTATGTTTGGACTCATTATTTATGCTTTAATGTTCTTTATACAGGTTTTTAGCGAATCCTTCCAGTGAGGTATCTCTATTGAAAGGTAGTTTTTGATATCGTCTTTGTTCAGAACACTGTAATAAGGTCTCTTTGCAGGGGTTGGATATTGGCTTGTCAGTATCGGTAAAACCTTGCATTGTAGCGACATTTCTTCCATAATCTCCTTTGCAAAGTCGTACCACGAGCATACTCCTTCGTTTGAGAAGTGGAAAATCTCCCTTGAGTTATCATTAATCTTGCTAAGGCAAAGGATAATCGCCCTTGCCAAGTCGCCAGCATAGGTAGGTGTGCCAACCTGATCGTATATTACCGATACTGAATCATTGTTTCGTCCTATACGAATCATAGTTTTAAGGAAATTATTCCCCTCTTCGGAATAAAGCCATGAAGTTCTAATAATGTTAAAACCTGATTTCGATACCTGCGTTATTTCCTTTTCTCCCTCCAATTTGGTTTTTCCGTAAACCGAATTAGGGTTTGGCTCGTCATAAGGCTTAAAGGGAGTGTTCCCATTTCCCCCAAAGACGTAGTCGGTTGAGATATGGATAAGGTGAGTGTTGGTTTCGTTAGCCACATCCACCAGGTTCCTTACTCCAACAACGTTTAAGAGGTGTGCCATTTCTTTCTTTCCTTCCGCCAAATCGACAGCTGTGAATGCTGCACAATTGATTACAGCGAAATAATCCTTGGCTTTAAGGATATTAGAAATGCTTTCCTTGTCGGTAATGTCCATTTCCTCTATGTCCATAAAGTCGAAAGAGTAATCTGGAAACTCTTTTGAGATGCAGCGAAGGCTTAGTCCAAGCTGTCCCTTTCCCCCTGTGACTAATATATTCCTCATTTTCGTCCAATCCCTTCGTAATAAAAGCCGTATTGTTTTAGCTCTTCGCTATCGTAAATATTTCTTCCGTCAAGGATAATATTACCTTTCATATTCTTTTTAATTTCCTCCCAGCGTGGCATTCTGAACTCTTTCCATTCTGTTAATAAAAGTAGAGCATCTGCATCTTGTGTTGTTGAGTATTCATCTTCACAATATTCAACTGCAATTTCAGGAAGTCTTCTTTTAGTTTCTTCCATAGCAATTGGATCGTAAGCCTTAATTTTGCAATTGTGGGAAGCAAGGGCTTTTAAAATATAAAGAGAAGGGGCTTCTCTCATGTCATCTGTTTCTGGTTTAAAGCTTAGTCCCCAAATAGCTATTGTCTTTCCGTTTAGGTCTGGGAATATCCTTCTGAGTTTTTCATATATTACCATCTTTTGAAGATCATTTGCATCTTCAGCAGCTTTCACTACTTTAAGTTCTAATCCCATTTCTTTACCCGTTTGGTAAAGAGCCTTAACATCTTTTGGAAAACAACTTCCACCATATCCCACTCCTGAATAAAGAAATTTTGAGCCAATTCGAGGATCGGAACCAATTCCTTGTCTTACCATATTTACGTTAGCACCTACTCTTTCGCAAAGGTTTGCAATTTCATTCATAAAACTAATTCTAACAGCCAACATTGCATTTGCAGCATACTTTGTCATTTCTGCTGAAGGAACATCCATAAAAATAACATTATGTCCATTTAGAGTGAAAGGTTTGTATAATCGACTCATGATTTCCTCAGCTTTCTTACTTTCTATTCCAACAACAATACGGTCAGGGAAAAGGAAGTCTTTGACTGCATTACCTTCTTTAAGAAACTCTGGATTTGACGCAACATCAAATTCAATATCAACCCCTCTTTTATCAAGCTCATCTTGAATAGTCTTTCTTACCTTTTGGGCTGTTCCCACAGGAACTGTGCTCTTGGTTACAATAAGCTGATAGTGGGACATATTCCTACCAATTGTTCTTGCAACGTCTAAAACATAACTAAGGTCGGCACTACCATCCTCATCTGGTGGCGTGCCTACTGCAGAGAATATCACGTCTGCACCTTCAATATGTTCTGAAAGTTCGGTAGAAAAGTTTAAACGTCCCTTTTTTATGTTTTTATCTAAAATTTCATCGAGTCCTGGCTCGTAGATAGGAGAGATACCCTTATTTAAATTATCAATCTTT
>Ga0265293_10013014_pt1 | contig 10901 bp, 8 predicted proteins | sample Munlanlewell138R_FD_192505 | JGI IMG/M metagenome (GOLD analysis project Ga0265293, IMG submission 192505) | Leachate microbial communities from a municipal landfill in Southern Ontario, Canada - Leachate well 138R | ecosystem: Engineered > Solid waste > Landfill > Unclassified | place: Canada... | reverse complement strand
AAAGGGAGGAATAACACTTGTACTAAATACGCACATGAACAAAATTATTGAAGTTAATGAACTTAATCAAACAGTAACTGTTGAAGCAGGAATAATGGGTCCGGCACTTGAAGATGCATTAAACAGGGCTCCTGAAATTTTCAAAACAAAGCTTCCCTACACATGTGGCCATTTTCCTCAATCCTTTGAATTCTCCTCTGCAGGTGGATGGGTTTCCACTCTTGGTTCAGGTCAGGCATCATCCTACTATGGTGACGCCTATGACCTTGTAATAAGCCAGGAATATATTACCCCTGCTGGATCATTTAAAACAATCGCCTACCCTGCAACTGCAACAGGACCCAAGGTCAATGACATAATGAAAGGAAGCGAGGGTACATTTGGTGTTTTGGTAGAGCTTACACTAAAAATTTTCAGACACATGCCCAGGAACAAACAAAGATTTGGTTTTATTTTTCCCACATTTGAAGATGCAATAAATGCTGGCAGAGAAATTACTCAGGCTGAATTTGGAATGCCTGCTGTTTTTCGCATATCAGATGAAGAAGAAACACATATTGGCCTTAAACTTTACGGAATTGACGGAACCATTCTTGACAAGGGAATGCAGCTCCGTGGATATAAACCCATGCAACGATCGCTTTTTTTAGGGTCATGCGAAGGGGAAAAAACCTTTGCGCGCAATATAAAAAAACAGGTTAAAAAAATCTGCCGTAAACACAATGGAATGTACATTACAGGGCTCCCTACAAAAATGTGGGAACCTGGACGCTACCAGGACCCCTATCTGAGAGAAGACCTTCAGGATTACGGTGTATTGATTGACACACTTGAAACATCTGTAACATGGGAAAATCTCCATAAAATTCACAAGGAAGTAAGGGAATTTATAAAAGCAAGACCTCAAACAATCTGCATGACACATGGATCACACTTTTACCCCCAGGGCACAAACCTCTACTTCATTTATATAATGAAAGAAAAAGATTTAAAAGATTATACCGATTTTCAAACAGGTATAATTGATGCTATTAACAAAAGTGGCGGTTCTTTAAGCCATCACCATGGTGTGGGAAAAATGATAGGTTCATGGATGGAGGACCACCTTGGCAAAGAGCAGATGGATGTGCTTAGAACATTAAAAAAACATTTTGATCCAAACAATATCATGAATCCAGGCGGACAGCTTGGCCTTGATAACAAAGGCAAGGACTGGCGAAAGATAAAATAAATTTTTAATCATGAGGAATCAATGGCTCCTAAAAAGTTTTATGCTGTAAAACGCGGTCGCAAACCAGGGATATACTTTAACTGGGCAGATGCAAAAGCTGAAATAGATGGCTTTCAAGGCGCTGTTTACAAAGGTTTCGTAAGTCTTAAAGATGCTGAGGAGTGGCTCAACTCTGCAGCCTTTAACACTTCACAGACTAAAAACAGCCATACACCCCGCCTTGATTCAAATACAGATGGAATAACCATCTATACAGATGGTGGCTCCCTTGGAAATCCTGGTCCTGGAGGCTATGGTGCAGTGATTATTTATAATAATGAAAAAAAAGAAATTTCTGGTGGCTTCCGGGTGACTACAAACAATAGAATGGAGCTTATGGGCGTAATTGCAGCATTAAGAGAACTGGACCCAAAAGACAAACCAGTAACAATATACAGCGATTCAAGCTATGTGGTAAATGGCATAAACAAAGGCTGGGCTAAAAGCTGGGAAAAAAACAACTGGATCAAAAGCAACAAAGAACCTGCTATCAATCCTGATCTATGGAGCGAACTCCTTAAGCTTGTTAAACCATTAAATGTATCCTTTGTATGGGTAAAAGGACACTCAGGCAATCCCTTAAATGAAAGATGCGATGAGCTGGCAAAATCATCAGCTTCAAAAAGCAACCTCCCTGTTGACAAGGGATATAAACATAAAAAATAAACCATACTAATCAATATTAAGCTGATCCTGAATATAGATCAGCTTAATATTTTCATTCACATACTAATGCTTTTTTACATCATAAAGGCTGCACTTGCCTGTCATTAAAAACTTAACACCTTCATCAAGCCCATCAAGTGTAAGCTCAAACATGGGGAAAACACTCCTTATCATCCTTATTGAATGAACATATTCCCATGATCTCTTGGGAAGAGGATTAAGCCATATAACATCCTTAAACTTCTCCTTAAGCCTTTGCATCCATACAATACCCGGTGTTTCATTATAATACCAGTAATCAATAGCCCCATTAGCCCAGGTCAGCTCAGATGGAGCCATTTCCGCATCACCAATAATTATTACCTTGTAATCTGAATCTTCACTCTTAAGCATATCCAGTGTTGAAATAGACTTGTTCCTTTCCATATCAGTCCATAAATCCTGATAAAAACAGTTGTGAAAATAATAATGTTTAAACCTGCTTATTTGTGAAGAAGCAGCAGAAAAAAGCCTTTCAGCTAATTCAGAAAAAGGAGTCATGGAGCCACCCACATCCATAAGAAGCATAACCTTGGAACTCTTCTTTTCCTTTGTTTCCCAGACAAGCTCAATTTCACCTGCGTTTTTACAGGTCTCATCTATGGTTTTTTTAAGATCAAGTTTTTCACCCTGTCCCATGGGCAAAAGCGATCTAAGGTGAGAAAGTGCCACTCTCATCTGCCTGGTATCAAGGGTAATATCACTTGAATAATTCCTAAAGGTTCGCTTTTCCGCAATCTGTACAGCTCTTTTGTGCCTTGACTCACCCTGACCTATTCTAATGCCTGCAGGATTATATCCCCACGCTCCCTGGGTTGAACGGCCTCCAGTTCCTATGGCCTGGTTGCCACCAACATGATCTTTATAATGACCCTGCTTCATCTGCTCTTCAAAATTTTTAAGGATCTGATCAAGGTTAAGCTGTTCAATCTGCTTTTTTTCCTCTTCAGACAGATGAAGTTCCTTTACCTTTTTAAGACCTGCAAGTATTTCATCTAACATCTCATCTGTGGTATTGATATCCTCAAATGTATCAAGGAAAGCCATGTCATATCTGTCATACATAATCTCGTTTTTAACAAGAATTGATCTGGCCATATGATAAAAAGATGTAAGGCTGGAATCATTGAGATTAAGCATTAAAGCTTCATGAAGGGTAAGCCATTCATGAATTGATACAGGCACTCCCCTTGATTTAAGGTTAAAGAAAAAATTAATAAACATCCCTGGTCCTCATACTGGAACTATAGGCATAATGGGACTTTCCTGACTTCTGAACAAGCTCAATATCCTCTGATTTTTTAAGAAGCGTTCCTAAAAATGGAATTTCACTTTCAATTTTTTTAGCAGGAATACCGCCAATCTGCAAGGCCTGAAGCCAGTCAATCAGCTCACTTGTTGAAGGTTTTTTTCTAAGCATATCAAATTCTCTTATCCAGTAGAATTTCTTTAATGCTTCCCTGAGTAATTTTTTTTCTATTTCCGGAAAGTGTACACGAACAATATCCTCCATAAGCTCCTGATCCGGAAATTCAATATAATGGAAAATACATCTTCTCAAAAAAGGATCAGGGAGTTCCTTTTCGCTATTGGATGTTATTATAATAATAGGACGGGTTTTTGCTTTTATTGTTTCTTTTGTTTCAGGAATATAAAAGCTCATTTCATCCAGTTCATTTAACAGGTCATTCGGAAATTCTATATCTGCCTTGTCTATTTCATCTATTAGCAAAACCACCTGATCTTCGGAACTGAATGCCTCACCAAGCTTGCCAAGCTTTATATATCTTTTTATATCAGAAATATCATGATCACCAAAACGCGCATCATTAAGCCTTTGCACTGTATCATATACAAAAAGACCTTCCTGAGCCTTTGTTGTAGACTTAATATTCCATATAAAAAAATCTTTACCAAGACCCTTTGCAATAGCATGTGCAAGAAGGGTTTTCCCTGTACCAGGTTCACCCTTTACAATAAGAGGCCTTTGAAGTGCTATGGAAACATTCACATTATCCCTTAAATCCTTTGATATGATATAGTCATCTGTGCCTTTAAAATAATTCATATATTCCACCTTTAATTTTCATAAGTTTATTTTAACGCTATAAAACAATTGTTTTAAAAAGGGGTAATATTGGCAAGTAATTAATTTAGAGGGTTTGGGGCAGATCAAATTACGCTCATCTAACAAAGAGCGATATTACTCCAATGTAATATATTGCACTTTAAGGATTAGGCAGTTATGAAAAGATCTGCCCTCCTAAAATAAAATGGTATTAAATACATCAATTTCAATGCATTGTATCATTTTTTGAAGGATAGAAATGTCTCCTTGCCCATTCAAGCTGCTTCTTTTCATCAGGGGTAAGGGAGCTCATTCCTCCTCTTGCAATTTTCTCCAGAGAGCTATCAATAATTTTTTTTGCCTTAATGCGGGTGTTAATTTCATTCTGCTTTTTCTTTAACTGTCTCTTTCTTTCAAAATCACCAAGAATAGAACTTTTTCCCTTTGCTGATGAAAATCCCCTTGAGCGCATTATTTTAAAAAGGAAAAAGCCACATATCAATCCACCCAAATGTCCTATATGACTTATGCCACCCCCTGTTCCGGAAGCGCTTGACAATGTACCAAAAAATTCCATAACCCCAAAACCAATAAGGAGGTATTTCATTTTAACAGGAAGAACAAAGTAAAGAAGAACCTCCCTGTTGGGCCAGGATATTCCATATGCAAGCAATATTGCATAAACCGCTCCTGAAGCACCTATGGTTACAGGTGAGGAACCAAGCCGGACAAAAATATAATAATTCATCATTGCAATAAAAAAACCAGCTCCAAGACCGGAAAGAAGATAAAATTTCAAAAACTTCTTCTCTCCCAGAATGTTTTCAACTTCACCAGCAAACATCCACAAAGCTATAAGGTTAAAAATTATATGAAGCCATCCTCCATGAAGAAACATATATGTGAAAGGCTGCCACAACATAAAATTTTTAGCAACCCCTGCATGACTTAAACCAAAAACTGACTCTAAAAACCCAGGTGCAAAAATTCCACCAATCTGCTGAATAATAAAAACAGCCCCATTGAATAACATCAGTTTTTTTACTACAGGTGTAATAGGACCACCAAATCTAAAGCCTGCATTTCTTTGATACATTGTTATTTACCATTCCCAATTTCATCAGAATACTTGATACGTATTTCATCAAACTCTTTTGCATGTTTCAAAAAAAGTGAAAAAAGATAAGGGTCAAATTTTCCCAATTCACCCTTCATTACTTCAACTGCTTCCTCATGGCTGAAAGCTCTTTTATAGGGTCTCTCTGAAGTAAGCGCATCATAAACATCTCCAATGGAAACCACCCTTGCACTCAAGGGAATATTCTCTCCCTTAAGCCCTACGGGATAACCTGCACCATCCCACCTCTCATGATGAAAAAGAACTATGTCCATTGCCATGTTTAAAAATGAATCAGACCCCAAATCATGCGATGCTTTTTTAAGGGCATTGTATCCAATTTGAGTGTGAGTCTTCATCTTTTCAAACTCTTCAACAGATAGAGAACCTTTTTTTAAAAGTATATTGTCAGGAATTCCAACCTTACCTATATCATGAAGTACGGAAGAATCATATAAATCTTTTAAAAATTGTCCTGTTATTTCAGCATGATCCTCCCTGTATTTGTAAAGCTGCATAAGCAGCACAGAATAATTTCTCATTCTTTCAAGATGATTTCCTGTTTCAAAGTCCCTGGCCTCAACAATACTGCTAAGGGCAAATATTGTGGCTCTTTGAGTTTTGCGAATTTCCTCTGTTCTTTCCTTTACCTGCTTCTCCAGATTTATGGAGTTGTTTTCAATCTCCTTCATAAGCTCGGCACGCTGCACACTCAAAGAAATCTGACCAGCAATAGACTCAACAAATGTGATATGATAGTCTGCAAAAGCAGATTTTTTTGCTGAAACAAAAAAAAGAATACCTCTCGCCTGCTCTCCTATCATCAAGGGCACAAAGAGAATTGAGTTAATGCCATTGCTTAAAAGATCCTTTAAAACATCGTCGCCTTTAGCCCCTTTTACATAAACACCAAGATCCCTGACATTTATTATCCCTGCTCCTTCTGTAAAAATTGGACTTATGCTCAAACTTGAAACCAGAAACCTGTCCCCTTTATGTATAATACCATAACAATAGCTCTGGTTAAAGAAAACATTTTCAACATTAAGAAAAGTATTTGTTTCATTCAAAAGGCCAAGCACCATACCATCAAAGGGAATAATTTTTTTTAAGGAAATATTAAGCATACTAAAAATTTCTTCAGTACTCTTTCCACTATTGAGCATGGATATTATTTCATTAATTTTCCCAAGTAAAGCCTGGTGACGGATTCTCTCCTCTCTTAATTTTTTGCTCTCCACTGCCCTTTTTATTGAATGCTCCAACAGCTCAAAATCATCAATAGGCTTGTACAAAAAATCATAGGCTCCTGACTTTAAAGCAGCAATTATATCATCATTGGTTCCATAACCAGTTAATACAATTTTTGGAATTTCAGGAAAATCATTAGACATAGACTCAAGAAGCTGTCGTCCACCCAGACGTGGCATTTGAAGATCAGTAAGCACAAGATCATAAGATGACAACCTTAACATATCAAGTGCGGTACTGCCATCATTTGCTGTTTCAACATTATATCCAAAAGCAGCAAGCTGCTTTTGAAGCACCTTTCTGACAAGTGGATCATCATCAACTACGAGTATATTTTGATCGTTTTTTACCTCTATATTCATTATTTTTCCATTTAAGTTTTTTTTATTTAAAACAACCATTCCTGATAAAGCCATTTCACCATGCCATATTCAACAGGTAAAAACAATTATCAGGAACCAAAGATGATGCTAATTAACGTACTACGTCAACAATTTTTATTCCTATGTATCCCCAGTCACATTAAAGTTTTTATTTTTTTACAGAATTAATCATTTGTCATAATTTTTTATTGCCCACAGAATGCATTAATTTAATTAATGCTATAAGTTCAACTGCTGCCAAGCACAAAAACTTTATCAATAAATCAATGGGAAGAATAATGCATAGTCAATATGACATAATAATTATAGGAGCAGGACATGCTGGAGTTGAAGCTGCTCTTGCTTCAGCAAGAATGGGATTTAAAACATCAATAATTACAGGGAATCTGGATACAATTGCTCAATTGAGCTGCAACCCTGCAATAGGGGGACTTGCCAAAGGACACCTTGTAAGGGAGATTGATGCACTTGGTGGAGAAATGGCCAAAGCAATTGACCTTACAGGGATTCATTTTAAAATGCTCAACAAAAGCAGAGGTCCTGCAGTATGGGCTCCAAGAGCCCAGGCAGACAAAAAGGAATACCAGTTCCGGTTAAAAGAAGTTATGGAAAACCAGCCAAATCTTCACATTATTCAGGATATTGTAGAAACAATAATCGTTGAAAACCGTAAGGTATCAGGTGTAAAAACCATAAGAGGAATGGAGCATTCAGCATCAGCTGTAATTATCTGTACAGGAACTTTCCTCAAGGGTCTTATCCACATTGGAGAATACCAGGAAAAGGCAGGACGCATTGCAGACTTTTCATCCGAAGGATTATCCGATTCTCTTAAAAGCCTGGGGCTTACCATACAACGTTTAAAAACGGGAACTCCTGCCAGGGTTAATTCCACCTCCATTGATTTTAGCAAATGCACAGCACAGCAGTCAGATGAAATTCCTACACCCTTTTCCTATTGCACAGATAAAATTAACAGACCCCTTATCCCCTGCTGGACAACTTATACTAACGAAAAAACCCATGAAATAATAAGAAAAAATATCCACAGATCACCGCTCTATTCCGGAAAAATCAAAGGAATAGGAACAAGATACTGCCCATCCATTGAGGACAAGATTGTTAAATTTGCAAATAAAACACAGCATCAGCTTTTTCTTGAACCTGAAGGACTGCATACCAATGAAGTTTATATAAACGGATTCTCCTCATCTTTACCTGAGGAAATACAGCTTGAAATGATCAAAACAATCCCAGGGCTGGAAGATGCGCAGGTAATGAGACCAGCCTATGCTGTTGAATATGATTTCATACCTCCAGAGGAGCTATATGCAACCCTGGAAACAAAAAAAATATCAGGCCTTTACCATGCTGGCCAAATCAATGGGACATCAGGATATGAGGAAGCTGCAGCACAAGGGCTTATTGCTGCAATCAATGCTGTAAAAAAAATAAAAGGAGAAGTCCCCTTTACCCTGGGAAGATCAGAGGCCTATGCAGGGGTGCTTATTGATGATCTTATTACAAAAACAATAAACGAGCCCTACAGACTTTTCACATCAAAGGCTGAGCACAGACTGCTTCTTAGACAGGACAATGCTGACAGACGTTTAATGAAACATGGTTATGAATGCGGGTTAATACCCGAAGACAGATATAAAAACATGATTGAAAAATACAAAGAAATCGATTCAAAGATCAATGATTACAAAAACAAAACCATCCATGTTGACAATACAATATTTGATATACTCAAAAAAGCAAATCCTGACATTGACGTAAAAGGCAAAATAGGCGCTGACAAGCTTCTAAAAAGACCAGGCATAACAATAAGAGAAATACACAAAATCCTGGGAGAAGGCTTTAATGAAGTTTTATCGCCTATCATTGAAATGGAAATCAAGTACGAAGGATACATAAAAAGAGACATGGAAAAAATAGAGAAAAAAGAAAGAATGGAAAACCGTATAATCCCTGAAACAATTGATTACAACGCAATCCAGGGATTAAAAAACGAAGCCAGAGAAAAACTGAAAAAAATAAAACCCTCTACCCTTGGACAGGCTTCCAGAATAGCAGGAGTTGACCCATCTGACATCTCCATACTTCTGGTTTACCTTGAAGTAATAAAAAACAATAAAAACGAGGTTCCACGTGGAACAAATTAAAACACTCTCCTCAACTATCACTGAATCCCTTCCCTTATCAACAGAACAGGCTGATAAACTTGGCCTATACGCCACATTGGTTCATAAAAGAAACCAGAACTTCAATCTCACAGGGCACAAGTCTCCTGTAGAAATAATAAACAACCTTATCATTGCAAGCATTGCTCCTGTAATAAAGCTTAATGTTCCACGTGGAACATTCTTTGCTGACCTTGGAACTGGCGCAGGAATCCCGGGCATACCTCTTTCTGTGTTTATAAAAGAATCAAAAGGAATACTTTTTGACTCAAATCATAAAAAAATAAAATTTGTAAATTCCGCATCCAGAGAATGTGAAATAAACAATGTAAAAGGCATAAGCTGTCGCATTGAAGAGGAAGGAAAAAACAACCTGTACAGAGGTGTTTTTGACTGGGTCTTTTCCAGAGCAATGGCTGATATTTACATAGCCTGTGAATTAGGCGCTCCCTTTTTAAAACAGGGCGGTTATCTTTTCCTTTACACAAAAGACCTGGAACTTGCTGAAAACCCCCATGTACAAACACACATATCAGCTCTGGGACTAAAACTAATTACAAAGACGAACAACACAGGCAGGAAACAAAATGATGAAGGCCTTCTCTTCAAAATGGAGAAAGAATGCCCCGCTCTTTTCCCCAGAAGAATGACTGCAATAAAAAGAGAAAGTAAAAAAATAGTATAATAAAACACAAAAGATAAAAAATTATGTCTCATTTATAAAGAAACCTTCCGTCAAATCGAAACTTTATAAAACAACAACCCCTTTTATCAGACAATCATAAACTAACAAAAAAAATCATTTATTGACAATTCATTTAATAATCATATAAAACAACTCTGTCGACAATAATAAAGAAAAGAAATAATCATTTATTAACCCTGAGAATAACTATAATGAATAAAATTAAAATTGATTTTGATAAACTTGAAGGCATAATTCCTGCTATAATTCAGGACGCTGCGGATGGGCAGGTTCTTATGCTTGGATTCATGAACAGGGAAGCGTTTGAAAAAACAGTTAAAACCGGCTACGCCCATTTTTGGAGCAGATCCAGAAAAAAGCTATGGATGAAGGGTGAAACATCCGGACACACCCAGGCTGTGCAGGAAATACGAATTGACTGTGACAATGACACCCTTCTTATAAAGGTTATCCAGAAAGGAGGCGCAGCTTGCCATGAGGGGTATAAAAGCTGTTTTTACAGAACTTTGAATAAAGGCACAGCAACAGTTGATGGAGAAAAAATATTCAATCCTGAAGATATTTACTGATTAGAATTAAAGTAAAGAGAGGAAACAATGGAACCAGGAAAGCTGGAAAAAATTGAGCCTGGGGTTCAAAAATTACCAAGAGGCGGATATCTGGCTAAAACACCTGCCGGATATATTCAGTTTGGCGCTCCACCTGAAACAATAAAGGATACAATGCACCTTGAATCCGGGGTGCCTCAAATATTTGTCCTGGCAGATGAAATGTTCAGCTGGATAAAAGGAATAAGTGTAGGTGAAATAGAATTCCCCCTTTACTACAACTACTTTCTTAGAAACAGAAAAACCCTGATTATATGCAGAAAAAACCAGTTAAACAGAATAAAAAAAGTCCTGCAGGAATCAATTTTTGGCCCCAGAACCTTTGATATAAAAGACGACTATGATCCATTTGCAAAAAAAGAAATAATACCTGACATAAAATCTGAAATGAATTTTTTCAGAATGAATAACCGCCTTTCCAACATGGTCAGCTTTGGAATTTTTGAAGAAAACCGCTATACGCACAAAGGAGTAGAAATAAAAATCGACAAGGCAGGAGACTTTATACTCTCATGGAAAAAATCAAAGCCTCTTGTAATTCCAGGAAAAGTTAATTATAAACCCACGTATCTTATTGGGGAACGCCTTGCAGAGCCATACCTCCCGC
>Ga0265293_10013013_pt1 | contig 10903 bp, 9 predicted proteins | sample Munlanlewell138R_FD_192505 | JGI IMG/M metagenome (GOLD analysis project Ga0265293, IMG submission 192505) | Leachate microbial communities from a municipal landfill in Southern Ontario, Canada - Leachate well 138R | ecosystem: Engineered > Solid waste > Landfill > Unclassified | place: Canada... | reverse complement strand
CTCATCATCTGTTTCATAACTCACCCTAACTGGCTGGTAGTATGATTTTAGGTGAGTCAACGGCATTCAGGTAGTTAGGTTATTAATGAGTCAATGCGACCGGTCATCCTAATTGTCGCCGAACAATAGGGGTTGAAACTGATTTGTTCCGATATAGGTTTTAGCTTTCGTATCGTAGGTGAGATTGTGAGAAGCCAGCTCTTTATATAGTGCAATATCCCGAGTGGCTGCTGCTGCTTTAATGCCAAACCGACTGACTAAATCATTTCTGTTAACCGCCCCTAGAAAACGTAGTTTGAAGTCTATGTGGAATAGCCTCTCTTGTTGCGCTTGGCTGATGTCTTCAAGTTTGGTTGGGGTGCAGTTATTCAAATGACTACCTCTAGTTGCCGGGCTTTCCACATACCAGATGAGAAGGCCATGCTCTTTTTGACTGGAGCTTGCGGGCCCTGAAACCCGCACTCACCGATAGCGGGCATGTTTGTACTCAGAAACGAGACTGGATCGTAATATTTACGCAAGGTGTGTGTCAATTATATTCATTGACATAATCAAAATGATGATGATAAGGTCTTTCTTGATCGTAGTGGCTGTTTGGTAATCAGAGTCCATAGGCTGTAAAGAGAGACTTGTATGAGGGAAAGGGATTGAACTTCCAGGGGTTGCAAGCCAAGTACCGGCGGCTATTTGACGAGAGCGCAGCTTGGAAGTTGCTAAGGGTTGATAATGCGCCTTATATCCTTGCGTTCATTGCGGATCTCTTTTCGGAAGAAAGTGAAGTTCCCTACGGTCGAGCCCGAATCTTGTTGGATGCCGAGATTGAGCGCAGCCGCGAGCTCGGCATTTGGCCGACCGAGACATCCGCAGCCACCTATCTGAATCAATGGATTAAGAATGGCTGGTTGCGAGAAATGGATGATTCTCTGACTAAAACTGACGCCAGTGAAATAGCGCTTAGATTCTGTAAAGGTCTTGATGAGCGCAATTCCGGCACCACTGCCTCACATTTGCGTATTGTTCAAGAAGCTGTTCGTGATTTAGCGGTTGCAATTAGCCCGAATGTCGATGAAAGGGTGACCTTGCTCGAAAGCAAAAAGGCAGAGATTCAACGCGAAATCGAGGCGCTCCAAGCGGGGATTGTTCCGGTTCTAAGTGAATCAGAGCAAAGAGAGCGCATCCGCGAGATCTATCAACTGGCTTCTGTGCTGACGGGTGATTTTCGCCGAGTAGAGGATGAAATCAGAGTTTTAGATAAAGAACTCAGAGTGCAGATCATTGAGGGTGATATCTCTCGTGGTGATGTGTTGCTATCCGTAATGGAAAGAGAGGCGTTGCTTTCCACTACTGACGCAGGAAGTGCGTTTGAGGGCTTTTTTCAGTTGCTGTGTGATCAAAACCGCTCGATGGAGTTTCGTGAGCAGCTCCGTAGCATTCTAAGTAGACCTGTAGGTCAGCAGTTATCCGGTAGTCAACATCAGTTTCTTAGTCACCTGATGCGTGAGTTGAGCCGCGAGAGCGAAAGAGTCTTTCGTGTCAGGCGGCGTACTGAAGAGGGTCTGCGTTCCTACATAGAAAGCGGCGCTGCCGCCGAAAATCAGGCGGTTGATCGGTTGCTTTCAAAGCTGGAGAGACAAGCCGTGTTGTTGCGTGATGAAGGCTTGGATTTGACGACGGAAACGGGGCTTAGTCTTCCTGTAGGCCCTATAGAGATCAAATCCCCTGAATCGATGAAATTGAGAAGCCCGGACGACAAGCTCGATACATCTGGCGTTGAAGAAAACGCTAATAGAAGAGAACCAAGTGCTCACGTGTTGGACTGTCTCGATGCCGTTCAGGTGAGACAGGTGGCCTATCAGGTTTTTAATACCCTGAGAAAACGTGGCCCGATGTCGATCGCTAGGCTGGCTGACGAAAACCCGTTGACCTCAGGGCTGGAAGAGCTGGTTGCGTATTTGCGAGTAGCAAAAGCGGTAGATGCGACCATGTTGGATGAAAAAGAGGACGTAATCGTAGTTGATAAGCAGGGTGTTACACTGAAGGCGTCTATACCCACCTATCTATTAACTGCCGAATTATTTCCAGAAGATATTGATGAGCTTGCCCTCTAGCGGGTAGACAAGGAAAAGCCAATGACGAACCACACGCCACCCAATAGCTTCTTCTCGATGGTAACAGGTAAATCCGATCAAGAGTTACATGTCGAAGACGGTGAAGGAAACAGCGTGGTAGCGAGTGACTCTCATGCTTCAGATGATCAAACTTCAAAAGCTCCGAATGAAGGCTTCAAAGATCAGTCAGTGGAAAGTGACGGGCTAGGGCTAATAACGGAGAGCGTCAGATCCAGTGATTCAGATATGCCACATGATGCCCGGCGAGTTTTGGTTCATTTGATGCGGCAGGGTTCCGTTATGGCATCACAAAAACCGAAGCTATTTGAACAGCTTTGTCGTTATGAATTACCAATACGTAAGCATCTATCTGAAGTTTACCTCCAGCTAGTACTTGATCAGAAGTCTGGTGTGGCATTTGTGGCCAGTACTGCCTCAGAGCATGTTGGCAATGCTGAAGATGAAGGGTTGGAAGATGAGGCGGCAGATTCTGACGAGTCAGCCACCTTGATCCCGAAGCGCACCCTTTCCCTGTTTGATACATTGATACTACTGGTATTAAGAAAGCATTATCAGGATCGAGAGTCGGCGGGAGAGCAAAAAATCACGATTGATATCGAACGCCTGGAATCCTATCTAACGCCCTTCCTGCCAATAACGGATCACGCGTCAAAGGATCGAAAAAAGTTACTGGTCAGAGTAAAAGAGATGGTTAAGCGGAAAGTCCTGTCGACAATCAGAGGCGAAGAAGATCGATACGAAATCACTCCCATCATTCGTTATGTAGTGAATGCCGGTTTTTTAGAGACAATGTTGGCTGAATACACTGCGCTCGCCCAAGAGCAACTCAACGAAACGGATCTTGAGGGGAGCGATCAGAAATGACTACTGATTTATTCGAAAACGCCGATCAGCCTTCTGGCACTGAGGTCGCTAGCTCAATTTCCAGAAATGATTTGTTTTCTCAGGGACAAATTAGATTGTCTGAACTGTCAGTGTTTAACTGGGGGTCTTTTCATGGATTACATACTGCAGCTATTGACCCAGAAGGAACATTGGTAACGGGAGACAATGGCGCCGGCAAGTCGACGTTTATTGATGGGTTGATGGCACTTCTTTTACCGGCAGGTAAAGCAACATTCAATGTTGCTGCAGCACAAGGTGATCGCTCCGACCGTTCTCTCCTGTCCTATATGCGCGGAAGCTTTGGTTCGGCTCATGATGGGGCATCAACCCGAGTAAAAAGCAAGCGGGAAAAAGGCGTTGTTACCGGCCTGAGAGCGCTTTATCGAGCTGACGATGGTTCTTGTATCACTTTGGCGGCGCTTTTCTGGACTACAAGCGCAACAAATACACTGGGTGAAGTAAAGCGTGTATATCTTGTCGCCAAGCGAAGTCTTCAACTTAAGGAGCTTCTCGATGCTTTTGGTGAAGGTAATACGAGGCAACTCAAACAGTGGTTACGGGACGATCCTGCCATAACAGATTGCGATAGCAATTTCTCAGATTATCAGGAGCTATATCGAAAGCATCTTTATATGGACAACAAGAACGCCCCTGCATTGTTGTCGCGAGCGCTTGGCCTAAAGAAGATTGATGATCTGACCAAATTAATTCGTGAGTTAGTGCTTGAACCAAGTGGTGTAAAGGAGGATGCGAAAAATGTTGTTGAGGAATTTGCCGACCTCGTGGCAATACATGAACAGCTGGTTGATGCGAAAGAGCAGTACAGTCATTTAAGCAGGTTGCCTGAGCTGGCCGAGTCCATCGCAAAGGCCACCAAGTCCCTGGATTCACTCCTGCTGGAAAAAAGTAACCTGTCGACCTACTTTGGTGAGGCGCTTTCAATTCTTTGGGCAGAAAAGCTAGAAGACATAGGCAAAGCGCTAGATTCAGTATCAAGGGAAATTCGCAGCGTAGAAATTGAAGAAAGTGATGCTCAGTCATCCGTCGAGAAGAGGCATGAAGAATATCTGAATCTTGGTGGTGATAAAATTGAATCACTGAAAAACGAGATAAAATACATTAAAGGCAAGCTTGATGATGTGATTCAGGCTTCATCAAAATATCAGGGCGATTGCCGAAGACTTAGTTTAAATTCGGAACTTGATGAAGGAGTTTTTTTAGCCAACAAGAGAACGGCTATCGAGAACCTGGCCAAAATTGAAGAAGACACTAAGCAGGCCCAAGATCGCTTTGGGGATGTTGCCGCTCAGCTAAGTGAGCAACAGAAAAATTTAAATGCGATTAAAAGCGAGATTCTGGAGATAGAGGCTCGTCCAGATTCAAATATCGATGTTCGTTACCAGAAGCTTCGAGATGAAATGATTGAATCACTTGGCTTGCCAGGCGAGGAGCTTGTTTTTATCGGTGAGTTGCTGGATGTCAAAGATGACGAAAAGCTATGGCAAGGGGCCATTGAGCGGGCACTGGGTGGATTAAAAACAACTTTGCTTGTGCCCCAAAAGAATTACTCGATGGTTACGCGCTGGCTCAATGTTAGGCATACTGGTTTGCATGTGCGGGCTCAAGTTGTCTCTCAAGTTCGAACAGATCAAAGATCCGCAGGTTTCACTGAATTCAGTGAGCGGGGTTATCTTCGCAAATTAATATGGAAAGACCATGTGTATCGAGATTGGTTGAAAAGCCATTTGCACAATTTTGATTTACAGTGCGTGTCTGGAACGGATGAGCTTGATGCCACTCAATTTTCAATGACCAAGGAAGGCCTTGTGCATATGGAACGAGGCCGTTTTGAGAAGAAAGACCAGAGGAAGATAGATGATCGTAGAGGTTGGAGTCTCGGGTTTTCAAACAAATCGCGGCTAGCGCTGCTAAATACAGATAAAGGGGCTGTGGAACTTCGTTTGTCGCAGTTGGATAGGACTTTAAAGGAGGCAAGAGAAGCACTCAATAAAAACGTTGAGAGAGCTAATGTATGGGAACGCCTGAGTTCGTATACATGGGAGCAGATCAATGCACCTTACTGGCAAGGACGTTTGGAAAGTGTGCAAGCTGATCTAGATGAGCTGGAAAAATCGGGCGGCGATCTTGAAGTGGCTAGAAGCCGATGGGATGCCGCTAAAGACCGTCTACAAAAAATTCAGGATAGCAAGGGCCAGCTTTTAACGAAGAAAGGGTCGCTCGGGAACGATAAATCCCATGCTCAAGAACAGCTAGACAAATTTCAGCAGCTAGCCGCAGCCGGAATGACAGATGAAGTCAGGCAATTGCTTCAATCAAGGGTGGGTGAGATCAGGTTAGATGATGCCCATCGGCAAGCAGACTTTGAAAAGAAGTTGGACTCCGAAATCCAGCAAAAGCACGACTTAAAAAATGAAGCAGAACGGTCGGCTGAGCGGATAATGGGAGGTTTTAGAGGAAAAGATAAATGGCAGCCCATAACCGTTGACTGGCCTACAGGGCTCGAAGGGCTTCAATATTATCTGGAGCACTATACCTATATTGAGACGGAAGGGCTTCCGGAGCTAATCGATCAGTTTAAAGAGCGTTTGAACAAGCATGCCACTCAATCATTGGCTCGCATCAAGACAAAGCTTGAATCTGAAAGAGAAGATATTTTAGAAAGAATAGATACGATCAACCGTGTTTTGAAACGTACTGAATTTAAACAAGGAAGCCATTTAAGACTGGGTTCCAAGCGTGAAAAATATCCACATGTGCTGGAATTTGAGCGAAAAGTCAGAAGTGCACTGAGCCACGCAACGAGCGATGACCATGAAGCTCGATTCAGGCTGTTATCTGACGTGGTTGATATTCTTAATAAGGCGAGTGCGCCGGGCACATCCACCAATGAAGAAAGCAAGAGGCTTCTGGACCCGCGTTATCAAATGTCATTTTTTGCTGAAGAGATTGACTCGCAGACGCTTGAAGTTCGAGATGTGCTTGAATCAAGCAGTGGAAAGTCAGGTGGTGAGAAGGAGTCATTTGCTGGCACTATTGTCGCGGCCAGTCTTGCTTATGTATTAACGCCCGATGGATACGACAGGCCAATTTACTGTACGGTGTTTCTGGATGAGGCGTTTTCTAATACTGCCGAAGCTGTAAGTCGTCGAGTTCTTCGAGTCTTCAAGGAATTGCATATACACGTTAATTTGATTACGCCTTATAAAAACCTCAACTTGGCAAGGGAGTCTGCACGATCGCTACTCATTGCTGAGCGTGACCCGGCGCTCCATGAAAGTCATTTGTGCGAAGTCACATGGGAGGAAATAGATCAGCGCATGGCCCAGCAGAAACAATCAGCCCAGTTAAAGGAAATAGCGGGTGAAATCGAGTTGAAGGAGCTGGGAAATACAGAAGTTGAGCCCAGTGATGTCTGAAAAAAATAGTAGGCCAGCCTGGGGGCTTCTCCAGCAAGATGCCGTTGAACTTTTGCGCGCTAAGTATTGGAATAATACGAAGGCCTTAAAGAGCTTGCTTACTGGTAACACAGAGTTTCCGATACAGATATCTCTGAAGCCGCCAAAAGGAAATGCAGCCCTGAATAATATCAGTCATTTTCAGGATTTTGTGGATTCCTGGAAGTCGTTCTGCGAACAGGCTGAATATGAGTCTATACAAGTTAACGTCCATTGGGAGACGGTGATATTTAGATCGATTTCTGAGCAGCAGGTGCCAACCTATTTGACAATACCTGATATCAGCTCACTTTCTCGAATGCTTGGTGATGCTGAAGAGCAGCAGCTTAGAGACTGGCAGTCCCGAATTTTATATATCTTTGATTCACTCTCCATAGAACTTGCTAAACGCCCTGTCCATCCAATCAGGTCAACCTATGAGCGTGAATTGTTCTCCACACTAATTGCGAATCTGGAAATCTTATCCGGCTTTAGTAAGTTAGAGTTGGAATTGCTGGTTAAACTCATTCCCCAGCTTCACAAGGGCATGGGGCGCGGAAGTTATTTAAGGGCGCTCCCTGTCATATTTGTCGATACAAAATTCATAGAGAAGAATCTGAAGCTTATTGAGTCAGTTACCGCAGCCATCATTGATTGCTCTGCAAAGGAAATGGGTCTATTGAGTTGGCTGGATTGCAGAGATAAGCCAAAAGATTGGTTATTAGTAAAGCCATTGTGTAAAAACGCTGCAGATGCCCTCGGAGGACTGCCATTGTTACGGATGTCCTCTGAAACATTATTGGACTTCGAGTTGCCTGCTAATAATATTCTTGTGATTGAGAATGAGCAGTCGTGCCTGTCTCTCGATAATATTCCTGACACGATCGCTGTGTCGGGAGGAGGCAAGAACGTGTCATGGATGAGGGCAAATTGGCTTGCCAATAAACGAGTTGCCTATTGGGGCGATATCGATTCTGAAGGACTTGCCATACTCAGCGATGTTCGCAGCAAGTTGAGTACAGTTATCCCGCTGATGATGGATACGGAGACCGTTGAGGCCTACCGAGATAGGATGGTTGACGAGCCAGAGTCGGTAATAAGAGAGCCCGTTGCACTGACTGAAAGCGAACTGATGCTTTTTAGAATGCTGCGCAATGGTGATTATGGCAGTGCGCGTTTAGAACAAGAGCGTTTGCCCGTCGATTATGTGCATAGGAAACTGATGCTGTGGATTCATTGAACGCATCATTGTTGTATCTAGAACTGGTCCATAATTGATTGGCTACGAGTAAGACTTCCACGTCAATATATCTTGTCCTGCGCAGAAAACACAAAGCCTAGCAGGAGGTATCCCAAAGTGTGAAAATGGCCTTCTTGATCAAAATCAATCAGCTTGTGAGTTGCGGCTTCGGTTTTTGAGCCAGCTCAAGGGAAGACATAGCAATTGCTACGATAAGCCAAATTTCTTTGAGAAAGAGTTAAAATATATCGTAGCAGTGAGCGTGGAATAAACGTTAATGCGGACATTGTCAACACCGATTGAAAACTGACCCACTTTACCCCTGAATTGCCGAATTAAAAATGACCCACCTGGATCAGTCGGGTTTACGGTTTTGGCGAATGACGCCGGCCTTGCGTTTGTCCTTCAGTCGATAGCTTTCTCCGGTCAGTGTCAGAATGTGGGCGTGGTGTAACAGGCGATCGAGCATGGCCGCCGTGAGTGTGGTGTCCCCGTGAAAGGCGTCGACCCATTGGGTGAAGGGCAGATTGGATGTCAGGATCATGGCGCCCTTCTCATAGCGTTTGGCAACGACCTGAAAAAACAGATTGGCCTCTTCGCGCCCAAATGGCAGATAGCCAATCTCATCAATCACCAGCAAACGAGGCCCCAGAACTGCCCGGTTGAAATATGCCTTCAGGCGCCCCTGTCGTTGTGCGGATCCCAGTTGCAGCATCAAATCTGCTGCCGTGACAAAACGGGTTTTGAGCCCCGCCTGCGCTGCCCGGTAAGCCAGTGCGATGGCCAGATGGGTTTTGCCGATGCCGGAAGGCCCGATCAGCACGATGTTCTCTGCCCGCTCGACAAAGCCCAGGGCAGCCAGTTCATGCAGCAGGGCCTTGGGGACGCCAGGACTGAAGCCGAAATCGTACTCCTCCAGGGTTTTGATGGCGGGAAAGCAGGCCATGCGGGTCAACAAGGTCCGGCTGCGCTGTTGGCGGAACGTCTGCTCGTGCTGGAGGAGCTGTTCCAAAAAATCACTGAAACTCTGATCGGCCCTGACGGCTTGTTGCGCCAGCGTGCCATAGTGATCGGCCACACGCTCCAGCTTCAGAGCCTGGCAGAGCGCGGCAATCCGTTCGTGTTGCAGGTTCATACGCAAGCCTCCCGGATCGATTCATAGACCGACAGCGGGTGCTGCACCGACTCCAGCGGTACCGGCCGGGGCAGGTCATGTTCCAGTAGTGGCGCTTCATCGCGCCGCAGTTGCAGGGGCAGTGGTGTCAGATGATCGCGCTCCTGACGCCAGCGATCCAGGGGCCGCTCACCGAGCGTGGCATGCGTCCGGACGTTGGCCACCTCGACCAGCCAATCTGCCACCCGGCGGTTGGCGGTGGCACAGTCCAGCAGCAGCCCGGTGCCCTTCAGGCGCGACTGAAGCGGATTGTAGAAACTCTCCCGCAGATAGCGGTTGAAGCGCTCCACCTTGCCCTTGGTGCGCGCCCGGTATGGTCGGCACAGCCGAATCCGGAATCCCGCATCGTCGGCCAGTTGCAGCAGGCCAGCATGGTAGCGGTGCTGGCCAGTGGCGTAGGCATCACGCTCCAGCACCACGGTCTTCATGTTATCGAACAGGATCTCTCTGGGAACGCCGCCGAAGTAATCGAAGGCCAGCAGCAACGAATCCCGCACCGACTCGAACGACTCATCCGGCACAAACCGGACGAAGGTCATGCGGCTATAGCCCAGCGTGGCAACGAACGCCGACATCGGCGACTGGCGGCGGCGGAAGACCACAAAATCCGCCTGCATCTGCTGACCAGGCTGCGTCTCGAAGCGAACTGCGGGGCCTTCATCCGGCTTGGCGGGCTTGAGCGCGCGCAGCCAAGCCCGCAACTGGGACGCGCCGCCCTGGTAGCCCTGTCCGCGGATCTCCCGCAACAGAACGGTGGCGGGCAACCAGCACGGGTGACGTGGCCCAATGGATCTCTACACCCCAGTTAAGAGAAAATGCCCTTAACTGGAGGAAATTGCATGACCACGAGAAAACAGTATTCCAAGGAGTTCAAGCTGGATGCCATCAGCTTGGTGTTAGATCAAGGTTATAGCCGGGTTGAAGCGGCCAGAAGCCTGGAGATCAATGTGTCTCTGCTGGGGCGCTGGATCAAGGAGTATCAAGCCGATGACAGCGGACAGGCTTTCAGGGGGAACGGCAAGCTGACCCCGGAGCATGAGGAGATCCGGCAGCTCAAGTCGCGGGTGAAGCAGCTGGAGATAGAAAAGCGCATCTTAAAGGAAGCGACGGTCTTCTTCGCCAGAGAAACGAAGTGAAATACGCGTTTATCACCCACAGGAAGAAGACCTACCCGGTCGGTGTGATGTGCCGACTTTTGGGTGTGACGCGCAGTGGCTATTACGGTCACCTGAAGCGCAACGGCGACAGGCTGGATGATCCTGATCACCAGGCGATGCTGGAAGCGGTTCGTGAGATTGCCAAGGCCAGCGACAATACCTACGGTACGCGTCGGATGAAAGAGGCGCTCAACGCCCTGAGCTATCCCGCCAGCCGCAGCAAGGCCAGAAAGCTGATGAAAGAAGCGGGTGTTCAGGTAAACCACCGTAAAAAATACAAGGTGACGACAGACAGCAATCACCAGCAGCCTGTCTTTGAGAACAAGCTGAACCGTCAGTTTGCCGTTGCCCAGCCGGACCGGGTTTACGCTGGCGATATCACTTATCTGTGGACCCAGGAAGGCTGGTTATATCTGGCGGTAGTGATCGACCTGTACTCCCGTAAAGTTGTGGGTTGGAGTATGAGTTCACGGATGAAAGCGCAACTGGTTTGCGACGCTCTTACCATGGCGGTTTGGCAGCGCCGACCTGAGGCAGGCCTGGTTGCCCATTCGGATCGGGGTTCCCAGTATGCCAGCAAGGGATATCGACGATTACTGAAAGCGCACGGCATTGAAGGCAGCATGAGCCGGAAGGGTGACTGCTGGGATAATGCTGTCGTAGAAAGTTTCTTCGGCAGCTTGAAGCAGGAACGGGTTCAGTGGCGGAGTTACCAGACCCGCCATGAGGCCCAGCAAGATGTATTGAATTACATCACCATGTTTTACAACAGCCGCCGTTTGCATTCGTACTTGGGGTACAAAAGCCCGAATCAGTATGAGGCAGAAATGGCGGAAGTGAGAAAAGTTGCTTAACTGAGGTGT
>Ga0265293_10013012_pt1 | contig 10904 bp, 9 predicted proteins | sample Munlanlewell138R_FD_192505 | JGI IMG/M metagenome (GOLD analysis project Ga0265293, IMG submission 192505) | Leachate microbial communities from a municipal landfill in Southern Ontario, Canada - Leachate well 138R | ecosystem: Engineered > Solid waste > Landfill > Unclassified | place: Canada... | reverse complement strand
AGTTCTTCGTTGAGGTAGGTTTTGTTAACAACGGGCATGGAAGTTAATTGCACGCTAATAGGGCTACCCTTGGGTTTGGGAATATAGCTCCAAATTTCTTCCGAGGTGTAGGCAAGCACCGGCACTAACAACCTTACCAAAGCATTAATTGTTTCATAAATCACCGTTTGTGCTGCCCTTCTAGAGGGGTCGTTTGGCGCCAATACATACAAGCGATCCTTGCAGATATCCAAATAAAAAGCACTCATCTCCACAGCACAAAAGTTATGAATGCTGTGGTAAACAGTATGAAATTCATAGTTTTTGTAAGCATCCGTTACCCTTTGAATAAGCTTGTGAAGCTTTAATAAGGTAAAACGGTCCAGTTCATTCATTTTTTCGTAGGGAATTCTGTCTCGTTCCCACTCAAAATCAGCCAAATTGCCCAGAATAAAACGACTGGTATTTCTGATTTTACGATAAGCCTCTGTCATTTGTTTAAAAATACCCGGGGAGGCCGCAATATCCTTTCGATAATCCGCAGAAGCCACCCAAAGCCTTAAAATATCCGCCCCCATTTGGTTAATAATATCCAGGGGATCAATGCCATTTCCTAAAGACTTGGACATCTTCCTGCCCTTTTGGTCCACCACATAACCATGAGTTAAAACGGAACGATATGGCGCCTTGCCCTTAGTCGCAACTGCCGTTGATAAGGAAGAGTTAAACCAACCCCTGTGCTGATCGCTTCCCTCTAAATACATATCTGCAGGCCAAGTAAGCTCAGGCCAGGTTTCCAGAACTGCAGCATGACTAGAACCGGAATCAAACCAGACATCCATAGTATCTGTTTCTTTGGTAAAGCTACTGCCGCCGCAATGAGGACATTGATAGTTGGCCGGCAATAACTCCCCGGCTTCCTTAGCAAACCAGATATTAGAACCATAAGCCCTAAATAGTTCTTCAACATTGGCAATGGTTTCATCAGTAATTACAGGTTTTTGACAACCGTCACAATAGAAAATGGGAATGGGTACCCCCCAAATTCTTTGCCTTGAAATACACCAGTCACCTCGATCAGCCACCATATTATAAATACGGCTTTCTCCCCAAGCGGGAATCCATTTTACGCTATTGATTGCCTTTAATGCTTCTGCTCTAAACCCTTCAATGGAAGCAAACCACTGCTCGGTGGCCCTATAAAGAATGGGATGTCTGCAACGCCAGCAGTGGGGATATTGGTGCTTAATCTGATCCCTATAAACTAAAAAACCCTTTTCAGCTAAGGCTTGAATCACTGCATGGTTAGCCTTATCTGTAGTAAGGCCTGCAAAAGGCCCGCCCTCCTCGGTAAAAACTCCTTTGTTGTTAACAGGTGAAATAACAGGCAAGCCATAACGCCTTCCCACTTCATAGTCGTCCATTCCATGACCCGGTGCCGTGTGAACACAGCCTGTGCCTTGTTCTAAGGTGACGTGTTCACCTAAAATCACTAGGGAATCTCTGTCAAAGAGAGGATGCCTGCAGACAATCCTTTCCAGTTCACTGCCCTTGAACTCCTTAATAATCTCTTGCTGCGTTAGCCCTACTATTTTAACAAATTGGTCCAAAAGGTCCTTGGCAAGAACAAATCTACCCTGTTCGGTGTTAACTAACAAGTAATCAAAGTCAGGATGCAAGCTGACGGCCACATTGGCAGGTATTGTCCAAGGTGTGGTGGTCCAAATAACAAAAAAAGTGTTTTCTTCAGGAATAATCCCTTTTCCATTAATTACAGGAAATTTAACATAAATAGATTCGGATTTTTTATCGCTGTACTCAACTTCCGCCTCAGCCAAAGCAGTTTGACAATCAGAGCACCAATATACCGGCTTCAGCCCACGATAGATAAAACCTTTTTTGGCCATTTCTCCAAAAACCTTAATTTGCCTGGCCTCATACTCATGGGTTAAAGTTAAATATGGATCCTCCCATTTACCCCTAACCCCCAAACGTTTAAACTGCTCCCTTTGAATTGCTACAAATTTCATGGCATATTCAGCGCAGCTATTGCGAAATTCAACGGGGTCCACTTCTTCCCTTTTTAACCCCAAATTTTTAATAGCCTGTTGTTCAATGGGCAACCCATGGGTGTCCCAGCCCGGAACATAAGGTGCATCATAACCTGCCATAGAATAGAATTTGACTATAATATCTTTTAATACCTTATTCAATGCCGTGCCCAGGTGAATATCTCCGTTGGCATAGGGAGGCCCGTCGTGAAGAACAAACTTTTGTCTTCCCTCTGTTTGTTGCTGCACCTTATCATAAATATTTATTTCCTCCCAAAACTTCAGGATTTCCGGTTCCCTTGCGGGTAAATTGCCCCGCATGGGAAAATCAGTCTTGGGTAGGTTTAGTGTTTTGTCGTATTCCATTTTAATCACCTCATGAAATTTTTAAATAAAAAAACCCACACCCAAAGGGCGAGGGTTACCCGCGTTACCACCTTTATTTGCCGAAGATAAGTTCAGCCTCATGCTTGTTTTTAACGGAGACTACTCCGAAAACCCCTAATCAATAGTATTCGGGGCTTTTACTCCTGGGTGATTTTCAATGAGTTATTTTACCTACTTTCCACCCCTGCAGGCTCTCTCTAAAAATAAATCTCATTTACTCTCCCATTCATCGTTTTTTTTGTAGTATTAAATATGTAAAAATTATATCACAGTTTTTGCTCTTTTCAAGGTGAATTCTATTCTGGTTCAGATATTGCTGCAGCAACCTCGGCCTTTGCAACTTCAAAGACCTCCATTTTTTGATCCAGAAAAGCCAATTGAGTCTGAAAGAGAGTCCTCAATTGCAGATGATAGTTCTGCTCCAATTGCCTTAACCTCTCATATTCTATCCGAACTTCATTTACCCTACCCTCGGCAGCTCGCAGCATTTTTTCGCTTTGCTGCCGCGTTTTTTCAATCATTAGGGTGGCCGCTTCCTCCGCATTCCTTTTAACTTCTTCCGCAGTTTGTTGAGCCAAAACCAAGGTACCTTGCAAAGTATCTTCTATTAGTTGATATTGATTCAGCTTTTCCCTAACCTCTGCCAATTCTTCCTGAAGGTCAAGGTTTTGTCTATAAAGATCTTCATAATCCTTAAATACCCGAGAAAAGAAGCCATCAACTTCTTTTGGGTTATAGCCCCGAGTGCTTTTCCTGAATTCCTTGCTGTTCTGCAAGTCTAAAGGTGTTAATGCCAAATTAAGTCCCCCCATTTAGAGTAATATAATGCGATATTTACCCCGCTACATCAAAGAAAAAAGCAAAGGCACCAAAAGACGCTCCACCAACCTTACCACTAAAATAGCTACGATTGGTGAAAAAGGAACCAAGTTTTGAGGAAGGATTTTTTGAATGGGACGCATAACCGGTTCTGTAACTTCATGTATAAATCTAACAATAGGGTTGTAAGAGATATTTGGCACCCAGGTTAACAATGCCCGGGCCACGATTAACCATGTTAGAATATCCAAGGCCGCACGCAATAACTGAATTAAAGTTAAAATAACTAACTCACTCCCTCATCAAGCTCAATTCTTCAGCTCTCTCATAAGCCTTCACAACTGCCTGAATTAGTGCACCTCTTATCCCCTTGGCTTCCAAATGCTCTAAGGCAGCCGCCGTTGTGCCTCCCGGGGATGTTACGGATTCTTTTAATTCCGCCGGATGCTTACCTGTTTCCAGTATCATTTTTGCGGAACCCAGCATAGTTTGCAACATCAATTGCCGACTTAACTCCCTGGTTAAACCAATTCGCACTCCGGCTTCGATCAGGGCCTCCAAAATCAAGTACAGGTAGGCAGGGCCACTGCCACTGAGAGCCGTAACAGCATTTAGATCATTTTCTGCTAACTCAATAGCTAAGCCTAAATCCAAAAATAATTTTTTGGCCTTGGCTAAATGCTTATCAACAGCATATTTTCCCCTTGCCAGAACTGTTGCACCTTGACCAATTAATAGGGGTGTATTAGTCATCACCCTGATAATAGGTATTTCTTTTTTTAGGAATCCTTCAATTTCCCCGGTTCCTATGCCGGCAGCCACGGAAATTAAAAGATGTTCTTCCGTCAGGGATTCCACCATCGGAGATAAGGAAGAAAAATAAAACTGAGGTTTAACAGCCATTACAACTATTTCAGCCCTTTGAACTGCAAGGCTGTTATCCGCTGTAACATTGACGGAAAACTGTTCAAGCAGGTGCTCACGTCTTGTTTTCAGGGGCTCACTGACAATTATTTTATTTGGGGGGTATTGTTTACTTCTGGTCACACCTGCAACAAGTGCCTCCCCAATTGAACCTCCCCCTATGATAGCTAACTGTAAATCCAATAACTTCACCTCTTTATAATTGCGGCACTTTTAAGGGCCATACATCTTCAACTCCCCGATAATCCTCCAGATCACCGGTAATTTCCACATTTTTAGGTAAAAAAATCATAATACCCGGGCTGACCTTTTGAATGCTGCCGCTTAATGCATAGATGGTCCCGCTTAAAAAGTCTACAATTCTTTTAGCCATTTCCAATTCCAGTTCTTCCACATTTACTACCACCGGACTGCGGTTTTTCAAATGATCGGCAATCATCTGTACTTGGTCGAAATCCTTGGGCTTAGCCACCGCCATTTTCATTGCATTAGAAGGGCTTGGCAAACCAATTAAATTATTTCGCCTGTTCCTTTGGGAAAAATCATCACTTTTTTCAATGACAGTTACGGATTCCGTCTGTTCTTCTTCATCAATCTCATAACCTATAAAACCCAAAACCTTGTCCATAATCTTCATCTGTCAAATCTCCCTCCTAATTAATTTTGCCAAAAATGCCGCTTCCAATTCTGACTAAATTTGCACCTTCTTCGATGGCAACTTCAAAATCATTGGTCATCCCCATAGATAGGTAGTCCATTCTTACTTCTTGATACCCCAGTTCAGCAATTCTTTTAGATAAAGCAGCTAGTTCCCTAAAAACTTGCCGCACCTCTTCAGGATTTTCCACATAAGGTGCCATAGTCATAAGACCTCTTATTGCAAGATTAGGCAACTTGTAAGCTTCTTGAAGAAAAGGGATTACCTCTTCCTGCAAAAGTCCAAATTTTGTTGCTTCTTTTGCTATATTAACTTGAATTAAAACAGGTACCTTCCTACTAATTAAAGCCGCTCTTTTGCTTATTTCCAGGGCCAGGGACCAGCGATCTAGGGAATGAATCAAATCAACCTTATCAATAATTTGTCTAACCTTGTTTGTTTGCAAATGGCCAATCATATGCCATTGGGCTTTTGTTTTAATTCTGTCATATTTCTTTACTAATTCCTGGACTCTGTTTTCCCCTATGTTATTGATACCCAAAGAAAGGGCATGCTGTATTTCAGCAACAGAAACAGTTTTTGTTACTCCAACGATACCTATTTCCGACGGTTTTTTCCCCGCAAGCTGGGCAGCTTTAGCTATCCTTTGTCTTATGTCAATAAGATTTGAAGCAATTGAATTCATTCAGTCAAGCCTCCAACATTAATTAATTCTACAAATTAAAATAGAATCCTGCTAATATTTAACGAGGGCTGATAACTATTCCTAAAATGTCATCACCTTAGAAACCTTTAATTTTATCAGGATAGCGAACTATTCGATCTCCCCTGGATAAACCCTCTACAATGGCATACTCCTGATTCTGCAAAAGTATCCTGACAGGTGTTAAACGGTGGCCGGTTGCAAAAACTTTATAAACAGCCTTGTCCTCCCCTGTTTCGATCAAAGCCGTGTTAGGTATTTTAATCCCTTTGGCTGTTTTCAGGACCAAATTAACATCCAGCTCCCTTTCATGCAGGAATTCCCCTTTATTCAGCTCCAAAACGGCAAAAACATTAACCCCCTGAGAAAGTATCTCCTTAACAATAGCACTAAATTCCTGCCCCCCAACTCTAAAAATAACCCTTTTACCTTCCGGCGGAAAATCCTCCAAATACATTGAATCAAACTTTATCCTTAAATACATTGATTTCAGATTATTTACCAACTTAAGCAGGGGCTGTCCTTTAATTAGCTGTGTCCCCTGTTTATTTTCTTTTAATTCGAAGGCTACAAGCCTTTCTGCGGCAATTCCGGAAAAAGGCGTTTCAGCGGAATCAACTACCCCTTCCAAACCATCAAGGTGGTAACATACTATTCCCGACCTCACGGCAATTACTTCTTTTAGTTGGCCCTGGGGGGTTTGAATACGTGCCAACAATTCTTTTTCAGCTACCCTTTTCCCTTCGGGTGCCAAAATAATTAAAACGCCCGACTCCGGTGCAAAAAGAAGGGTTTCATCCCTCACAAGTAATGCATTGGGAACTAGCAATTCCCGTTCCACTACTCCGATTTCGGCTTCATATACCTCTGCAAATTTGCGAGCAATTAGCCCCTCTAAGGGCTCATAAGCAAAGTAGACAACTATTCCTATTAAAACAAGGTAAAATACAAATCTTAACCCGGTTCTTTTCCTTTTTCTCACGGTTTTTTTCCCGGTTGTTTTTTTAATCGTAACAGACATCGCTTTCACTCGTTTCCGTTCCGGTTTTCAACATCATCAGGGCCGCCATTCTTCCTGTCAGACCTTGTTCTTTGCGATGAGAAAAAAACAACTCCGTATTACAGGCGGTACAGATCTTGCTGTTAATTATTTGCCCTTCCGACAGGCCGACCTCCATTAAACTGTCCCTATTTGCTTCCCACAGGTTAAGCTGCCAATGGCCCGGCGTTGAATTCCGAAAGTATTTTATAGCGGCCAGAAATTCTTTTAAAAATGCCGTCCGAATCCTATCATCAACCTGGTAGCAGCAGGGACCGATACCGGGCCCGATAGCAACTTTCAAGTTCTTCTTTTCTGTGCCAAAGACCATTCCCATTTTTATAACCGTTTTTGCACCTATTTTAAGCGCCGTTCCTTTCCAGCCCGCATGGGCCAGTCCAATGGCAGGGGTTGCGGTGTCTAAAATAAAAATAGGCACACAATCCGCGTAATAGGTACTAAGGGGCAAATTTTTTTCGATGGTGATTAGGGCATCGGTGTCTTCTATAGCATCCTCATACTTTAATGCACCTTTCCCCTTGTCCTTGTATGTAACAATGGCAATCTTGTCACGGTGGACTTGCTTTGCCGCCACCAGGTCCTCCAAGGGAAAACCTAAGGTCTTTGCAATTTGCCGGCGATTTTGCAAAACCGCCGAGGGGCTATCCCCTACAGTAAATCCCAAGTTTAGGCTTTCATACGGTTGAGAACTGACTCCGCCAATTCGGGAAGTAAAACCGTGAATTAGCTGGTTTGTCTCATTAAAACAGGGAATTGTAAAATATACTAGACCATTACTTTCTTTTCTTTGGAACATGGGTCACCTCATGGGCTGATTTTGATTATTATTATATCTTAGAAGTCCTTTGCAGGAAAGGGGAAAGGAAAAAGGTTTCGGCCGTTTGGACCAAAACCTTTGCTGTTAGTTTTTTACAACTGTTTCTCCTGTTTCAAGAGAACGGGGAATATCAATAATTCTTTGATTGGCGGAGCCCCTATATAGTAAGTTTAAATCCCTCTGTTCAAGTATAAATGGCCCGTCAATTAACACATCCGTAACTTTCAACAGCTCAAGGTAATCGGGCTCCTCCTTGGCTTTATTTAAAAGATCTTCGTAGATATAGCCCGTATATGTGATAATATCATAATCCAAGTCCTTAAGCATCTTTCCCAAAAAAACAAGAGGTTTTGCCTGTAAAAAGGGTTCCCCTCCTGAAAAGGTCACCCCTTTTAGCAAAGGGTCTTTTTTTATATCGGCAAGTATTTTTTCGATAGCAACCAATTTACCCCCACCGAAATCGTGGGTATCAGGATTATGGCAACCCGGGCATTTATGTGGGCAACCTTGAGTAAAAACAACATACCTGATGCCAGGACCATCTACCACGCTTTCCTTCACTACTCCGCTAATCCTTAGTTCCATTATCTTCACTCCCTAGAAGTGACTAGTTCTCGCCTTTAACTCTGCTCTTTTAGCGTCATTAAACCGATCCACCGTGCTGAAATAGCCGGTAATCCTTCTAATACGCTTAATTTCTGTGCTCTTACAAACAGGACAGTTATCCTCATTGATTACCCCTTGGAAAGAGCAATTCGTACAAAAATCAATGGGAAAGTTAATGCCGGCATAGCCCATATCACTTTCCGCCATATGCCTGACAACAGCCTCCATAGCTTCAATATTTCCATTGGGAGGGGACGACATTTCCACATAGCTGATATGCCCTGCATTACAGTATTTGTGATAAGGCCCCTCCAGAGATATTTTATCAAAGCTGGCAATGGGAAAGTCTACCGGAATATGAAAAGAATTCGTATAATATTCTTTATCTGTAATTCCCGGTATGGTCCCGAAACGATCCCGATCAATGGCTACAAATCGGCCGGAGAGCCCTTCCGCCGGTGTTGCTAACAGGGTATAGTTCAACTGCTTTGCTTCTACAAAGCCATCCACAATTTTGCGCATCCTAGCTACAATTTCCAGTCCAAGAGACTGGCTCTCGGCAGATTCCCCATGATGCTTGCCGACTAAAGCAACTAATGCTTCCGCAAGACCTATAAAACCCAGCGAGAGGGTGCCGTGTTTAACCATTTCCTCTATAGTATCTTCCATTTTTTTGTCCTGAGAATCCTGATAAAGTCCTTGTCCCATCAAGAAAGGCATATCCTTAACTTTTAAATTCCTTTGGATTTCATAACGGTGGTAAAGTTGTTTCATAACCAACCTCATGGTTTCTTCCAGTTTCTCGTAAAAAACCTCCAAGTCCCCGTTTGATACGATGGCTAAACGAGGCAAGTTAATTGATGTAAAGGAAAGATTGCCCCTCCCGTCAGAGACTTCCGGTCCATTAACATTGGCTATTACTCTTGTACGGCAGCCCATATAAGCAACTTCGTCACCATATTGTTTATTAAAAGAAGAATCCATAAAACTAAAGGTGGGATTCATTCTTTTTCCGGCTACCCTCAAAGCCAATTGAAAAAGATCGTAATTGGGGTCCCCTGGCAGAAAATTTACTCCCTTTTTAAGACGAAACAAAATGTTGGGAAAAATAGGAGTCTCTCCCTTACCAAGACCTTTTTCATAAGCTAACAAAAGATTTCTGGTCACTTTTCTACCGCTTTCGCTGGTATCTGCCCCCAAGTTTACGCTACTAAAGGGAACTTGGGCTCCTGCCCGGGAATGCATAGAATTCAAGTTATAAATAAAAGCCTCCATCGCTTGATATGTTTCATCTTCATCGGCAGCCTCCACAAAAGAAGCCATATCTCTGTCAAAGAAAGCAAAGGATTGCCCTCCATGCATATCGTTTTGTGAACTTTGCAAAATAATGGCCGCCAAAGCAGTGGCGGAGCCCGGTCTCTTGGGTGGCCTAATATAGCCATGGCCATTGTTAAATCCTTCAGTCAATAATCTCTTCAAGGGAATATGAAGACAAGTCAAGGTTTTTGAATAAAAGTCTAGATCATGAATATGAATCCTTCCTTCTCTATGTGCCTGTGAAAAATCTTCCGGGATAACTCTGCTTAAATAATAGTTCTTGCTGGCGGCACTGGCAATTTGCAGCATTTTGGCAGAAGGAGAATTACTGACATTAGCATTTTCACGATTTGTTTCTTTTAAAATTTCCTCTACCGCATCCATTAAATCCGATTTTGCATCCCTAATGCGATTTCTTTTAGCCCGATACAAAATATAGGCTTTTGCCGTCCTGGCATGCCCGTTTTCAATCAGAACCTTTTCTACCACATCTTGCACATCTTCTACTGAGAATAAATTATCTCCGTAAAGTCTTTTTAGTTCTCTTAATACCTCAAGGGTTAGTGAAAAGGCAGTTTCCCGATCATGGCCTCCAACGGATTCAGCTGCCTTCAAAATTGCATTGGTTATCTTGCTTTCATAAAAATCAACAACCCGTCCATCTCTTTTTTTAATCTGTGCTAACAAATCAAAACCCCCTTAACTGTTCCTTTGTAATAGCTCCTCCAATTCCCTTGCAAAAGATTGTAGGTCTTTAAATTCGCGATAGACAGAAGCGAATCTCACATAAGCTACTTTATCTATTTCTTTAAGCCTCTCCATGACCAGTTCACCGATCGTCTGGCTGGAAATTTCCCTTACCATGGCGTTGGCTAATTCTTTTTCTATATCATTAACCATCTTTTCTAATTTCGCCATTTCCACCGGTCGTTTTTCGCAAGCCTTAATTACCCCCATTAAAAGCTTGTCCGAATCAAAAACTTCCCTTTGTCCATTTTTCTTAACTACAATCAGGGGCAATGCCTCCACTTTTTCGTAAGTTGTAAAGCGCCTCCCACAAGCCAAGCATTCACGCCGCCGGCGAATAGTGGCTCCCTCTTCGGCCGGCCTAGAATCCTGCACCCTAGAATCCAGATGCTCGCAGAAAGGACATTTCATAAAAAACCCCCTCCAGTAAAACAATATGTAGTGTCATAAATAGTATAATCTACTATATATGGTATGTCAACAACTAAAAGACCGTTTTGAGGATATCAAATCAAATATTTTAAACCAACAAAAGTAGTAGTTAAAATTTAAAAAACAAGCCGCCATTAACGGGAAAGCTTGTTTTTTAATACCGACTCTTTGGTTCCGTATAATTAGGCAGCTCCACCAAAATCACATCTACCCCCAGCTTTTTTATTCTTTCCCAAGGAATGACCATATCGTCATTTTTATTCAAAAAACCCATAAAGCGGCCTGTGCTGGGTAAAATAATTGATTTTACTTTTCCTTCTTCCAGATCAAGATCTATATCCTTGATAATTCCCAACCGCCTGCCATCTACAATATTCACCACATCCCGCAATCTTAAATCAGAT
>Ga0265293_10013011_pt1 | contig 10904 bp, 14 predicted proteins | sample Munlanlewell138R_FD_192505 | JGI IMG/M metagenome (GOLD analysis project Ga0265293, IMG submission 192505) | Leachate microbial communities from a municipal landfill in Southern Ontario, Canada - Leachate well 138R | ecosystem: Engineered > Solid waste > Landfill > Unclassified | place: Canada... | reverse complement strand
GTCGGGTAGAAGATGCGCCCCGCGCTGCCCATGCCCCGCGGGCCGCGGCCCGTCCAGGGAAAGAACTGCTTCCGTCGGTTCGACCCGAACTCCAGCCCGAACGGCACCACCCACCCGCTCTGGCCGGGGAAGCCACCCGGGCGCCCGAAGGCGATCGTGGCCCCCGACCGCGACGCGCCCGCCCGCACAGGGACGCGGCCACTCGCCGCGATCGCCGGGTACCGCGCCGACAGCCGCGCCTCCACCTTCGGCACCACGCCGCTCGCCCAGCTCTTGAGGACGGGCTGCAGCCCCTTCTCGAACTCGCCACCCAGCGACCGCAGCTCCGCGTCGAAGCGCTTGAGGTCGGAGACATCGATCCGGAAGTTGTTCAGCACGCCGCACACCTCATGAGGTAGCCGCCTCCGCCCGCATCACCGTCAGCACGTGGTGCGCCGACCACTCCGGCCAGCGCCGCACCCCGTGCGGAGTCACGCCCCCACCGAGCCACTTCGCGATCGCCACCGGGATCAGTTCCGTCGGCCACGTCCCTGGCTTCTCCTTCTGCACACCCTTCCGGGCGCGCACCGGAAGCGCTGCGAGCAGCGCTAGGTAGAGGTCCCCATCGCTTTTGGGGCGGTACGCCTCACGGACTCCCAGTGCTCTTCGATGCGGATGAGGAGCCACGACATCAGGTCGCCCTCCTGCCGGCGGATCCACTCGTCCGTGACGGCCTCACCGTGCTCCCCGCGGATGCGCCAGGAGACGATCGCGTTGCGCAGCGTCGCCGCGCGGCGTCCGCCGAAGTCGCCCGAGATCAGTGCAGCCGACTCGTCCAGCACGGCACCGAACGGCTTGTGGTGCAGGATCACCACCTCGCCGCCCGCGTGCTCCGCGGCGGCACGGACCGCCTGCGCCTCGCGCTGCAGCTCGGCCGCGCGCTCCGCGGTCGGCTCGGGCTCGCCGAGCTTCTGCGCCCGCTCCGGCGTGAGCTCCGCCAGCTCCTCGAGGTAGACCGCGCGGGCCTCGTCGAACTCAGCCAGCGCGATCCGGTGTGTCTGTTCCATGCGCCCCTCCAGGACTCGCAGCGGGACGGGGACTACGCCGCCGCCCAGCCCCACTCCTCGTCGCCGGTGTTCACGACCACTGCCTCGAGGCTGTTCGTGCCGTCGGTCGCGTCCACCATCTCGACGTCGTAGACCACCTGGCCGTCCGACTCGTCGACGACGTACAGCGACCCGGCGGTGTGCTTGGCCAGGAAGTCGATGTTGAACGCGCGGCTGCTGGTCCCCGCGAAGGCGAGCCGGATGGCCCGCAGCGTTGCGGCCTTCGCCGCGGTCTGCTCCGCCTGGTACAGCGTCTTGTCCTGCAAGATGCGAGCGCGGAACGTGTGGCCGATCGCGCGGCCGTTGTAGACCGCGACCCCGTAGTCGAGGGTCGAGCGGCCACCTGCCGTCATCAGTCCCACGACGCCCGTCGTGATGCCCAGCGACCAGCTCAGGACCTTCCCGGTCAGCTCCGTGTCGCCAGCCGTCGCCCAGGAGGCGTTCAGGAACACCTCGGACAGCGCGAATGGCACGTGCTCCACCGTCGGGGCCTGCAGCGAGGCTGTCAGTGTCGAGGACGCCATCGCGCCGCCGATCCCGTTCGCGGCCAGCGTCACGTCGCTGTTCCGCTCGCCAGCCAGCGTCGCCTCGGTGGCGAAGCAGTTCGGGAACTCCTCGTCGATGTGGTTGGTGAAGTCGGTCAGGCGGCGCTCGAACGTCGCCATGTTCAGGCCCGGCAGCGCCGTCGGCGTGCGCGTGAAGGTCCACGTGTACGGCGCGCTGCCGCCCGAGGCGGAGACGCTGCCCTTGATGAGCATCCCCAGCCACCCGGGGAGCTGCTCGTAGTTGAGCGCGAACGCGGGCACGTCCCACGTCGACCCGCGCTCGCCGATGTACTCGTTCCCCGGGTTCATCAGCATCAGCCCGTTGGCGAGCTGAGGGCGCCGCACCACGTCGGCGGGCGCGAAGTTCATGCGCGGGATCGCTAGCTTCGCGGTCGCGGCGACCGCCGTGTCGAACGTGGACTGCTTCCCGACCTGGTAGATGGTCGCCGGGGCTGCGCTCGGTGTCATCGGTTACTCCCCTTCCTGCTCGTCGTCATCGGGCTCGGGGAGGAACTCCCCCTGCGGCAGCGGCTCCGGCGCAGACACTGGCTCCGCGGTCACGGGCGAGGCGTCAGCCGGGCCCACCGGGACGCCCTGCGCGCGGCGCTTCTCGAGCACCTCGCGATACGGCCGTGGCTGCGTGCGTTCCTCGCTCATGGCCTTCCCCCTCACCCGGCCGCGAACCCGGGCGACTCGTCGTTGATCACCAGTCGCACCGTGAACCGGAACCCGTCGAACACCTTGTTCGCGTACCGGATCTCCGACAGCCGCTCGAACGTCGCGCCCGTCAGCGTCACCTCGGACCGCCCGAGCTTCACGCTCGCCCGCAGCTGGTCCTTCACCGCCTGCCGGTACGCCTCCGCCAGCAACACCGCCTGCTGCACGTCCTCGTTCCGCAGCAAGAGGAAGCACTCCACCTCGTAGGACTCCAACGCGAGCGCCGAGTCCCACTCGTCGTCGAACGGGGCATCGCCCACGTAGATGCAGGGCAGCAGCCCCTCCTCGATGGAAGGCGGCGGCTCCGTGAACACCGTGTGGATCTGCTGCGCCTCGGGCGACGTCACCGCCACCGCCGCGAGCTTCGTCCCCAGCGCAGCCTTCGCCTCGTACCAGGCCATCAGGCCACCGCCGGGATCCGCACGCCGTAGTGCTTCTTCGCGCTGGCAATGAGCCGCCACGTCTGCGTCGAGAGTGGGAGCGCCTCGTCGTACCGTTCCTGGGCGCCGAAGCCGCCGGCGCCGAAGTGGTCGCGCAGCTCGCGCGTCATCGAGACGGTGATCGCCCTGATCGTCTCGGGGACGGCGGCCCAGCCCCACGTGCCAGTGATGCGGACGACCGCCGCCCGGTCGGGCCACACCTTCGGGTCCGCCGTGCTGAGGAAGCCGAGGAGCTCCAGCGCGCGGTATGGCTCGCTGTGTGCGCTCGCGTTCTCCGGCAGCCCCCGCACCCACGCGTCCGCGAGGTCGAGGGCGTACCCGTCGTAGGAGCCGTCGTTGTTCGAGTCGATCTCGATCTTGTCGGCGGTCACCGCCTGCAGGAACTCCTGCCGCCCCGCCGAGTCGCGGAGGCGCAGGATCGAGCGCCCGGTGCCGTTGAAGATGCGCGTCCCCGCGGCGCTGTTGAACGCACCAGGCGCGACCTGCAGCTGGCGCTCGAGGAGCCGCGAGGCTGACGTCAGGTCTTCCGTCAGCGCGGCGTCGTCGCGCACGGCCGTGCCGCCACTGCTGCGCGCCTGGTAGTAGGTCGCGTCCGCGTACGCGGCGAGGAGTGACATCAGGCACCCCCTACCATGATCTGCGGATGCTCAGCGGGAGCCACGGGCGCGATGCTGTTGTTGAACGCGCCAGAGGCCGCAGCGAGGCGGAAGCGGCTCTCGATGTCCTCGGTGGGCGCGTCGATGGGCGCGACGTTGAGGGGCACGTAGTAACGGCCGCCGTGTCCGCCGGGGATCGGGCCGAGGTCCTCGAAGCCGCGGATCTCGTCGTTCGACATGGCGCCGATGCTCCACAGCACCCGGTAGAACTCGGCACGGTCGCGATGTGAGCCGCGGAGCAGGCCGTTCGCCTGGAACCGCATCTGCACGCGCGTGCCTGTGAGTAGCGTCACCTCGACGTACTGTTCGATGCGCTGGACAATCGGCACGATCGTGAACACCTTGTAGCCGGTGGTCTGCTCGAAGATCCCCGAGCCCCAGCTCGTCGACTTCTGCGTGTCGCCCACCATGTGCGGAGGCACGCCATAGATGCTGGCGATCTTGCCGTCGCTGTACTGCATCTGCTCGAGGAACTGCAGCTGGTTCGGCGGGATGGTGATGGTCTTGAACGTGGCGCCGCCGGTGAGCACGCCGACCCCGCCGGCCTTACGGGGGCCTGCGTGCGCGAGCTGCCAGTTCTCCCACAGTTCCTTCGCCTCGTCGGGCTCAAGGTCGGCGGGCGTTTCGATGGTGCCGGACACGGCCCCGCCGTCGCCCAGGATGCGCGACGCGTACTCCTGCGCGGACAGCGACATGCCGATCTGCTCGGCGTGCCACTCGACGGGCGACAGGCCCTTGATGCGGCCCGGCAGCTTGATCCACGGGATGTGCAGCAGCATCGGCGGCTGACCGGGTGTGTTCTTTACCCACCCGAAGCCCTCGACCTTGAAGGCCGTACCGACCGGGCCCTCGTACTCGCGCAGCGCGGCGCCGTCGAGGATGCGCCCCTGCTCGTCCACGCGTTCGATCTCGCTCACGAGGTCCGGGTCGATGGGCCAGACCTCCGCGACAGCACCCGCGCCGTTGCGTCGGATGCCGCCGTAGAAGTTGCCCCACAGCATGAGCGACAGCACGACCGTCTCGTAGAAGGTCACGCGGACGTCGTCGGTGTTCGGGCGGCCCCACAGCGCGGGGATGCTCGGTGGCAGGACGTGCTTCGGGGGCGTCTGCGCCTGGTCGATGAAGTCGATGGGCAGCTGCGCCACCGTCTGTGCGTTCAGCCGGACCGCGCTGTAGACCGCCCCGGCAGTAAGTGCCGTCGAGGGCGCTACGCGCCGCCCAGCGGCCGTCTGGCGACCGATGGTGGGCAACAGCAGCCGCGGGCCCTCGTCGGCCCGCACGACCGTGATGCCCTTGCGCAGTGCGCGGCCGAGGACGGGCACGCTAGCGCCCCTTCGTCTCGACCGGACGTCGAGCACAGACCTCGCAGCGACGCCCCGATGGAGCGGCGCAGACGTGGCCTGCGACCGGCGCGCGAGACTTGTCCTCGGCGTCACGGCGCACGCTAGTCCTGCTCCGCCGTCTCACCGGCGCGAGCAGCCTCGATCGCTTCGATGATCTCGGCCTTGCGGTCGATCCCAGCGAGGTCGATGCCCTCGGCCTCGGCGAGCGTCCGCAGGTCCGCCACAGTGAGCGCGGTCAGGATGACCTCGCCCCCGTCGTCGGCGTCGTCAGCCTGCTCAGGCTCGGCGACAGCGGCCGGCTCCGCGTTGAAGCTGATCAGGATGCCCCCATCGGTCTCCTCGGCGCTCCAGGAGTCCTGGTACTCGTCGAGGAGGCGGTTGACCTGCGTCAGCAGGCGAGTGCGGCGGAGCTTCTCGTCGTTACCCATCGTGCCCTCCGGGCTACTCGACCGGGGTGCCCTCGTAGTAGAGGACGACCTCGACCTGCGCCGAGTTCACGGCGTTGTTCGCGATCTTGAACGTCAGCACGTCGTCGGCCGCAACGGGCGGGTGCAGGGACGTACCGCTGAACACGACGCCGACCCGCTCGCTGTTCGCGGTGTCTCGGTTGGCACCCACGCCCTCGAGCACGTCGTGCCCGTTCGCGTTCTCGACCGTGACGTCGTAGTTGTCGGTCGGCGCGGTGCCGCCCGGGTCCGTCTCGAGCGCGATGAGCTTTCCGCTGAACGCCGGGAGCTCCGTGTCCGGGACGGACGCATCGGACGCGTCAGCAACGACCGTCAGCCGGATAGCCCGGACTGGCGCTCGCTGCTCGTGGACGATGGTGACCGTGCCCGGCATGGTTCAGCCCCCTACTGCGCCAGCGGCGAGATCGGCACCAGGCGGTAGCCGACGATCACCCGCAGGGTGTTGACGTTCCCGGCGTCGCCGGTGAACTCGTCGCCGTCGTTCGAGACGGCGAGTCCCTCGTTGGCGAGCGGCGTGACCTCGGCCGCGAGCGGCTCGTACTTGCCCGCGTCAGCGGCGGCGTCGATGAAGCCGTCCGCTTCCGTGGTGATGACCGCCGTGCCGGTGGTCGCGTACTCGATGGTGAGGTTGCCGTCAGCCGCGGCGTCGTCGTAGGCGGCGTTTCGGTCGAGGGCGTAACTCACCCAGGTCGCGACCGCGGCCACGCCGGCGCCCGGCGCCGGGACGACCACGATGGGCGTGGCCGCGAGGGCCTTCACCTGCGCTGAGGTGAGCACCACCTCGGCGACCGACTCGCCTCGTGCTCCAAGAATCGTCATGTTGTCCTCCGTCGAATCGGTATGCAGGAGCGGGGAGGCGAGGCGACTCGCCTCCCCGACCGGTTAGCCGATGTTCGAGACCTCGGCAAAGGCCGCCTCACGGAGGACAGCGAGCGTGCCGCGCATCTCTGCCTTGATGGCCTTGACGCCCTGGATGAAGAACGAAGCGTGCTCGGACGAGATCTGCACCTCGACGCCACGCTTCACGGCGAGCCGCGAGTAGTCGCGGAACGCACCGACGAGCGCTTTGCCGGCAGCCGTCTCAGTGGTTGCCACGACCGGGAGCGCCCACAGCGTGCGCGGCCCCACCTCGGACGGCGAGCCGTTGATGAAGATGCCGTCCACGGTCTGGATGCGGCGCCACTTGTGCCAGTCGGTCGGGTGCACCACCACGCCGTCGGGGTTCGCGAAGCCGGTGACCTCGACGTCCTCGATGCCGTTGTCGATCGCGACCGCGAGGTTCTGGCCCGTCGCGTCGTGCTGGTTCACACCGGTGCGGCCGGCGTCGTAGAAGCCCTCGACGTTCGGCGCGGAGCCGTCGCCGTTGAGGATCTGGCTAGACAGCCGCTGGCGGACGCCGACGATCATGTCGTTCCGCAGCAGGTCCTCGATGCCCTCGATGTCCTCGAGCTGCTCGTCCGTGACCGGCACGAAATGGCCGATCTTGCGGATCGTCTCCGAGGTCTCCGTCCATGCGAACGCCGACTCGGCGAGCGAGGCGAGCGTGCCCTGCACGGACTCGGCGATCTCGGCCGCACTGTTCGTGCGCGTGGTCTGCGCCATGAACACGTAGGCGGACTGGTTCGTCCGCACGACCGGGATGAGGTCGATGACGGTCGGCATCTGGAACGCCGCCGGGACGTTGACGCCCGATCGGATGGCCTGCGGAGCGAAGCCGGCACCGGTCGACATGACCGTCTTGACCTCGTGCTCCAGCCAGTCCTTCGCGTCAAGGTCGAGGTCGACAACGGGGCCGTTCTTGCCGCCGTCGTAGCCCTTCACCCACCGGTCCTCGGCGAGGGCGCGCTCGGCGAACGACTTGTACTCACCCTTCTCGGGCTCGCGCTTCTCACCACCCGGCACCGGCGCGCGGCCCTGCGGCTTCGCGTCCTTCTCGGCGTCGGCCTCCAGGCGCGCCTTGCGCTCCTCGGCGGTCTCCAGCTCGGACTTGCGGGTGGCGAGCTCGTCGTACCGCAGGTTCATCTGCGCGAGCTGTGTGGACTTGAAGCGCTCGTCGCCCTCGCCGAGGACGGTGACCTTGGTCATGTCGAGGGTCTCGCCGGCCTCGTCGAACACCGCCTTGAGCTTCGGGCGGATCTCGCCCATCTCCGTGCGGATCTCCTCGAGGGACATGGTCTTCACTGCAGCGGTCATCTGATGTGCTCCTACGCGGGCACGACGAGGCCGGACGCCCGCGCTTCGGCGCGCTGGAACGACAGGAACTCGTGGTGCAGGTCAACGATTGGCTCGGTAGCCTTCTCGCGGAGCGCCTCTTCCAACCGTGCCTTCAGCCCGTCCAGCCCCGTAACCAGGGCGTCGAGCTGTGCACGGTCGTCAGCACTGAGCGACCGGCCGTCACGCGCGCGCATCTCGAGGCGAGACTCAGCGCGCTTCACAAAGAGGCCGACCGCCGTCACCAGCGCGTCAGCCTGTTCGCCAAATGGGAGGGGGAGGCCCTTGATGCTGTCGGTGCGCGTCCCGATCCCGGCGCCCTTGAGCACCGGGTCGACGCTCCACACGTCAACGGCCTTGATGTACCGGACCTCGACGATGCCCTTGCCGGTGTCGAAGTCGCCCCAGTCCGAGTCGGTGACCCGGAACACGTACGACCACTCCATCAGCCCGCCGGCGTTCTTCACCGTGCGGTAGGCGTCCTCGCCGGGACGGGTGTCGAGGAAGAATGCTCCGTCGACCCAGGCGCGCTCTTCGTCAGCACGGATGGTCGCCTTCCCCACGGGGAGGCTCATCATGTCGTGTTGATACCCGCCTATGAGGACTTCCTTGCCGGGCTCGAAAGCACCGGGCAGGGTCACGTCGCCGTGATGGTCCACCACGTTGAGGGTCGAGAAGGTCGCGGAGAACGAGCCTTCGGCATCGCCGTCAGCGTTGAGTTCTAGGGCGAGGGTCTTGCTCTCGGGATCCACGCAGCAGCCTCATGGCGTGAGGCCCGTTGCTCGCCAGGGGCCGCGTGGATGGCTCGTCGATGAGCCGCTTGCCGAAGGGCTGTGGACATCATGGCCGGTCTTTGGTCAACGTGTCAACTCGCCTGCGCACTTCCTTCGACCGCACGGTGACCTCCCATCCGCACTCCGGGCACACCGCCCGCCCGAAGTCGGACGCCTCGAGGAGGAACCGCGAGCACCCAGGGCATCGCACTTCGACGGTCGCGAGAGCCATCATCGCCGCCCCACGTTCGCGCCCACGACGAGGTACAGGCCGACCGCCCCCAGCGCCAGCCCGACGTGCACCGTCCCCAGCGCCACCGCGATCAGCGCGACGCCCGCCCACTCCGCGACCTCGCTCCATGCCACCAGCCCCCACGCCTTGCGCAACCTAGTCATCCTCGCGACCTCCTCCGGTGCTGCTGAACGCGTAGAACCTCGCGGCCTTCTTGGCTGCCTTGCGCCGCTTGCCCTCCGGCAGCGCGAGGTAGTCCTGGCGGCACTGCCGGGCGAGCGTCGCCGCGGCGGTGCTGTCGACCTTGTCGGGGCTGCCCTTGTGCGACTTCCCGAACGACACCCCCCACCGCGACGGGCGCCGGCGGGCGTTCACCACGTGCGTGCGGAACCAGCGGTCGCCGTCGTGCGTGACCGGCAGCTCCCCGCTCGCCAGCAGCGCCTCGACGTCGTCCGCCTCGGTCACCATCCGGGCTGACTCGACGATCGCGGCGTGGAGCGACTCCACGGCACGCACGACGGCCTTCTGACCGCCGAGCATGTCGTCCTCGTCGGTCGCCTTGCCGCGCATGTCCCAGGCGATCGGGTGTCGCACCGTCGACTTCGCGCAGAGCTTGTCGCCGTACTCGACCTCCCACTTGTCGATGTACGACTCCCAGAACTGGACGTCCGAGTAGAACCCGACGACGTCCCACCGCTCGAACGCCTGGGCCACGGTCGCGTCCACGTCCTCGCGCGGGACCTCGCCGCCGTGGTCGGCCGGGTCCCAGATGTCCACGCGGAACAGGTGCCCCGTCTCGACGTCGCAGCCGATGAGCGCGGTGTGGTCGTCGCTCTGGCTGCCGTCCAGGCCGAGCGTCACGAGCGACTTCGCGACCGGCACCCACGGCCAGGCGATCGCGTCCCACTCCTGCGGGGTGACCCACGCCTCGGAGTGCGCCGTGACCTGGTTCAGGAAGAACCGCCGCGAGTCGTCGACGTTGTTCCGCGGGTCCCACACCTCGTCGACCTTGCGGTCGAGGTCGAGGTACGAGGCAGCGTCGCCGTAGGCCTCAATGAGTCCGCCGCGCAGCGACGCCTCGTCCGCGAGGTCCACGTTCGCGGGGGCCTGGCGGTGGTTGAAGTACAACCGAGAGCGCTTCACCTTGCCGTCGCGGATGCTCTGCGCCAGCTCGTGCGACTGCTCCGCGATCGAGTTCGCGCCCGGCGAGTACATCGTCGAGGTCTCGTTCGACCACGGCTCGGCCTCTTTGCGCTTCGTGAGGTTGCGGCGGACCGTCGCGTACATGCGCCGCAGCTCGGGCTTGTCGTACAGGTGCGTCTCGTCGAAACTCACCGCCGTCTCGAGGCCGCCGTCCTTCGCCGCGTTGCTGGCCGTCGAGGGGCGGATCTCGCCACCATCGGGCAGGTACACCCGCGTCAGCCCGACGTCGTCCTTGCGCCTGAACGCCTCGCGCAGCGGGCCATCGTCGAGGTTGAAGTACATCGAGTCGTAGACGTTCCCGGCCTGCGACTCCTCGGTCGCGAGGATGCGCAGGAACGGGTACGTGATGCGGCGTCCCATGGGCTCGCCCGGCCGGTACACGTACCGGAAGTCGAGCCACTCGTAGACCTCGCCGCCCTTCGCCCACCCGGCGAAGCGGCACGGACCGAGCGCCTCGAAGAGCATGATCCGCGAGGCGTGCCCGCTCTTGTCCGCCCCCTTCGGCCGGCTGTAGAACGCTGAGTCGTACAGCCGGCGGCCGCGCGCGTCGAGGGCGTAGACGTCGACCGTGTACACGGTGAGCTCGTCCGCCAGCGGGATCGCCCCGGCGAGGCCCGGCCGCAGCGGCGTGCCCTGGATGTCGCCCGGCCCGTACAGGCAGAACCACTCCATCCAGGCCACGGCGAGCCAACCGAGCGAGCGGTTGCGGTTGTGGTCTGGCGCCGTCACCAGCTCGAGCGGCATCGACTACCCCTGCCCCGCGATGCGTTGACGGCGCTCGTCCTCGAAGTTCGACACCTTGGGATCCTCGGCAGCCGGTGCCGCTGTGGTGGTGACGGCGTCCACGTAGCGGATGCGGAGGTCGCGGCGCGCGCCGAGCGTCGTCCCCATGCGATCCTCGCGGATGCGCAGCTCGGCCGCGCGGGCGAGGTCACCGTGGACGAACGCGTTGTGCACCCGCGCCGTGTCGAGCGCGAACTGCCAGTCGCCATCGCCCCACAGCACGCAGTGCGGCAGCCTCGTCACCCGACCCCACCATGCGCGCGTCTGCTGCGAGGTTCCCCGAGGCAGCGTCGGCCGCTTCCCGCGGAACGGCACGTCGATGACCTCGGTCCATTCGTGGACGAGCTGGTTGCGGTGGACGGTCGTCCCGTCCGGCTTCGGCTTCGGCCCGGCTGGCATCACGCGGCCCCCTTCGCGAGTCCCGAGTTATGTACGCACTGCGAAAGACC
>Ga0265293_10013008_pt1 | contig 10906 bp, 9 predicted proteins | sample Munlanlewell138R_FD_192505 | JGI IMG/M metagenome (GOLD analysis project Ga0265293, IMG submission 192505) | Leachate microbial communities from a municipal landfill in Southern Ontario, Canada - Leachate well 138R | ecosystem: Engineered > Solid waste > Landfill > Unclassified | place: Canada... | reverse complement strand
GTACTTTTCCTCACCCAGCGAAGCCAGAAGGTCGAGTTGCGTTTCGAGGAAGTCGATATGCCCTTCCTCGTCGATCAGCAGTTCCTCGAAAAGCTTCATGGTGACGTAGTCGCCCAGTTCATTGCAAATCTCGCGCGAGCGCTTGTAGGAGGTGCGCGCGTCGTATTCTCCGGCCAGATCCGATTCCAGCACTTCCTTGACGTTCTGTCCGATGCGCAAAGGCGCCACGGATTGAAGGTTCGGATGACCTTCCAGGAAGATGATGCGCGCCACCAGCTTGTCGGCGTGCTGCATTTCCTCGATGGATTCCTCGCGTTCCTTCTTTGCGAGCTTCAGATATCCCCAGTCTTCCAGAAGGCGGTAATGCAGCCAGTACTGGTTGACCGCGCCAAGTTCCAGAAAAAGGGCTTCGTTAAGCCGCTCGATGATTTGTGGGTCGCCTTTCATGGGTCCTGCTCCCGTATTGGACGCGCAATTCTCTCACGCGAGCCAAGTGTGAAACGATATCCACGCCGCCCGCCTCCGAGCGGACGTGGTAGTCCTCGGTTACCCGAATGATCGTTTCGACCACATTTGGGAAGCAGCCGCAACAGCGACCGCGCTTCTTCATATAGTGATAGACTTTCGCCGGCACGATCAGCTGCCACGGATCGCTGTCCAGCAGATCGATGATTGCTTCCTCGATCTCCTTTTCGGTGATGATGTTGCAGTGACAGATCAGCATGTCGTTCCTGGCCTGGCTGGGCGGTGCCTTTCACCGGCACCGCTGTCGCTGGAATGAAGGAGGTTGCCGGCCCTTATTCGAAGACTTTGTCCGGCGAATCGAGGCTGTCGGAGCCTTCGAAGGCGATGGCGTCGAGCTTCAGGGCAGCGACGACGCGTTCGATCGACTTGGTCTGGTCGACCAGCGCGTCGATGGCGGCCTGCACGGTGGCATTGCCTTCCGCATTGCCTTCGCCGATCTGCTGGTCATAGGCCTCGCCCGCTTCGGCGCGGGCGGCAATGGCTTCCATTTTGGCGACCGTGGCGTCCAGCTTGCCGGTCAGCTCCGTGTCGAGCGCCGGATCGGTTTCCTTGACCAGATCGGACAGCGAGGGGCCGGCGACAGACGAGCCGTCGATGCGCTCGTAGCTGCCGAGATAAGCCTCGCGAATGCCGACCGCGTCATAGAGATGGGAGATATGGGTGTTGTCGGAGAAGCAGTCGTGCTCTTCCTCCGGATCATGCAGCAGAAGCCCGAGCTTCATGCGCTCGCCGGCCAGCTCGCCATAGGAAAGCGAACCCATGCCGGTCAGGATGGTGGACAGGCTGGTCTTTTCGTCGCCGTCGTTCAGCGCCTTGCGGGCTTCGCCGTCGTCCTTCCAGTTGTCGACCATCTCCTGCAGGTCGGCGACCAGCAGGGTGGAGGCCGACTTCAGATACTCGGCGCGACGCTCGCAATTGCCGCCGGTGCAGTTGGCCTTGTCGTAGTCGGTGTAGGGGCGCTTGCCGGCCCCGGGACCCGTGCCGTTGAGGTCCTGACCCCACAGCAGGAATTCGATGGCGTGATAGCCGGTGGCCACGTTGGCCTCGATGTCGCCGGCTTCCTGCAGGGTTTCGGACAGGAATTCCGGCGTCAGGCTGGAGGCGTCGACCTCCTGCCCGTCGATCTCGATTTTGGTGTTGGCGATGACATTGGCCGTGTAGAGGCCGTTCTCGTCGGATTCGGTGCCGTAGCTGGCGTCGACATAGTCGATCAGACCTTCATCCAGCGGCCAGGCGTTCACGCGGCCTTCCCAGTCGTCGACGATGGCATTGCCGAAACGGTAGACTTCGGTCTGCTGGTAGGGAATGCGGGCCGCCTTCCATGCCGCCTTTGCCGCATCCAGCGTCTCGGCGGAAGGGGTGGCGATCAGGGCGTCGATGGCGACGTCCAGCGCCCTGGCGGTGGTCAGCGAGTCCTCGTACTTGGCAAGCGCGATGTCGGCATAGGTTTTCACCACAGCCTTCGGATCAGTGTCGGCCTTCGCCGGCAGAATGAAAATAGCTGCAGTCAGCGCCGCGGTGGCGCCAATCGCCGCCATTCTGCCCATTGAGCGGGTCAAGGCCCAGCTTCTGATCATCGCTCTCATCTCCTACAAGAATTAGACGTCCGTCAGACAGCGCCGGGGAGGCGACCGGTGCCGGCAGAACGGACTTTTCCGAAAGAAGGAGATGATGCCGCGATCGACCCGGCGTCTTGCCGTGGACGGGGCAGGAGAAATCCACAGCGGACCTTGCCGAAACGAAACAACATCGAAGCCTCCAATCGAAAGGGTTAAAGGCCCTTACATTAAAGGAATGCGTCAGGACGCTCGTTCATAAAGCCTCACATTCGCTGAAAGTCAACTTGAATCTGGAAAAAGGGCAATTAAAACAATAGTTTAGAATTATTCTAAACTATTGGAGTCATGTTTATGCCGATGCGTTATCAGGCGCTTTCCGGTTGACAGGCCGCCGGCACTGGTGCGACGCCCGACAGGCCCTCTTGAGATATGAAAAAACAATCTCCAACTGGCAGGGGCCTCTGCCTGAGAGGCCGAAACAGGGAAAGCAGGTGCCATGACGAGCGGTACGATCATTGTTGGGGCCGGCCATGCCGGCGTTCAGGCCGCGGCCAGCCTGCGCGAGGAGGGCTATGACGGGCCGGTTGTGCTGATCGGCGAGGAACGGGAGCTTCCCTACCACAAGCCGCCCCTGTCCAAGACCTTCATCAAGGATGCAGCGGCAAAGCCGCAGCCGCTGCGCGGCGAAAGCTTTTATGAAGGCAATTCGATCGATTATCGTCCGGGCCTGCACGTCGAGCGCATCGATCTCGCCGGTCGCCGCCTCGAGCTTGCGGGGGGTGCCTCGCTTGCCTTCGACAGGCTGATCCTCGCGACGGGTTCGCGGCCGCGCCGCCTGCCCGTCGAGGGCGCCGGTCTGGCGGGCGTCGTTTCCCTGCGCGAGGTGGCCGATGCGCGCCTCATCCGCGAGCTGAGCGCATCCTGCACCGACGTGGTGGTGCTGGGCGGCGGGTTCATCGGTCTGGAGATCGCGGCCACCCTGCGCGCCGCCGGCCGCAACGTCACCGTCGTCGAGGCGGCTGACAGGCTGCTTGGCCGCGTCGTGGCAGCGCCCATAGGGAAGCATGTCCGCCAGCGTCTGGCCGATCTCGGCGTACGCATCCTCACCGGCACCACCGTCAGCCGGCTGGAGGGCGAAAGAGGCCATGTATCGGCCGCCGTCACGGCGGCGGGCGAGCGCCTCCCCGCCCAGCTCGTAATCGTCGGCGTCGGCGTCGTGCCCAATGTGGAGCTTGCCGGGCAAGCCGGCATCGTCATCTCGAACGGCATCCGCGTCGATCACCAGATGCGCACATCCGTGCCGGAAGTTCTTTCGGTGGGCGATGTGGCCTCATACCGGCACTGGTTCACGGGGGGCGACGTGCGCCTGGAATCGGTACAGAACGCCACCGATCAGGCACGTCTGGCAGCACGCACCATCACCGGCGGCTCTGATGCCTATGGCGCCGTCCCATGGTTCTGGTCGGATATCGGCGACATGAAGCTGCAGATGGTGGGTCTGACCGCCGCCGCCGACAGTCATCTGACCGTGGGCACGCCGCAGGACAACAGGTTCTCCGTCTATCATTTCGCGGGAGACCGGCTTGTGGCCGTCGAATCCGTCAACCGTCCGGCCGATCATATGCTCGGCCGCAAGATGCTGGCCGCAGGCTTTTCGCCATCACGCGAGGCGGTTGCGGAGGGAGCCGATGCCCTCAAGGCCGCGCTTGCGGCTGCCGGCTGAAAGAAAAAAGCCCCGTCCTCTGAACGAGGCGGGGCTTTCAGTTTCGATGCGCTTCCGGCTTACTTGCGGGCCAGAAGGTCGCGGATTTCCGTCAGCAGCGCCACATCGGCGGGCGGCGGTGCTTCTTCGGCCGCTGCCGGCTGAGCTTCAAGGCGACGGCGCACGTTGTTGACGGCCTTGACCATCAGGAAAATGATCCAGGCGAGGATCACGAAGTTGAGCAGCACGGTAATGAACGAACCGTAGGCGAACACCGCGCCCTGCTGCTTGGCTGCCTCGAGAGAGGTGGCTGTAATATTCGACGACAACGGCAGGAAGTAGTTGTTGAAGTCGAGACCGCCGAAGATCGCACCGACGATCGGCATGATGATGTCGTTGACCAGCGAATCGACGATCTTGCCGAAGGCACCGCCGATGATCACACCGACGGCCAGATCCATCACATTGCCTCTGGAAATAAACTCCTGAAATTCCTTCAGCATTTGCCTCTCCAATATTTGCGGCACAGGCCGCCTGTGTTGCAGCTTCGCTTGCCGGAAGCCCGTGGGACAATAGCAGAAACCATGGGTTGAAAAACCGGGAAATCGCAGGCAGTGCCTGCTCTCATACAGGCCTAAGGTTGCAGTGGACAGGTTTGGTTTGCTGTGATTGCCTTCAGAACCGGAAGCCATGGAAAGCGAGCCGTGCTGGGCTGGTTGATCGTCATAGCTGCAATTCTTTATGTGACGATGCTGTTTGCCGTCGCAGCCTTCGGCGATCGTCATGCGGCAAGGCGCGGGCCGATAGCGTCCCGACCCTATATCTATTCGCTCAGCCTTGCGGTCTACTGCACGTCGTGGACGTTTTTCGGCTCGGTCGGGCTGGCCTCTGAACGGGGGCTGGAGTTCCTCACCATCTATGCCGGGCCGATCCTCATCTTCATCTTCGGGTATCCGTTCCTGAAGCGCATCATCACGCTCAGCAAGGCGGAGAAGATCACCTCGATCGCCGATTTCCTTGCCGCCCGCTATGGCAAGAGCTTTGCGGTCGCCTCCATCGCCACCATCATCGCCACGGTCGGCGTCATTCCTTATATCGCACTGCAGCTGCGCTCCATCGCGGGCTCCATCGGGCTGATGGTGGCCTTCTATTCGCCCGATGTGATCTCCGACGCCTTCGTCTATCGTGACGTCGCCTTCGTCGTGGCCTTCCTGCTGGCGGTGTTCGCTGTGCTGTTCGGTACCCGCCATGCGGACGCGACGGAGCATCAGGACGGGCTGGTGCTGGCCATGGCGGTGGAATCGGTCATCAAGCTGGCCGCGTTCCTTGCCGTGGGCGTCGCCATTACGCTGTTCCTTCTGGAACGCCACGGCAATCTCTTCGAATTCATGCATGAAAACGACATGGCGCAGGCCGCAATGGCCTACGAGACCACGCCGGCGACATGGATCGTGATGACCCTGCTGGCTGCAGCCGCAATCATCATGCTGCCGCGACAATTCTACATGACCATCGTGGAGAACCGTTCCGATCAGGAGCTGAAGACCTCCGGCTGGCTGTTCCCGCTCTATCTGGTGCTCATCAACCTGTTCGTGGTGGTCATTGCCTTCGGGGGGCTGGCCGTGGTCGGCGAAGGCGCCAGCGCCGATCTTTATGTTCTGGCGGTTCCGCTTTTCCATGGCCAGAACACCATGGCCATGATCGCCTTCATTGGCGGGCTGTCGGCCGCGACCGCCATGGTGATCGTGGAAAGCGTCGCGCTTTCGATCATGATCTCCAACGATCTGGTGATCCCGCTGGTGCTGCGGCGTCTGCTGCGTTCGGCTTCCGGCGAGCGGGAGGACTGGTCGAAGGTCATCATCGTCATCCGCCGCGCGGCGATCTTCAGCATCCTGTTCATCTCGTTCCTCTATTATCTGGAGATGGCCGACAATGTGCGCCTCGTCGCCTTTGGCCTGATCTCCTTCGCCGCCGTCGCCCAGTTCGCGCCGGCCTTCGTCGGCGGCCTGATCTGGCGCGGCGCCAATGCGCGGGGCGCGGTGCTGGGCATGATCGCCGGCATTCTGACCTGGGCCTACACGCTCTTCATTCCCTCCCTGTTCCCGGCCGACACCGCCTTTCTCGTGGAGGGGCCGCTGGGTATCGCGGCGCTGCGCCCGCAGTCGCTGTTCGGCACCAGCGGCGAGCCGCTGACCCATGGCGTGTTGTGGAGCCTCTCCATCAATCTCGCTTTCTACATACTGGGCTCGCTGTCGCGCGCCTCCTATCCGCGCGAGCGCATTCAGGCGGCGATCTTCGTGCCGCGCGAGACGGGGCCGATGCCGGGCCTCAGGCGCATGCGCACCAGCGTCACCATCAACGAGGTGAAGGACACCATAGCGCGCTATCTGGGGGTGGAGCGCACCGAACGGTCGTTCCAGTCGTTCGAGCAGCGCGAGGGGCGCAGCTTTCCCGGACATTCGCCCGCCACGGACGAGGCGCTGAGGTTCGGCGAACAGCTTCTGGCGAGCGCCGTCGGCTCCTCTTCGGCACGCCTCATCCTGTCCCTGCTGGTGCAGCGCCATGACCGTTCCGCCAAGCGTGCCTTCCGCCTGCTCGACGATGCCTCGGACGCGCTCCAGCAGAACCGCGACCTGCTCCAGATCGCACTGGACCAGATGGAGCAGGGCATCACCGTCTTCGACAAGGATTTGCGGCTGACCTGCTGGAACCGGCAATACCGCCTGTTGTTCGATCTGCCGGACGAGATGGGGCAGGTGGGCATTTCGCTGACCCAGATTCTTGGTTTCCTGGGCGATCGCGGCGACATTTCGGGTGGCGAGGAAATGGCCGCGCTTGACCGTCTGACCCGTTTTGGCGAGCCTTGGCAACTGGAGCTGAGAACCAGCGGACGTATCCTCGAACTGCGCTCGAATCCTATGCCTGATGGCGGCATCGTTGCCACCTATGCCGACATCACCCGGCGCATGCAGGCCGATCTCGCGCTGAAGCGGGTGAACGAGACGCTGGAGCAGCGGGTGGCGCGGCGCACGGCGGAACTCACGCAGGTCAACGAGGAACTGGCGCAGGCGCAGAAGATCGCCGAGGAGGCCAATCTCGGCAAGACGCGGTTCCTCGCCGCCGTCGGCCACGACATTCTCCAGCCTCTGAATGCCGCGCGGCTCTATTGCTCGTCGCTGATCGAGAAGGCGCCGGAGGGGCCATTGGGCGATGCCGCCGTCAACATCGAATCTTCGCTGGAATCGGTTGAGACGATCCTCGGCGCCGTGCTCGACATATCGCGCCTCGATGCCGGGGCCATGAAACCCGACGAGACCGTCTTCAGCCTCGACGGGCTGCTCCAGCAGATCGCCACCGATTTCCAGCCCATGGCCTCGGCCAAGGGCCTGCGCCTGCGCATCGTGCCTTCAAGGGTGCATGTGCGGACCGACCGCAACCTGTTTCGCCGTCTGGTCCAGAATCTCGTGTCCAACGCGGTCAAGTACACACGGCGGGGCACTGTGCTCGTCGGTGCGCGCCGGCGTGGCGGGCTGATCGAGCTGCAGGTCATCGATACCGGCATCGGCATCGGTGGCGACAAGCTCAACACCGTGTTCCGCGAGTTCATGCGCCTCGACGAGGGGGTGAGGGAAGCGGACGGGCTGGGGCTCGGCCTGTCCATCGTCGACCGCATCGCGCGTGTTCTGCACCTTGAAATCCGCATCTTTTCGCTGCCGGGCAAAGGCACGCGCTTTTCCGTGATTCTGCCTGTCGTCTCGGGTGAGACTGCCAGGCCGGTCCGGTGCCAGACCCAGACGCAAAGGACTTTCTCGACGCTGGCTGGCCTGTCGATCCTCTGCATCGACAACGATCCCCGCATTCTCGAAGGCATGCGCCTCCTGCTGGAAGGGTGGGGTTGCGAGGTCCGGGCCTTTTCGGGCCTGCGTGCCTTTATGAGCGCGCGCGGGCGTCTTTCACCACCGGACATCATTCTGGCCGACTATCATCTCGACGGCGAGAACGGGCTCGACGCCATCGATCGGCTGCGCGAAGTCTATGGTCCCGAAACGCCGGCGGTTCTGGTGACGGCGGACCGCTCGACCGAGGTGCGCGGCGAGGCCGAAAGGCGCGGCGTCACCGTCATCAACAAGCCGGTCAAGCCGGCTGCCCTGCGCACCATGCTGTCGCGGGTGCGGCCGCTGGCGGTGGAGTGAAGCGGGACGCTTTCTGCACGGCGCGCTTCAGGCAGCGGCGATGGAATCGGTGCCGATCTTGGCAAGCTGAATGACGGCCTGCGTGCGGCTGTCGACGCTGAGCTTCTGGAGAATGGCCGAGACATGTGCCTTCACCGTGGCTTCCGAGACGCCCAGCTCATAGGCGATCTGCTTGTTGAGCAGGCCTTCGCCCAGCATGCTGAGAACGCGCGTCTGCTGTGGCGTCAGGGTCTGGAGCCGGCGGATCAGGTTGGAGATCTCCGGGTCGCGCTCCTCGCCGAGATCCATTTCCGCGGGCGCGGCGATGCCGCCGTCCAGCACGGTGCGCACCGCACTGCGGATGTCTTCCATGCTCGCCGACTTGGAGATGAAGCCGGACGCGCCAAGCTCCAGCGCGCGCCGGATGGTGACGGGGTCGTCATGGGCGGAAACCACCACGATGGGCAGGGAAGGCTGGATGCCGTGCAGCGAGATCAGCCCGGAAAGGCCGCTCGCGCCCGGCATTGCGAGGTCGAGCAGCAACAGGTCGATGTCACACTCGCCAAGCAGCGCCGTCTTGGCGCTCTCGAAGTCGCCGGCCTCCACAATGCAGGGCGCATCGCCAATTCCGGCGATCGCCTCTCTCAGGGCACCGCGAAACAAAGGATGATCGTCAGCGATGACGAAAGTGTAGCCTGACGGCAATGGCGTCCTCCCCGCTCCCGATACTGTAAGAAATTGCCGGGAACAGTCGACAAACTATGCGCCCATGGCCGCGCTGTTCAAGTGCAAACTGTATATTCTTTCAGAACTTGCCGCCGGGCGGATCAATTTTGCCGGACGGAGCACCGTTCAGGTGCGATCGGGACCCGGTCCTGCAGGCGGCGGATCCTCCTTTTCCATATCCCTGACGATGCCCATGAACGACCGGAAGAAGCGCTCCATATAGCCCATGGTCTTGTTGAATTCCTCTTCCGACGGCAGGCTGGATTCGAGGCGTGAGGTGAGCGAATTCTCGAGTTTGGCGACACGCTCCTCAAGCGCCTTCACCTGACCCTGCAACCGGTCCATTTCATCCTGGACCACGCTGCGTTCGTCCGCGGCCATGCGGCAGACAAGCTGGCCGGACTGTTCGTGGCAGGTCGACATGGCGCCGGTGACCGTATCCATGCGCACATACCCATCACCGGTCTTTTCCAGCCGGTAGCGCTCGGCGTCGCCCTCCGCCAGTACGGGCGCGCAAAGCAGGCCGAAGAGGGGCAGGGAAATCAGGGTGCGGCCACGCATGCGGAAACTCCTTCCGGCCGGAACAGTGCAATTCTTCAGGTCTACAACGCCGCTCCCGGCAGAAGGTTCACTATGCCCGAAACGGGGATGGACGCACAGGCGCACTTTCCACCGCGCAAGCTTGGCGCTATAGCCCGCTCATGTCGAGCTTCATCTACAAGATCGTTCCGCAGAGCCTGTGGCGCGAGGCTGAGCGTGCCGGAACCTTCACCGGGGCACCGGTGGATATTGCCGACGGCTATATCCATTTTTCCACGGCTGCGCAGGTGCGCGAGACGGCCTCGAAGCACTTCGCCGGGCAGGGCGACCTGCTGCTGGTGGCAGTGGGTTGCGTGGCGCTCGGGGATGCCCTGCGCTGGGAACCCTCGCGCGGCGGTGCTCTTTTCCCGCATCTCTATGCAGCCCTTCCCGTCGGTGTGGCATTGTGGGTCCGTCCGCTGCCGCTGGCTCCGGACGGGCAACACCTCTTTCCCGAACTGGAGACGGCATGAGCCTGACGGATGCGATCGGCAGGAAGCTGCTGTTCTCCCTAGATCCGGAAACCGCGCATGGCGTTTCCATCGCAGCCCTGCGGTGTGGCCTGCCGGTCGGGTGCAAGCCACGGCATGACGAGCGCCTGCGGGTCAGGCTGTGCGGGCTCGACTTTCCCAATCCCCTCGGCATGGCCGCTGGTTACGACAAGAACGCCGAAGTGCCGGATGCGCTGCTTGGCCTCGGCTTCGGCTTTGCCGAGGTCGGCACTATCACTCCGCTGGCGCAGCCGGGCAATCCGCGCCCGCGCATCTTTCGCCTGACGGCGGACGATGCCGTGATCAACCGCCTGGGCTTCAACAATGAGGGCCATGAGGCGGCACTGCGCCGGCTGGAAGCCCGCAAGGCGCGCGCCGGTATCGTCGGCGTCAACATCGGCGCCAACAAGGACAGCGCCGACCGCATCGCCGATTACGAGCAGGGTGTGAAGCGCTTCGCGCCGCTGGCATCCTATCTTACCGCCAACATTTCCTCCCCCAACACGCCGGGCCTGCGCAATATGCAGGCGCGCGAGCAGCTTGCAGAACTGCTTTCGCGGGTGATGGCCGCGCGCGAGGCTGCCGCTGCACGACCTCCGGTTTTTCTCAAGATCGCGCCCGATCTGGTCGAGGCGGAACTGGAGGACATCGCCGCCGAGGTTCTGGCGAGCGGCATCGACGGGGTGATCGTCTCCAACACCACCATTTCGCGCCCGCCCCTGAAAAGCGGCGCGGTGGCCGCGGAAACCGGCGGCCTGTCGGGCAAGGTGCTGTTCGGGCGCTCGACCACCGTGCTGGCCAGGATGCGCCGGCTGCTCGGGCCGGAAATCGCCATCGTCGGCGTCGGCGGCGTGGATTCGGCTGAGGCGGCGCTGGAAAAAATCCGCGCCGGCGCCGATCTCGTCCAGCTCTATACGGGCATGATCTTTGCCGGCCCTTCGCTGCCGGCACGCGTCGTATCCGGCATGAGCGCCGCGCTTGAGCGCGAGGGCGTTGGCTCGGTGCGCGACCTGCGTGACAGCGCGCTTGACCAATGGGCCGCGAAGCCCCTGTGAAGCGACGGCTTGCTCCGGAATTGCCCTGACCGTCAGTCCTCAGCCGCCTGAGGCGAATGTCGCGCGCTCGCGCCGGGGCAGCATGGCAAGCAACCCC
>Ga0265293_10013007_pt1 | contig 10906 bp, 3 predicted proteins | sample Munlanlewell138R_FD_192505 | JGI IMG/M metagenome (GOLD analysis project Ga0265293, IMG submission 192505) | Leachate microbial communities from a municipal landfill in Southern Ontario, Canada - Leachate well 138R | ecosystem: Engineered > Solid waste > Landfill > Unclassified | place: Canada... | reverse complement strand
TCCACAACCAAACTCAATGAGGCACGACCCATCCCCTTCAGTCCATTCCTCACCTCCCAAGTTTATAAAATAGGCTAAATCGTAAGCCCTAATAATATTTAAACCATCTACAGCCTCAAACTTTACCAGGGGAGCATGATCTCCTGGTTGTGTACCATAATAGTTTCCTACATATTCACCCATATTATATGGACAAAACCCCAGCAATTCAATCTCTTTTGAAAAGGGTTCACTCACCTTTCCTCCACAAGTTGTTTCAATAACCGTTACAACAGCTGAAGTATGAACCGATGAATGATTAAAGGTGATGTAGGCAATACTTGGATATGTTTCATCCTGCACTACTTTACCACCAGCTGCACCTCCAACAATCCATACATACGACGATCCTCCGCGCTGAGGAACTGAATACATAAAAGGATAAGTCTGGTTCCCGTGAGCCGTTGCAACCGCATCACCGGCAATATCAAAAATTATGGGTTCAATGTTATCGTAATCATAAACAATCTCCTCTTCGCAAGAAGATAAAACTATTGCCAGGGTGCTAAATATTAAAATAGCCCAAAAATATAGTTTGCTTTTCATATCTCTATTAATTTATTTTCAAAAATAGTTATGAACTAATAATGTTTTTTTACCACGAAGGAGTAAAGTGATAGTATGGCTTAATCCAATCGCCCCCATTGGAAGTATTTATTCCATCGGCATTTTCAACCCCTCCAAAAGTATATAGTTCTCGCTGTAGAGTTAGCAACTCTTTTCCGGGCACTGGAAAATGTAATGGGGTACCATACTGTAAATCATCATTTCTACGTGTATCACAAAAAGAGATTAGGAATCCATTGTTCATCAATTCTGTAAACCTCTCGTAGAAGATAGCTTTGAGAATTGCATCGGCATTTGTGCCAACGTTTGGAAGTTCACCTCTTTTTTTACGTGACCCAGCAGGGTCGTTTAAAATTTTAGCCGCACCAGTAAGGTTTCCAGTTCTAACCATAGCCTCGGCTTTCATTAACTCATTTTCCCAAACACGTAGCTCTCTTAGAGGTCCTATTGACTCGCCCATAGTTAACCCTTCACTGCTTGTAGTTGGTGGCATATCATACCTACTATGCCTATAGTGAGAAAAATGCCACCCTCCCCTTTCTGGGCGGAAATCATTTGCACGTAGGTACTCGAAATCGGATTTAAACCGTTTATCATTCGTAATAACAAGACCTCCATTGGGTGGCGTTGACGTAGCATAGCCATTGGCTTCGGTAGGGTATCGGACTGGTTGATTCTCGTCAATCATATTAATAATTCTCATATCTACCCTACCCCATCCTTCTTGGCGCAAATACTTGATATTTAGGTCGAACCAGGATCCACCATCCCAAGGTAAACCGTTACCTACGGGGGCAAAGTCAATATCAATACCATTATTCGCATAGTTTAATACGTCGGCCCAGCTGTATTTTGTCCATGACAAATCGCTGTTCTGAGCCTTGGTTCTTGCACCAAGCGTTAAGAATCGTGCAGCATAGGAATTTGCAAGACTAGCTACGTAGGCACTATTAAAAGCCATCCCATTAACAGTTGTGGAAGGAAATTCAAAAGAAGCTGATTCGGTTATGTCGATGACTTTATCTAAATCGGCTATAGCCTCCTCTAACACTTCGTACCAAGGAATAAAATCGAGAGAAACGAGATATAATTCTATATTTCCGTTGGGTGCTTTCTCTGTTTTTGAAACCATAGCCTTATCAAACGTCAAGCCAAGTTGCCCAATGCATAACCCCCTAATTAAGTAGCAGGAAGCTAAAACCATCTCATTATCTACTCCCTTTTCACCAATTAACATTCCATTATCAATAAGCACAATTGCATCATTAACAACAGAAATAATAGCGCTTAGCCCATTGTAAACATCTTCGGTTAGCGAGGCATCGTTATAGGCGGGATCGTTGTTCCATGCCTGTCGGGGCTCATAGGACATATCTCTCCAAGCAAAATTGCCATGACTAGCCGTAGAATGATCGGCGGCCACATGGGCAGTAAGTCCTATATTATACCCTTTAATTATTTGAAAATATGACTGATACTGTCCTAATACGAGGACTTTTACGTCCTGAGGATCAGACAGAACGCGCATCTTATCGGGGAGGAATGTATTCTCAACCTCTAATTTTTCGCAACTTGTGCTAAGCACAATTACAAAAACTGTTAAAATGGCTGCAATATTACTTATATATATCTTCATTGTAAACAAGTTTTATTATTCTCTAAAAAATAAGTTCGAGAGAGAATGTATACATCCTATAATTAGGGTAATTAAACATATCTATATAATAATTAGTGGAGTTCGAATAATCGGCCTGAGCAACCTCCGGATCCCAACCCGAATAGTTGGTAAAGGTTAACAGATTTCGGGCAATGGCTCCAAATTTAATTCCCCCCAAAAAATTCATTCCTACTCTTGATAGCTGCTGTTTATTAATAGTGTAAAACAGGGAAGCCTCTCGAAGTTTAATAAATGATCCATCCTCAACAAAGTATGAGTTTATGTCGTTTGCCCGGTAAAACTCTTGGTAATACGCTGTTGCTTTTTTCTGATTATCGGGCTTACCGAACTGATCAATATCGCCATGGCGATTATCACGATACAGCCATTGCTTTGTTTGGTTATAAACATCGCCTCCTTTTTTTAGCTGCCACAGCATATAAAAGGTAAGCCCTTTAACTGAAATGGTATTAATCCAAGAGATATTAAAGTCAGGGTTCATGTCGGCAATTTTACCAAACGCTACTTTCCCATCCTTATCAAGCAGTTTTATTGGTGTCTCAAGCATTGTTCCTTCAGTCCCCCTCTTAATAACATACCCATCGCTGTTTACTACATAGTTATTAATGTCATCATTACTGGGCAGCTGCATACCCATCTGTTTTAGGGTTCTAACCCAATCGCCCCCATACATCATTCCGAATACTTCACCCTCGCGAACATAGAATACGGGTAACTCGTTAATTTGAGGTCCAACACGAAAAGGTGGGGCATTTAGTTTAGTAATAACCTGTTGAATTTTATCGAAGTTAAATTTGGTGTTCCAAATAAAATTTCGGTTTTTCACTATATTGATTCCAAGGCTAACCTCATAGGATTTCGACTCAATATCGGCAGCATTTCGCCATTGGTAAGGAAGTCCGATTACAGCAGAAACAGGAACATTATAAAAAGCTCCCTCGGTTAACGCCTCTGCATAGGTCGCCTCAAGAGTAAAAGCATTAAGAAATTCAATATTAAGGCCAACTTCTAGTTCAGACGTTTCGCTAGGCTTTAAATCTTTATTACCGAGAGTTTGTAGCGTTGGATTTCCCTGATACAAACTATAAGTCTCGTACTGATACGAAAACCCTGGACGCTGACCCGAAGTACCATAAGCCCCCCTTATTTTAAGTTCCTGTATGCCGGGGATATCCACATCTTCGGAAAAACGATAAGCCCCTGACGCCCTGTAATATGGATTCCATCGATTATTCTCTCCAAAAAGCGACGACCCATCATACCTGAATAATACGGAAAAGATGTAACGGTCTTTTATGTCGCCATCAATAATAGCAAAGAAGTTTCGAGCCCGGGTTTCAATCAGATCAGAATATATTGTATTATACGAATCGCTTCTAATTGCACCTAAGTGCGGAATTCCAGAAATTGTAAAGCCTGAGGCGTCAATCTCAAATCCACTACTCTCGTAACCTTCGTACAGGTAGCTAAGTTTCCCTTTAAGAGTTAAAGCACCTACCACTTTATTCATATTAGCGGTAAATGAGTATACCTGGCTCAGTCCTTCTCCAGAATATTTGTACAAACCTCCATCCGTATTGATTTGTTGTGAGTTTGAAAACCCTTTTGGTTTATACTCTGTTCGAAGGTAATTTGATCTTTCGAAGCTATATGAACCATCAAAATTTAACCACGATGTTGCAAACCACGTTGCCTTAAAGTTCTGCATTACGTTTTTTCTTTCAAAATTCCGTTTTGCATAGAATAACGCATGTAAAGGGTTACCATTATCTGGTTGCCAAGGAGTTGGATGTATGGCATACTTGGGTAAGGTAGCACTTGAGAGGGCATCCTGATTAAGGTCTATATCGGGTTCAAAAAACAGCGCATTAAAGAATGCTGTTCCTTGCCCACCTCCCCATCCACCTGTAAAACGCGCATCGGCCACATCCATCTTATTTTGGGAAATAAAAGTGCTGGATTTTAAGGATATCTTCTCGCCAATCATATGGTCCACATTTAGCCTGAAATTCTGGCGCTGCGAACCTTCAGTATTCCAAACAATACCTGAGTTGGCCGTATTTTCGAAGGAGCTAAAAATGCTTGTAGAACCAGTATTATGCGCAACCCCCACGTAGTTAGTGTAGTAAGTACCATCCTGAAAAATCATATCTTGCTGATCAAACAACCTTGAATAGGGTTGATCGGCGAAACCGGCATGGGTAACCAGCCTTTTGCCCGATATCTGAGCATTACGACCCTGAACATAATCTGCGGGGTACGAAACACCTTCATATTTTGAAAATGTGGAATAGTCTTGCCAATCATCGGCCAATTGGTATATATGGTGGTTTGCAAGGTCAATCTTTTTGGGTAGCTGCGACATACCAAACTCATTTCTTACCCTTACACTTGATTCTCCCTTTGCCATGGTATCGCCTCTTTTAGTAGTTACAACTATTACCCCTGCACCAGCACGTGATCCATACAGAGCAGAAGCCGCCGCACCCTTAACAACCTCAATATTCTCAATATCGTCAACATTTATATCCGCCAGGTCCCCCTCAATCATAACACCATCAACAATAATAAGTGGGTTAGAGTCGCCTAGCAAGCTTGTTGACCCACGTAACCTGATTGATGAGCCTAAGCCTGGATTGCCTGATGGCTGCACTATAGTAATTCCTGTAATTTTACCCAGCAAAGCACTAGAAGCAGAGGTGGCCGGAACAGCCTGCAAGTCTTCTGAACTAACCTGATCGATGGTAACGCTTAATTTTCGTTTGGGGGTTGCACCTGCCACGCCCGACACGATGATATCCTCTAACGAAAGAACATCAAATTCAAGAACGACATCAATACTAGCGCCAGCGATAGCCGCAATCTCCTGAGTTTTATATCCAACAAAACTAAAAACAATTTTTTTTGCATAGTTAGGTACTAACAAGGAGTAACTTCCTTGCGCATCCGTTGAAACGCCAATGGTAGTTCCCTTTATGTATACAGACACACCAGCTATTGGCAAACCATCCTCGGCGCTGGTAACCTTACCTGAAATAGCTGCAGATTGTGCATAAAGAAAGTTAACGCTTGCAAACAATAGCATTGCAACAAGCGATATGCAAAACTTTTTCATAAAAGAGATATTATTAATCAAGAAAGAGTTAACATTGGTTAAAAACTGCGGCAAAGTACAAAATGTAACCGTTTGCATCAAATTTTTGATGATAAAAGTTCCTCATTTTATTAAACAAAATCATTTGTTTTTAAAAATATTTTACACATAGCACTTTAACAACTTCTAAACAAAGACCAGGGCCCTGAATAAAAGCATTGCAATAAAAATTTTGAAAATAAAAGTTTGAAAATAATGATGGTTGCAAGTTAAACCAATGCGGAAAAGTTTGCTCTTTAGGTTAACAGATACAAGCCTCAACTATATGATTGAGGGTAAAAGTAGGTTGGAGGTAATACACCCAAACGCATTGTCAAAAATAGGACTTTTATATAAGAAGTAATATCTGAAGCAAAATCTCAGGTTTACAACTAAAATCAGATAGATAATAAATTATACTAACTTACAGTTTGGCATTCTTAACAAAAAAATGCTTACTACTAGAAGTGCTTCAGCATTAAAAGGTGAGAAGTAGTGTTTAAAAACCACAAATTACCATAAAAATATACACCACCATATTACTTACCGTATTCACCCGGCAAATCGAGTAAGTAGGAGGATTACTCCCCCGCCTTCTCGCGCCACAGTGCATACTCTTACATACGGCAGTTTCTTTTACTTATTAATCTTTTTATAATTTAACGTGAGATGGCACAATCCTACTTCATCAAGCCATTTATTGTCATTACTTTTTAAACTTTCGGGCAACCCGATTTACGCCAATGTGCAGTTCCAGGAAGAGCTAAAACCTAAGTTTGCAGAGGATTCTTTTTTATTAACAGTCGTCCCAACACCCTTGCAAGTGGCTAATTATTGGCGATTACGAGCCCCTATAATAGGCTTGCGCCACCAACTCCATGCTCGACACAAAAAAAACACCCCTAAACATAGCTTAGGGGTGTTTTTAAAACTTTAATAGATGAAGATTACCATCCCTCATTTTGCTGTTCCGCAAGAGTTGGATTACGGATAATATCATCTTGAGAGATTGGCCATAAAAATCTTTTGTCTGTATATTTAATCAGACTAGTTAAGTACATATCTGCATCTATTGGAATATTAACACCATAAACAGCTGCATTAACTTTATTTGGATTTATTTTTGCAGGAATACCTTTCGAATCAAAAATAGGGTCATTGATTAATCTATGAATGTCCTCCCATCTTCGACCTTCGGCGAATAATTCAATTCTTCTTTCCCACAAAATTGCTTCTAATAAATCGTTGTTTGTTGGGAAGGTAGCGGCAGTATAATAGTCAGCTGCCTCAACGGATCTATTTCTTACAGCATTCAATAGTTCTAGCGCTAGAGTTATGTTTCCATTGCTACGAACCAATGCTTCAGCATAAGTTAACAACACATCTGCATAACGAATAATTGGAGCATACTCATCTTGTTCTGTAGGCCTTTTGTATTTGTCGGCATAGACTTGGTTGCCACTCTTGTAAGTTAACTCCTTTTTTCTCAAATCGTTTTCTAGCCAGAATTTTGAGTTATAAATAATTGGAGATAGCCTGACAAGGGATCTACCACCAACTCTAGCAGACATCATCTGACCAATAGAGCCGTTTACGGTGGAGTTATCATCAGCGCTATTTTCGATAGAAAAAATTGACTCGTTATTACTCTGAAAAGATACAAAAGGCGTTGCTGGGTTATCGGCCAACTTATATCCTCCTACAGGACTTGAAAAGTCAGTTGTACCTTCAACTATCTTCTGTGATTCAGTAATTACACTAGGCCAATCTTTCATCCATAAATACAGTCTAGCTTTTAAAGCTATCGCAGCACCTTTAGATGCCCTAGTAATTCCATTTTTAGAGTTCTTATCTGGCAATAATCCCTCTGCAGCACTTAAATCCGCTAATATCTTAGTGTATGTATCCTCAACCGAAGAACGTTTTATTAGAAGATTAGCTGCCATACTTTCTGGCGTATTAGATGCCTGTTCGTAATATGGCAATCCATAGTTATTATTGCCAGTTACTCCATAGGGTAAACAAAAATGCACAAGCATATTAGAATATGTTAACGCCCTTATAAACAAACATTCCCCTATATACTGGTTAATTGCATTCTGATCAGTAAGAATGCCTTTATCCTTTGCATTTTCAATACCAGCCTTTACAACATTTGCCCTATTTATCGCAGCCAGTGAGTTTTCCCACATAGAAACGTTATTAGCCGATGTTGGAGTATGGTTTGCTCTATAGGTAATAAGAAAGAATGAAGCAACGTTCACCATATCTTCACCTCTCATTTCTGACTGTAAAATAGAACCTGAACCAAAAGGGTAGCCCCTTCTAGCGTCATTACCTTTGTAATATCCACTTTGTGCTGCATCATAAACCCCTACTACTGCCAACTCGCATCTGTTAACAGTTTCGTATGAAGTCTCATCTGATAGCCTATCTACCGGAGATAACTCTACCACATCTTTTTCACAAGATGTCAATAAAGAGATCCCTACTATACCAAGAACCATTGTAAACAACAATGATTTTGGAGAAAAAATGGTGTATTTCATAATTTTACTTTTTAAAGTTAACTTGACTAAAATCCAACATTCACACCAAAAGTGAAAACTCTTTGTTGTGGTTTGTTACCATAATTAACGCCTGTTTGCTCTGGATCTAATCCTGTGTACTTTGTTATAGTAAGCAGGTTCTGTCCAGACACATAAATGCGTACACTAGATAAATTCATAGCGCTAAGTGCAGTCTTAGGAAGAGTATAACCCAAACTTAAAGTACCCAATTTTATGTAACTACCATTTTCCAAGAATCTATCAGTAGCAGACCCTGTTAAGTTTATGATGTCATCACCATAACCAAGAACAGGAGTTGTTCCATCGCCTGGGTTAGCTATACTCTGCCAACGACCTAAAATTTCAGTGCTGTTATTAGAAAAACCCATATTAAGCAAATCCTCTTGGCGAGTAGCATTATAAATTTTATTGCCGCCAGAGAAACGGAAGAAAATATTTAGGTCAAATCCTTTGTAAAGAATTGTGTTATTCCAACCACCAAACCATTTTGGGATAGGATTTCCTAACACTTTCCTATCTTCTGAAGCACTTAGTGAAGCAGGAACAGATACATCAGCAGGATTATTCGGATCATATACAGCATAGCTATATGAATCAAACAGGTCAAATTGAACAAAGGACCCGTCAGCTTTTTTATAGATAGGGTAACCATTCTCTTTGTTAACCCCTGCATATTCGTAACCATAAATAGCATTCATTTGCTCGCCTTCTCTCATAATTGAGTATGACCCTACAATATCTTGACCATCAAGCAATTCTACGACTTCATTATTCAGAGTAGAGAAGTTAAGATCTGTTTTCCATGATAAATCTTGACTTTGGATAACATTGTAACCTACTGAAATCTCTATACCGTTGTTATTGATCTTACCAATATTTGAATAATAACTATTATCAGGAATACCTAAAGAAGGGGCTGTAGGCACCTTCATTACAAGGTCTTTACTGTTTTTATTCCAGTAAGCAAGTTCAAATGTAACTTTACCATTTAAAACAGAACCATCAATTCCAATATCGTATGTTTCTGTTGTTTCCCATAGAAGATTGGAGTTACCCATATTTAACCAAGCCATACCATTCTGCAAACCGTATTTCTGTGGGTTATATGAGTTAATGTATGGAAAATTACCTCCAATATCCTGATTACCTAAGGTTGCATAACTACCTCTAAATCTCAAGTCATTAATAATATCACTTACGCCTGAATCTTTCCAGAAAGATTCTCTAGATAATCTCCAAGCACCAGAAACGCCCCAGAAAGTACCCCATCTAGAATCTTCAGGTAACTTTGACAAACCATCACGCCTTACAGAACCTCCAACATAGTACTTACTGTCGAAATTATAATTAGCCCTAAGTAAATATGAAGCTAAGCCATTAAACGATTTCCCTCCATAAACCTCTTGAGAACCATAAGTTCTTGAGATGATATTGTCCATAAAGAAAGGGTCAGATAGTTGCTTAACAGAAGCGTTATCATACATAAATTCGCTATAAGTATACTCCTGTACAGCTGTCAAATCTAAATTGTGTACATCATTAAAAGTATTATTGTATGACAGGATATTTTGCCAGTTCCAATTTTTATATGTTGAATGGGTTTGGTCAAGTAATCCTCCATAGCCTAATCCGTCACCTGAATTTGGATCCCAAGTCATAAAGTTATTCAATAATGACATATCCATACCTCCTAATGTCTTAAACTTAAGACCAGGGAGTAAAGAGAGCTCCGCAAAAGCATTACCTATCATGCGATTATTGGTTCCTCTATTAACGTTTTGCTCTAAAACGTACAAAATATTAGGAATATTATTGTCAATAGTCCTTAAGTTAGAGCCTCGTCCTAACGCTTTTCTATTCGCAGCATCAATATTATATCCCGTTTGATCATTTGGGTTCATTACGCTAACGTTTGGCAACATTCGGATACCTGCAAAAGAAGCATCACTTAAAGAATTTGTCCCCTCAACAATACCGTTAAGTTTTGTTTGGGCAACGTTAACACTTAATCCAACATTTAACCACTTGTTTATAGCAGACGAACCATCAGCTTTCATTGTTAAGCGCTGTAAATCATTTGCAACAATTATACCTTCTTGATCAGTATAACCTAATGAAAAATAGTATTGACTTTTATCTGAACCTCCACTCAAGTTCAAACTATGATTCTGTTGTACAGCATTACGATAAATATGGTCATTCCAGTTTGTATTTGTACCATCGTAAACAGCCATTTCAGGATCTCCCCATGCTACCAGTTTCTCGTTTGCAATCATTGTGAACTGTTCACCATTTAACAAATCATACAATTTTGCTGGTTGTGCAATTCCAACGAAACCACTATAGTTAACTTTTGTAACACCCTTTTTACCTTTTTTTGTAGTAATTAACACAACTCCATTTGCAGCACGAGATCCGTAAATTGCAGTAGCAGCTCCATCTTTCAAAATCTCAATACTTGCAATATCTTCAGGGTTAATGTCTGTCATCGCATTAATAGAAACATATCCCTGAGAGATATCACCACTTGTCATAGGCACCCCATCAACAATCATTAATGGTTGGGTTCCTCCTGTAAGTGAACTAATACCCCTAACGCGAAAAGTTGGTGCAGCACCAAGTAAGCCAGATGGCTGAATAACTTGAACTCCTGCAGCACGTCCTGCCAATTGATTGTCAAAACTTGGAGTAGATAAGTTCGCAATCCCTTCGCCTGAAATTTTTGATATTGAGCTTGTTACGTCTCTTTTCCTTTGAGTACCATAACCAACAACCACGATCTCATCCATCGTAAGCATATCAGACTCCAGAACAACATTAATGACTGTTCTCCCACCTATCACTATTTCCTGATTTTTAAAACCCAAAAAAGTATAGATTAAGGTAGTTGCATTTTGAGGAACAGATAATGAGTACTTA
>Ga0265293_10013005_pt1 | contig 10908 bp, 5 predicted proteins | sample Munlanlewell138R_FD_192505 | JGI IMG/M metagenome (GOLD analysis project Ga0265293, IMG submission 192505) | Leachate microbial communities from a municipal landfill in Southern Ontario, Canada - Leachate well 138R | ecosystem: Engineered > Solid waste > Landfill > Unclassified | place: Canada... | reverse complement strand
TATTGACGCAAGTATTGGGCTGCCCACGGGCTTGCGCCAACAATACGGGCGACACGCGCCAGAATTTCAGGGTATTCGGCCAGCAGGGCCATGTAGGGGCTGCGTTGTGCGATTTGTTCGATCAGGTCGAACAGGCGTGTGGCTGTTTGTTCCGGGTTTGCGGTTTTGGCTGCGGCATCGACAACTGCCGGTAACAGTGTTTTCAGGCGGCGACGACTGGTGGTGGGCAGGCTGCGTACCCGGTGGCCTTGCAGCAGGCTGTCAATACGCTGCACGAGTGATTCGTTAGGCGCACCGAAAAGCGCTTCAATATGTGCGGCCAGGTTGATGGTAATGGCGCTTGACGAGGCCGATGCGGTTTCAGTACGTGTATTTTGCGACGGCTGATCAGCATCGTCACCCATACCGGCCAGCCGGAAGGCGTTGCGGAACGTGCCGTGTACGAAGGCCCGGTGTGCCGCCAGGGTTTCTTCAAACTCACCCGGTGAAAGCCCCATGGCTGATGCCAGGTCGTTGCGTAATTCAGGTTGGTGGGGCAACAGATGGGTTTGTTCGTCTTCGCGATATTGCAGTAAATGTTCGGTGCGCCGTAAAAAAACGTAGGCCGATTCCAGCCGCTTTGCCAGCGTTTCATCAATGACACCAGTACTGACCTGCTGGCTTAACGCACCCAGCAGGCTGCGCTTTTGCAACGAGGGTATGCGCCCGCCCCGAATCAGCTGATTCAGTTGCACCACGAATTCGATTTCGCGAATGCCGCCGTCGCCCAGCTTGATATTGTGGGTGGCGTCAATGCCGCTGCGTTGGGTGGCCCGCCGGTTCCAGTCTTCGCGAATGCGCTCGCGCAGTGCCCGCAAGGCGGCCAGCGCGTCAAAGTCAAAGTACTTCCGATAGACAAACGGACGGCGCAAGGACTCAAGCTGGGCCAGCTGAACGGACATCGCGCTGCCCGAAAACGCACTGGCCGGGATGACGCGCCCCTTGAGCCAGGCGTAGCGTTCCCATTCACGCCCTTGCGTTACCAGGTAGTTTTCCAGCGCATCAAGGCTCCAGGCCAGGGGGCCGGCGTCGCCGTCGGGCCGCAGCCGCAAATCGGTACGAAATACTTGCCCGTTGGCATCGGGTTCTGAGAGCACCGGCATCATGTTGCGGGTGACCCGCCCGTAAAACTCGTGGTGGCTCAGGCGCCGGCGCCCGTCGGTTTCGCCTTCTTCACCGTACAGCATGATGAGGTCAATGTCGGAAGACACATTCAGTTCACGCCCGCCAAGCTTGCCCATGCCAATGATGATCATTTCTTGCGGTGTGCCGGTGGCCGGGTCGAGCGGTATGCCATGGGTTGCGGCCAGGTCTGTGGCCACCGTGCGATACGCCTGGCCAACCGCAAGATCGGCAAAATGGCTCATTGCGCTGACGACTTCTGACAGCGGCGCGAGCCGGTTCAGGTCGCGTACCATCAAGGTATGAAACACACGCGTACGCGTCTGGCGCAATGCGCGGCGCAGGGTGTCAGCGGGAATGGCGGCCGGGTCATCAGGGGCGACCTGGGCCAGTTCTGAAAACCAGTGATCAATACGGGCCGGGTCGACCGGTGAGTGTGCGGCCTGCTCGAGCCAGGATTCGAACTCGGGGTGGGCATTGGCCTTGCGGTGCAAGGCACCGGACCAGCGCAGGGCCGGGGCCAGGGAGGCGTTATGTGACATGGATGAACAAAGGCTCGAGACGGTGATGCAAAATTCGGGTATAAGACTGCAAAAGATACAGCAAAACCATCGGTTCAGGTAACTACAAAGTCCTTCGTGCGTCAGATCCCATCCCTTCTTCGTTGGCCGGTCCGTGTGGCATTGGTCGTGTACTTTGCGCTTGCCGCCGTGATTCTGGCAGGGCGGTACTGGGTGTTGCCCGCAATTGACCAGTGGCGTCCCCAGATCGAGCGTCAGCTTTCGGGTGCACTGGGTAGCGAGGTCACGTTAGGTCAGGTCAAGGCCAACTGGTCCGGGTTGAACCCATCGCTTGACCTGTCCGATGTTGTGGTCAAGAACCCGGCCGGCCTCACGGTGTTCACCTTGCCCAAAATTGGCGCCCAGCTCAAGTGGTCCAGTCTGTTGCGTGGTGACATCCGGTTCACCATAGTACAGGCACACGATCTGGAGCTTGATGTGCGTCGTGATGCCCGGGGCAAGATCTGGCTGATGGGGCAACCGCTGCAAACGGCCGATGACAGCCGTGCGTCATCGACGTCGGCCCACCCGCTGGCCGCGTGGCTATTGCAGCAAGACCACATTGTTATTGACAATGCGCGCCTGCGCTGGCGCGACGAAATGCGCGATGCGCCTGCACTGGCGCTTGACGATATCAATATCCGGTTTGTGCGTGAAGATGGAGGCTATAAGGCGCGTTTGCAATTACAGGCGCCTGCCTCTCTGGCGGGTGTGCTTGATCTGGCGGTGCGCTTCAGGCAGGTTGACGCGTCCCGCGAGCTGACTGATCCGGCGGGGTGGTCGGGCCTGCTTTACCTGGCTATGGATGATGTTCAGCCCGGGGCCTGGGCACCGTGGGTTGATTTTCCCCAATATCTGGTCAATGGAAAAATGGCCGGCCAGTGGTGGGTTGACTTTGGCGCAGGTCGGGCCCCGGTGCTCACTGCGCGTACTACCCTGCGCCAGGGTGTGTTGCGCTTTGATGACAATGCGTCGGCGCAGGCTGGTTTTGACACCGTTGCACTTGATGCGTCGGGCAGCTGGCCTGCGTTCAAGGCAACCTTCGAGGCACTGGGAGCGCCACAGCAACGGCCCGTGTCTGTCAGTCCCGAAGATGTCGTGCAGTGGCGGTTACGAGCCAGTCAGCTGCGTCTGGCGCTGCCCGAGGCCTTCGATGCGCCGCTGGGGTTTGAGCAGGTCGAGCTTGATCTGGCGACGCACAGCGACGTGCAAGACCGCTTTGTAGTGACGTTGCATCAGGGGCAGGTGGTCAGCCCTGCGCTTGACCTGGTTATGCAGGGGCAGTGGCAGGCTGGTGAACCCGGTACCAGTGGCCTGGCCGACTTTCGTGGTCGGTTGAACCGGGCGACGCTTGCCCAGATTGGCCCGCATTTGCCGAAAACCGTGAATGCCGATGCGCGCGAATGGCTTGGCCGTGGCTTGCCTGAAGGCCAGTTGCGTGATGCCAGTGTCATTCTGGCCGGCGAGCTCGACGACTTTCCGTTTGGCGATCAACCCGACAAGGGGCAGTTTCGTATCGCAGGCCGCTTTGAAGGTACAGATATTGATTATGCTGCGCCCGTTGCCGACGGCGAGCCCACCTGGCCCCGATTAACGGCCGTTTCTGGCCTGGTCGCACTCGACAAGGTCGATCTGCGTCTGTTTGCCGATCAGGCGACAGTGATGCCCGAGCCTGGCAGGCCTGTTACCCTGACTGCAGTCAAGGCACGTATTCCCGACATCGAGACCGACGCCGTACTGACGGTGCAGGGTGACTCGAAAGGGCTTGCCGAGGCGTATCTTGGGCTGGCCCGAAGTTCACCGCTGGGGGGGCTGCTGGATAATGCCCTGGCCCGGTCGGCAGCCCAGGGGGAATGGTCGGTTCCCCTGAAGCTGAAGGTTCCCCTGATGGACACCGATGCCACAACAGTACAGGGTGAAATTCACTTTTCGGGCGGCTCGGTGGTTATTGATCCGGATGTGCCCGAGCTGTCCAATGTGAAAGGGCATCTGGGTTTTTCAGACACGGGTCTTGATGCCCGCAATCTGACGGCAACCGTTCTGGGTGGTCCATTGTCGCTGAAGGGTGGCATTGGTCGGGGGCGGTCCGGTCTGTCATTGCAGGGGCGTCTGACCGCCAGGGCGCTGGCCGGGTTTGTCAACCTGAAGGGCATGTCGCGCCTGGCGGGCAGCACCGGTTATTCGGCGACAATCCAGCGTTTGCCCACGCGTCGTTATCGTATGGCGCTGCAGTCCGATCTTGTCGGGCTGAGTGCCGATTTTCCCGCGCCGGTGGGGAAAACCGAGGGGCAGGCCCAGCCGCTGCGTGCCGATTGGGTGCCCGGAAATGATACGTCAACAGCCCGACTGGAGCTGAGCCTGGGGTCTGATGTGCGCCTGCGTCTGGCGCGACGTCCTGACCCTTCCAGCCAGGCCTGGTTTGATGCCGTTGCCATCGGGGTGCGTCAGGCCGCTTTGGTGCCCGCACGCGGCCTGGCCATTGATGCCCGATACCCCGTTGTTGATGCCGATGCCTGGATGGCGATTGTCGATGAGTTTGACACGCCGCTGACGGCCTCTGGCCGCACGGCCGGCCCGTCTGATACGCGCAGGTCTGCAACGTTGCCGTTGTTGCCCGGGTTGCGTCAGTTGCGGGTTCAGGCCGAGGCCTTGACGGTCTATGGCATGGCACTGGATCAGGCGACATTGGGCGTCAGCCAGCAGGTGCCCGGACAATGGCGTATCGATGTCAATTCGCTGCCCACTGCAGGTGTTCTGCGCTGGAACAAGGCGGCTGCCAATCAGCCCGAGTTCATCGAAGGTCGTTTCGATCGCCTGGCACTGGGCCGCCCGAATGACAGCGATACATCCGATGCAGAAAACCCGCCTGAACCCGGGTCCGACGACTCATCCCGTTTCGACGATTTTGATATTCCTGCCCTGGCGCTGGATGTGCGTCAGTTCACCTTGTACGGGCGCGCGTTGGGCGAACTGTCCGTCACCGGAATCAACGTCGCTGAAGGCAAGCAGTGGCGGCTGGAAAATCTGTCGGTGCGCAACGAATCTGCCCAGCTTGCCGGAACGGGCATGTGGCAACTTGATGGTACGGCCCGTGGCCTGACGCTGGATGCGCACGTCACGATTACTGATCTGGGCAAGCTGCTGGGTCGTCTGGGCCATCAGGGTGCCGTGTCAGGTGGTTCGGGCTCGATCGGTGGTCAGCTGCGCTGGGGCAACATGCCCTGGCAGTTCGAGCGTTCCGACATCAGCGGCAAACTCGATGTCGATCTCAGGAAAGGGCGTTTCAGTTCGGTCAGTTCGCGCTCGGCCAAGGTACTTGAATTACTGTCCTTTCAGTCGATGCAGCGCATCTTGTCATTTGACTTGAGCCCCGATGGCATGTTTCGTGAGGGCTATCCGTTTGACGCTGTGGGGGGCAGCCTGCAGGTTGATCGCGGCGTCATGAGCACACAGAATTTCAACGTTGATGGCCCGGTAGGACGCATTACGCTGGGGGGAACGGTAAACCTTGTTGATGAAACGCTTGGCCTTACCGCTGCAGTTGCCCCCAACCTGGACATGAGCGGGGCAGCATTGGCGGGCATGGTGATCAACCCGATTGTCGGGGTGGGGGCGTTCTTGACCCAGTGGTTGCTTAAAGCGCCGCTGTCGCGCGCCATGACGCTGAACTATCAGGTAACGGGCAAGCTGGATGATCCGAAGCTGACCGAAGTGTCTGCCCAAACAAAGGCAGATGAGGAAAAATCCGAAGGCCAGCAAGGCGCCAGGCCGTAAAAAAGAAGGGGTTGGCCCTTGGTGCTCCTGGTCAGGTGCGGGCCAACCCTATCTTGCGGTTCACGATGTCGGGCTCCGGTTAGTAAACACCTTGCTGCAGCATGGCGTCGGCTACCTTGACGAAACCGGCAATATTGGCGCCGTCAACATAGTTGACACCGCTGGCACGCTGACCGTAGCGTACACAGTTTTCGTGAATGTCACGCATGATGGCATGGAGCTTGTGATCGACTTCTTCACGGGTCCATGACAGGCGTGCAGCGTTCTGGCTCATTTCAAGACCAGAAACGGCAACACCACCCGCGTTGCTGGCCTTGCCGGGTGCGTACAAAACGCCGGCTTCAATGAAGGCATCGGCCGCTTCAATGGTTGAAGGCATGTTTGCACCTTCCGAAATACAGCGAACACCGTTTTTGATGAGCAGTTTGGCGTCGTCGATTTCCAGTTCGTTCTGGGTTGCGCAGGGCATGGCAACATCAACGGGCACATGCCAGGGGCGCTTGCCTTCTTCGTAGGTGACACCAGCTTCTTTGGCATAAGTCGACAAACGTTCACGGCGGTTGTTCTTGATGTCCATGAGCAGTTCAAGCTTTTCGGGCGTGAAGCCGGCCGGGTCAACAACACAACCATTTGAATCAGAAACCGTAACGACTTTGGCGCCGATCTGCATGCATTTTTCAATGGCATACTGGGCAACGTTACCCGAACCTGAAACAGAAACTGTCAGGCCGTCGAGTGACTGGCCAACGTGTTTGAGCATTTCTTCAGCGAAATACACGGTGCCGTAACCGGTTGCTTCCGGACGAATCAGGCTGCCGCCAAAGGTCAGGCCCTTGCCGGTGAAGACGCTGGCAGACGAGTTCGACAGTTTTTTCATCATGCCGGCCATGAAGCCGACTTCACGCGCACCCACGCCGATGTCACCGGCCGGAACGTCGGTGTCGGGGCCAAGATGGCGATACAGTTCGATGATAAGTGCCTGGCAAAAGCGCATTACCTCGCCGTCAGACTTGCCTTTGGGGTCAAAGTCAGAGCCGCCCTTGCCGCCGCCCATGGGCAGTGTGGTCAGCGCATTCTTGAAGGTTTGCTCGAAGGCCAGAAACTTGAGGATCGACAGGTTCACCGAGGGGTGAAAACGCATGCCGCCCTTGAAGGGGCCAATGGCTGAGTTGTGCTGGATACGGAAGGCGCGGTTGGTTTGAACCTGGCCCTTGTCATCGACCCACGACACGCGGAACTGAATAACGCGCTCGGGTTCGACCAGACGGTACAGCAAGCCCTGTTCGGCATACTGCGGGTTTTGTTCAATGAACGGCCAGAGCGAGTTCATGACCTCTTTAACCGCCTGCATGAATTCAGGCTGGTTGGGGTCACGCGCCTGGACCTGCTCCAGGAACTGGTTGAGACTGGGTAGTTTCATTTGGCTGTTTTTCTTAAGTTGCTCACGCCGGTTTCCCCGAAAGGTTACCGTTGTGATTGATAACGAGAGAAAGAAACGTATTTCTTATGACTGTTATTGTTTTTTTTTGGCTGGTTTCTGCCCGTGGATGCCGTCTTGCGAAACAGTCATCGTCAAGATGCACTGAGCCTCTCGGTTGAGAGGCTCGGGGGCTGAAATTTATTTTTTCATCATGTCAAAGAACTCTGCGTTGTTCTTTGTGGCGCGGATTTTGTCCAGGATGAATTCCATCGCGGCGACCTCATCCATGTCGTGAATGAATTTACGCAGTACCCAGATTTTCTGGAGCAGGTCGGGCTTGATCAGGAGCTCTTCGCGGCGGGTGCCGGATTTGTTCAGGTTAATGGCCGGGTAGACACGCTTTTCGGCCAGACGGCGCTCGAGGTGAACCTCGGAGTTGCCGGTACCTTTGAATTCTTCATAAATGACTTCATCCATGCGGCTGCCGGTTTCGATCAGGGCTGTGCCGATGATGGTCAGCGAGCCGCCTTCTTCCAGGTTGCGTGCCGCACCGAAGAAGCGCTTGGGGCGTTGCAGGGCGTTGGCATCTACACCACCGGTCAGAACTTTGCCCGACGAAGGCACCACCGTGTTGTAGGCACGCGCAAGACGGGTGATCGAGTCGAGCAAGATGACGACGTCTTTTTTAAGCTCGACCAGGCGCTTGGCTTTTTCGATAACCATTTCAGCCACTTGTACGTGGCGGGTGGCCGGTTCGTCGAAGGTCGAGGCTACGACCTCGCCGCGCACCGTGCGCTGCATTTCAGTAACTTCTTCAGGGCGCTCGTCAACCAGAAGGACGATGACGACAGCGTCTGGGTAGTTGGTGGTGATGGAATGCGCAATGTGCTGCATGATGACCGTTTTACCCGATTTCGGGCTGGCCACAATAAGGGCGCGCTGGCCTTTGCCGATAGGGGCAAAGATGTCCATGATGCGGCCGGTGATGTTTTCTTCACTTTTGATATCGCGTTCAAGGGTCATGACCTGGTTGGGGTGCAACGGGGTCAGGTTCTCGAACATGATGCGGTGCTTGATGGCCTCGGGCTGAATACCGTTGACCTTGTCGACCTTGACCAGCGCAAAATAGCGCTCGCCGTCTTTGGGCGTGCGAACCTCGCCTTCGATGGAGTCGCCCGTATGCAGGTTGAAACGACGGATTTGCGACGGCGAGATGTAGATGTCGTCGGTACTGGCCAGATAAGACGTTTCAGGAGAACGCAAAAAGCCGAAGCCGTCGGGCAGCACTTCGAGAACGCCGTCGCCGAAGATCTGTTCGCCCTGTTTGGCGCGACGCTTCATGATGGCAAACATGATTTCTTGCTTGCGCAGGCGGCTTGCGTTGTCGATGTCCAGACTGGCGGCCATTTCGAGCAGCTGCGAGACGTGCAGTGCTTTGAGTTCTGTGAGATGCATGTGGGGAAAGAAGGGAAATTGAGCAGGTCGTGGCAGGCCTGGACAGGCCTGCGCGCAAGTTAAAACAGTGGTTTACGGGGGATCAAACAGCCTCGTCGAGGAAGTTGCCCAGCTGTGATTTTGTGAGCGCACCGACTTTGGTGGCAACCGCTTTGCCGTCTTTGAACAACATAAGGGTAGGAATGCCACGCACACCAAATTTGGCGGCGGTGTCGGGGTTTTCGTCGACGTTCAGCTTTGCAATAGTAACACGCCCTTCGTATTGCTTGGCGGCATCGTCGAGCAGGGGGGCGATCATTTTGCATGGGCCGCACCAGGCCGCCCAGTAGTCGACCAGCACAGGCTCGCCGGAATTCAGGACATCGGTGTCGAAGCTGGCGTCGGTTACGGTTTTGATGAGTTCGCTCATGGTATTGGAAAAAATGTTGGAGGAAAATTCTGGATAAAGCATAACATCCAGCGGCTTTTCCTGACTACAGCTTCGACAGATCCCGCACTACAGGGTCGGCTGAAGTCAGGCAAAATACTGTTTTTTCGTCCACCTGATTTTTGGGGCAGATTTGGCTACAACACCGCAATACGACGAAGCATCCATCCGGGTTCTGAAGGGGCTTGAGCCTGTGCGACAGCGCCCGGGCATGTACACCCGTACCGAAAACCCGCTGCATATTCTGCAAGAGGTCATCGACAACGCGGCCGACGAAGGGCTTGCCGGTTATGGCTCGCAAATCAATGTCACGCTGCACACCGACGGCAGCGTCTCTGTTGAAGACGACGGGCGCGGCATTCCTGTGGGTTTGCACCCGGAAGAGCAGGTGCCTGTGGTCGAAATTGTCTTTACCCGACTGCACGCCGGGGGCAAGTTCGACAAGAAAGCGGGCGGCGCCTATGCGTTTTCCGGCGGCTTGCACGGTGTCGGGGTGTCGGTAACCAATGCGTTGTCGTCGCGGCTTGAAGTCGAGGTCATGCGCGACGCCATGCTGCACCGGCTGGTATTCCAGCACGGCGACGTTACCGAACCGTTGCAGCCTGTGCAGCCGGTTGCGAAGAAAAAAACCGGTACACGGGTGCGGGTCTGGCCCGACGCCAAATACTTTGATTCGGCCACCATCCCCATGGCCGAACTGGTGCATTCCTTGCGCAGCAAGGCGGTGTTGCTCAGTGGCATCAAAGTTACGCTGCTGGTTGAAAAGACCGGTGAAAAGCGCGAGTGGCAATACACCGATGGACTGCGTGGTTACCTGGATGAAGCGTTGGGCGATGCCGAGCGCATCGTTCCGCTGTTCGAGGGGCGTCAGTACGCCGGGGCCGATGACGACAGTTTTTCAGAAGGCGAGGGCGCCCACTGGGCGGTGGTCTGGACGACCGAAGGCAACGTGGTGCGTGAATCGTACGTGAACCTTATTCCGACACCGGCGGGGGGCACCCACGAAGCCGGTTTGCGCGACGGTTTGTTCAATGCCGTCAAATCGTTTGCCGAACTGCATAACCTCATTCCAAAAGGGGTGCGGCTGCTGCCCGAAGACGTGTTTGCGCGGGCCAGTTTTGTGCTTTCCGCCAAAGTGCTCGATCCGCAGTTTCAGGGGCAAATCAAAGAACGTCTGAACAGCCGTGATGCCGTGCGTCTGGTCGGTAATTTCGTCAAGAACGCGCTGGAACTCGTGCTGCACGCCAATGTCGAAGCGGGAAAAAAACTGGCTGAAAGCGCTATTCGTCAGGCCCAGGCACGTGCGCGCTCGGCCCAGAAAGTTGAAAAACGCAAAAGCTCCGGGGTGGCCGTGCTGCCCGGCAAACTGACCGATTGCGAGTCATCCGATACCGCCCGTACCGAGCTGTTTCTGGTCGAAGGCGATTCGGCCGGTGGTTCTGCCAAAATGGGGCGTGACAAGGCGTTCCAGGCGATTTTGCCGTTGCGTGGCAAGGTGCTGAATTCCTGGGAGGTCGATCGCGACCGTCTGTTTGCCAACAATGAAATTCACGATATCTCGGTGGCTATCGGTGTTGATCCGCATGCGCCCGATGACACGGTTGACCTGTCGGGCCTGCGCTACGGGCGCATTTGTATTTTGTCGGATGCCGACGTGGACGGTTCGCACATTCAGGTGTTGCTGCTCACTTTGTTTTTCAGGCATTTTCCGCGCCTGGTCGAAACGGGGCATGTATACATTGCGCGCCCGCCCCTGTTCCGGGTCGATGTGCCGGCGCTGGGCAAGCGTCCGGCGCGCAAGCTGTATTGCCTTGATCAGGGCGAGCTTGAGGCCGTGCAAGACAAACTGCGCACCGAAGGCGTGCGTGAAGGCTCCTGGAGCATCAGCCGCTTCAAGGGTCTGGGTGAAATGAGCGCCGAGCAGTTGTGGGAAACCACCATGAACCCCGATACGCGTCGCCTGACGGTTGTCAGCTGCGGCGAACTGGGGGTGGCCGGCACCATTGAAATGTTTGACATGCTGATGGGCAAGGGTGAGTCGGCCCAGCGTCGCGCGTGGCTGGAAGAAAAAGGCAATCTGGCAGATGTTGATGTTTAAGGTGCGCTTGCTG
>Ga0265293_10013004_pt1 | contig 10908 bp, 7 predicted proteins | sample Munlanlewell138R_FD_192505 | JGI IMG/M metagenome (GOLD analysis project Ga0265293, IMG submission 192505) | Leachate microbial communities from a municipal landfill in Southern Ontario, Canada - Leachate well 138R | ecosystem: Engineered > Solid waste > Landfill > Unclassified | place: Canada... | reverse complement strand
ATTACGGTTATTATGTAAATTTAATCGAGTAGGTAGGGGGATTACTCCCCCGCCCTCTCACACCACCGTGCATGCTTTCGCACACGGCGGTTTCTTTTAATTGTTTAACCTGTCGTAATTTAATGTGAGGTTGTAAAGACCTGCTGCATCAAACCATTTGTTGTTGAGAGCCTGGTGGGCTTGTGGGCATCCTGACTTGCGCCAGTGTCCTTTACCGGAGAGGGCCAATATCCAGCTTTGCCAGCTTTCAACGCCCTGTCTTTCAAGAAAACGTTGCAAGGTAATGACCCTCTTGCACTGCTTTAATCTATAGCACCGAAGTTTCCTGCGTATCCATGAATCAAGATTCTTTAATACTCTTTTACATCGGGCGTAGCGAAAGTAGTTAAGCCAACCGCGCATCACGGGTACGAGTTCTGCAATTACTTGTTCGAACTTCACTCCCCTGTTTCGCTTGGTTATACTGCGTACTTTCTCCTTGAAGCGTTCAATGCTCTTCTCTGCTATGGTCAGGTTCCCATCCTTTTGGATGGTGTAGCCTAAGAATTTGGTTTGATTTACCTCGCAAACCTGACTTTTGTCTTTGTTGACAAGTAGTTTCAGTTTGCTTTCAATAAAGCCTGTTATCGATTCCATTACTCTCTCGCCTGCCGTTTGGCTGCGTACGTAGATGTTGCAATCGTCCGCATATCGAACAAATTTGTGTCCCCTGCGTTCCAACTCCTTGTCCAGTTCGTCTAAAACTATGTTGGATAAGAGTGGGGACAGGGGGCTCCCCTGGGGGGTGCCTTCGGTACGTTGACTTACAACGCCATCAACCAGTATTCCACTTTGAAGGTATTTGCGTATCAGTCTCAATAGCGTTTTATCGCCAATGGTCTCTGACAGCCGATACATTAACCGGTCATGGTTGACGACATCGAAGAACGTTTTCAAGTCCATGTCTACAACGATATCTCTTCCTTCCTCCACATATTCGCTCCCTTTCTTTAACGCTTGATGGGCGCTCCGGTTGGGACGAAATCCGTAGCTGTTTTCGGAAAATTTCTGCTCGTAAATTGGACTTAGTACCTGTGCTATCGCCTGCTGGATGATCCTGTCGGTTACCGTGGGGATACCCAGTTTGCGTTTACCTCCCCCCGGCTTGGGTATTTCGACCTGCTTGACCCCTTGGGGTTGGTAAGTGCCGTTGTATAGTTTGTCCAGTAGACTTTTTCCATCTCCTGCGTACCATACGGCAAATCCTCCTACCGCCATTTGATCGATTCCCGCTACTCCTTTGTTCTGCTTTACCTGTTTGTAGGCTTGTTTGATATTGCTGTGACACAATATCGCTCCCATTAAATCCGGGGCTAAGGCTCGTCCCTGTTCGCCTGCTTCTTTTACTTGCAACGCCTTTGCTGACTGAGCTCCACGTACGGCTTCACTCTTGTCATAAGGGCGATCAACCTCCTGACCCGTTTCAGAAAACAGATCGTACTGGTAAGTTTTTGCTTGCTGTTGCGCCATAAAACAAATTTTGAACTGACTGCTCCTTAAATTAAAAGATTCAGACCTTCTTCCGTGCTGTTCCTGCTCCGGAATACTATGTCCTCTGCTGACTTCTTGTAAGACATGAACTTGCATCACTGCCCGTCCTGCACTGTTGGTGCATCCTACAAGATCTCTCGGGATAAGATATTAAACTTTCTCTGCGTTCTGCCTGATTTACTCCACTTGAGTTACGGTTGAATTTTGGGCGTTCCCAATCCATTGCTCGGTTGCCCTCTCTTGTGAGCCTTATATCAGGTTTCTGTGCGTCAGAACTTCAGATTTGCTGATGGCTTCTTTCAGATTTGCAGTTACCCGCAACACCCTTGCCAATCGCTAATGTTTCCTATCAACTCGGCACATGCAGGAACTTGCATCCTGCCAGCTTAATACCATGCCCGACATACAAAAGAGGCTACCTCTATTTTGAGACAGCCTCTTAACTCATATTTAACAGGTTAAATTACGACCTGATCATTTATCTTACTTAAGAATGTGGAAGATTCGCACTCCAATTCTCATTTTGTGTAACACCAAAGCCGGAATTTATCTCTGCAGATGGAATTGGATAAACAAAATCGGCTGCTTTGAACTGTGCGTCACCTGCAATGGTAGCAATAGCTCCGGTTCTTCTGAGATCATAGAAACGATGTCCTTCCGTAAAGAATTCCCGGATTCTTTCCACCTCAATAAAATCTAAGAGTTCACTTTGAGTGGAGGGAAGATCTGAGACAGAAGTAATATCAGTATTCCTCTTTGCTGTATAGAGCAAGGCGTTTTGAGCAGCTATTAAGTTGTCACCTAAGATAGCTTCAGCCTCAGCGATTATAAGATACATTTCAGAAAGTCTGAAAACAGGGACATTACTTACCGCAGCTGCTGAAGGAAGACCATCATACTTCTTCGGGTGATTGTCATCAGTTATAAGGCTGGAACGGATATCTGTTGCTTCAAAACGCGTCTTGGTAAACTCCGATACACCTCCGCCATATGAGCCATAAAGTGTATTCAATGCATTAGCAGACAAATTATCATCCTCTGATTTTACCAGTGTAAAGATGTCCTCACCGGTGATTGCAGTACTTCGCCACATAGTAAGATAGGTAGTATTGTCAACACCGGCAGAGTTGCGAAGCTCGATAGCCTTTTCTGCCGATATGATGGCTTCTCCATATTTGTGCATGTAAAGTTTCACTCGTGCATCCAGAGCAAAAATAGCTGCTTCGTTGAAATAATATTGGGTCAGACCGTCTGAACCATACTGCTTAGCACTGGTGATGTCTTTCAATATTTGTGCATATGTCTCTTCAACAGTAGAACGGCTTACTTCCTGAAATTCCTCTATTGGCTCCTTATCAACTAATACAACCCCTAACTGGCTGTTACCACCACCAGCCTTATAAGGAAGACCAAATAAATTAACAAGATCGAAATATGCAAGTGCACGCAAAGCATAAAACTGAGAGAGTGCAGACTCCAACTTGACATCATCACCATCAGGTAAGTTTTCAGATGCCAAAAGCGCTAGTGCACCATTGATCCCTCTGGTAGACTGATCAATGACTTTATATGCATAAGTCCAGATATCCAACAACTCTTCACTTGTATCAGAAAAAGTCCACATGTTAATCGCCACAGAGTGACCGGAGCTGGCATCTGCTTCAGAAATATCTGATGCCATATCACCAATTGCGATGACTCTATTGCCTCTATATGGATAATACCCAACATTTCTGTATACTCCGTTTAGCGCATTTTGGATGTCTTGTGCTGACCCAAATGCATTATTCATATCAATCGCAGTATAGATATCTGTGTCGAAATCACAGGACCAGAGAGTCGACAATCCGACAATCAGGGAAAATATATAAATAAGTTTTCTTTTCATAATAAATATAATTTTAAAATCCTAATGTTAAACCAACTACAAATGAACGGGGACTCGGGTAATTCCACCATTGAACACCGTCAGCCGTCACACTGGCCGGATCAAAACCTCTGTAATCGGCATCAGCGAAAGTATAAATATTCTCAGCATTGATAAATATACGTGTTTTACTCAAACCAAGGTTCTTAACAACACGATTAGGCAATGAATAACCCAGAGAAATTGATCTGAACTTCAAATAGGATCCATCCATCAGGAAACGTGAAGAGTGAGAGTTTTCAATTACACCTGATGTAAACATCAGCATTGGCACCTTGGCATTGTCACCCGGTTTCTGCCACCTGTTGTTGGCAACATATTCAGTATAAGGAGAACCGAATGAGTTTCCGATTTGCTCATCGTAACGCAGATGGTTTCCATAAATTTTTCCTCCCATAGAGAAATTGAATTGGAAGCTCATATCAAATCCCTTCCACTGAAGATTATTGGTCAAACCACCCTGAAAATCAGGTGATGCTTTACCAACGTACCTTTTGGCGGCACTATTGTAGTTTTTAGTGGTTTCATCACCCTCTTCATCCAAATACCAGAGTCCGACACCTGTTTCAGGATCAACACCGGCCCACTCTTTCATCTTGAAGGTATAATAATCTCTTCCGGGTTCAACAATCTGATAAGTATATTCCAATGGTTTGTCGGTACTTAGCTTGATAATTTCATTCTTGTTATGGGAACCGTTTAATGTAACATTCCATGAGAAATCTTTGCGGTTGAACAAACGTGCCATTAAAGAGAATTCAACACCCCTGTTTTCCAACTCACCGATATTCTGATAAGAAGAACTCATACCGGTTGTTCTTGAGAGAGGTACTCCAAATACCATATCTTTTGTTCTGTGGTTGTAATAATCCGCAGTAAAAGTAAGGAATTCAAAAAGCATCACATCAATACCAACATTTAACTTCGCAGTTCTCTCCCATTTCAGGTTCTCGTTGCCAATTTGAAGACGGTTCGATCCCGGTTGACCGTTGTAGTTGTATCCAAAATCATACAGATTGCGTGAAGCATACCATCCGTCCATGATATCAAGGTTTCCGACAGTCTGATTTCCTGAAGTACCATAACTGGCACGAAGTGTCAGATCATCCAGCCATTCAACATTCTGCATGAACTCTTCACTTGAAAGACGATATTTGGCACCTGCAGACCAGAATGGAGCCCAGCGATTTTTTTCTGAGAATCTGGAAGATCCATCCATACGGAAACTTCCCGACAGGTAGTATTTCTGATCAAGATTATATTCAAGACGTGAGAAATAAGAATTCAAAACAATCTCTTTTCTTGAAGTAGATGCACTTGAAGGAGTTGCGGTCAATTCAACATCATTCAGATAATCAATAGGATAATTCGATCCGGCAAGATAACTGTCTTTATAGGAAATTTTTTGTCCTTCCTGACCCAATAAAGCATCAATGTTATGTCCATCAAAATTTTCACTGTAGTTCAGTGTGTTTGTAATGTTTGTCACGAAATTGGCTGTGTAGCCATTTTCTCCTAAACCACGCATATCCTTTCCTTGCGGTTGTAAGAAAGACCAGGTTCCAAACTCATCAATGATATATCCATCAACACCCACTCTGGATGTAAAGCTTAGCTCATCCATGAATTTGTAAGTAACAAATGGGGAGAAGATAAAACGATACTGCTTTGCTTCACTTTTGTCTCCCAGATTACTTCTCTGTGCAACAGGATTGTACCCGTTGAGTGTGTTGAAGTTCCAGGTCCCATCTTCATTGTAGACTGGTGACAACGGACTCTGCATCACAGCCTGTGTGATTGGATCTGAAAAATATCCTCCACCGGATCCCATGTTGGTTACAGTATGTGCCACATTGGAGTTGAAACCATATGAAACCTTTTCTGTAGGCGATTGATCAAAGTTCAGACGGAATGAATATCTTTTCATATCCTTACCCCGTATGATCGCTTTGGTGTCAAAATAATCCAAAGAGGTATAAAAACGGGCTGAATTGGGATTTTCACCCCCACCATTTAAAGTAAGTGTATAGTTTTGAATCAAACCGGTACGGGTTACTTCATCAATCCAATTAACATTATGAGGGGAATCATAATCAATCTCAGTATACCACGTCATATAATCAGCAGCCCCTGCATCTGTATAGGGTAGACCAAGACCGTATCCATCATTATAATACTTAAAATAACTTGTTCTTCCTATTTCTGGTCCATAGTTGTAGCCATTCAGCAGTGCCTCTTTTGAAAGATCCCTGTATCTGTCTGCATCAACCAACTTATAATTATCGGTATAACTTGGCATTGATTCCGCACCTACACGTGCTGTAAAATTGACATTCAAGCCTTTATTACCTTTCTTTGTAGTAATAACAATCACACCGTTAGCAGCACGTGCCCCGTAGATAGAGGTAGCACTTGCATCTTTCAGTACGGTAACACTTTCAATATCCTGCGAGTTAATGGTTGCAAGCGGACTCATCTGCTGTCCTTCGCTACTGCGCATGCCCTGCGTACCTGTTTCCATTGGAACACCATCAATCACATAAAGAGGTTGTGTACCTGAATTAACGGAATTTCGACCTCTAATAAAAATTGTGGCAGGTGCACCAGGTTGACCCGAACCAACACTCATCTGTAAACCAGGTATAGTTCCCTGAAGAGATTTAATTGGATTAATATCAACCTTATTCTCAATCACATCCTCTGAAATGGAAGATGCAGCACCAGTAAATGCTCTACGTGTGGTTGTTCCATAACCAACTACAACAATCTCATCTAATAATTCCAAATCGGAAACCAAAGTAATACGTAAATTTGGTCTGACCAAAACCTCCTGGGTTGCATACCCGACATAGGAGATTACAAGTGTACCATTTGCAGGGGCAGTAAGGGAAAAAATACCGTCAACATCCGTTACTGTGCCCTGGGTTGTTCCTTTAATCTGGATTGTAGCACCGATCACTGGCTCGCCTGTCTCATCCACTACGGTTCCCCGTACCTGTGTCTGAGCAGTGATAATCCCTACTCCCAAAAAGAAAAGGGACAAAAACATCATTAGTTTTCTTTTCATAAACTCTACTTTTTAATTAAACACTTTTATTATTCAATCTTATCATTCAATCTATAGCTGAAATATATTGGAATTTTGTGGTTTATTTCAGTATACCGGTAAGTATCTGAAAGATTATAGTTCTTTTCACATCTTTACCCTTATTAACATACAAATTAATCAACTACTAACACGCAAATATATGCTATTTATTTTATATACATAATATTTTGAACCTTTTTTTAAAAAAAAATGTCAAATGAGAAGAAATTCCCTGCTTATATTTGCATTTTCTCCCAAATTAATAGGCAGGCGATGATTCCGACACATCTAATTTTAACATTTGCAAAAAAAAAGACAACCTGTTTCAAACAAAAAGAATGCAAATATACATCAACAAAAAACGTTATGCAAACAAACTGTCGAATTTTCGTAATTTTTTCCATCGTATAAACATTATCTATGTGAAAAAGATAGTATAGATGGGTATGTTTTTCACAAAAGGTCAACAACAATATTGCATAAAAAAACCACCCCGAAGGATGGTTCATTTATATATATGATTCAATACCTTTATTTCTCAATCGCAAGCAGCTCCACGTCGAAGATCAGGTTGGAGAAAGGCTTGATGGTGCCACGGTCGGCAGAGCCATAAGCGAGATCATACGGAACATAGAGTCTCCACTTCGATCCTACCGGCATCAGCTTGAGGGCTTCCGTCCAGCCGGCAATCACCTGTGTCACACCAAAGGTGGCTGGCTCACCACGATCAACGCTGCTGTCGAAGACGGTACCGTCGATCAGGGTGCCGTGATAATGCACCTTCACACGGTCGGTTTCGGTGGGCATCGGGCCGTTGCCGGCACGGATGATCTCATACTGCAATCCGCTGGGAAGAGTTACCACGCCCTCTTTGGCTCCGTTCTCAGCCATGAAGGCGTCACCGGCAGCGATGCTCTCCTGGTGTTGTACCTTGAGATCCTCCTCCTGACGCTTCTGCTGTTCAGCCTGTGCTTTCTCGGCAGCTGTCTGCACCATGCCGTTGGCATCCATCTTGCTGATGGCCAGCTCCTGGTTCTTCAGCGCGGAGATGATCCCGGCCAACACCTGATCCTTATTGACGCTCTTAGTGGAGTCACTGCCAAAAAGCATTTCGTTGAACTGCGGTAACATCATTTGTGAGAACTGTACACCGATGCTCAATCCATTGGCATAGGGAGACTTCTCCTCCAGATCAATGGCTTCGGTAAGTCCCTTGATAAACTGATTGAGACGAGGTCCGTTGATCTTGTTGAGAGAGTCGAGCTTCACCTTCAACTCCTTCTCCAGCGCTTCTTTCTGTGTAGAGTCGGCAGAGGCAATCCGCATCTGATAGTCGTACTCAATCCCTGAGGTGCTTTGGATGACACCTTGCTGCTCCAGAAACTGTACCAGTCCCTGATCAGTCATACTCACACCGTATGCGTAAGATACGCTGTCAACGGAGTTCTTCAGTGATGTCTTGGGGGTAGAGGCTCCGCCACAGGAAACCATCATCACCGCCATCACGGCTGCGGCACTCATCGTGCCCAAAATTGTTTTCTTCATATTGTTCTTCTATTTGTTTGTTGAAAATCTCATTTTCTCTGGATACACTCTTCCTTCAGGGGAACTATTCAATGCCGAGCAGTTCCACTTCAAAGATAAGGGTGGAGTTTGGTTCGATGGAGTTGCCGGCACCCTGTTCACCATAAGCAAGGTGAGAGGGGATAAAAAGACGCCATTTCGATCCTACCGACATCAGCTGCAATGCTTCCACCCAGCCCTTGATCACCTGGCTCACACCAAACAGTGCCGGCTGACCACGCTGCACGGAACTGTCGAAGACGGTGCCGTCGAGTAACGTCCCGTGATAGTGACATTTCACCTGATCGGTGGCAGCCGGTATGGCTCCGTCACCCGCTGTCAGCACCTCGTACTGCAGGCCACTGGAGAGGGTAACCACCTTTTCATTCTTGCTGTTTTCAGCCAGAAAGGCTTTTCCAGCTTCCAGGTTACGGGTCAGCATCTCATCCTGACGCTGGCTGAAAAACGCCTGGATCACCTGGTTGGCTTCCTGTGGCGACATCGATGGAGTTGTATTGTTGACGATGCTGTTGAAAGCATCGGTGAAAGAGGGCACATCAATATTGCGCAATCCCGAATTCATCAGATTTGAGGCCATACTCATCCCGAGGGCATAACTTAATTTATCCATTCACTTTTTCCTTTTTAGATAGTTGGGCACAAAAGTACGATTTTATGTTGAATTATCTCCTTTTACGACAATAAAAAACTAATTTTGCCGTATCAGCAGATAACAGAACCAATTGATGAAAAAGAAATTAGTGATACTGACAGGTGCCGGGATGAGTGCCGAAAGTGGTATCGCCACCTTCCGTGACTCCGGGGGATTGTGGGACCGATATCCGGTAGAGCAGGTGGCAACCCCCGAAGGATTTGCCGCTGACCCGGGTCTGGTCCTCGATTTTTACAACATGCGCCGTCATGAGTTGCTGAAAGCCAGACCCAACGGGGGGCACCTGGCTCTGGCCGCGATGGAGAAGGATTTTGAGGTGCAGATCATCACCCAGAACATCGACAACCTGCATGAACAGGCGGGCAGCAGCAGAGTGATCCACCTGCACGGTGAACTGATGAAAGCACGTTCCACGGGCGATGAAACACTTGTGTATGAGCTGGACCCGGACGATTGTGACATTCACCCGGGTGACTGCTGTGAGAAGGGATTCCAGCTGCGACCCCATATCGTCTGGTTCGGCGAGGCGGTACCCATGATGGCGGAAGCAGAACGGATCACCCGGCAGGCCGACATCTTCGTCATCATCGGCACCTCCATGAACGTCTATCCCGCCGCAGGACTACTGGATGATGTGCGGAGGAATGTGCCGGTCTATCTGATCGACCCCAAAGATGTGGTCACACGACGTTACGACATCCACCATATCCGCAAGGGAGCTACTGAAGGGGTGAAGGAACTCCAAAGGTTGCTGACTTAATTGAATTTCGCTTTGAAACTCCCCGTTTTTTTGTAATTTCGCTTCTTTAAACACCAAAGAAAAAGCCCGTGGCAAAAAAGATAGCTGAGACACCGATGATGATGCAATATGTCGAGATCAAAAAGAAACATCCCGATGCCATCCTGCTGTTCCGCGTGGGCGACTTTTATGAGACCTTCTCCGACGACGCCATCATAGCCTCCGAGATACTGGGTATCACTCTCACCCGCCGCGCCAACGGCGCCGCCCAGTTCGTGGAGCTGGCGGGGTTTCCCCACCACGCGCTCGACACCTACCTGCCCAAGCTGGTACGTGCCGGTAAGAGGGTGGCCATTTGCGACCAGCTGGAGGATCCCAAACTGACCAAGAAGCTGGTGAAGCGGGGCATCACCGAGCTGGTGACCCCCGGCGTCTCCATCAACGACACCATCTTGAATCACCGGGAGAACAACTTTCTCGGCTCACTTCATATCGGCAAAAACAACCGCTACGGCATCGCCTTCCTCGACATCTCCACCGGTGAGTTTCTCACCGCCGAAGGGGAACGGCCCGACGTCGACAAGCTGCTCGCCGGCTTCTCACCCAAGGAGCTGCTGGTAGAAAGGGGCAACAGAAGAAAGGTGGAGGAGACCTTCGGCAGCGGATGGCTTCTCTCGGAACAGGAGGACTGGATCTTCACCGACGAGGCTGCACGCGACCGACTGCTGGCTCACTTCGGCACCAAAAACCTCAAGGGGTTCGGCGTGGAGCACCTGCCACTGGGCATCATCGCCTCAGGAGCGATCATACACTACCTCGATCTCACGCAACACCGGCAGATCGAACATATCAATGCCCTCAGCCGGATAGAGGAGGAACGTTACATGCGGCTCGACCGCTTCACCGTGCGCAGCCTCGAGCTGGTCACTCCCATGAACGAGGGGGGCAAGACGCTGCTCAGCGTGCTTGACAGGACCCTTTCACCCATGGGCTCCCGCCTGCTGCGGCGATGGTTGCTCTTTCCTTTAAAAGAGGAGAAAGAGATCAATGAACGGCTCAACGTGGTGGAGAACTTCTTCCGGCAACCGGAGCTCAAGGAGCTGCTGACAAAACAGATCACATTGATTGGCGACCTGGAACGGGTCATCTCCAAGGCGGCCGTCGGACGCATCACACCGCGCGAGGTGGTACAGCTCAAGGTGGCGCTCACCGCCCTGGAGCCGATCCGTGAGGCGTTCCTCACCTCAGAGAACAAGAGCCTGGGGGAGATGGGCAGGAAAATGGACCCCTGCGCTCCTTTGAGCGTACGCATTGATAAAGAAATCACCGCCGATCCTCCGGCACTGATGCACAAGGGTGGATTCATCGGCAAAGGAGTTGACACTGAA
>Ga0265293_10013003_pt1 | contig 10909 bp, 3 predicted proteins | sample Munlanlewell138R_FD_192505 | JGI IMG/M metagenome (GOLD analysis project Ga0265293, IMG submission 192505) | Leachate microbial communities from a municipal landfill in Southern Ontario, Canada - Leachate well 138R | ecosystem: Engineered > Solid waste > Landfill > Unclassified | place: Canada... | reverse complement strand
CTGCGTTTTGGGCTGGACGATGGACGCGCGCGCACGCTCGAGGAAGTGGGCAAGGAGTTTATGGTAACCCGCGAGCGTATACGCCAAATAGAAGCAAAGGCGCTGCGTAAACTGCGCCACCCGAGCAGGAGCAAAAAGCTGCGGGACTTTCTCGATTGACAAAACAAGAATTTTTGCGGGGCAGCCTTTATAACAAGGGCTGCCTTAGTTTTAAAAAGGGCCCGATATACTTATGGTTTTATCCAAAAGACTGCTTGCCGTTGTAAAAATGGTGCCGAAAATTAAAACGGTCGCCGATATAGGCTGCGACCACGGCAAAGCCGCCGTGTGGCTTGTTAGAAACGGCGTGGCGGATTACGCCATATGCACGGATATAAGCGCGAAATCGCTTAACAAAGCCCGCGGGCTGGTTGAAGCCCATGGGCTTAAGTCGCGCATAATATTAAGGGAAGGCGACGGTTTTAAAGCGTTATCGCGGGGCGAAGCGGCGGCGGCGGTTATAGCGGGCATGGGCGGCGATTTGATTAAAAATATGCTTGACGCCGGAGGCGATTCTGTGCCGGACGTAATTATTCTCTCATGCAACAAAAAGGCGCAGGTACTGCGGCAATGGCTGTGCGAATCGGGTTTTGAAATACAAGACGAGGAGCTTGTGCCGGAGAACGGTAAATTCTATCCTGTTATAAGCGCGCGGAGAGGCGCGGCGTATTCGCTTACCAAAGCGGAGCTGGAATTTGGTCCGGTGCTTCTTAAAAAAAAACCGGACGCTTTAAAACAATACGTTTTGCGGCGTTTGGAGACCGCGAAGCTATTGCGCGGGGAGCTTGAAAATAAAAGCACCGCTCGCTCCGCGCGGGCGAAAGATGATATAAGCGAGAATATAAATATGTATATAGAGGTGATAAAATGTCTGTAAGCACAGATGATTTTGTAAGCGCTGTGGAAGCCATCGCCCCGCCGGAGCTTGCCGAAAGCTGGGATAATACCGGACTGCTTCTGCGCTGCGGCGATACGGTGTCAAAGGCTCTTATCGCGCTTGACGTAACCGACGATACGGCGGACGAAGCCATAGAGGACGGCTGCGATATCATATTGGCGCACCATCCGCTTATATTCGAGCCTGTACGCTCTTTTGATTGCCGCATACCCAATCACAATGTTGCCATGCGCCTTATACGGGCGGGTATATCGTTGTACGCCGCGCATACTTCCTACGACGCGGCAAAAGGCGGCATAAACGACGCCCTCGCCGAAAAAATCGATCTTACCGACATAACATCGCAGGGGCTGTTTCGCGTAGGCAATATGGAAAAGCCATGCGAAAAAGACGAGTTTTTATCGCTTGTTAAGAACGCTCTTTGCGCCGAATCTTTGTCCGTTTCAACGGGGCGGTGCGGGCGGATAAGCCGCGTAGCGGTGGCGGGCGGCGGCGGAGGCTGTTTTGTAAAAGACGCGCAAAAAGCGGGGGCGCAGGCTTTATTGACCGGCGAGGCGAAGCACAGCCATTTTATAGAAGCGTCGTCTCTCGGCATACTTCTCGTCGCGGCGGGGCATTACCATACGGAGCGGCTGTTCGCGGACAGCATATTTATCGGTTTACAATCGCGGCTCAATGAGGTAAAATTAGATTTGGCTCTGAAAAAGTCAAAGCGCTGCAAGGCGCCTTATAAGTTCCGCTGACAAAAGCGGCGCGGGGGAGGATATATTATTTGGATAAGCTGGCTTTACTATTTAAGTACCAGCAGGCGGATGCCGAGCTTGAGGCTTATGAAAAAAAACTGAAGAATACGCCGACAAGGAAACAGCTGCTTAAGTTGCAAAACTTTTTAAAAAAGCAGCAAGCCGCGCTGAAAGAGATGGAAAACAAAGCGCTGGTGGAGCAGAACGCGCTTTTTGATATTGAAACGCAGTACGGCCGCATGATTGAGCTTTTAAGCAAAAAGCATAAAGATATAGGCGAGTACGAAAAAATGGAATATGACGAGATGGATACGAATGTCGTCCGTGATTTAGTGCACGAATATGAGACGACATACGAAAACATAATTAAGCAGAAAAAAAGAGCGTTGTCCGTTAATCATAAGGCGGAGGAGACGGAGGCGCGCTTAAAAGAGATACTGCCGAGGGTAAGCAAGGCTCAAAAAGATTTTGCGCGTCTTAAAAGGCAGCACGAGGAAGAGCTGCGCGCAGGCGCGGCGGAGCTTGAAAAGCTTAAAAAAGCGGCCGAAGCCGCGGCCTTAGAAGTCGACTGTGCGCTTATAGAAAGATACAACGCCATAAAGCAAAACAAGCCTATGCCCGTTTCGCAGCTTAAAGACGGGCGCTGCACAGGCTGTAATATGGAACTGCCGTCAAGGGATTTGGCCAAAATGAAAAAATCCGGCGCGGTTATCGAATGCGAGAATTGCGGCCGTATATTATATGTGATATAATAACTGTTGAGCAAGCCGAACGGTCGCCCGGCACATAAATCGATATTTAAAACAGTCCGCTTATAAGTATCCGTTTATGTGCCGGGAGGAAAGTCCGAGCTCCGAAGGGCAGGACGCCGGGTAACGCCCGGTGGAGGCGACTCCAAGGAAAGTGCAACAGAGATATACCTCTTTCCATACCATATGGTATGGGGAGTAAGGGTGGAAAGGTGAGGTAAGAGCTTACCAGAGCCATGGCGACTTGGCTGCTATGTAAACCCCGTCCGGTGCAAGATTGATAGCGGGCATTATGCGGCTGCCCGCCGCGCCCCATGTAATCGCTGGAGCCTGCCGGCAACTGCAGGCGTAGATAGATGACCGTTTTAGACAGAACTCGGCTTACAGGCTTGTCTCAACATTTTTTAATAAAAACGAAACTTTCGTAAATCCGAAGGTTTCTTTTTTTTGTACAAAGAGTTGCCGGCTTAGCGATTGTTCGGTGAATGTATTGCATAATCTATGCCAATAATATAAGAAGCCGCCTAAACGAATCGGAAAACGCCCTTTGGCTTCCGATAAAAACACTGTCCGTAAATGCGGGTTTAAATTTTCAGAAAACTTGGCGGTTTTATTAATCAGTTTTTAAGGAGCGTATATGCACGGCAATAAATACAGCCACATACCGGACGATTTAACGCTCTCAAGGCAGGAACTGTTAAAGCTTGCCTGCGACTTATCGCTGAATGATAAGGTTTATTCAAAAAAAGTAGATGTAAACATTTTTAAGCTGGGCGAGCAGCGCCGAAAAATAGAAAACGCGTATAAAGCCGCAAGACTGCGAAAGTATAAAAGCGGAGAGATACCCTCGCTTGCCGAATGGTTTTACGACAACCGCGCGTTATTTATAGAGCAGATAAAGCAGCTTGAGCTGTCAAGATGCCCGCGGCGTCTGCCTCATTATAAAAACGGCCGATACGCCCATTGGCCGAGAAGCTTAGCGCTCGCGTCGGTGTTGCTGGGGCACAGCAGCCTTGATATTTCCGCGGGCAGCATGAGAGAGTTTTTGGAGACATACCAAAAAGAGGCGGAGCTTGATTCCGGCGAGCTTTGGATATTTACGGATATGCTTAAAGTGGCGCTGCTGCGAGCGGTGGGTGAGCTTGCTTACAAGAGCATCCTTACAATCGGAATGTGGAACCGCGCGGAACTTTTTTGCGCAAAGATAGAGAAAGATATGACGGCGGCCGCCGCTATACTGGACGAGCACAAGGCGGTGCTGTCAAACCCGTATTTTATTGAGCACTCAATGGTGCTGCTGCGCGAAAGCCCCCACATAACGTCCGTTAGGGACGCTCTTGATAAAAGGTTATCGCTAAGGGGGCAAAGCGTTCAAAGGCAGATAAAAAAGGCTCATGCCATGCAGACATCGGCAATAGCGCGTATATCCGGCGCCATGTCGTCTTTGCGTATGCTCGCCAAGCTGTATTTCGAGCCCGTTTTTGAAAGCTTGTCGGCGGTTCACAGGTATCTTGGAGAGGATGAGTATTATTTGGCTATGGATTTTGATTCGCGCGAGTATTACCGCCGCGCGGTCGCGGACATAGCGCAAATAATGAAAATGCCGGAGCCGTCCGTAGCGCGCGAAGCGGTAAAAACGGCGGCGGGAGCCGGCGCGCATGTAGGCGATTATTTAATCGGCGGCGGGGTAAAAGAGCTGTACCGGCATATAGGCGGCATACCGCCAAAAATAAGGGCAAAGCTGTTTTTTAAAAGGCACATGCTGCTGTTTTACGCGGGAGGCGCGGCGGTTTCGGCATTCGTCAGCGCCGCGCTGCTTTGCATATCGCTGTTTTATATGTTTCCGCCGTCGGTGGGCATACTCGGGTTTATTGTAAGCCTTGTGCCGGTGTATACGGTGGCTATAGCGATAAACAACAGGATTTTTACACTTATAGGCAAACCCGCTTTTATACCGAAGATAGAATTTAAACAGGGTATACCCGAAAGATGCGCCACCGTTGTGGTTGTGCCGGCGCTTGTAACCGACGCTAAAAGCGGCCTGGAGCTGCTGGGCAAAATGGAAGTGTATTGGGCGGCAAACCAGCAGGAGAATATATATTTCGCGCTGCTATCGGATTTTAAGGAGGATAAAAATGAAATAGCGGCGGGGGACGAGAACACCATAGAAGAAATCGAAGGCTTAACATTACGCTTAAACGAGAGGTACGGCAAAGCGCTTTTCTTTTACGCGCAGCGAAAGCGCACGCTTAACACAAAAACCGGACGGTACGGGGGATATGAACGCAAACGCGGCGCGCTGCTGGATTTTTGCGAGCTGCTTCGCGGAGATGCCTCCGCATTTGTTCACGTAACAAAGGGACTGCCCGCGTCGGTTAAATATGTGATAACGCTTGATTCCGATACGGAGCTGGCGAGAGACGCGGCGGTTAAAATGGTCGGCGCTATGGAGCATCCTCTGTGCCGGCCGGTTATTGACGAGAGCCGCGGCGTCGTTGCGCAAGGATACGGCATAATGCAGCCGCGCATAGGCGTTGACGTTATAAGTGCGGCGCAGACGCGTTTTTCGCTTGTTTATGCCGGCAAGGGCGGGCTTGATACTTACGCGAGCGCCGTTTCGGATATTTATCAGGACGGATTCGGCACGGCGATATTCGCGGGCAAGGGGATATTTAACCTTCACGTTTATCTGCGTGTTTTGAAAAACGCGTTTCCGGACGATTGCATATTAAGCCACGATTTGCTGGAAGGCAGTTATTTAAGATGCGCCCTTCTAAGCGACGTGGTGCTTATGGACGGCTGCCCGTCCCGTTACACCGCGTGGGCGCGACGTCAGCACCGGTGGATAAGGGGAGACTGGCAGCTTTTACCGCGGCTCGCTCCCACCGTCCGGACTAAAAATAAAAGGCGAAGCAACCCGCTTTCGGCACTTGCCAAATACCAGATACTCGATAACATAAGGCGAAGCCTATCGGTGCCTTTAAGCTTTGTTGTTATACTGCTCTCCCAGACGGCGTTCTACCGCTCGGCTTTTTTTTGGCTTATATCGGGGCTTATGCCGCTGTTTATAGACAGTATACTCGATTTTGCGGTACGCATGAGCGTTCTTATGCGCAATACCGGAAAGGGCACAACGGTAAAGGACATCTGGCACGAAACTAAAACCATGTTCGAGCAGGCCTTTTATAAATTCGCGTTTCTTCCGTATGAGACGTATATGACTATAGACGCCGCGGTTCGCAGCGTTGTAAGGATGAGCGTAACGCGCCGCAACCTTTTGGAGTGGGAAACGGCGGCGGAAGGAGAGAAAAAAATAAAGTCCGGCGTTATATATTACTGGCGGCATATGGTTGCCGCTCCTTTGCTTGCCGCCGCTCTTTACGGCTTGTCTATCGCTTTTACGCACTCCTTTTCGGCGGTCACATTTTTGGTTTTCGGCGTATGGTTTTTTGCGCCGTCCATAGCGCACGCCATAAGCCGCCGCAAAAAAACAAAAATGCAAAAACCCGACGCGCAGCAGACGGAGTATCTTGAGGATACGGCGCTTAAAACATGGCGGTTTTTCAACGATTTTTCCAATGAGGACGAGCATTTCTGGATGCCGGATAATTTTCAGCAAAGCCCCGGCAGAGGCGTCGCCAAGCGCACGTCGCCGACTAACGTCGCGTTCTCTATGGCCGCCGTCATATGCGCGTACTATATGGGGTTCGTTTTTTTGCCCGAGGCGTTAAAAAGGCTGGAAGCGTGCGTCGGCGGAATATGGAAGGCCGAAAAATGGCACGGACATTTATATAACTGGTACGATATTACCAATTTAACGCCGCTTGAGCCACGGTACATATCTTCGGTTGACAGCGGCAATCTCGCGTGCTATCTGATAACCGCGGACGCCGCGCTGTCCGACATGCTAAAACAGCCGCTTGCCGCGTTTCTCGAACAGGGGCTGAAAACAGTATACCGTGAGTGCGGGCGAAAGTGCGGGTACGCGATAGGCTCCGATATTTTCAAGGCAACGGGTACGCTTGAAACGCTTTTGGACGAAAACGCTTCGCTGCGCGATTTTTGCTTAAAAACGCGCTCATACACGGACAGATACGCGCCTTGGGCAAAGGTTCTGCGGGATTTTCCCGCGGATAAGCTTAACATTTACAACGAGCATATCAAGGAGCTGCGCGAACGGCTGCGGGAGATATCGCCTTTGGGATATATAGAGGTGTTCCACAGCCTTTTGGAGCTGCTTTCGGGCGTCGTGCAAACCGCAAAACGCGAAAGGGACGATGATGTTTTAGCGTTTGTCAACCGCATGGAAACGGCGTTGGGAGAAGGGTACATAGCGGTAAGGCGGTTTTGTATGCGCAAAGACAGGCTTTGCAGGCGCATGGCGGCTATTGTCGCGCAGATGGATTTTACAAAGCTGTACGACGAGGAAAAAGCGCTGTTTTCCATAGGTTTCGATTACGGAAACGGCGTGCTTAACGATTCGCATTACGATTTGCTCGCCACCGAGGCGCGCGCCGCCAGCTTTATAGCCATAGCGAAAGGAGACGTGCCGGAAAAGCACTGGTTTCGGCTTTCAAGACCGCTTACAATAGCGGGAGACGGGCGCGTACTGTTGTCGTGGGGCGGTACTATGTTCGAGTATTTAATGCCGCTCATACTGCAAAAAAGCTATGACAATACCTTGCTGAGCGAAACGTATAAATCGGTGGTAGATATGCAGATATCTTACGGAGAATTGCGGCGGCTGCCGTGGGGCGTATCCGAATCGGGCTATTACGCGTTCGACCTTGATTTGAATTACCAGTATAAAGCGTTCGGCGTTCCGGGGCTCGGCTTAAAATCGGGTCTTGTGCGGGAGATGGTGGTAACTCCCTACGCCGCGTGCCTCGCTCTGCACATAAATCCCCGGGCGGCCATAACAAACCTGCAAAGGCTGCAAAAATTGGGGGCGAGCGGACGGTACGGTTTTTTTGAGGCCATAGATTACACTCCGGCGCGATTAAACAAGGGCAGAAACAAGCACATAATAAAAAGCTACATGGCGCACCATCAGGGCATGATACTATCGTCAATACTAAACTGCGTAAGAGACGGGAAGATGCAGGAGCTTTTTCACAGCGCGACAAGCGTAAAGGCCACCGAGATGCTGCTTAAAGAAAAAGTGCCTCCGCGCAGCGTTACTCTTAATCTTGACGAGAAGCCCGTGGAAACCGGCCGCTTTGCCGAAGAGATAAGGGCGCTTCGCGTATTCCGAACGTTAAGCCAATACCCCGAGGCGCATTTTCTCTCCAACGGAAGCTATACGGTTATGATAACGCAGCTTGGCACCGGCTTTTCGATATGCAGGGAAAGGCTTATAAGCAGATGGGAAAACGATGTTCTCCGCAGCGCCCCGGGGATTCACATATACATAAAAAATCTTGATACTGGCGCCGTATGGTCTGCCGCTTTTTTGCCTACGTGCCTTGGGGCGGACGAGGAGCGCGTGCAGTTCGAGCCGCACATGGCGTCGTTTATGCGGCGCGTACACGGTATAGAAACCACAATGGAAGTGTTCGTTTCTCCTGAATGCGATATGGAGATACGTAGCCTTAATATAAAAAACGGCTCGGACGATATGGCAAGGCTGGCTTTATACTGCGTGTTTTCTCCCGCTCTTTCAACCGAAAGGGATTTTTTAGCACACCCCGCGTTTGAAGAGCTTTTTATAGAAACAATAGAAGACCCGGAAAACCGTACGGTATTCGCGAACCGGAGGGGAAAGCGCGTTTGGGCGGCGCTGAAAGCGTGTTTTGAAACAAAAACCGATTTGCTTACCGACAGGACGCAGATATTCGGCAGGCAGACGGTGCTTGGCATACCCAAGCTGATGGGAGAGCAGCACGCCGAGAGGGATATAATGCACGCGGTTGGCATACGGGCGGAAATAGAAATCGACGCGGGTAAAACCGGCCGCGCGTCGTTCGCCGTAACAATGGCGGACAGCCGTGAGGGAGCGGCGAAATGCCTCGCGTCGGTTACGGGGGAGGAAGATATCCGCAGGGTTTTGCATCTCGCGTGGACTCACGCGCAGGTGGAAATGCGGTATCTTAAGCTGGACAGCCGGCAGGCGACAACTTTCTGGCGAATCGCTTCCCGAACGGTAATAAAAATACCGTCGGTATGCGCGGTGACCGAAAAACCGCGGGGAAAGGAGACGCTTTTTAAATACGGGCTTTCGGGAGAAACGCCTATCATATGTCTTTTTGTCTCGGAACAGGAACATGCACAGTGTTTGAACACGCTGGCCAAAGCGTTGGAGTTTTTAAGCTTAAGGCGCATTGCCGCCGATTTGGTAATAATTTATAAGGACAGCGGAGCGTATATAGACCCGCTAAGGGATAAAATCACAGAGCTGTCCGGCGCGGCGTTCGGACGGATATACGGCCGTATTATTGTCGTGCCGCGCGATAACGCGTCAGACGCCGCAACACTGGCGGCCGCGGCTTCTCTTGTGCTGGAAGCGGGCGAATCGCTTGACGAACAGCTTAAGAACCCTTCGGTAACTTGGCCGTATCATGTGTTCGAATCGGAGCCGGCGGAAAGACGCGGCAGGGTTCCAAGACGCATTAAAACGTATGATAACGGTACGGGAGGCTTTATAAGCGGCGGCGCAGAGTATCATATAGAGGCGGCGGAAAACGGCGTGCTGCCGTGGTGCAATCTTCTTGCGGGAAAAAGCCTCGGCACTCTTATAAGCGCCGGCGGCGGAGGATATACATGGGTGGGCAACGCGCGCATGACGCGGTTAACGCCTTTCCGCAACGACGCGCTCACCGACGTGCCCGGCGAAGGGGTTATAGTCCGAAACGAGCGCACGGGGTTTGCCTTCAGCACCGCTCCTGATCTTTATATGAACGGCAGATACCATGTAACGCATGGGTTTGGGTATACCGTGTTTGAGAGGTTCGGCGGCGTAACAACAAAAGCGACATGGTTCGCGGACGTTGACATACCGGTAAAAGCGGGGCTGCTGACAATATCCAATCACACCGGAAGGGACGAAACTTTTTCGGTGTACTACTACGCGGAGCCGGTTCTGGGAGCGTCGGTAAGCAGCGGAATACGCGCCGAAAAAAAGGGGGACAGAATAGAAGCGTGTTCGCCTTTCGCGCCGCAGTCCGGCGCTATGTTTATTTCGATGCCGGGGCGGGATGTGTTATGCACAGCTTCCGCGCTGGAGTTTTTCGGGGTGCCGGGGCACAATATTTTTCCGGAAGCGTTAAAGAGGGAGCGGCTTTCGGACAGCGACGGCTGCGGCGCCACATTGCTTGCACTCAGCTCGCGTATAACATTAAAAAACGGGGAAACGAAGACCATGCCTTTGCTTATGGGCTACGGCGATGAAAAACAGATAAGCGAAACAACGCAAAAGATGGACAGCGCCGAATCGGTCGGCAGGCGGCTTTTGAAAACTATGGAGCATTGGAAGCGGTTGACGGGCAAAATACGCGTTTTGACAACGGTAAAAACGCTTGATACGCTTGTGAACGGATGGCTGGTATACCAGACATATTCGTCACGCCTTCTGGGACGCACGGGCTATTACCAGTCCGGCGGAGCGTTCGGATTCCGCGATCAGCTTCAGGATGTTATGTCGCTGTTGTATATAGACCCGCACGCGGCCAGAACCCATATTATAAAGTGCGCCGCGCGGCAGTTTATAGAGGGCGACGTGCTTCACTGGTGGCACGAGCCCGCGTCCGGAGTGCGGACATATATAACCGACGATAAATTGTTTCTGCCGTACGCGGCGTGCGAATACGAGCGCGTGACAGGCGATATGAGCGTGTTTGACGAGCGGGCGCCCTATATTGAAAGCCGGTCTATACCGGAAGGCGAGTATGATTTGTACGACAGCTTCAATATAAGCGAAACAAGCGAAAATGTTTTCGGGCACTGCGTTCGCGCCATAAACTCGGCTTTGCGTTTCGGCGAGCACGGGCTGCCCCTTATGGGAACTGGAGACTGGAACGACGGCATGGACAAAGTCGGGGCGGGCGGAAAGGGGGAAAGCGTATGGCTTGCTTTTTTTCTGATAACAGTGCTTAAAATGTTTGTTGATATCTGCGCCCGCCGGGGGGAAACCGGTCTTGCCGCCAAATACGTGAAAACCATTGAAATGTTAAGGCATAATACGGAGAGCTGCGCGTGGGACGGAGAATGGTATCTTCGCGCGTTTTTTGACGACGGCACAAAGCTCGGCAGCCGCGAATCCAAAGAGTGCAGCATAGATTTGCTGTCTCAGGCGTGGTCTGTTCTGTCGGGAGCGGCACGCGCGCGGCGCGCTTTTATGTCCGCGGCGGACAAGCTTGTCATGAGGGAGGAAGGAGTTATACGTCTGCTGACGCCGCCATTTGACAAATGGGAGAAGGACCCCGGATACATAAAGTCGTATTTGCCGGGCGTGCGCGAAAACGGCGGGCAGTATACTCACGCGG
>Ga0265293_10013002_pt1 | contig 10909 bp, 10 predicted proteins | sample Munlanlewell138R_FD_192505 | JGI IMG/M metagenome (GOLD analysis project Ga0265293, IMG submission 192505) | Leachate microbial communities from a municipal landfill in Southern Ontario, Canada - Leachate well 138R | ecosystem: Engineered > Solid waste > Landfill > Unclassified | place: Canada... | reverse complement strand
CACGATGACGACGGTAGGAGAAGACATGGCTTCGATTGTCTTGAAGCCTTCCAAATACACAAACGAATATTAAATTGTTTGTTTATTGGTAAATCTTCTATGTAAGACACCGTGGTGCACGACCCCGCGTCGCACCACGGCGATGAAGCCATCAGACGGTGGCTTCCCCGGGCAGCGCCGCCTGTGCGGATGAAACGGCGACAGCGGTGGCGGACATGGCGGACGGCGGGTCAGGCGGGCTGTCCGGCATTGTCGAAGATGCCCTCGAACAGCACGGAGCTGAGGTAGCGCTCACCCGAATCGGGCAGCACGACGACGATGGTCTTGCCGGCGTTCTCGGGCCGCTGCGCCAGACGCACCGCCGCGGCCGCGGCAGCGCCGCTGGAGATGCCCGAAAGAATGCCCTCCTCGCGCGCCAGGCGCAGCGCAAACGCGACCGCCTCCTCGTTGCCGACCTGCTCGATGGCATCGACCAGCGAGAGGTCGAGCACGTCGGGCACGAAGCCGGCACCGATGCCCTGGATCTTGTGCGGCGCGGGCTTGAGTTCCTCACCGTTGCGGGCCTGCGTCAGCACCGGGCTGGCCGTGGGCTCGACGGCCACCGAGGTGATGGCCTTGCCCTTGGTCTTCTTGATGAAGCGCGTCACGCCGGTGATGGTGCCACCGGTGCCCACACCGGAGACGACGATGTCCACCGCACCGTCGGTGTCGGCCCAGATCTCGGGGCCGGTGGTGGTCTCGTGGATGGCCGGGTTGGCCGGGTTCTTGAATTGCTGCAGCAGCACGTACTTGCCCGGGTCGCTGGCGGCAATTTCCTCGGCCTTGGCGATGGCGCCCTTCATGCCCTTGGCCCCCTCGGTCAGCACCAGCTTGGCGCCATAGGCCAGCAGGAGCTTGCGCCGCTCGATGCTCATGGTGTCGGGCATGGTCAGCGTGATCGGGATGCCCCTGGACGCGGCCACGAAGGCCAGCGCGATGCCGGTGTTGCCGCTGGTGGGCTCGACGATCTCCTTGCCCGGGCCGAGCAGGCCGCGCTGCTCGGCGTCGTCGATCATGGCATAGCCGATGCGGTCCTTGACCGAGTAGGCCGGGTTGCGGCCCTCGATCTTGGCCAGCACGGTGGCCTGGGCGCCATCGGTGATGCGGTTCAGGCGCACCAGCGGCGTGCGGCCGATGGACTGGGCGTTGTTCTGGAAGCTGAGGCTCATGATGGAAATCTCCTGGTTGTCTGGGTTAAATGGATGAGGACGGAAAGGCCATTGTGCGCAGTTGGGTCATGCCTGTACCCGGGGCAGGCCATGGAAACGCCAGCCGTCGATGTCGCCCTCGAAGGCCACCGGACAGGAGGCTTCCGGCACGTCGGGCGGAGCCAGCGATGGCGCATCGACTGTCATGATCAGAAGCCTTTCTGGTAGGTGGAGGAAGGGGTTGTCAATGACTCTACGCCCGCCTTATCAAAACCCCAACCATTGATTTTCTTTTTTCTTATTACCTATTGGCATTTATTGCGCTGACGGCCGCTGACACCCGGGTCGGAGCGCTGGCATCGTCGCACGGAAACCGTCCTCAACACTCGGGACGATCAAAGGCCCTGATTTCAGCACCGGTACCGGGGCCATCCAGGCGACTGATTCGCAGATGCAGAGGCAAAAAAACCCCGGCACGGGCCGGGGTGAAGATCCTTTGCAGGATAGGAGACAAGTGTGGCGGCAGGTGCCGGATGGGGTTCGGCCGACGCGTTGCGGATGCCGGTGATGCCCTTTCGTCGTTCGCGAAGATCAGGCCATGGATTGAAGCGGCCCCGCGCCCGGGAAACAACGAAGAAAATCACACATGGATATGCGAAAGAAGTCGCTCCGAACGACGCCGGATCGATTGCAATGTGTCATGTCGTCTGTGGCCGGCCGCCATCGCCACGCCCAGGCGCCGCCCCCGCCCACCACACCCCTGCTGCCCATGACGACCACCACGCCCTACCAGCCCGCGCGCCTGCGCGGCTTTCTTGCCGATCTCACCCGCCTGGTTGCCGAAGAAACGGCCGAGGCCGCGCTGCTGGAACGCGGCCAGGCCCTGCTGGCTGAACTGGTGCGGCACGACGACTGGCTCGCCGAGCCCTATGCCCTGCCCTCGCCCGTGCGCTACCAGCAGTACCTGCTCTACGCCGACCCGCTGGAGCGCTTTTCGGTCGTGAGCTTCGTCTGGGGGCCGGGCCAGCAGACACCGATCCACAACCACACCGTGTGGGGCCTGATCGGCGTGCTGCGCGGCGCCGAACTGTCGCAGCCATTCGCGCGCGGCGCCGATGGCCGCTGGCGGCCCCAGGGCCCGATGCACCGCCTGGAACCCGGCGCCGTGGAGGCGGTCTCGCCCACCATCGGCGACGTGCACCGCGTCAGCAACGCCCTGGCGGACCGGCCCTCGGTCAGCATCCACGTCTATGGCGCCAACATCGGTGCCGTGCATCGCTCGGTGTTCCTGGAAGACGGGGCTGAAAAGCCCTTCATCTCCGGCTACAGCAACGCCACGCTGCCCAACGTGTGGGACCGCTCGCGGGAAGCCGCCGCCACCGCATCGCAACCCCAGTAAGCACGCCGCCAACTGCGCCACCCATCCATGACCCGACCCCTGACCTTCACCACCACCGCCCAGGTCCGCGAGCACCTGCTCGCCCGGCGCGAGATCGCCCTGCTCGACGTGCGCGAGGAAGACCCCTTCGCCCAGGGCCACCCGCTGTTCGCGGCCAACCTGCCGCTGGGCCGCATCGAGCTGGATGCGCGCAGTCGCATCCCGCGCCGCGACACCGCCATCGTGATCTACGACAACGGCGAGGGCCTGGCCGAGACGGCCGCACGGCGCCTGCAATCGCTGGGCTACACCGACGTCAGCCTGCTCGAAGGCGGCCTGCAAGGCTGGCGCGATGCCGGCGGCGAGATCTTCATCGACGTCAACGTGCCCAGCAAGTCCTTCGGCGAACTGGTGGAGGCGCAGCGCCACACGCCGTCGCTCCCCGCGGAAGAGGTCCAGGCACTGCTCGACGCGAAGGCCGACGTGGTGGTGCTCGATGCACGGCGCTTCGACGAGTACCAGACCATGAACATCCCCGGCAGCACCAGCGTGCCCGGCGCCGAGCTGGTGCTGCGTGCCCGTGCGCTGGCCCCCGACCCGGCCACGCGCATCATCGTCAACTGCGCGGGGCGCACGCGCAGCATCATCGGCACCCAGTCGCTGGTCAACGCCGGCATTCCCAACCCGGTGGCGGCGCTGCGCAACGGCACCATCGGCTGGACGCTGGCCGGCCAGTCGCTCGAACACGGTGCCGACCGGCGCCCGCCGCCGGACATCCCGCCCGGCGTGCGCGAGGCGGCGGCACGTGCGGCACGCGAGGTGGCCGACCGTGCCGGCGTGCAACGCGCCAGCCTCGCCGATGTCACGCGCTGGCAGGGCGAGTCCGGACGCACGACCTACCTCTTCGACGTGCGCACACCCGAGGAATTCGCCGCCGGCCATCTGCCAGGCAGCCGCAGCGCCCCCGGCGGCCAGTTGGTGCAGGAGACGGACGTGTCGGCCCCGGTGCGCGGCGCTCGCATCGTGCTGGTGGACGATGACGGCGCCCGCGCCAACATGACGGCCTCGTGGCTCGCGCAAATGAACTGGGACGTCTGGGTGCTCGATGGCGTCCCGGACTCGGCCTTCGCCGAGACGGGATCGGCACCGTTGTACCTGCCCGTTCCCAGCCGCCCGGTCTCGTGGATCGGCGCGCGCCAACTGGCCGACAAGCTGGCGTCGGAACCCCCCGGAACCACCGCCATCATCAACCTCAGCACCAGCGCCAACCACGTCAAGCGCCATATCGCCGGTGCCTGGTTCGCCCTGCGCTCGGACATCGGAAACGCACTGCGGCAGATCCCGCGTGCGCAGCGCTATGTGCTCACCTGCGGCACCAGCATGCTCGCACAGTATGCGGTCGAAGAAGTGGAACAGGCCTCCGGCGGCGCCCGGGTGCAGGTGCTCGAAGGCGGCAACCAGGCCTGGTTTGACGCCGGTCTGCCCACCGACACGGGCGAGCGGCGCCTGGCCAGCCCGCGCATCGACCGCTACCGCCGTCCCTACGAAGGCACCGACAACCCGCGCGAGGCCATGCAGGCCTATCTCGACTGGGAGTTCGGCCTGGTCGAACAGCTCGGACGCGATGGCACGCACGGCTTCCGCGTCATCTGACACCACAGGACCGCCAGCAACGAAAAAAAAGGTCTGCCATGGCAGCCATGGCAGACCTGTGAAAACGACAGCCGCCGTCAGGCGACCACCGGTTATCGCCTGACGGAATCAGGGCGACACAACCGCCTCCTTGACCACCTCCCGGACACTCCCTGGCGGGGCGGTTGTTGTTGTTGCTTGGCTCTCGCGGGCAGCCACCGTCTGCCGAGTGGGTGGCACCCCGAGGAAGTGGAAACCACCGATGTCACCGTGCCACACGAAGCCGAACGGGCGGGGACGTTTGCGGGGCACCGTGGACAAAGACAAGGCGTGGTTTCCGATGAGCACAGGTGACAAGCGTACGCGCCGGACGACGCTCCAACAACGAAGAAGATCAGATATGGATATGCGCGCGCCGGTGCGCGGGGCACCGTCAACCAGCCGTCCCGACATGGCACGCCAGGGGGTAAAAGCCGACCCCACTTCAGGTGATGCGCTTGTCAGGTAAAAACCTGTGCGCCTGCACATGCGAAAGACTTCTAAGCCAGGCACGCGCGAGGCGGTAGCCTCGTCACTTCGATCCGTACGCCCGGGCCCGCACAGACCCGGGACCCACCCATTCCGCCATCGCCATGACCCACACCACCACCGACGATCTGCACCAGCGCTACGCCGGCCACGCCCCGGCCTGGACCCCTCATCTGGAACACCCGGTGCTGCAAAGCCTGCTGCGCCACCGCTCGGTGCGCCGTTTCCTGTCCACGCCGCTGGCCCCCGGCGTGCTCGATGCGCTCGTGGCGGCGGCCCAGTCCGCGCCGACGTCCTCGAACCTGCAGACCTGGAGCGTGGTGGTCGTGCAGGAACAGGCCCTGCGCGACTCACTGGCAGCGCTCGCCGGCCATCAGGCGCACATCGCGCAGGCGCCGGTGCTCCTGGTCTGGGTGGCGGACCTGTCGCGCGCGCTGCGGCTCGCCGAGGCCGCCGGTCAGGCCATCGAGGCGCACCAGTACCTGGACACCTACCTCATGGCGTCGGTGGACGCGGGCCTGGCCGCACAGAATGTGGTGGCCGCCGCCGAGGCGCTGGGCCATGGCACGGTCTATATCGGCGCGCTGCGCAACCATGCCCGCGAAGTGGCCCGGTTGCTGGCGCTGCCACGCGGCGCCATGCCGGTGTTCGGCCTCGTGGTCGGGCTGCCCGACCCGGCGGCAGCCACCGCCATCAAGCCGCGGCTGGCGCCGGCCCAGGTGGTGCACTTCGACCGCTACCGGGTGCCCGATGACGAGCAGGAACAGATCGCGGACTACGACGCTGCCCTGCGCGCGTTCCAGCGCGCCAACGGCCTGCCTGAGGTGGGCTGGACACCGGCGGTGCTGCAGCGGCTGAAAAACGGCCAGTCGCTCAATGGACGCGAGCACCTGCGCGAGGCGGTTCAGGCGGCCGGCTTCGAGCTGCGCTGAACGGCGCCTGCACCGGCCTCACAACCAGGGCAGTTGCGAGGCCGCGTAGCGCCAGGTCTGGAACACGCTGTTGAGCCGCCCCGGCCCGGTCGCGCGTGCCGCCTCGTCGGGGTATTCGGCGAACCACGGGATGACGTATTCCCACACCACCTCGCCTGCCGGTGTCACCTCGAACAGGCGGCCGGTGGACGATTCGGTGATGTGCGTGTTGCCGTTGGGCAGGCGCTGCGCATTGCCCATGAAGGGCGAATAGAACAGGTTCGGCACCTCGTCGGCGTACTGCCAGACGATGCGGTTGTCCTGGCGCGGATCGATCTCCAGCACGCGCGAGTAGGCCACGTGTGCACCCGCGCGGAAGTTGCCGTTGTCGAACACCAGGATGTTCCCGTCCGCCAGCGGCACCGGCGCGTGCTGGTGCGACACCACCTCGGGTGGTATGTGCAGCCGCACCTCGCCGCTGGCCTTGTCCACGCCGATCACGCCGGACGTGGTGCGCAGGCTCATCAGCACCAGGCCGTCGGCCGTCACGCCCAGGCCGTTGACCAGCGGCCAGTGGTAGCGCCCGAAGCCCGGGTGGATGGGAAAGCGCGCCGGGTCCAGGTGCTCGGCGGCACGCCACTCCCACACCAGCCGGCCCGATCGGTCCACTTCACGGACCACGTCGGCATGCAGCGGGGTGTCCGCCCCGTCGGTGCCACCGGGCACACGGCGCGCGAACGCGGCATCCACCCGCTCGCAGGCGGCGTACAGCAGGTGACCGTTGGGCAGCCACTGCGCGTCGTGGTGGTGCGCCGGGTCCTGATGGCGCCAGACGACCTCGCCCGCCGGGGTGACCTCGTAGAAATCGCCGCCGTGCCACATCGACCAGGGGGCATAGCGCTCGGGCGAATCGGCGTGGCTGCCGTTGTATCCGAGGTTGCCGTTGGGCAGGATGACGGCATGGCGGCCCGGGCGTACCGGCAGCCGCCATTCGTGCACGACCTCGCCGCCGATATCCACCAGGAACACCCGGCCGCCCGCGGTCTGCGGCGCGATCAGGGTGTAGCCGCCAAAGCTGCGCGAGCGGTCGAGGGCGATCAGGCCGGCACCGCGCCGGCGCTGCGTGACGGGATCGACGGCTGGCGCACTCATGGCGCCGGCGCGCGCCAGACGATATCGGCCACCTTGATCCTGCGCGGAATGATGCCCAGCGACTGGAAGGTATCGGCCAGTTGCTGCTGCTGGGCCACGTGCGCGTCGGTCACCGGGCCGAGCGAGAACTCGGCGCGCTCGAAGGCGGCCTTCCACGACTTGACATCGATGCCCGTGGCCTCGGCGGCCAGGGCGGCGAGTTCGCCGCGGTGCTGGCCCGCCCAGACGGTGGTCTTGCCGATTTCGTCGAGCACGGCCGACAGCACCGCCGGGTACTGGGTGGCAAAGCTCCTGGACGCGATGTAGTAGGACGAGCTGGCCAGGCGCTTGTCCGAGGTGTCGGCGATCACGCGGGCACCGTAGCGCTCCTCGGCGATGGCGAAGTACGGATCCCACACGACCCAGGCGTCGATGTTGCCACCGTTGAACGCGGCGGTGGCATCGGCCGGTGACAGGTAGGTCGGCACGATGTCCTCGAACTTCAGACCGGCCAGCCCGAGTGCCTTGACGGTCACGTTCTGCGCGCTGGAGCCCTTGCCGAAGGCGACCTTCTTGCCCTTGAGCTCGGCCACGGTCTTGATCGGCGAGTGCTTGGGCACCAGCACCGCGTGCTGCGCCGACGGCGTGGCCGCGGCATAGACGAGATTGGCGCCACCCGCCTGGGCAAAGATCGGCGGCGTGTCGCCGACCGATCCGAGGTCGATCGCACCGGCGCCCAGCGCTTCGAGCATGGGCGGGCCGAACTGGAACTCCACCCACTTGACGCTGGACACGCCCAGCGCCTGCAGGCGTTTTTCGATCACCTGCTGCTTCTTGATCAGCACCAGGATGGCCGAGCCTTTCTGGAAGCCGATCCTCACCTCTTTGGGGAGCGCCTGGGCAGAGGCCGGCGCACTCAGGCCGAACAGGAAGGCAGCGGACAGCGCGGCGAAGCCGGCGCCCAGGTGACGACGGGACAGACGGGGTTGCATAGGGGATTCCTCCTGAATGATGGTCCGGACAAGGTTAGGCTGCGGTGCGTGGCCTGTCGAACTCGTTATTCGCATATGGATATGCACAAGTGGACACCGGTACCCCGCGGTCGCGGATCACGCTGCCAACAGCTCCGAGGTCCCCTCCTCGCTCAGGGCCTGGTCAACCGCCTCGCGCGTGAGCGTGGGCGCGAAGGTCTCGATGAACTTGTAGGCATAGCCACGCAGCCAGACGCCGCGTCGTATCGCCAGTCGCGTGAGGTTGATGCGGAACAGGTGGCGTGCGTCGAGCGTGCGCAGGTGCTGGTCGCGTTCCGCGTCGATGGCGATCGAGGCCACGATGCCGACGCCCATGCCCAGCTCCACGTAGGTTTTGATGACGTCGGCGTCCATCGCCGTGAGCACCACGCTGGGCTGGATGCCCGCCGCCTGGAACGCCTCGTCGATGTGCGAACGGCCGGTGTAGCCCACGTCGTAGGTGATGATCGGGTAGCGCGCCAGTTGCGCCAGCGTGACCGGGCCGTCCAGTTGCAGCAACGGGTGTCCGGGCGGCACCACCACGCTGTGCGTCCAGCGGTAGCACGGCAGCGTCACCAGTTGCGGGTAGTTGGCCAGCGCCTCGGTGGCGATGCCGATGTCGGCCTCGCCCTGCAGCAGCATCTCGGCGATCTGCCGCGGCGAGCCCTGGTGCAGGTGCAGCGTGACCTGCGGAAACAGCTCGCGAAAATCGCGCACGGCGTGCGGCAGGGCGTAGCGCGCCTGCGAGTGCGTGGCCGCGATGGTCAGGCCCCCTTCCAGGCGCGAGACGAATTCCTTGCCGGCCTGGCGCAGGTTCTGCGCCTCCTGCAGCAGCCGCTCGACGATGGGCAGCAGCGCCGCGCCCGGCTCGGTCAGGCCGGTCAGGCGCTTGCCCGAGCGAACGAAGATGGACACGCCCAGTTCTTCCTCCAGTTCCCGGATCTGGCGGCTGACACCGGGCTGCGAGGTGTAGAGCATGGCCGCCACCTCGGTCAGGTTGAAACCGCAGCGCACCGTCTCCCGAACGGATCGTAGTTGCTGAAAGTTCATGGCTCAATGGGGCAACAACTTGCCCGGATGCGGCGCGCACGGGTGGCGCGCGCGGGTTGGCGAGTCTTCAGACGATCTGCGCCACTTCGTCGAACGTCAGGCGTGGGCCGCGCGGGAACGTGCCCGCGTGGTCGGCCACGCCGAGGTTGATGATGAAGTTGACGGCGTAGCGGCCATCGGGGAAGAACGCTTCGTTGACCGCCTGCGGGTTGAAGCCCGACTGCGCGCCTGCGTCCAGCCCGAGCGCCCGCGCCGCCAGGATCAGGTAGGCGCCTTGCAGGCTGCTGTTGCGAAATGCGGTGGCCTCGGCCAGCGCCGGGTTGCCATCGAACAGCGGCTTGGCGTCGTAGGCCGGGAACTGCTGCGGCAGGTGCTCCTGGAACTGCCTGTCGTGCGCCACGATCACCGTGACGGCGGCCGCGTCGGTCTGCGCCACGTTGCCCGACGAGAGCGCCGGGCGCAGCTTCGCCTTGGCTTCGGGGCTGCGCACGAACACGAAACGCGCCGGTTGTGCGTTGAAGGCCGTCGGCCCCCATTTGAGCAGGTCGTACAGGCGGTGGATCAGCTCGTCGGACACCGGCACCGGCTTGAAGGCATGCACGGTACGGGCCTCGCGGAACAGGCGGTCGAGCGCGACGTCGGGCAGGGAATGGATGACGGGTGCGTCCATGGTGTGTTCTCCTGCGGGTCAGACGGCGGCCAGTGCCTGGTCCAGGTCGGCCAGCAGGTCGTCGATGTGCTCGATCCCGATCGACAGGCGCACGGCATCCTCGCTCACACCCGCCTTGACCAGTTCCTCGGGCGACAGTTGCCGGTGCGTGGTCGATGCCGGGTGCGTGGCCAGCGACTTGGCGTCACCGATGTTGACGAGCCGGGTGAACAGTTGCAGCGCGTCGAGGAACCGGGCACCGGCCGCACGGCCCTCGCCCGGTGCCGACTTCACACCAAAGGTCAGCAGGCCCGATGCGTGGCCGCCGAGGTACTTTTTCGCCAGTTCATGGTCCGGGTGGCTGGGCAGCCCCGCGTAGTTGACCCAGCCCACTTTGGAGTGCTGTTCCAGGTGCCGTGCGATGGCCAGGCTGTTGGCGTTGATGCGCTCCATGCGCAGCGCCAGCGTCTCGATGCCCTGCAGGATCAGGAAGGCGTTGAACGGCGAGATCGCCGCGCCGGTGTTGCGCAGCGGGACCACGCGGGCGCGCCCGATGAAGGCCGCCGGGCCCAGGGCCTCGGTGTAGACCACGCCGTGGTAGCTCGGGTCGGGTTCGTTCAGGCGCTGGAAGCGCTCCTTGTGTTCGGCCCAGGGGAACTTGCCGCTGTCGATGATGGCGCCGCCGATGCTGGTGCCATGGCCCCCCAGGTACTTGGTGAGCGACTGCACCACGATGTCGGCACCGTGCTCGATCGGACGCAGCAGGAAGGGTGTGGCCACCGTGTTGTCGACGATCAGCGGCACGCCATGGCGGTGTGCGATCTCGGCCAGGCGGGCGATGTCGGTCACGTTGCCGGCCGGATTGCCCACCGATTCGACGTAGATGGCCTTGGTGCGCGCATCGATCAGGGGCTCGAAGCTGGCCGCGTCGCGGTGGTCGGCAAAGCGCGTGGTGATGCCGAACTGCGGCAGCGTGTGCGCGAACAGGTTGTAGGTGCCGCCATACAGCGCGGTCGCCGACACGATGTTGTCCCCCGCCTCGGCAATGGTCTGGATCGCGTAGGTGATGGCCGCCTGCCCGGAGGCCAGCGCCAGCGCGGCGATGCCGCCTTCGAGCGACGCCAGGCGCTGCTCCAGCACGTCCTGCGTCGGGTTCATGATGCGGGTGTAGATGTTGCCCGGCACCTTCAGGTCGAACAGGTCGGCACCGTGCTGTGCGCTGTCGAAGGCATAGGCGGCGGTCTGGTAGATCGGCACCGCCACCGCCTTGGTGGTCGGATCGGGCCGGTAGCCGGCGTGCACGGAACGGGTCTCGAATTTCCAGTGGTCTGACATGGTGTGTTTTCCTGTGTTGGGGGTGAAGGTCGGTTCGACTCGACGGCTCAGTCCATCGCGTGGCCCGTCAGTCCGATCAGTTGGTCGACGAACGCGTC
>Ga0265293_10013001_pt1 | contig 10910 bp, 25 predicted proteins | sample Munlanlewell138R_FD_192505 | JGI IMG/M metagenome (GOLD analysis project Ga0265293, IMG submission 192505) | Leachate microbial communities from a municipal landfill in Southern Ontario, Canada - Leachate well 138R | ecosystem: Engineered > Solid waste > Landfill > Unclassified | place: Canada... | reverse complement strand
TGGAATAAAGGATTCAGATACGATGTGGGCCTCGCCAACAACATGCTTTACACAAACAACTCCGGTTCTCGCGGCAAAGTAACAGTGTTCATTCGTGACAACAAGACAAAACAGATTCATACGAGGACCGGCGACGCTCAACAGGTGGGGAATCTGCCCAGTATGGATCAATTGGGAAGGTGAAAAAATCATAGCTCATGACCTCCTGAAGGTCAGGCGTTGAAGTAAAAAAGGAGAAAATGAAAAAAATGACAAAACCAATTTTTAAGAACAAAAACTGGAAAGTAACCTGGTGTAATGACAGGAAAACTGAAATCTGTGTGGAAAAAATAACATTCCCCTTGCCGTCTTTTGGTTGTGCATCATATGCTATAATGTATCCTGATGGACGTATTGCTTACGATTTCCCCGAAATCCCTCAATACCTCAAGGAAAAGGTTAAATCAGCGTTCCTGAAGAATTTGCCTAAAAGGAGAAGATGAAAAAAATGGTAAAATGTAACACCTGTGGAAGAGAAATGTTGGCCGCTCCCGGATGCGACGAGCGTTACAGCCACATTCTCATAAAAAGAAAGATATACGAACGAAAGCGAACTTCCTCAAACGACGTATGCCTTGATGGTCGGTGTGGCGATTGTGGAGCAACACCAGGGTACCTCCACCATCCCAATTGCGATATGGAAAGATGCCCCCGGTGCGGCGGCCAGTTAATCTCCTGCGGATGTACAGGGGACACACTGATCTCAGACATCATCGGATCAAAATTTGAGTTGGAAGGCAGACTCAGGTTCAAACCCTACAAAAAGGGAGCGAACCCCGTCTTCCCATACTCAAATCTGAAGGTGAGAGATATCCTGAACAGACCAATACTCCCTTCAAGATATTATAAACAGAGAAGGTAATCCGGACAACAAAGGAGAAAATGAAGAAAATGGTAAAGTACACATTAACCCCCAAACAGAAAGCTACCTTAATAAAAGAAGGTTATGTGATAATAATCCGGGAGGGTAAGAAGATCAAAGTTACCTCTTCTATGGCAGGATTGAAAGAAGCTCCTGAAAAGAAGAATCCTGTGGAATACAAGTTATGGGGTTCATCAGGATCAAAGGAGAGCTTAGAGGCTCTGATCAACAAATGTTTCTATTCTACAAATTGGAAGATCCTGCCTGACAACAGCTTATGCAACACCTCTTACTCGGCTGAAAGGAACAAGGATATAAACACACGGTATCGTGTTCTTCATAAAAAAGGCCGTTGGAGATTTGAATCAATTGTATAAAAAAAGGAGAAGATGAAGAAAATGGGAATTTATGATAGTTTGGGGAGAGATTTCCCCGCTGAAACCCGTGTATTCGGGGACCACTTGTATGAACTCTATGACCATCCAAAAGTGTCAGAAGGAACAAAAAGCAAAAAAACCGCTCACAAAGTAGCAGACGAACTCCGTAGTTACGGCAACAAAGCCAGAGTCATCCAGGCAAAAGGCAAATATTGGGTGTACTGGTGTGGGTGCTAAGGAGGGGACAAGATGGCAGGTGTCTATAAAAAAGAGAAAAAAATGCCGATGTCCCTACAGGCACAAAAGATCCGTCTAGATATTGTAAATGCAGGAAGAGACCCCTTCCTTTTTGATCTGAGTGCTCATATGGATTCAGCTTTGTCCTTCCCTGAGAACCGGAGAAACATTGCCTCCATCCTGGGGTATAGAATAGGTGAAAAAGGAGCAAGATCCGGTGTAGCGGCTAATCGTGGCGGGTACGTTCCTCATAACTACGAGACCTACTTAAGTCAGATGGATGACTACAACTTGGCAGAGCGAAGGAGAAAAGCAAATGAACGTCAGAAAGCCAGAGGGCCACAACCTCGGAAAAAAGTATCAAAAAAAGATTTCCTTGGGAAAGAATCGCTGTCCTTCTGGCAATCAGACGCTTGGCCCCGTCACCCGACAAAAGATTTAGATGAATCCCGTAAGGCAATGCCTCCCGGAAGGAGACTGAGCAGAAATGGATATGTCTATTATGAACGCAGGCGAAACAGGTCCGATATGCCGGGAACACTGATCTAAATGGTTTCAAAATCCTCAAAGAAATCAAGGCAGATACCTTTCAACCAGAGGCCAATAGATGTTTCTGGGGGCTTTTTCCTAAATAACAATCCGATCCTCCCTCGCAGGAAAAAAGGACCTGTCAGAAAGTATCGTCAGGATGGGCTTTTCTTAGGACCCTTTGAAATCACTCCTATAATTAAGCCTGAAATGAACATATCTGCCTTTGTGGATTCAAGGCACATGTCGGAATCTGAAATGAGAGCAAAGAAGAATAAAAAATTAAATTTATTCTTTTAAAAAAAAAGGTAAAATGCAGGAGAAATGAAGAAAATGAAGTTAATGGAAAAAACAAGGTACCGGATTCGCATAGGGAAGAAATATGTCACTGCCCGGATGTCCGGGACCAGCAACCGCCCCTCTCTTACTACAACTGAGGGTATGGCTTACACTTATGATGAATCCGAGGAAGTATTGAAGGCATTAAAATACCTAATGAACAACCCTGAATGGGAGGAGATATTCTTAAACTCAAAAGTTGTAATTGAAGAACAAACCTCCTGGTATTCAAGAGAAAAAGAGAATTTTGTAAAAACCAAATGGGTCCGGTCAAATATCTAAGAGTCATAGAGTTAGAATTGGGTTGTATGATGCAGGGGGGCTCAAAAAGTTACAAAAATTGAAAATTGTAAAAGAATCTTGAGGCAAACTCTAAGTTAACATCCATAAAACTGACAGATTATTGAAACCCACATAAGAATACATCAAAACTGGTGCGCATAATATGGCGTAACCGGAACCATACGCTTTTTTTTGAGCAATACTGCCCATCCAGATAAATACTCCTGCAACGGCAATTTTCAACCCCAGATGCAAAAAAGGACTTTCAACAATATATGCCATAATCGGATTAAGTTCCATACCCCCAAGTGATAGAATTAATGTGGTTGAAATAACATCAAAACCCATAAGGCAACCTATTGCTATGCCTAAAACGACAAATACCTTTGTCTCTATCCTTCCATTCATTTTCTTCATTTCCTGATTAGAACATCTCTAGATTCCAAACAGCAAAAATGTTTCTCTGCAACATTTGAAAAAATATATATATGTGTATGATCTAATACACAGTGGGCGTAATTACCTGCGCTCATAATAAAATGGAGAAAATGAAATGATGAATGGAAATGAAGATAATGGGCTGATCGTAAAAATCAGTGGAAAATCTGTTTTAGAAAAAGTACCTTTGGATGCAACCTACAAAGGAAATTATGCCGCATATCAGGCATACTTATTTTACCTATACAACCTGTCATCCGATAGCGTAAAGATATTTATCAACGGAAATCGCGTCACTTTTAAATCCTTCCGTGAACTTGCAGAAGCGCAGTCCGCACACCACAAAATGTACGTTGAAGAAGTTAAGCAGGAATTAATTCTGGCCTCCTAAATGTTGCATATACCATAAAGGAGATGAAGAAAATGAAGGAAATTGATAAACTAAAGGCTGAACTTGTTCTTTTAGTAAAAGCAAAGTATCCACTCATCCAGATTGAGTCTTTTGAAGAGGACAGAATAATCTCGCTCCTCAACGACGTGGCAAAAGAAACCGGCAGGGAAATCTATTGCTGGTCTATTACAAAAGGGCTGGTCAACAAAGATAAGGAGAGTAAAGGTTTCAAAGGGGACCCTGTTGGAATCCTCGACCACATTGAGAAAGCAGACTCCTCTGAAAAGGCGATATACATCCTCAAGGATTACCACAAATTTATCGAGGACCCTGTAATAACAAGGAGCCTCAGAGATCTTCACACTACTTTGAAAGGAGAAACAAAAACTCTGGTCCTCTCAACTCCCTGTGGCGTGATCCCAAGGGAACTTGAAAAATCAATAACTATTTTGGATTTACCTTATCCCGGCAAAGAGGAATTCCAGGAAACCCTCAAAACTGCAATAGAAGATCTTAAAAACAGGTCGGAATATGATAAAAAACTGGATGAGATTGTTCCTTTCCTATCAAAACAAGCAGAATCTCTCTCTGATAAAATCATAGAAGCCGGTCTGGGACTAACATTTGATGAATTTGAAAATGTTGTGTTCAAGTGTATATCAGGTCATTCATTTGACCTGAAGACTATCACTGGTGAGAAAAAACAGATCATCAAAAAGTCAGGGGTACTCGAGTACTTTGAACCCTCTGATGGGATAGGAGATATTGGGGGACTTAACGCTTTAAAAGAATGGATTAGAAAAGCTGCAAAACGATTCACCCCTGAAGCAGAAGCCTTCGGACTGGAAAAGCCAAGGGGAATTCTTCTTATTGGTCCTCCTGGAACTGGTAAATCTCTTACTGCAAAAGCAATTGCTCTGACTCTGGATCAGCCACTTCTCAAGTTTGATATGGCAGGTCTCTCATCAAAATACTATGGGGAGACTGGCAACAATGTAAAACTGGCCTTAAAACTTGCAGATGCCGTAGCTCCTGATGTATTATGGATTGATGAAGTGGAAAAATCAACTAGCACCGGGCCATCTGGAGAAGGTCATGAAGAGACTATGCGGGCAATAGGCACAATTCTTACACACTTTGAAGAAAGTACAGCCCCGGTATTTCGGGTGGCCACAAGTAACTCCCCATTTTCACTCAAACCTGAACTCATGCAGCGGTTTGAAAAGATTTTCTTTGTGGATCTCCCCTCCCCGCATGAAAGAGAGGAAATCTTTGCAATCCATATCAAAAAAGTTGGAAGAGATCCTACAAAATTTGATCTCTCAAAACTGGCCGCGGCCTCAAAAGATTTTGTGGGCAGAGAAATCCGAACCATAATAAAAGAGGCTCTTGCAAATGCATTTGACGAAGGGGAAGAACTGACCACTGACCATCTCCTCAAAGAGATAAAGTTAGTCACCCCTATGGCTGTGCAGAAAAAAGACGAAATAGAGAGGATGAGGGAATGGTCAAAGATAAATGCAATCCCTGCATCAAGTCTTGATCTCTTAGATACCAATACCCAAAGAAAAGCGGAGGTGTGAATGATGAGTCACATAACCACAATAAAATCCAATGTACAGTTCAAAGACAAAGAAGTTCTTGCAACAGCCTTAAGTGAGCTAAAAACTCAGTTTTCAGACCTCACTTACTCTTTTGATCTGAAGAATAACAAATTCCTGATACGCTATCCCCCTATTGAAGGGTATCAAGAGAACGGCAACCTTCAGTTTGTTTACACAGGGGATCATTATCAAATGAGGGGGGATAACTGGAATTGCTCGACTGAATTCAACAAAGTCACAGGGCAGGTTATTATAAATTACCAGAAGGCAGGGGTCCAAGGGTATCTTGCTATAAATCGTTTTTCAAAAACGGAATCTCGATCCGAAGATGGAGTGATTCTTATGGCGAGGAGGTACTAGATGGGTCCTTCATTATTATTCATCTCAAACTCCCTTCATGACACCTGTATTGCGAGACTACAGGGGAGACTTCCAACAATCCCTGCAAGTCTTGATAATCCTTTCCTGACACCTCATGAGGGGGACAAAGGGGCTTCTTATGTAGAAGCAGAAGTGACAGAAAACGGGATTCTCCTGGCGTCCGACACCCCGATAGACTACGAGGACTTCATAAAATACCTCAAAAGCCTTGGAATAGGTGTTGAAAATATCGGAGTAAATATTTGTGGGTGATTAAGATGACAGAAACAATGAAAATATCAATTTCAAAGGATGGGATGAAAGTGGATGCAAATGGATTTGTGGGCAAATCCTGCCTTACGGAACTTGCAGAACTCGAAAAGTATCTCAAAACTATAGGGGTTGACCTCAAAATCGCTGAACAGGTGATGAAATCTGAAACATATCAGAATTCCCTCCAGACTAATCAGAATGCCCGGAGGTACTGAAATGGTGATTTCATCTACTTCTATTGAATTTATTGGAATTATTTGTGGTTTGGTTTTAGTTGGAATCCTCGTAACAATCCTTACAGTCACTATTATATTACGTTTCATAGATTCCAATTATAATAAAAAATTTGAAGATACCCAGACAGCTCGTAAAGATGCTCATCTGATATATACAATTTTTGGATGGATTCTTTTTATAGTTACGACATATTTTATATTAAATAGCATTACAACGCCAATAATTGATGAAACCATTCAAATAAAAGAAATAGAATTTGGACAATCTGTCATAATTACATCAATAGACGATATTAATTACTCGCTCTATAATACGGAAAACGGTCTGGCAATTTCCCCTGGAGATGTAATTCAAGCAAAAACAACTGAAAAATTGTTTTTTGAGGGGGACAAAATGATCATGTCTTTTAGTCCGGTTCTCGGTTTAGAAGAACCTATGAATCAGGGGGGTGTCTAAAATGGTAAGTCTCTTTATTGTAGTCCCTGAAATGAGTGCAGGCAACAATACAAAAGACCGGCAAAAACTTTCTGAAACCGAAGTAAAACTCACCTACTGCCTGACGGAATCCCAGCGTCAGTCAGTAAATGCCATCCGGAATAAATACAGGAACCGGATTGTCCGCAACAACTCGATAAACGTCCATTCTCTCCTTGTCTGCAACGGAGATCAAAAAAAGATAATTGAACAGGATATTGAGGAAGCTGACAATGAAATGAAGGAACTTGCCGCCTGCATTCACAAAGATATCGAAATGTCCTACGGGATGGCCGACACTCCCGAAATCCAAAAGATGATAGAGGAGATAAAAGTCCCCAATCTTCATGCCAGTGTTAGATTCTTCCCTCTGGACGCTGCGGAAATTAAAAAAGGCGAGGTATATAGTGAGATTGCAAATGAAATCAAAGCAAAGGTATTTTCTGAAATCATAGGCCGCTTATCACCTATATTAGATATGCCTGATGGTCAGGTGGTTCCTACCCGGACAAAGGCCGCCTGGAAAAAATTAATCGTCCGTCTTCAGATGTTGAATATCCTTGAAGATGATGAGATAAAAGACAGCATCAAAAAGGCAGACGAACTCTTTGATAGAGATTCGTTGGTGCCATTAAAGGATTTCCTCTTAGAAAACGGATTGGATCTAAAACCTGTTGGGGGAAGAGCTGCTGCAGTGGAGATATGAGTGTGAGGTAAATGACAGATTCTACCTCCGATTTTTCGGATTTAATTTCACCTCTGCTCCTCGCAACCACAACGATAGTTATGTCTATTTTAGTTTTTTCAGGTTATTTGCAAAACGTTATAACCAGTTTAGGAGGCTCAGATTATGATGGACTAAAGGAGATACTTATAATGCCTATAGACTCTATGAAAGGGATGTCTCCCATTCTCATATTGTTGTCAGTGGTCTATTTCATATATCAGTTCATGATTATTTTAAGAAGTGATCTTGATCTAATAGAGCATATGAAGGGACAAACCTTTGAAAATAGTCAATCTACACATACTTCCAGAGACGCTTCAGAATTCATAATGCCTGGTGAAAATCCTGCTCCTGGATTAACTCCTCTGGTGATCTCTGACACTGTAACCACAAATGAAAAGACTCACCCTAATCAACCTCCTGAAGAAGATTTACATAAAATAAGATCTCGTGCGGATGTTGTAGAGATTTAAAAAAATGAGGTAAAATGAGGTAAAAATGCAGAAAATGAAAGAACCAGTTCCCTTCACCTGTCCCTTTTGTGGTGCAGAACTGAATGATTTGGAAAATATTGAAATGAACACTCAAACCCCTGGATTCAGGTGTAAAATATGTGAAAGCAAATTCCCTATCAATCATCCACATTGCTTGGATATAATCCGCGTGAGTGAAAAACAAGAACAAGCTCAAAGTAATTACCGTAAAAAAATTACCAAGAGGATATTCACATGAAAAAAAATGAAGATCTAAAAAGATCCCTGTGTATAGGGGCCCTGATGGGTGGAATGGCATTACTTCTGCTAGTGGTCATAATGTCAGTCCTTCCAGATTTTTATAAAGATTGTCCTATTGGGGCAGTGATAATCTCAATGATCATCTCATACCTTGTCGTGAATCTGGTATCTGGGCAGGGGATATAGTTTAAGAAAAAAATGAAGAAAAGGAGAAGATGAAGAAAATGAAAAAATACTTCCAAAGAAAGGAATCAAAACCTGAAATACCTGAATCTGCAAGAATAGATGTTGACGCCCCCCCTAAAAGCCATAGGTACAGGTGTGTGGTCTGTGGTATAAAATATGGTCTGTGGGGAAAAGATGAGGTCCTTCTATATAAAATAGTTAAACCCGAATCTGAAATAGAAACTCTTCCTCCCAAAGAAACGGTGTGCCCGATTTGCCTTAAAATCGGAAAAATAACCGTTGAACTCAATCGTATTGAAGAAGACCTGGATCAACGTGCATATCTCGGCTCTATAAAAGGGTTTTATGATCCGGCCTCTGAAGAAGTTGTAGAGTTAAAGGCCCGTGCCAAGGGATTAAAAGAAGAGTTAATTCGTCTCAAAGGTCATCTCCCTAAAGGTTCTTTATAATGGCTGCTTCAATATTCTTTCTAAATCTTAATTAACTCTTAAATTTTAGAAAATCAAAAAAATGGAGAAAATGAAAAAAATGAATACAAAAATTGCCAAACTGCCGACCCCTAATGAACTCCGTGAAATGCGTATTGAGAGAGGAATTAGTCAGGGGAAACTTGCAGAACTTGCAGGTATAAGTCAGGCTCAGGTAGCCCGTATGGAAACAGGGACCGTCAACCCCCGTATGGGGACTGTGGAGAAGGTTCTCTCCGCATTAGATACTTACGAAGCGAGTGTATTAAATGAAGAAAAATAAGGCAGCATTCGCTCAGACATCAAACACTGGAGAACATTACACGCCTGGATATATCATGCAGGCGGTGTATAAAACCCTGGGTGTAATTGAACTTGATCCTTCCGCAGACCCCTATAAGAGAGTAAAAGCCAAGCAGCACTATACAAAAGACGACAACGGCTTAAACAAACCGTGGAAAGGATCAACTTTCCTAAATCCCCCGTATGGATATGGAGTAGTTCACTGGTTCATAAAGCTCCTGCGGGAATATCTCTCAGGAAACGTGACAGAAGCGATAGTTGTATGGAAATCTGCAACAGAAACTAAATCTTGGGCTATACTAACCTCTATTGCTGAAATGGTATGTTATCCAGATCATAGAATCAGTTTTGAAGGCCCTCCTGGAGAAGTCCGTAACAATGGGTCAACTTACAGCACCACAATATTTTACATCGGGGGAAATCCCTCTAAATTTGAGGAAAATTTCAGTGATATTGGGCAGGTGTGGCCGGTACCTGTATCCGTAAAGGAACGAACAAGAAAAATACAACAGGAAATATTGGGTGAAGAATTCCTCCCTATATCAAATCTACACGGCATCAAAGCATAAAGGAGGCCAATATATGGTTATCAATATATGGTTATGTATTCAGCAGTGGATATGAGGAAAAAGATATACCAGGCTTATTTTAACGATATGGATAGGTTAAAGTCTGTAATGGGATCACAATTGGAGGATTATTATTCTCAATTATATCGTGCAACTTGGGATTATGATACTGGTATAACCTGGGATTGCGAAGGGGCACACCCCCACTCCGCTCAAAAGAAAGTAAGGAAAAAGCCCTCTAAACCCCGACCAGAAAAACCGAAGAGGAAACCTATTAGCAGGCGAATGTCTATTTTGGAGTTTTAAATGGTCTGAGATAAGTATATATACGTATAAGAATATACTTTAAATTAAAGGAGATAAAAAAATGGAGGTAAAAAAGGTGTTAACTGTAAAATTAGAAAACCCTTATTTTATAGTCGTATCCTCTGGAATAGCGACAGTATTAATAGTAACCATAATATCTATGATCTCTTGTACAGTCCCATTTTATGACTTATTCTGGGGAGGTTTTTTGGTTTGGGGATTTTTGATAGCTAGTTTTGTGATTTACTCATTCCTCTCTCAAAAAATGAAGGAGATAAAAAAATGGAGATGTTAAACAAAACAATGGATATAACCAGTCATGATTATTGGAAATATCGGGATTTATACATCCACAGAATGAGGTGTGAGTGCCCTATAATAAGGCACATTAGAAGATTAAATCGAATGCGAGATGATAACGTCCCGGTAATAAAAGTGAAAAACAAAACCGGATTAATAAAAAATGTCCGGGTCTGTCATACTGATAGGGAATTTAGAATATCATAGCTGAGGTGAATAATGAAGGTTAAAGAACTCATTCAAATTTTGAATGAAATTGTGGAAAACAACCCTGATGATGCTGAATGTGAGATCAGGATGCCATTCATTCAGACAATGGAATTTTCAGCTCTTCGTCGTATTAATGAATGTAAAGTTTATGAGGATAAATTGCGAAAAATGGATTTTGTGGGGATAAGATAAAAAGATGACAACATGGAGGGGAATATAATGGATTCAGGGAGATTTGAAGGAAATAAAGTCTATTGGTTTGAATATATCAATTGTGGTAGGGGAAAACATTTTATCAGAGCAAATTCGGAGGAAGATGCAAAAAACAAAATGAAAATTCTATATCCAAATGCACAGTTCAAATATATTGGTCTTGAGCCTTCCAATATGAGCCAGGAGGACAACCAAATATGAGTGATGGGGATGCAGGGGTAGTAACTTTTGCATTTATAATTGGTTTGTGGCCTTGGAGCTAAACAGAAACGACATAACTGAAGAATAAATGGAGAAAATGAAAGAATGGAAGAATATGAAGGAGATGAAAAAATGAACTCTGGAGAACGTCTTAGAGAAGAAGCAAAGGCATTAGATGATGAGAGCAGTTTCCTGGATTACCTGCTCAAAAGAATAGATGGCACAGATTCAAAATTTGAGGCAATACCTCTCA
>Ga0265293_10013000_pt1 | contig 10911 bp, 13 predicted proteins | sample Munlanlewell138R_FD_192505 | JGI IMG/M metagenome (GOLD analysis project Ga0265293, IMG submission 192505) | Leachate microbial communities from a municipal landfill in Southern Ontario, Canada - Leachate well 138R | ecosystem: Engineered > Solid waste > Landfill > Unclassified | place: Canada... | reverse complement strand
AAGTTGAGCTTCATAGGAATAACAGCTTCCAAATAACCTTGCTGACCAGCGGTTGGCAGGGTTAAGCTTTCGTCACCAGCTGCATGACCGATGTTACGAAAAGGATGAACTTTCAAATATTTATTTGTTGTACCACGTTGGGTGGCGACGTTCTTGTTTAAGATGTTCATCCAAAGAACGTTCTTTGTGAATAACTGTTCTGCGATGTCTGATTCATAGACTCGCCATAAATCATCAGACTTTTTTTATTAACTTTATATCTCTATAAAGATTAGACTATACCTTTACCAGTTCTTGGCATCGTATTATAGTCGTTGAGCCTCTTTATGTAATAGATTCCTTTATTGTTTTTGCTATAGTATTTATATTATTTAAAATATCTCTTTCCCAAAATCTTAAAACTTTAAATCAACAATTCTTTAACTCCTTTGTTATGTAGTGGTCTCTTTTATTTCAATGTGGATAATTGTGCCAATAATCTCAATCAGCGTATATAACCAGTCTTTTATCTGGTATATATATATCTGCTGTAGTGATTCACATTATTTCATATTGAGATAAAAATTTTATTCAAAACGATGAAATAAGTTCTTCAATAATCTTTTCTATCTTTGTTCTATGTCATGGCTTTGTAACCTTTGCATATATTCAAGAAGCATTTTTTCTAGAAGCGTCTCTCATTCTCTGTATCTTTTCCTCTCTATCTGGTTCTCAGATAAAGCACTCTTCTAGTTTTTTTCACTTATTCCACGGAATTCTTCATTTGTTGATAGTATGTCATTTTTCGAAAGGCTTTCATGTAGCCTTTCTTCACTTCATTGACATACTTGTTTTCTTTTTGGTTTCTTCTGATGGAGAATAATTATATTTCCTCCATAATCTATAGCATTTCTGTGAGCAGAATTTCCTAATTCTGTCTTTTCATTGCCGATAATCTTGTGTTTTGAAGTTTTTTCAGCAAAACTTACAAGATAGTTCTATTTGCATAAATTTGGTTGCTGATTGTCCAATCCAATGAATTTTTACTGTTTGTTCGCAGTATCATTGGCTCTAAGGAGTTTCCAGCAGTTTAACGAATTTTTTACTATACATTCCTGTATAGGGCAACTTGAGTCTAGTTAATTGCCAAGTTAAGTGCATTTGTTACGGACTGTGCCATATAAAATTACATCTCTGGCTGGGAAAGAGCCTCCATTACAGCAGCACGTAATTCGGCTGGTGATTTTGGGGCTGAGTTAGATGGGGAGTGGTCAGATGAAACTCAAGAAGGTTGTTCTTGTCATGTTGGTTGAGATTGTCAATTAATAATTTGCTTAGCTTTCCAATTAGCAATTTCATCTGATTTCATCACATTAAATGCTTCCTTTGGGCTTAAGTAAAGTTTATTATTATCTGTTTGCCATTTAAATATTTCCTCATCGTCATATTTAGGCTTTCAGTTTTCACCATTCCATTCAGAAGTAAGAGCATCTATTTCAGACTTAATAGTCTGTCTATAGGCTTGGTCTTCATCCTGTTTCTTTTTTTCCTCTTCCTTTTGTTGATACCAAGCTTCAACCTCTTCAGGTGTCATATACTTTGGTTCTTCTGGGGTTTCGGGTTCTGGTTCTGGTGAAAAGACATTCTTCATCTTATCCATGATTCATCTCGTCTCTTCCAATTCTTTTTCTTTTATTTTATTTCTTTCTCTTTCTTCAGCGAGAGCTTTGTTAAGGTTTTCAATTTGTGTAAAAGCTTTCGTAATATCTACTTCCTTATCTGAACTACCTTTTTCCACTGGTCTTTCAGTTGCAGCACCTTTGTCCTCCTCTTTTTCAACTGGTGTTACTTCTGTTTTAACCTCTGGGGTTGTCTCAGGTTTTACGTCCGCAGACGGAACATCTTTAGATTCATTTGCTGGAGCAGATTCAGCGGCTCAATCCATAGCCTTGGTTACTTGCTCTCTAATATCTTCGCTCATAACATTTTAGATACACATGATTAACGTTGTTTTGATAACGCAGACACCGAAACTGCGAACATGATATATCTTTGATTAATTATTATTTAAACTTCCTAATGGAAATTCAATGTCATTTAATTAGTTTCTCGTACTTTTTCTTTTTTGGTTGTACGTACTCAGCTGATGTTGTCTTTCATTCTTTCATTGCTTGGTCTTGAATTCTATTTAACTGTGATAACATCATCTTTCTAGCGTCAATGTTGTTTCATTTTTTAACACTATCTTTAACAAAATCCATTGCTTTCTTTCTTCATTCTATGTAATATGTTGATGGAAGGTCTTCACTATATTGATTAATAAGTTTATTTTCTCACTTTTTTGCTAATCGTTTTGATTTAGCTTTTTGCATTCTCTCTTCAATAGCTGCTCATGCTGATAGTGCAGATTTAAGCAACTCATTTCATTTTTGTTTTATTTTATTCATATTATTGATACGATTCCTCGTTCATTATGTGAGCATCAAAAGCTTCTTTATTTTGTTCATAAGCATCTTGATTCTCTTGTATAAATGCTAAGTGTAATTGAGTGTGTTCTGGAACCCATAATGCACGTGGTGTCATAGGAACGTCTTGACCAGCTGCCATCTGCATATTTTCTTGGTCAGCCATTTCAGCTGAGTCATTTGGTCAATCTCATCAAGTTCTGTGAGACTCTCGTTGTTTAGTTATTTCTTGTTTATACTCTTCTTCTTTATTCTGTTTAACCCTTTCAATAACATCTCAAACGTTGCTTACACTTAAGTAATTAAGTAATGTTTCTGGGTCAATAAGCTGCATTTCAGCTAATTTAAACAATGTATCTTTCTTAACTTCTTCTGTGTATGCAATCTCTGGAACTATCTTAACTGTTACTCATCTTGGTTCTACCACAGTAACTCATTTAAGTTCTAGTGGAGAGTTCTTACCAATAAACTTAACATCCTTATTATCAATAACTATATTCTTAGATGTTAGTTGTGACTCTGAAATAACCTCTAAAATAAATTCTCAAATCTCTTGTAGTAATAATTCTAGATTTTCTATAGGCTCAGCTACTGTAGATGCATCAGCTGCCTGTAAAGCTTCTAATCACTTACCAGATTGTAGAGAACCAGGTGCTCTACCAAGTGATGCCTCTCTCATACCACCAAATTCTTCAATCCATCTTTCTAATGTATTTGCATACAGTAACGGTGCTGATGGTAATGGTTGTAGGTGTTCATATGTAGGAGCTGTATTACCTTTATAGTAAATCTTTTCTGCTCATTTATCAGTAACAGTTGTTACCTCAACACCCTGTTTAATAATCATCTTACCACCTAACATTCTTTGGATATATGACTCTATTTGAGATGCCATTTTGTCCAATGACTTATTAGGAGAGATTAAATCTTTAATCCAAGGGTCACTATAAATTGAGTTCTGATATTTCTCTGGATTATAAACAAAGAATGGAAGTCTCTTATAAGTAGTTTCTCTGTCTCTAATAATTTGATTACCTGCTACTGTTAAAACTTTTACTTTAGTTTTTCCTTCTTTGTCATTATACTTAATCCACAACTCTTTTAATATAATACTTTCTAAATCTTTTATTTTTCACTTCTCTTGTGTATTATATTTTTCTTTTTGCAGTACATCTTTATAATCACTAGCAGCTTCTCTTCAGTCTCATGTTAACTCTCATTCAATAGTATAGTTTTTATTTTCCTTGATAGATGTTACTGATTTCTTAATTGCCTTTAGAATGAATCTGCATGATTCTTTATCTGTTCCGTATGGGTCAAAGAAAATATCGAATGTATCGTCTACCCAGAACTTTAATGCCGTTCATTCATCTGTCTTAACTAAACCACCTTCTATAATTCAAACAGAGTATTTTAATGAATTAACAACTACATCAGTAATCAGTGAACGAAACTTGTTAGCATTATAGAAATACTGTAATATTTTATTATATTCAACAGCCTCTTTTAAATGTTCCTCTGATTGACTCTTTGGCTCTACTTGCCATCTAGGTTGATTCTTTTTAACAAAGTTCTTAACACCACGTATCTGTGTTCTTATTTTGTTAATAGTTCTACGAACTTCTCAATCTGACAAAGGAATTGTTTGAATTCTGTTAGTTGTTTTATTAAACACAATCCAGTGCTCACCACGAGTAAATCTATCATTTAAGTACCAATCTCTTTGCTGTTTAATGTTGTGTTTTTTTAAAATCTCGTATAACTGATTCACAAAAGCAGCCCCTTCTGAGCTTTTCTTTCATAGCTTTTGTGTCTCGTATAAATTAGAGAGTTGCATGGTCTTCTAATTGCTTACAGATAGCCTCTTCTAAAATGAAGTAGGAATCTGAATTAATGGGAAAAAATATTTGTACTGGCTTGTTTTCTCAAATCTTTTTTTCTGGGAAAACTAATCTGTATCAATCCCTATTTAATCTTTTAAATATTGCAATATTATTTAATTTAATTCAATCATTAATAATACATGACGCAAATCAAATGTGTCATTTATTTTCAGGTATTCGCTTTATGGTTACTTTACTAATATTAAATTCCATATTAATCATTTAGAGACCTTAAAAGTTGAGTTGGGTCAACTTGTTCAATGTCTACAATTTCATCTTCTATAATCTTTTTTTCTTCCTTCTGTTCCCATCAATAAGTAGGAACAGATTCTCTGTATTGCTCTGCTCACTTTGATGTGAGGGCTGTAGTTAACTCTCTGATTATTGTAATTTTTTCTTTTTTAGATTCTGACTTATCATAAACCATGTATCAAAGAAACAAGGCTGCTGTCAGAATTATTCAAACCATTTCCATATATTATTTTGTATCTCAGTTAACTATAGCTACTGTACTCGTTAGTAGAATACCAGCTGTAGCAACTGCATTAGTAACCTCATTTAGTACTACTTTGTGTGGGTCAATTACACCTGCATCAAACAAGTTTTCTTTCTTCATGGTTAATGAATTAAATCATTCTGTTCATGAAAGAACCTCTCACATAATAGCATCAGCATTTTCTCAACCGTTTTGGATAATCTTCTTAAATGGTGCTTTAATTGCCATCTTAACGATGTTAAATCAAGCCTCAGACTCTTTAGATAATCATTCTGGTGCAACTATATTAGAACATCTAAGTAGTGCTGTACCAGCTCATTCTACAATACCAGAGTCAATGGCTGACTTTGTGGCATTAATAGCATCTTCAATCCTATATCTAATTTCAGACTGCTCTGTTTCAGATGCTCAACCAATCTTGATACTAGCAATCTTACCAGTTAACTTACCCATTCTTTCTTTTAGTTTTTCTATTTTAAATGAATCCTTTTCCGATTCTAATAGAGACCTAACTTCTTCAATTCTATCTTTTACATCGCCTGTAGCTCATGAAATAATAGAATAGTCTCTACCAACTATAATCTTTTCTGTAGTTCAACAATCTTCATATTTACCTTCAGTTATCTTTCTACCTTGTTCTTCTCCTAAAACTGTAGCACCAACAAGTTTTGCCATGTCATTCATGATATCTACTTGATATCAACCGAAGCTTGGGAACTTAACTGGAATACATGTAAACTTACCTTGTAGGTAGTTTTGAATTAAGAAAGCTAACGCCTGGTCTTCTACTCACTCTGCAAACAAAATCATTTCTCTTTTATTATTAGACAATAAGTCTTGAATAATAGGAACTAACTGACTCTGCATTGTGATTCTATCACTTGTTATAATAATTGTTGGATTTTCTAATGTTGCGGTTAATCTTTTTGTGTCGTTAATAAAATAAGGACTTTCAAATCAACCATCTAACTTAGAGCCGTTTACGTATTCAACCTCTGTAGTCATTCAATTGGTTGTTCATACTGTAATGACACCATCCTTGCCAACCTCATCAATAACAGAAACTATTAAATCTCATAGCTCATTATCATTATTAGCTGATATTGTAGCTATGTTTAATCTCTCTTCACGTGAATCAATCTTCTTTGTAAATGTTTCTAGTTTCTCTAAAACCATTTTAAGGGCTTCATCCATACCTCTTTTAATAAGAATAGGATTCATGCCAGCTGTAATATACTTATTACCCTCATTAACAATTTCCCTTAGAATTGCTACTGTAGATGTTGTTCCATCACCAGCATTTCTATTTGTTTTTTCTGCAGCCTCTTTTGCAAGTGATACTCACATGTTTTCAAACTTATCCTCTAGTACAACATGTTGTGCTACAGTAACACCATCTTTTGTAACTGTAGGGATTCAGTATTCAGACTCTTCAAATATAACGTGTGTTCCTCTAGGTCATAATGTTGAACATACTGCATCTGCAACTATGTTTACACCCTTTAAAATCTTAGAACGAACTTTGTCGTTAAATAATAATTCTTTAAACATTTTCTTCTATGGTTCCAACTACATCGTCTACATCAACGAAATAATAGTCAGTACCCTTATAAACTAATTTATATAAACTATACTTCCCAGTAATAATGTTATCTCCTTCTTGATACATCTCATTCTTAGACTGTATAACTGTACATGTTACCATGTTTTTGTTATCATCTGTCTCCTGAACGTAGATATCGTGAGATAACTCTGAGTTTTTGTTTGGACTAACAACGAGTATATTACTCTTCATTTCTATTTTCATCTTCTTTAGTAGCATCTTTTGTAACATGCATTTTAATTAATGGCATTACCTCTCAATTTGGTAATACACAATTTGCAGCATACAGGTTGATGCTATACTTATTTTGTAAATCTATTAACTCTTTTTCAAACAAATCCTTGTTTGTTTCTTTTTTTTCTTCTTCCATACTAATTATGATTAATTATCAACGTCCCACTCATTAGTGTAGACCTTGGGTTTTAAAATACTAGCTATATCTCTTTGTACTCTTGTCTGTACTACGTGTTTAACCTCTGCTGGATGTACTGGTCTTGTCATTACAAGATACCTAAGGGCATCGTTTGCATGGTCATGTTTCTTCTGTGGTGTCTCAGGGTCATTCTGTCGTCTCTCTTGACCCTCTGTCTGTTCTTTATACTTATATCTCTGTAACTCCCAACATAGATTAGGACATCTGTCTTTAAAAATATACAGGTGTGCTTTTCAATTTTTTCCTATTTGGAAATATTCTCTTACTCTAGTTATTCCAGCCGCTACATCATTGTTTCAAAGTTCAAAGTCTATTCCGTGGTCGAAGAAGTCTTCTTTTACTGAGTATGGTATTTCTTCTCAATTCCTAGTAGTAGACCTATTCTTTGCCCTAGTAGTTGGGTCTATCACCATTATCTGAAATGTATTATAGTATAAATCTCTTCTCTTGTCAACATCCATTTCCTTTAACTTTTCTTCTGTTAATCATAGTCATGGATTTGCTGATTGGAATATGTGTAAGAACTTTTCAGTTGCCTCTTTAGCTGTTACAGATGGTAGTCATGGTTTATAGTATTCATCTATTATGTAAAGTATTCACTCATTCGTATAACATCAAACTAGTAGTGCTGTAGGGTTGCTTTGTCAGAAGTCTCCTGCTAGTATGAGCTCACCCTTTACATTAAAACTATCAATAAAATGTGTTCATGGGTTAAAGTCACAGAAGTCTGGTCAGTATATAAGCTTTCCTGCCTTTGCTGAGAAGTCTCATTCGTACTCTTTTTCCCATTTAGCTTTAGGTGTAATAGACCTTTCTTGTTCATACCATTCCTTTCCATTTCTTTCTGGGTCTTTATCTGGGTCAGCTATGTAGTTAAGTGCTACTATGTTTAGTTTATTTTTTGGGTTTTGCCAAAACTTTATTCCTCTTATTAGCTCTTTTTGTGGCAGTTGGGAGTAATTCATCTTCTATGAGGACTGATAACTTTTGCGTAAGGTTCTCAATCTCGTTATTTATTTCTTGCTCTGTTGCATGTCTATCTCTAGCTATGTCTCATATCTTTGCAGTAATTAGATGACATACTTCGTGTTTAATACAATTAATTGTATATTCTGGATGTCTAGGTCAATTATATTCTTCTAGTATGGATGGATAATAAGTTATTACTGCTTTATTGTATACAGCATCTGGTTCACATGTAGCAAGAGTTGTTCAGTCTCTTGTTATTTTATCTCACTCTTCGTATTCTTTTAGATTAAATCTAATAGTTACTATCCAATCATTAAGATTCATTCTTTTTAACCATTTCCTTGTCTCATTGTCAAACCAGTTTATTACACTCTTCTTCCAAATGTTTTGTTTTTTTTTCATACAACTTAATATTAATTTACATTTTAATTACATACTAGGACATCACGAAATTGTCAAAAACTGCATCCTCAAACCAAGTATTTTCATCTGGAGTAGACACAGCTGTGAACCTTCCATTGTTAGACAGTGTTGGTCTTAAGGCTGTAAAGGCTGAGTCCATTTCTGGTTGATAAGCAGCTTCGTCTGAGAACACTCATGAGAAGGTAAACATTCTTAGTCTATCTCCTCACTGTGCATAACCATGTATGCGTGAGTGTATCTGTGGTAATTCAAACTTTCCGTATGTGTGTCAGCCTCTGTTCTGTGGATTAGCCTGTAGTTCTATTACTTTACCTTTCTCGTAGTATCTCTTAAGGAACGATGGTTCTCTATCCCAAATACCTTTTAACCTTTTAATTAATTCATCTGCATCATCTTCCTGTTTAGACTGAAAAGCAGTGAAACGTGCCTTATGAAACTGTGTATCCCACAAATAAAGTGCAACACATAGCCACGATAGCATCATTTGACGAGTTTTAGTTATAATTAGTATCTTATGTTTCATCCATAAGTCTACTAATACTCTTATATATTCTTTATCTGGAAACGTCTGTATTGGCTCTATTCAGTCCTCATAGTGTTCATTTATAGTTGTAGCCCAATTAGTTAGCCAGTAATATGGGTCTGCTTTGCATTGATACCACTCTAATTCCTGTAGTTTTGGTGACTTCTTTAGTTTTTTTAAATACTCAATATCATGCATAATACAATTTTAATTCAAAGACCCGACATAAATTGTCCGACAATCGGGTCATTTGGCTAATTCTAGCCACGTATTGTGTCGGAACTCTAAATTACAATTGTTTCAACAGGTTTTTCTTATATTCAGCTAGTTCCTTAGAACTCATTAACTGGATTGACTTAGAATCATCTGATTCATCTTCTTTTTCTGTTGGTTCTGTTACCTTCTTCTTATCAGATTCTCCAAATAACATGGCAATTCCCCTTATAGCATTAAATCTAGCAGTCCAATCCTCTATAAATTCCTTCTCTCAGTCACTATTTTTGCCAATAACCTTCTTTGCTTCCATCATTTCCTTTAAAGTCTTTAACATTGACTCCTTGGTAATGCCAATTTTATATCAAACTAGCCTAAAATCACCCTCTACACTGTCAATTTCCTCTTTAACTCTTGGGTCTCTTAGTAAATTGTAGGCTGCAGACGATGCTACTTGGTCATCTTCTATTCAATAGACTACCTTATAGGCTTGTCTAGCGTTGTATCCAGTCTTGACATACTCTTCACAAAACTGTTTTGCTCTATCTGTTAGTTGTTTGCTCATATATTTGTTTCAGGGCACTCTTAGGCTCATGAGACCAGCCAAACGAATAATCACTCGGCTTAGCAATGTAGTCGACAATCAGCTATATTCTGTGCCAAGCTCGCTCTAATGCCCTAAAATAACTATATTAACATGTTTATTGGACTATTTATATTCCAGCAGACGCAGGAGTCCCTAAAGCCATATTTAATAATATAATTACCTTCTTAGGGATTCTAACTAGAGTTGTTCGATTCTATTTCGCTCTAGTCCTCAATACTCTCCGCTCCTCCATTCTTAGATGGGGAGGGGTTCGTTCTACTACACCATTGAGTTAGCGTAATGTAATAGACACCGTAGGGTTATATTCCATATAGACAGCAGTCGCCCCTAATCTCTAATTTAAGTGGCATCCGAGGAGTAGCTTAGAGATTCGCCCACTATTTCTCCTCAGTATTAGTTTCTTACAACTGGCTAGAACCACCACAATCCCTGAGGAGGCAGACATCAGGCAGTTATAACCATGTGTAAGAAACAAATTTTTTATTTAATTTTTGTTAATTCGCTAATATTAGCTGTAAAACATGTTTACAGCAGCTATCAAAGAACTAACTTTATACATTTCTGATGTAGCAGAGACGGGAATCGAACCCGTAACTTTTGATTATGAGCCAAATGTGAAACCTTTTCACCACCCTGCGATATTAGGGAGTTATTTCGATGCTAATCCCCATAGCATGTCAACGCCCACACAGGCGTATGTGGAGATTAAGGGAGTCGAACCCATACTATCTGAATGCAAGTCAGATGTGCTACCATTATCACTAAATCCCCCACTAGCAGTTAAGCTAGTGCTTCAGTATACACTGGAATAATTATGTTGTTTGTGGACAATGTGAGAGTCGAACTCACGTCTTAGCTTACTTAGCTAATCGATACCTTTAAATGCCCTTATTTTTATACACTATTATTATAGCACATGATTTGAATTTGTCAAGACCCTTTTTTGTGCTAATACTAGCACAGCCCAAAATGCAATCGTTTTTTTTAGTGAATTTTTTTAACCAATAAACACGGTATCAATATGCGACGTGTCTTCGGAAACCCAATATCCATGCATGTTAAAAAATTTACATTTTTTTTCGATTCAGGAGGTATCATTTTCTATTAAAATACACCCCCTATAAAGATAGAATCCCCCCTAATCACACACAATCACATATATCCAGTATATTAGATTATTACACACACTTATTATAGGGTGGTGGGGGGTTATATCTATCACTCCACTGACCCCCAGTCATTTTTGATTTGGATTTGGTAATCCCCCAGTCAGTTATCCACATATACACAGGGGGTGGATGGTGGGAGGGGGGGATA
>Ga0265293_10012999_pt1 | contig 10911 bp, 10 predicted proteins | sample Munlanlewell138R_FD_192505 | JGI IMG/M metagenome (GOLD analysis project Ga0265293, IMG submission 192505) | Leachate microbial communities from a municipal landfill in Southern Ontario, Canada - Leachate well 138R | ecosystem: Engineered > Solid waste > Landfill > Unclassified | place: Canada... | reverse complement strand
AATGCCCTCTGTCATGGGGCGGGCCCGGACTTCCTCCCGCCGCTGTATAGCGGAACCGACGCGGTGACTGCCGGGCCTTTTGTCTGAGGTGGTATCATGGCGCCCCCTTGCTGAACGAGCCCACGGCACCCCATGCCCGCCATTCACGAACGTTTCACCGCCCGGGTTCGCGCCCTGTCCAGTGACGGCAACGGTATCGTCGAACACGGCGGTGGCCAGGTGTTTTTCGTGCCCGGTGTATGGCCCGGGGAACAGGGCGAGTTTCGCATTACCGGATTCAAGAAGCGCTTCGGCTTCGCGGTGCTGGAGCAACTGCTGGAGCCATCCCCGGAACGGGTGGTGGCGCCCTGTGTCCACCACGGTTTCGGTCGCGGCCAGTGCGGTGGCTGCCCCTGGCAGTTCGTGGCCTACCAGGCCCAATTGGCGGCCAAGGAGAGCCGGGTCCGCCAGGCGCTGGCCCGCCTGGCGGACGGTGAGCGCATCGCGCCGATCTGGAGCTCGCCGCGCACCCTGGGGTTTCGCAACCGCGCCCAGTTGAAAAGCGACGGCCGCGCGCTGGGCTTCGTCAGTGCCGGTTCGCGACAATTGGCGCCGGTGGATGATTGTCTTGTTCTCACCGATACCAACCGCGCGACCCTTCGTGCGCTGGCGGCCAGCCTGCCCAACCCGGCCTTCAGGCCCAGCCGCGGGCAGGACTGGACCACCCTCGACATCGACGAGGATATCGACGCCGGCCAGGTCGCGCTCAATCGCCGCCGCCCCTTTCGCCAGGGCAACAGCGAACAGAACCAGCGCATGCGCCAGTGGCTGGCGGCGAAGCTCGACCGCGTGGACAAGAGCGTGCCGGTGCTCGAGCTGTTTGCCGGATCGGGGAATTTTACCGAAGTGATCGCCGCCGCCGGTTTTGCCAGGACGCTGGCGGTGGAGGGCTCGGGAGACGCGCTCGCACAGCTGGCGGCGCAAGGGCTGCCAGGGGTGGATACCCTGGCGTGCAACCTGTTCGTCGGCGATGCCGTCGACGGCGTACGGCGGCGCATGCCGCAGGCGGGTGTTCTCGTACTCGACCCGCCACGGGAAGGATTCCGGGAAGTCGCCAGGCTGCTCCCGAAAAAACATTGCCTGCGCGAGGTGTTCTACATCTCCTGCGATCTCGCCACTTTTGCCCGCGATCTGCAGGTGTTCGTCGCCGCTGGCTTCGAGGTGATCGAAGTCCAGCCTTTGGATCAGTTCCCCCACACCCCCCATGTGGAGTTGTTGTGCCATCTGAGCCGCTGATCGCGGCGCCCGGGCAGGCGTGGATAGCGATAGCGACAGGCAATCAACGGAATATAATTTATCAACTTGGCTAATGGCGGGCCTCTCGATAATCTGTCGCCATCAATCCCCCCGATGCAGGAGTCTGTTGATGAAACCGTTCGTTATCTTTGGTCGCCCGGGCTGTGGTTACTGCGTTCGCGCCAGACAGGTACTGGAAATGAAAAACCTGCCGCACAAGTATGTGGACATGTTCGACGAGGGTATCACCAAGGCCGACCTGGAAAAAACCGTGGGCAAGCCGGTGCGCACCGTGCCCCAGATCTTCCACGGCACCGAACATATCGGCGGTTATACCGAACTGGAACAGTACCTCAGGGACCAGGTCGCCTGATCCGCGCCGGCGCAGGCTGTCGACTGGGCCCTGTCAGGCCATGGGCCGGGTCGTGCCTTGCTCCGAAATCGCCACGTAGACGAAATCCCCCTCGGTGACCTTGGCCGGCTCGATGCCGGCTTCGGTCTCGATCCATACCTCGATATTGATCCGCATCGACGAGCGCCCGGTTTCGAGAAGACTGGTATAGCAGCTCACCACGGCGCCCACCGGCACCGGGCGCAGAAACGCCATTTCACTGATGGCTACCGTGGCCACCCGCCCTCTCGACAGCCGCCGCGCCAGCACGGCGCCGGCGAGGTCCATCTGCGACAGCAGCCAGCCGCCGAAAATATCGCCGTGGGGATTGGTGTCCCGGGGCATCGCCAGGGTTTGCAGGGTCAGTTCGCCGGCGGGATTGCCGGGTTTGTTGATAGCGCTCAAGATAATGTCCTCAATTGAAAAGCAGTTCCGGCAGCCAGGTGATCAGCCCGGGCCACAGTGCGAGTATGGCGAGCAGGAACAGCTGGATGGCGATGAATGGCAGCACGCCCTTGTAGATATCACTGGTGAGGACGCCGGCGGGAGCGACGCCCCGCAGGTAGAACAGTGCAAAACCGAAGGGCGGGGTCAGGAACGAGGTTTGCAGGTTGACGGCGATCATCACCCCGAGCCATACCGGGTCGATGCCCATGGTCAGCAGCACGGGAGCGACGATGGGCACCACCACGAAAGTGATCTCGATGAAGTCGAGGATAAAGCCGAGCAGGAAGATCACCAGCATTACCACCAGGGTGGCGCCGAACACGCCGCCAGGTATCTGCTCGAACAGGCCCGCGACCAGCTCTTCTCCGCCAAAGCCGCGGAATACCAGGGAAAATACCGCTGCGCCGATCAGGATCATGAACACCATCGAGGTGATCTCGGTGGTCGAAGTCATCACTTCGCGCAGCCGCGGCAGGTTGAGCTGGCGTTTGCCGAGGGCCAGCAGGATGGCGCAGGCGGCACCGACACCCGCCGCTTCGGTGGGGGTGGCGGCGCCGGTCAGAATCGATCCCAGCACGGCGATGATCAGCAGCACCGGCGGCAGCAGCGGGCGCAGTATGCGCAGGGCCTCGCCGCGGCTGACATTGTGTTCTTCGCGCGGGGCCTTGGCCGGGAAAGCCGTGGCGTAGCCGTAGATATAGGCGATATACAGCGCCACCAGCAGCAGGCCGGGCACGATGGCGCCGACGAACAGGTCGCCGATGGATACCGTGTCCGGGGTAAAGATGCCCATTTTCAGCTGGGCCTGCTGGTAGGACGTGGACAGGATGTCGCCGAGCAGCACCAGTACGATCGATGGGGGAATGATCTGCCCCAGGGTGCCGGTGGCGCAGATGGTGCCGGTGGCGAATGCCGGACTGTAGCCCTGTTTGAGCATGGTCGGCAGAGATATCAGGCCCATGGTCACCACGGTGGCGCCGACGATCCCGGTACTGGCCGCCAGCAACATACCGACCAGCACCACCGAGACCCCCAGCCCGCCCCGGAGAGTGCCGCACAGCCGGCTCATGTTGCCGAGCAGGTCCTCGGCCAGCTTGGACTTTTCCAGCATCACGCCCATGAACACGAACAGCGGCACGGCGATCAGCGTGGTGTTGATGATGATGCCGTAGATCCGGTTGGGCAGGGCGTGGAGAAAGGCCATGTCGAAGTGGCCGGTCAATACGCCGCCGGCGGCAAAGGCGAGGGCCACGCCACTGAGCGAAAAGGCCACGGGGTAGCCGAAGATCAGCATCAGGCAGACTGCGGCGAACATGTACAGCGGAATGAATTCGGCCATCACAGCGGTTCCACCTTGACTGCGCTGTGCTGGCCACCGGCGCCGAGGGCGAACAACAGGTTCTTGAGGATGTCGGCCACGCCCTGCAGCATCAGGGTGGCGGGCATGATCAGCAGCAGCGTCTTGAGCAGGTAGACGTAGGGCAGGCCGCTGCCTTCATTGGATTTTTCGCGGATCGCCCAGCTGTTGAGCACGTAGTCCCAGGACAGCCAGAGAATCAGCACACAGAGGGGCAGCAGAAACAGCAGCCCGCCCGCCACGTCGATCCAGGCCCGGGTCTTTGGTTGCAGGTCGCGGTAGAAGACGTCGACCCGCACGTGGCCGCCCTGCTTGAGGGTCCAGGCCATGCCGAGCATGAAGATCGCGCCGTGCATGTAGATCATCGACTCCTGGAGGGCGATGGAGCCGGTGGCGAACAGGTAGCGCATCACCACCACGGTACAGGTGGCGACAGTCAGCGCCAGGGTCAGCCAGATGATGACATTGCCGGTCAGGGTGGTGATGGCGTCGAGGCAGCGAATCAGCAGTTGCAGGGGGCGTGGGGGTGAGGGCATAGTGCTGGCAGCTCAAGGAGGTCGGGCGTTGGTTATTTGGTCGCCATTATATAGAAATGACCGCTATATAAAATCCTCGCGATGGGTTTGTGGCGCACCGACGCAGGCAGTGCACCACCGGGTGTGGAGCGGACGGGATCGATGTCATGTTTCTGTCACACGGCGTCCCTATAGTGGCGACACTGGTTCGATCAACCCCTTGCTATATCCACTGACCCGGAGAACGATGTGAACGCTATCAAGACTACCCTTTTGGCAGGCGCCGCGATGGCGGCGATCATTGGCGGCACCCAGGTGCACGCTGCCCGCGACTATATCAGCGTGGTGGGTTCCTCCACGGTATACCCCTTCTCTACAGTGGTCGCCGAGCGTTTCGGCAGGGCCACCGGCAACGCCACTCCCAAGGTGGAGTCGGTTGGCACCGGCGGCGGCCTCAAAATGTTCTGTGCCGGCGTCGGCACCAATTTCGCCGATATCGCCAATGCTTCGCGGCGGATCAAGGGTTCCGAGTTCAAGGATTGCCAGAGCAACGGGGTCAAGGACATCATCGAGGTGCTGATCGGCTACGACGGCATCGTGGTGGCCAACTCCCTCAAGACCAAGCCCTATGACCTGAGCCGCAAGGACATCTTCCTGGCGCTGGCCAAGGAGGTGCCGAGCCCGGACGGCTCAGAGACCCTGGTGCCCAACCCCTACAAGACCTGGAAGGACATCAACCCCGCCCTGCCGGCGACCAAGATCGAAGTGATCGGTCCCCCGCCCACTTCCGGCACCCGCGATGCCTTTGCCGAGCTGGCCCTGGAAAGCGGCTGTGCGACCTTCGGTTTCATCAAGGCGCTGAAGGATAGCGATGAGAAGAAGTTCAAGTCGGTGTGCCACACCCTGCGCGAAGATGGTCACTACGTCGAAGCTGGTGAGAACGACAACCTGATCATCCAGAAACTGGACGCCAATCCCGATGCCCTCGGCGTGTTCGGCTTCAGCTTCCTCGACCAGAACAGCGACAAGGTGCGCGGCTCCGCCATCGAAGGGGTGGAACCCACTTTCGAGGCCATCGGCGACAAATCCTACAGTGTCTCCCGGCCGCTCTATTTCTACGTCAAGAAAGCCCACATCGGCGTGGTGCCGGGCATCGAGGAGTTTCTTGCCGAGTTCACCAGTGAAAAAGCCTGGGGCGCCGACGGCTACTTGGCCGAGAAGGGCCTGATCCCCCTGAATGACGAGCTGCGCAAGGAAGTCGGCGCCGCGGTCCGCGGCAACGAAACCCTCACTGGCGAAGGTCTCTGATCTTCCCGCATTAGAATAGCGAAGATGCGATAAACTTGAGGCCTGACCTGATGTCAGGCCTTGTTATTCTTCGAATCTTTTCCTACGGGCACGGGCCATGCACACTGCCAATCTGCTAATCGTCCTGGGCGCCATGATCGTCGCTGCCTACTATCTGGCCCGCAGCCGGTCACTGGTTCAGGCGAGACCCCTGGGCGGCATCCGCCATCTCCATTCGCTGCCGTTCTTCTACGGGTTGCGGGCTTCCATCTGGTGCGGCGTGCCCTCGTTGGCGCTGCTCGCGCTGTGGCTGATGTTCGACGACGTGATCGTTTCCAATGTGGTGCTCGGCGGCCTGCCGGAGCACCTGCAACCCACGTCGATCAGCGAGGAAAACCTGACCCTCGGCACCATTCGCAACCTGGCCAGCGGCGCGCTCTCCGGCGCCGCCGCCGATCCGGCGCTGGTCGCCGCCAGCGAACGGCTGGTGGAATTGCGCAGCATCGGCTCCCGAATCGCCGCCGCCGCGGTGCTCAGCCTGGCGTTGCTCGGCGGGCTGCTCGCCTGGTTGAAGATGTCCCCCCAGTTGCGTGCCCGCCAGCAGGTGGAAGCGGTGTTCAAGGGCATCCTGCTGCTCTGTTCGCTGGTGGCGATCTTTACCACCCTCGGTATCCTGCTGTCGGTGTTGTTCGAGTCCCTGCGTTTTTTCCAGGCGGTGCCGATCACCGAATTCCTGTTTGGCACCCACTGGAGTCCGCAGACGGCGATTCGTGTCGACCAGGTGGGCTCGTCCGGCAGCTTTGGCGCCGTGCCGCTGTTTCTCGGCACTCTGCTGATCTCCTTTATCGCCATGGTGGTGGCGGTGCCGGTGGGCCTGATGTCGGCGATTTATCTCGCCGAGTACGCCAGCCGGCGGGTGCGGGCCTTCGCCAAGCCGACCCTGGAGATCCTCGCCGGTGTGCCGACAGTGGTCTACGGCTTTTTCGCTGCGCTGACGGTGGCGCCCTTCATTCGCGACACCGGCGCGGGGATGGGCATTACGGTATCCTCGGAGAGCGCCCTCGCCGCTGGCCTGGTGATGGGGGTGATGATCATCCCCTTCGTGTCCTCGCTGGCGGATGACGTGATCAACGCCGTGCCACAGAGCCTGCGGGATGGGTCCCTCGGCCTCGGCGCCACCCAATCCGAGACCATCAAGCGGGTTATTTTCCCGGCAGCCCTGCCGGGCATCGTCGGCGGCGTGCTGCTGGCGGTGTCGCGGGCCATCGGCGAGACCATGATCGTGGTGATGGCCGCGGGCCTGGCCGCCCGGATGACCGTCAACCCCCTCGACACCGTGACCACCATCACGGTGCAGATCGTTACCCTGTTGGTCGGCGATCAGGAATTCGACAGTCCCAAGACCCTGGCGGCGTTTGCCCTTGGGCTGATGCTGTTCGTGGTCACTCTGATCCTCAATTTCATTGCCCTGCACGTGGTGAAAAAATACCGTGAACAATATGACTGAAGACCAGCGACTGACTGAAGACCAGCGGCAAAAGGCCGAGCGGGTCGCCCGCGGGCTCAAGCGCCGCTACCGTGCCGAAAAGCGCTTCCGGCTGTACGGGTTGATGGCCGTCAGCTTCGGCATCCTCAGCGTGGTGGTGCTGTTCACCGACATCATCAGCAAGGGCTCCGGCGCCTTTCGCCAGACCTACATCCAGCTCGAACTGCACTATGACCCCGAGGTGATCGGCGTCACTGATTTCGGCGATCCGGGCGCGGTCGCCCTCGGCGACTACAACGGGGTGATCCGCGCGGCCTTGCAGCAACGTTTTCCCGAGCTGTCGACGCGCAATGACCGGCGCGAACTCAACCGGCTGATCAGCAGCGGCGAGGGCTTCGATCTGCGCGACAGGCTGGTGGCCCACCCCGAACTGCTCGGTCGCAGCGAGGTGCGCTGGCTGGTGGCGGACGACGATATCGACACCTACTTCAAATCCCTGAGAAAACGCGGCGACACCTTCATCGGCAGGGTGTCGGGCACCCTGCAGACGGCGATTGCCCACCTCCAGGAGCACGGCGACATCGAGTTGCAGCTCAATATCAATTTCTTCACCAAAGGCGACTCACGGGAGCCGGAACAGGCGGGTATCTGGGGCGCGGTGGCAGGCTCGTTCTTCACCCTGCTGATCACCTTGGCGCTGTCGTTCCCCCTCGGGGTGGGGGCGGCCGTCTACCTCGAGGAGTTCGCGCCGAAGAACCGCTGGACCGACCTCATCGAGGTCAACATCAATAACCTGGCGGCGGTGCCCTCGATCATCTTCGGCCTGCTGGGCCTGGCCATCTTCATCAATTTCTTCGAGGTGCCGCGGTCGATTCCCGTCATCGGCGGCCTGGTGCTGACGCTGATGACCCTGCCGACCATCATCATCTCGAGTCGCGCGGCGATCAAGGCGGTGCCGCCATCGATCCGGGAGGCGGCGATCGGCATCGGCGCCTCGCCGATGCAGGTGGTGCTCCACCATGTGCTGCCACTGGCGATGCCGGGGATGCTTACCGGGGCGATCATCGGCATGGCCCAGGCCCTGGGCGAAACGGCGCCGCTGCTGATGATCGGCATGGTCGCGTTCATCGTCGACATCCCCTCGGGTCCGACCTCTCCGGCCACCGTGCTGCCGGTGCAGATCTTCCTGTGGGCGGACAGTCCGGAGCGGGCCTTCGTGGAAAAGACCTCGGCGGCGATCATGGTGCTGCTGGCTTTTCTGATCTTCATGAACACTGCCGCGGTGTGGCTGCGCAAGCGCCTCGAACGCCGCTGGTAACAGAGCCTCCAGTGACAGGGCTTTTCTAGCACAGGCCTTCTAGCAACAGGGCTTCTAGCAACAGGAGAATGGGTGTGGGAACATTGACCGCGAACGACGTACAGAAACGGCCGGGCGACATGCCCAGGGTCCGCGAAGGATACACCGTGGTGGACCACAGCGAAGACTACAAGACCGTGGGCAGCCCGCTGGCCGCCAATCCCAAGATGCGCATGCGCGACGTGGACATCTTCTACGGCGACAAGCAGGCGATCTTCAACGTCAGCATCGACATCGGCAAGAACGAGGTGATCGCCATGATCGGCCCGTCCGGCTGTGGCAAGTCGACGTTCTTGCGCGCCCTCAACCGGATGAACGACACCATCTCCATCTGCCGGGTGAGCGGCTCCTTCACTCTCGACGATGAGGATATCTACACCAACAAGATGGACGTGGTGGCGCTGCGCGCCCGGGTGGGGATGGTGTTCCAGAAGCCCAACCCGTTTCCCAAGTCGATCTATGAAAACGTCGCCTACGGGCCGCGCCTGCACGGCCTGGCCAACCGCAAGAGCGATCTCGACGATATCGTCGAGACCAGCCTGCAGCGGGCGGGCTTGTGGAACGAGGTCAAGGAGCGCCTGCACCAGCCCGGCACCGGCCTGTCCGGCGGCCAGCAGCAGCGCCTGTGCATTGCCCGCGCCATCGCCATCAGTCCCGAAGTGATCCTGATGGACGAGCCCTGCTCGGCCCTCGACCCCATCGCCACGGCGCGGATCGAGGAGCTGATCGCCGAGCTGTCGGAGAACTACACCATCGCCATCGTTACCCACTCCATGCAGCAGGCGGCGCGGGTGTCCCAGCGCACCGCCTACTTTCATCTGGGCAAACTCATCGAGGTCAACGATACCGAGCGGGTGTTCACCAACCCCGAGCACGAGTTGACCGAAGCCTACATTACCGGCCGTTTCGGCTGAGGAACCCGTCATGGACAAACTGCACCTCGACCAACATATCTCCCGCCACTTCAACGAAGAGCTGGAGCAGATCAAGACGCGGATGCTGGAAATGGGCGGCCAGGTCGAAATCCAGGTGGCCGACGCGGTGCGCGCCCTGGAGAGCGCCGACAGCGCTCTGGCGGCTACCGTGATCAGCCGCGAGCCGGCCATCGACGCCCTCGAGATCCAGATCGACGAAGACTGCACCACCCTGATTGCCCGTCGCCAGCCGGCGGCCACCGACCTGCGCCTGGTGATGGCGGTGAGCAAGACCATTCGCGACCTGGAACGGATGGGTGACGAGGCGAAGAAGATCGCCAAGATGGCGATCCAGTTGAGCGAGGAGGGCAGTGCCCCGCGGGGCTATGTGGAAATCCGCCACATCGCCAGCGACGTGCGCAGGATGCTCAACGATACCCTCGACGCCTTTACCCGCTACGACGCCGACAGCGCCTTGCGGACCTTGCGCTCCGACCGCCAGATCGACCTCGACTACAAGACCGCGGTGCGCGAACTGGTGACCTACATGATGGAAGATCCCCGCAGTATCTCGCGGGTGATGAACATCATGTGGGCGCTGCGCTCGCTGGAACGCATCGGCGATCACGCCAAGAACATCTGTGAACAAGTGGTCTATCTGGTCAAGGGCCAGGATATTCGCCACGGCAATCTCGATAATCTCGACAAGCTCGAATAACGGCGACGCGGGCAGCGCCGCGGTTCGCAACGGCTCAGTCCCGCGGCGCTGCCCGGTCCGGCGCCTCCCAGCGCACTTCCGCCACCAGGCCGCCTTCCGGGCGATTGCGCAGAGTCAGCGCGGCGCCGTCCTTTTCGGCGAGGGTGCGGGCGATGGTCAGGCCCAGTCCCGCGCCGCCGGTCGCCCGCGAACGGGAGGTTTCCATCCGCACGAAGGGGTCGAAGACCGCTTCGAGATCCGTTTCCGCCAGCCCCGGGCCGCTGTCGCTGACCCGCACCACCACCGCGTCGCCCTGCCGCACGGCCGCCACCGCCGCGCTGTGACCGTACTTGATGGCGTTGTCGACCAGGTTGGAAAACAACCGGTGCATGGCCAGTGGCCTGAGCAGCAGCACCGCGCCGCAGCCCTGCTCGAAGCGCACCTCGCCTCCGCTCTCGGCGGCATCCTCGACGATACTTTCCAGCAGTGAATCGAGATCGAGGGCGACGCGCTGTTCGGTGGTTTCAGCGCTGCGGGCCAGCTCCAGGCCCTCGCGGATCAACGCGTGCATGGCTGCCAGGTCGCCGATCAGGCGCTCCCGCAGCGCTTCGTCGGCGACGTTTTCGAGTCGCAGCCGCATCCGGGTCAGCGGCGTTTGCAGATCGTGGGTGATGGCGGCGAGCATCTGGGTGCGCTCGCCGAGATGCCGTTGCAGACGCTGCTGCATGGCGTTGAATGCCTGGGCGGCGCGGCGCACCTCCAGGGGGCCGGTGACCGCCAGCGGCGGGCGTTGCAGGTCCTGGCCAAGCTCGATGGCCGCGGCGCCAAGGCGCTGCAGCGGTGCACTGGCGATGCGGGCGACGACATAGGCCAGCACCGCAATGGCGAGGGCCAGCAGCAACAGGAACATGGGGTCGGTGGCCAGGGCCGGGCTGCGGGCGATGGGCTGGCTGGCCAGCCGGAGTTGCAGCGGGGTGCCATCGCTGAGGGTCAGCGCTACCAGTCGGCAGGTGGACGGCCCCCGGGACGCGTCGCCATCCCGAAGCTGGTCGCCGGCGGCGCCGGCGAACGCCGGTAGCCGGGGCTGGCAATGGCGGCGCGCCAGCGTGCTCACCCGGGCGCTGTCGACCGGCGCCGGGCGCTCCGCCAGGATGGCGGTAAGTTCTGTGTCGGGGCGTTGCCCTT
>Ga0265293_10012996_pt1 | contig 10913 bp, 8 predicted proteins | sample Munlanlewell138R_FD_192505 | JGI IMG/M metagenome (GOLD analysis project Ga0265293, IMG submission 192505) | Leachate microbial communities from a municipal landfill in Southern Ontario, Canada - Leachate well 138R | ecosystem: Engineered > Solid waste > Landfill > Unclassified | place: Canada... | reverse complement strand
CAAGTACTCAAATTCTGCCTTCAAAGGGTTACCCACTATAATACATCACCTTATAAAGATGATTTGATCGATCCATGGCAAATGAAAATAAGGCTGATTTAAAAAATGGGGGAATGCCAATAATAAGCAATTTTTATTGACAAAATAAGCCATTTTGAAGCTGAGTGGAGATATGATTAGATACAAGATACAGCCACAGTCAAAACCCGCCTTCCGCAGGGCACTGCTCACGTTTGCCTTCATCCTGTTTGCCCTGTCTCTGGCGGCTTTCAGCCCTCTGAACGCACCCGGCGATACCCTCACCGTGATTCAGATACCCATCCTGAATATCCCTGCCATCCACATTCCCGGTGAAACCCTCAAGGTGACCTGTCTGGCACCTGCCAATACCAGCGGCTGGCAGTTGGAATTGCGGCGGGGACCCACCCAGATCCCTTTGGAAGTCTCCTCTGCCCAATATCTTGGCTCTCCCAATCGATGGGAACTGAGCGCATTGGTGCCCAATCTGCCTTTGTATGAACTTTATGATTTGAGGGTGACGGCATCTGGCGGCATCGATGATACCACTCAGAATGCTGTAAAGGTGATTCCCTCCCGCAAAAGCAGCTATTACTTTGTGCATATCACGGATTCCCACATTCCCAACCGTATCTTTTATCCCAATGCCGGCTTTGATGCGGATTCCCTGGAGGTAAATGACCTCAGGGCGGTGATGGAGGATATCAATATCATCAATCCGGAGTTTGTGCTCTTTACCGGCGATTTGATCAATGAAGGGGAGCTGGAAGGCTTTGCCGGGCAATATTGGTATGGCTGGATGCAGCGTCTATTGGCTGAATTTCAGGTGCCTGTGTATGTGGTGGCTGGCAATCACGATATCGGCGGCTGGAATGCCACTCCTCCGCCCCAGGGCTCGGCAAGGCGCAATTGGTGGCGATATTTTGGCTGGCCCTGGCTGGATTCCACGGATTACAATTGGGGCAAATACACCCAGGATTATAGCTTTGTGTATGGCGATGTGCATTATATCGGCATGGAATCCTATGATAATTATGACAACTGGCGTGCCGGCATCTATGGAGGACAGAGCTTTATCCTCTCTCAAATACAATGGCTGAACCAGCAGATGCAGCTGCATCCCAATAAAACCAGAGTGCTGTTTTACCATTATGACTTTTCCAACCAGCTGAATCTGAATAGCTTGGGCGTGGATATGGGGCTGTGGGGGCATATTCACCGCAATAGCGGCTCCATCAATACCTATCCCTATAGCCTTGCCACCCGCAGCACTTGCAGCGGCAACCGTTCCTATCGCGTGGTGCGCGTAAATGGCTCCCAGCTTGCCCCTCAAAATACCATCTATGCAGGTGATTATGGCACCAATATCAACCTCATCTTCCAGCCGGATAATAACGCCACGGCAGACAGCGTGAGGGCTATTTATACCAATAACCAGCCCCTGGGCTTTGAGCACAGCCTCCTGCGCTTTCGCATGCCGCCTGGGCACAGCGATTATCAGGTGTATAACGGCACCCTGATGCAGGTGCAGCGGGGCGTGGACGCCAATATCTGTTATGTGCATGTGGATATCCCTGCCAATACCAGCCGTTATGTGAGTGTGGTGGCGCTTACTCCATCTGCTGCAGAACCGGAGACCATCCCGCCACCTGCCGCCATCCACAAGATTTATCCCAACCCCTTCCATAATGCCTTCAATATCGAGCTGGATGAGACGCAAAGACAGCCCCAAACCCTGCACATATACGATATCAGGGGACGCATCGTGGATGCCATCCCGGTAAGCCCACACAGCGGCATCATCAATTGGGATGCCTCCGCCCTATCCAGCGGCATCTACTTTGTGGCAGGCAAAAAGATTGTGAAGCTATAATCCCCGGCAGGCATCCCCTCCCCGCACAGGCGTAAAGCCATGCTGGAAGGCGCATGCCCCCCAAAACTAAGACTTGTAAAACGGGAAGTTACGGTTATTATATCAGCAAACAACGATAAATTCAATTTCATTCTTTAAGGAGTATCAATGAGACGCTATCTAATAATATCGCTAATCCTCTTCATTACGGCAGTGCCCCTCTTGGCAGAAGATTGGCTGACCATCTATAACGATGACCTTTCCTTGGTTCGCAGCCAGTTTGAGCTGAACCTCAAAAGCGGATTCCAAAACTATAGCTATGATGATATCACCTCCCGCATCATGCCCACTTCCGTGATTGTAAGCTCCACTGTGGAAGGCTTTCAGGTGGCAGAACAGAATTATGAATACGACCTGGCAGGCAAGTGGCAGATCATGGCAAAATATCTGGATAAAGAGGTGGAAATACTTACCAAAAGCGAAGCCCGCGTGGTGGGCACCCTCAAGTTTTTTGATGGCAACAGCTATGGCATCAGCGAAAAGGGCAGCGGCAAGCTGATCGTGGTATCAGACGAGCAGACCCAGATGATTAGCCTCTCCAAGCTTCCTGATAACTTCTATGTGAAGCCCACCCTGCGTTGGACGCTCAAATCCCCCCAAAGCGGCAAGATCCCCGTCCAGCTCACCTACCTCAGCGGCGGCTTTAGCTGGGATGTGGCATATAACACCGTGTGGGACGGCGACAAGCTGATTTTCAACTCTTGGGTAACCATCAACAACACCAGCGGCAGAGCCTTCACAGACGTGAATCTGAAGCTGATAGCCGGCGATATCAACCGTTACTACGATAGATACGCTGGCGGCAGGGGCAAGTATGCCTTTGAAATGGTGGAAGATGCCGTGATGATGAACGCCATGCCTGAATTTGAAGCAAAGGAATTCCACGATTTTCACATGTATACCCTCAACCAAAAAGCCAGCTTTGCAGACAAACAATCCAAACAGATGGAACTCTTTCCCACCAAAGAGATTAGCGCCCAGGGAATCTATGAATATCACACTTGGGATAGCGGGGTAAAGAGCATCATCAGATTCACAAACAACCGGGAAAGCGGCATCGGCGAAGCCCTGCCCAAAGGCGTGATCAAGGTTTACAAGCAGGATACCGATGGCAATTTGGAATTCATCGGCGAAGACGGCATCGATCACACCGCCCGCAACGAAGAGGTGAGTATCAACACGGGCAAGGCTTTTGACCTGGCTGGCAGCACCATGGAAAGAAACAGAACCAACTTAGGCAAAAACGTGTATGAGCGTGACCTGCAGGTGACCCTCAAGAACAACAGCAAAGAAGAAAAGACCATCCACGTTATCCACAGAATGGACGGCAATACCCGCCTCGTGCAGCAGGATTATGATCCGGTGATTGATAGCAATAACAAGGCTACCTTCACCATCAAAATACAGCCAGACACCATCATCACCTTCGGCTTCCGCGAGCGTACGGAATATTAAGAATCAAAGATGAACGGCAAGATTTATACTGATCTGATTGGCATCCAGCGGGATATGCTCAAGATATTGGGAGAAGTATCCTCGCTCACCAGCAATCCTTTGGCGATAGAAGATGCCATAGATGACGTGTGGCATCCCAAATGTGATGTGTATATCACGGATAGCGAATGGGTGATAGTGGTGGAGCTGGCAGGGATGGAAAAGAACGAGATAAGCATCTCCCTCACAGAGGATTATCTGCGCATCAGCGGCAGCCGCAGCTTTGTCCAACCCTCCGGAAATACCAGCTATTACAACATGGAGATAGAGACCGGGCGCTTTGACCGGCATATCTTCTTTCCGGATACACCCATCGATAAAGACAACCCCAGGGTGCAATATATCAATGGCATCCTCAGGATCGCCTTCCCCCTGGGACCCATCGTCGAACGGATTATCCCCGTCCAATAGGATCATTGGCATGCAAGCTATCATGAAAGCCGTATAAGCTCCAGCTTCTGCGGCTTTCATGGCTTGTTTGGCTGTGCAGCACCGGGCTGCGTCACAAAACGCTTGACGTTTGTGCGTCTATTTTCAGGTTTAGCATTATATGGATAAGATTAAGAATATCGGTATCGAATACCTGATTTGGTTATATGTAACGGCTTGTGCCAGTTGGCTGAGCCTGCGTCTCTTTGACTATGGCTGGCAAGGCTGGATTGTGTTGGTTTTGGCAGTTGTTTTTGCCGCTTTGGTATCCCTCAATAAAAACAATCTGGGCTACAGAATCTTGGGGCAAGCCTCCATCAAAGCCAGGTTTTGGAAGTATGAGCTGGCGGGCGTGCTCCTCATCACCCTGGTGATGGCATGGGTGATAGTGGAGGTGAGGCCGGTGGAATTTCTCACCCAGGCAGGCAACACCCAAAACATCCTCAAAGGCATCTTCAACCCCAATCCCCAAGAGCTGGTTCCCATGCTGGAGGCCCTGGTGGAGACCATCTTCCTGGCGCTATTGGCAACCCTCTTTGCCATCCCCTTTGCCTTTGTGCTTAGCTTTTTTGCCGCCAAAAACCTGATGTTTGGCAGCATCTGGGGACGCATCGTGTATGTGGTGATTCGCCTGATTTCCACGGTGTTCCGCTCCATTGAGGCAATAGTGTGGGCGATCATCTTTTGCGTGTGGGTGGGGATAGGTCCCTTTGCCGGCATGCTGGCTTTGTGGGTGCATTCCATCGCCTCTTTGATCAAGCTTTACAGCGAGCAGATAGAAAACATCGATCCCGGTCCGGTGGAGGCAATCCGCGCCACGGGTGCCGGCACCCTGCAAATCTGGCGCTATGCCGTCACTCCCCAGATTCTGGCGCCATATCTGGCATTCACCATCTACCGCTGGGATATCAATATCCGCATGGCCACCATCGTGGGCTTTGTGGGCGGCGGAGGTATTGGATTGGCGCTTTATCAACAGCAGCAGATGCTTGCCTGGCGCAACGTTGGACTGATTATGTGGCTGATAGCCATCGTGGTGTGGGTGATGGATATGTTCAGCGCCCATATTCGCACAAAACTAATTGCAAATTAGAAGGAGAGATGAATGAGCAGCTTCAACCCTGTGGAATTGATACTCAAAAAGCGTGATGGAAAGTCCCTCTCGGCTGATGAAATAGCGGCTTTTATCGATGGCTTTATGGTGGGCAATGTGCCCGATTATCAGATGAGTGCGCTGTTGATGACACTCTACTTCCAGGGCATGAGCCCCGAGGAGACGGCGGCCTTTACCCAAAGCTATATCGATAGTGGAGAGCGCATGCACTTTGCAGATTCCCTCCTGGTGGCAGATAAACACTCCACCGGAGGCGTGGGCGATAAGATCAGCCTGATGCTTGCCCCCATTGCCGCTGCATTAGGGCTTAGCGTGCCGATGATCTCCGGGCGTGGCTTGGGTCACACAGGCGGCACTTTGGACAAACTGGAGGCCATCCCCGGCTTTAAGACGCAATATGATATCGCCGGCATCAAAAAGCTGGTGGAGCAGCACGGCTATGCCCTGGTGGGACAATCCGATACGCTGGTGCCTGCCGATAAGCGCATCTATGCCCTCAGAGATGTCACCGCCACGGTGGAATGCCCCGGCCTCATCACTGCCAGCATCATGAGCAAAAAGATTGCCGAGGGCGCCCGTCACCTGGTGATTGATCTCAAGATTGGCAGTGGAGCCTTTATGCCCAACCTGCGCCGCGCCACCGAGCTGGCGGAAAGCCTGAAGCGCACTGGCGAAAGCTTTGGTCAGAAGGTGAGGGTGGTATTCACAAACATGAATTCTCCCCTTGGGCACGCCGTGGGCAATGCCCTGGAAACCGCCGAAGCCATTGAATACCTCAAAGGCAACACCCTGCCTGATACCCAAGCCATCACCGAAAGGCTGGTAGCCCGCATGCTGCAAAGCTCCGGCCTCTATCCCCAGGAAGCTGACGCCATCGCCGCCATCCGGGAGGTGGTAGCCTCTGGCAAAGCCCTGCAAAAGCTGGAGGAGATCATCATCGCCCAAGAGGGCAATCCCAAGGTGATAGAGGATTACAGCCTGATGGGCACAGCTCAGTATCAGCAGCCAGTGCTTGCCCCTGCGTCTGGCTACATCCACACCATCGATTCCCGCGCCATCGGCTACGCTCTGGTACGCATCAAGGCTGGCAGGATGAAGATGAGCGACCGACTGGATTATGGCGCCGGCGCCATCCTCACGGCTAAGATTGGTGACCAAGTGCAGGCAGGCGATGCCCTGGGCACGGTGTATGCCAATGACGCTGCAGAAGCCCCGAAGGTGGCATCCATGATAGCCACTGCCTATGGCATCACAGGGCTGGAAAAAGCTCCGGAAGAGCTGATCTTGGGAGAGCTGTAAGGCAGTGACCACCCTTCCAGAGCCAGCATCATGAGAACCGGCAAAATAATAGATATCGAGTGCCGCTGCGGCTACCTCCTCTTCCGTTATTTCAAAGCCGGCAAAGGCAGGCTCATCAAGTGTATAGTACAGCGCCTCACCGAAGACAGGGTGGGGCTTTCCGGCTTGCCCACCTATTCCAAGCCGGTGTGCCCTTCCTGCAAAAAGGAGCTGGGCATCATCATGATGATACACGGCAGCCCTGCCCTCAAATTGAACCAAGGCACCATCAAAAGCATCAGAATTTAACACCTCCTTCCATATCCACACCAAAGGCTATCTCTATGGATAATAAGCCACTACACCTCCCAAGGCATGGCATTGCCACCTCATCCCCCAAAATAAGGCTTGACGCATCACCAAACATTTCTAAGCTTGCAAAATAGAAATAAAAGTTAAAGGACAGCAGTCATGGTAGGTAATGTCTTTACCTATGCCACTTTAGGGATTGATGCCATTCAGCTGAGCGTGGAGTGTGACGCCAGCGGCAGCACCCACAATGTGAATATCGTGGGTATGGCAACCCGCGCCGTTCAGGAAAGCAAAGACCGCATCTTTGCCGCCCTGCGCAATTCCGACGTCTCCATCCCCACCCATCATTACACCATCAATCTTGCTCCTGCCGATATCAAAAAGGATAGTGCAGCCTTGGATTTGCCCGTTGCCATAGCAGTGATGCAAGCCATCAGGCAGCTGCCCGTGCAGGCGCTGAATAAAACCGCCATCATCGGAGAACTCTCTTTGGATGGTACCTTACGCCCCATCAACGGTGCTTTACCCATCGCCATCGCTGCCAAAAGAGACGGCATCAGGGTGCTCATCCTCCCCTCAGAAAACGCCGAGGAAGCCGCCATCATCGATGATATCGAGATCATCGGCGTCACTTCCCTCAGAGAGACAGTGAGCTATATCCAGGGTGAAATCGATATCCAGCCCACCGAGGTGGATAGAGAGCGCATCTTCAGCGTGCTCAATACCTTCGGCGTGGATATGCATGATGTACGGGGTCAGTACCAGGTAAAGCGTGCCTTGGAGGTATCTGCCGCTGGAGGCCACAACCTCCTGATGATAGGCCCTCCCGGCTCTGGGAAGACCATGCTGGCAAGGCGGGTGCCCACCATCCTGCCAGAGCTGAACCTGGAAGAAGCCCTGGAAGCCACCAAAATCCACTCCGTTGCCGGCTTTTCCAAAGAGTTTCAAAATGGCATCCTCACCACCCGTCCCTTCCGCAGTCCCCACCACTCCTGTTCCGATGTGGCATTGGTGGGCGGCGGTGCCTTCCCCAAACCGGGAGAGGTGAGCCTTTCCCACCGGGGAGTGCTGTTTTTGGATGAATTGCCAGAGTTTAAGCGCGTGGTGCTGGAAGTGCTGCGCCAACCCCTGGAAGACGGAGTGGTCACCATCTCCCGCGCCACCACCTCCCTCACCTTCCCCGCGGAATTTATGCTGATCGCCTCCATGAACCCCTGTCCCTGCGGTTATTACGGCTCCAATATCCCCAATCACGAATGCAAATGCGAATCAGGCAGCATCCAGCGTTATCGCAACCGGGTTTCCGGGCCGCTCTTGGATCGTATAGATATCCACGTGGAAGTGCCCGCCGTCTCCTACTCCGATCTCACTTCCCTGCCCGTGGGGGATGATTCCGCCGAAATCCGTAAGCGTGTAAACCAAGCAAGAGACATCCAGGTGAGGCGCTATCAAAAAGACAACATCTTCTGTAACAGCCAGATGGGCTCGCGCCTCCTGCGCAAATACTGCCATCTGGATAAAGAAAGCCAAAACCTGATGGAAGACGCCATCGACAGGCTTGGCTTTTCCGCACGTGTGTTTGACCGCATCCTCAAGGTTGCCAGAACCATCTCCGATCTGGAAGGCAGGACAGACATCCTGGCAGAGGATATCTCCGAAGCCATCCAATACCGCACCTTGGATCGCAAATATTGGATCTAACCTCTTAAATCACAAAGGAGCAGACCTTATGAAACGCATCATTATGCCCTTGGCAATACTTTGTCTTTTGGGGGCTCTGACTGCCTATCCCTGGGTGCAGGACGATAGTGTGTTCAACCCCTCCGGCATTCCCAGCCTCAGCTTTTCCCAACCCCGCTTTGCTGATGTGGATGGCGATGGAGTGTTGGATTTTTGGCTGGGGAATATCTCCCGCAGCCCCGTATTCATCAAAAACATAGGAACCGCCACCAACCCCATCTTCAGGACTGGCACAGACTATCTGGTGGATATGAGCTACCTGCATGCCGAAGTGGCTGTGGGCGCCGATATGAATGGTGATGGGCTCACGGACTTGGTGTGTGGAGGCTACTCCGGTTTGTTCTTATATCTCAATACCGGAACTGCCACAGAACCGGTCTTCACCCTGCAGCCGGGCTATTTTGGCGGGCTAAACTTGGATTCATACCCCGTCCCCGATGTGGCAGACGTGAATGGCGACGGCATCCTGGATTTGGTGATAGGCTACAGCGAAAACGGCAACGTAAAGGTGTTTTTTAACACCGGCAGCTCTTCCCAAGCCGTCTTCACCAATGACAATTCCCTCCACGTGGGCAATATCGGCCTGTATGCCTATCCCATCTTTTGCGACTGGGATGACGATGGTTTGATAGACATCCTCTGTGGCAGAGATGGGCAGGGCTTTATCTTTTATCAAAACAACGGCAGCGCCTCTGAGCCCCTGTGGGAACCCAATAACGCACTCTTTGCCGGCTTGGGGATGGGCACCTACTGGAATTCCCCCACTTTGGCGGATATAGATGGCGATGGCAAGCTGGAGCTGCTATACGGCACCGCCAATGGCATGCTGTTTCTGTATTATAATACAGGCACTGTGGAAGCTCCCAACTGGGTGGAAAATACCAGCATCTTTGGCGGAGTGATAGATGTGGGCGCCGCCAGCAATCCCGTCTTTTACGATTGGGATGGCGATGGCGATTATGATATGATCAGCGGCAGCCAGATGGGATATATCAAGTTTTACCGCAATGTGGGCACCCCCTATGCCCCCGCTTGGCAAGAGGAACCGGAGGTATTTGGAGACCTGCGCCATTCCATCTACAGCGGCGTGGCTGTGGGCGATCTGGATGGCGATGGCTTGCCGGATATCGTGATTGGCGATCTGAGCGGCAATATCTATTTCCATCGCAATACGGGTGATGGTTTTGAAGAATTGAGCGGATATCTGCCAACGGTGAATGTGGGCGGATGGAGCTCTCCCAGATTGGTGGATTGGGATGGCGATGGCGATCTGGACCTTTTTATCGGAGCGGAAGACGGCACCATGAAGCATTATCTAAACACAGGCACTGCCACCCAGCCGGAATGGCAAGCAGTAACCGGATTCTTTTCCGGCATAGACGTGGGTTCAAACTGTGTGCTCACCCTGGGTGACTGGAACCTGGATGGCAATCCTGATTTCTTTGTGGCAGGCAATCTCATCGGCAATCTGGTGGCATACAGATACCGGATGGGCTGGACGCTGGATACGGAACTGGTGAGCGGCATCACCACCAGCCAAAACGCCACCCCTGCACTGGTGGATTTGGACCATGATGGAGATCTGGACCTGGTGGTGGGAAATTATGACGGCACCTTCAGCTATTATCGCTCGGAGAGGTATTCCGCAGATAACCTCACGCCTCCCTCCAACCTCAGTTGTGAACTGGAGGATATTGTGATGCTGATGTGGGAAGTGCCCGTTGACCCCAGCTCACCCCTGGAAACCTACAAGGTGTATCTGGATGGGGAATTGATGGGTGAAACAGTGGAACTGATGTGGATCTTTGATGACTTGCCCCTGGGCACCTATCATGCCGAAGTTACCGCCCAGTATGTAGCCGGGGAATCTGCCCCCGCATCCATCCAAATCGTCATCGTATCTGCCGATGATACTCACTTGCCCACCGCTATCACGGCTCTTAATGCAAACTTCCCCAACCCCTTCAACCCTGAAACCACCATCAGTTACAGCCTCGAGGAGGCTGGTGCCGTGAGCCTGACAATCTACAATATCAAAGGTCAGCCAGTAAAGACCCTGGTCAATGATCATAAAGCTGCCGGCAGCCACAGCGTTATCTGGAATGGTACCGACCAATCCAACCGCCCTGTCTCCAGTGGCGTCTATTATTATAAGATGAGAGCTGGCAAATACAGCAGCACCAGAATGATGATTTTGATGAAGTAGGATTATATCTGACGATATCTAAAAAAGCCCCCGATACTGCGTTGCTTATTAGCCACCCTTGTACCACCCTTGTCTCACCCTTGTCGAGACAAAGGAGAGACAAGGGTGGTTAACAGGGAAGGGCTCTTGGATGAATAACGGATAGCAAACTCAGTAAGCGATTGGTAATATTGGCATTAGCTGATCGGCACACCGCTTGTACCCCCTGGCTTTAGCCGGGGGGTACAAGGGCGGTGAGCTTACCGGCTAAAGAGGCTGTGAAAAAACTCCTAATTAGCACCAAATACTTCTTGACAAAATATGGGCTATTGCTATTGTGACATCATAATTTTGTAAACAGGATTTTTGATATGCACATTCAAACAGACAGTCGGTTTCAGATGATTCAATGTTGTCTTGATGACATAATT
>Ga0265293_10012995_pt1 | contig 10914 bp, 10 predicted proteins | sample Munlanlewell138R_FD_192505 | JGI IMG/M metagenome (GOLD analysis project Ga0265293, IMG submission 192505) | Leachate microbial communities from a municipal landfill in Southern Ontario, Canada - Leachate well 138R | ecosystem: Engineered > Solid waste > Landfill > Unclassified | place: Canada... | reverse complement strand
ATCGAAAAAAATCTTAAATCCCGCCTATATACGATTTCAATCATTATAAGGTCTATTGAAGAAAAAATGTAAAAATATGGAGCTCCCTAAGTATCTTAGGGTGTCATGTGCTTATCTTTGGCCTCACAGTTCATTTATCAATTCCTGCCAACCGGGAATTAATAGATCAACTGAAGAATACTTGACAAGGCTAGCCACCTTGAGATAGTTAATAAAAACGCCCCTTAATGAGGCAGTATCTGACGTAAGACAAAATCAGTATTAACCAACAACAAAAAGAGGCTCTACAAAGGTAAACAATAATTTAAGGATTTCTACCCTCGAAATGGTATTATTGTATCCATTTGCCTTCAGAATCATTAAATGTAAAAACATAGATGTTGTGGCAACAAAAATAGAAGCAAAAAAATATATTATAAAGAACGAGCTTGCCACCCACCAATAAAAACGCCTCCTGTGGAGGATTCAAGCATCATCATCAAAATCAATACTTAAACTAAAACCACAAAAGGCAACGCAAATTTACACAAAAATTGTCTGAAATCACCTTATCCAACAGACAATTTTTAGCTACCCGAGGGTAGTTTAGGATAAGCGATGCATTGTTCTTCCGGTGTCCATGCATTAGAAGTGTAATTCACAATACCGGCGCTGGTTATAATGGCTGAAATCCATACCTCATTGACTGCGAGAGTGGAAAAGCATCTTGGATCAGAGATGTCAAAAGACTGATCTACAACACAAAATGTCAAACATATGAAAAAGATCACGTTATTTTTAATTTTAGCTTTATTTTCTGTTGGTTTTGCTTCTGCAGGTCCAGTTATAAATATTGGCCTACATATTGGCAAAAAGAAGCTGCCAGGGTGTCCTGGTTTCTGTAAAGTATCCATATCACTTAAAGAACCAGGAATGCTAACGGGTACTACCTTGCAAGTTGATGAAGCCAAAAATGTGTTAATTATCGGAATAAGTGAAAAAGACATCCTTGAAAACCAACCTGATAAATTAGGATATTTCAGAGGTAAGAGCTCAGTCTTATTTGAAGAAGACGTCATTTTTCCGAAAGAAATAAATCAAAAAATCGGGGCTAAAAATGATCTATTAATTCGGGAAGGGACATATCCTATCAGTTTTTCTGATGGTGTATATTACATCAAATTTTCTCTGTAATTATTGATTTGTTGCTCTTGACAGGAGGCTTCAGTTTTGCCACCTGTTAATTTCTGATTTCAAAATTGTTGGCAATCTAAACTATTAAGTCTATGAAAGTATTAATCCATCGTTTCTTGTTTTTTTTAGCTCTATCATATATAGTTGTGAGCTTGTATTCTTGCTCCATGTTTAGTAAAACCATGTTGCGCTTTTCTGGAAATTATAAAACACCACAATATGAGGAAGCTGCTGATATTATTAGTTATTGCGACAGAGCCGGGGTTGATTATAATGAATTATGGATGGCAAAAAATGAAGATTCTCAAAAGTTTTTAAGTGAAAATTTTATTCTAACTATTCCACGGGTTCTTGTTTTCGACAAACGCAAGTCTAATATTACTGTTGAAGAAGGTAAAGGTTGTGTAGGAACAATGATGTATTTTTTGAACGATACAACGATCAAACAAATAAATACAAACGACACTTTACTTTACTACAGGATTCTCGAAAACTGCAAAGTTCTTAAGGTCAAATCCGATACTGCTCAAGCTGATTATTATGTAATATCAACTTGGACAAAATACTTGCCTAAATTTGCCGAAGACCTATTTAATAAGGTTAACGATCAAAAAGCAAGCGGAAAAACAAATGCCAGCTATATTTTATTGAATATGGATTTCCCGAAATAATTCACCATAACATGATAAACAGTTTTATCTATGACTTATTATCTGTTTTTCATCATTTAAAGAAAAATTGGAAAGAATCCACTTATTTATGAAAACCTGGAAGTCAGATGCAAAATCATTAAAGAATTGTTTAACTTTAACTACCTTACTTATGCTTAAGAAATTGTTGTTTTTATCAATGGTGATTTTTCTGCAACTTACGGCAATTAACGCTCAAGAAAAGTGGAATTTTCAAATTATGCTTGGCGAGAATGATTTCGGGCCGATAAACACCTTTATGTACGCTAAGTTTGATCAATCCAACACATTACATCAATTGCATTCAGCTCCTAATGCTGATAAACGGATTTTTGGGCCTTTTAAAACACCGCTATTGAGATTGTTTAAAAAGTTTGCCAAGAAAGGTATTCTGCTAACAATTAATGATATCGAAGTTACGCACAATACTGATGGCACAGACAGCCTGAAAGGAAGTATATTGATGCCAATGGTTGGGAAAGGCCTTTTCAAAGGAGCTAGGAAAAATGATAGTATTTCAGGAAGCTTTTTTAGTAAAGCTTATAATGTACTGGTTCATCTTGATGGCTTCAAAATAGCTGATAACGCCCGTTTTGATTACAGCGATCTTCCCGAAAAGATATCCAATACCACCCAAAAGTATTTGTTTAATACAGCTTATTTGAATACCCGCAAGTGGAATAAGTTCATGCGCCGAATAGAAAAGCTTGCTAATCATGCCGAGGATGATTTAGATTTGTTTTTTGGCTTTAACCTGCAAGCCGGAAAGCTTCCCTTTAGTCATTTCAACCTTATGTTTGGTGATCCTTCTAATGAAAGACCGGTTGAAGAAGATGCCCTCGAACAAAAAACAACCAACAATGTCTTTTACAAAAAACTAACAGATCACACGGCCTTACTTGAGGTAATAAGTTTTGGGGGAGGAGCTTATGAAATGGATAGTGTCTTTTCCATTGTTCAGAATCAACAGTTTGAGAACTTAATAATCGATCTGCGTGATAATGGAGGAGGCGGTTTAACTTCAGCAACTGTATTGGGAGGCTATCTTATTGAAAAAGAGGTGAGTATTGGCTATTTTGTAACCAATAAATGGTACAGTCAGATGGGTGAGGATAATCTTGAATTCGAAATATTGCCCGTTTCAAAAGAAGTGTCAACCGAGGGTCTGCGGGTAGAATTAATGCATTCCAGGGGATGCGAGCTTGTGGTGCATCCTGGTGAAAAGCAGTATAGCGGGAATATTTATATATTAACCAATAGAAATACTGCAAGTACCTGCGAGCCTATGGTTTACGGACTGAAATCGAATAAAATTGCTACAATTATTGGAGAGCCTACTGCCGGAGCAATGTTGTCTGCTGCTAATATTCATGTTATGAATAATTTCTATCTTTTCATGGCGATAGCCGACTACTACACTCCTGACAAAACAAGGATTGACCAGGTGGGTGTTTCGCCTGATATTGAAGTTCCTGCCGATGAAGCGCTTGATTATGTTATTAAATTGATTTCAAAATCTGATATTGACAATAAATACTGATTTTTTAAAACTTACTGCTATAATTGTTGCTGGTATGAAATCTATAATTCATGCGTAAGTTCAGAAACCTTTGCTTTTCTTATCCGAAATCGGATAGGCTATTGCTTTTCGGATAGTTGTATTTTGCGTAATTTATAACAAAATAAATTTAATGATCACATAATCAGTTCTTTAAAAAAATCATCAAAATTTATTAACATTTATTTAACAATTGAAATTTTATAAGTAATTGAATCAAAGTGATATACGAATCATGGCATGCAGTTTGAAAACAGACAGTCAGGTTTTTATCAGATACAATCACAACGGAATTCGATTGTTATTTGGTTTTGGTTGATTATTAGATCCGATTGTTTCCCCACGATCGGATCTTTTTTTGAGATTATTAGACCTTATAACGACTAAAATCGTATGGCGCAATTTATCTTTTTCCGCTTGCTTTCGTTATTTTCATTTTCCATAGCTACGGCTATGCAAAAGAAAAATGCCTTAGCAAGCGGAAAAATCTTAAATCGCGCCCATATACGATTTCAATCATTATAAGGTCTATTTTATAAATGCTTCAATTCCCGGATAGCGGAATTTTTGCTTGGCTATATTTTCCGGAAACACGAAATAGTCGATATGTGCTTCGGCACAAAGTTTTTCGTTTCCATCCAGCAATGCTACGTAAACTGTTGTTAGCCTGTCTTTTTGCCCTTTCAAGCTTGCTTTTACAGTGATTGTGCCATTGGCAAGCCGGACAGGTTTTAAGTATTTCACCCGCAATTCACTCGTAAGTCCTGCTGTTTCCGCTAATATCTGAATAGCCCATGCACCTGCTTCATCCATTATTGTGCTGATGATTCCGCCGTGAAGCATGCCTTCAAATCCCTGGTAATTTTTAGTGGGATTCCACACACAAATTAACTCATCACCATCCAGTTCAAATTCTAAAGCCAGTCCAATGGGGTTTTTTGTGGAGCATCCAAAGCAATGATGCGCAGGAAGTTGATTGTAGGGGTTAGAAACTTTCATAGCATTTATTTTTGTTTTCCGTTTTCGTCAAATTCAAGCCATTCGCCTTCGAGTATATTGTCAACGTAATTGGCTTGTTTAAAAATTGTGCCGTCCTCACGATAGTCTTTTGCCGGTCCATGCAGCTTGTTCATGCTGTAGCTGCGGCTCGATTTTACATTTCCATTGGGAAAATAGGTTTGCTGTACGCCTTCAAACAAACCGTTTTTGTAGTTGTAAGTGGCTATCAGCTTGGAGTCTTCATCAAACCAACTGGTTTTTCCTTCCCGCAATCCCGCCTTGTAAAAAGATTCTTCCTGGAGTTGCCCTCTTTCGTAAAAAACTTTTCTTTGTCCATCGAGTTCGCCCTTGGTGTAATTTTCTAAAAGCATCATTCTTCCGCCTGGTTTCCACTCGGTTAATTCGCCTTCCAATTTACCGTCAGCGTAATTGGCTTGCTTCTCTAAGTAGCCCGAACGGTCAAATAAAAGGTAAATGCCTTCGCGCTTGTCTGCTTTAAACTGGACGAATTCGTAAAGCATGCCGCTTGGAAAAGTAGATGTCCAGTTTCCTGTTTTCTGTTTTTTTATCACGGTGCCGTGAATCTCGAAATTGTTGAGCTGCGATTTAAAAGCGCCATCTTTTTCAGCGTTAATATTCACTGTTTCAATAAGCTGACTAAAGGAAAAAGGCATGATTAAAAAAGAAATCAGCACTAAAAATGTCTGTTTCATGACTAAATTATTTTGATTGCTGTAAAATTAAACAAATGGTAGCAGATATTCTACCGATAAGGCCTTTATCATGGGCTAAATGTTAATTTTGCAGCACTAAAAGCAATTTTTTGCGTAAAATTTGAAAAATCTCAATCCCTGATATGAAATCCAGACGTAAGCCAAAGTTTTTCGAGAAAGTTGAAATTATTGATGCCGGTTCCGAAGGCAAAGCCGTTGCAAAACCGCAAGATATGGTTGTATTTGTGCCTTTTGCAGCACCGGGAGATATTGTTGATCTTGAAGTGATAAAGAAGAAAAGGAATTATTTTGAAGGATTTATCAAACATTTCCATAAATATTCTGACTATCGCGTAGAGCCTGAATGCAAGCACTTTGGAACCTGTGGCGGCTGCAAATGGCAACATCTCGATTATAAATGGCAGCTCGTTTTTAAGCAAAAACAGGTAAAAGACAGCCTGGACAGGATTGCGAAAGTGAGCTATCCCGAAATCAGGCCGATTTTGGCAGCGCCGACTCCTTATTATTACCGCAATAAATTGGAATATACTTTTTCAAACCGCAAATGGCTTACTGATGGCGCACCTTCTTCGGAAAAGTCGGTGGAAGAAATGAGTGGACTGGGCTTTCATTTGCCGGGGATGTTCGACCGGATTTTAGACATCGATCATTGTTATTTGCAAGCTGAACCCTCTAATGAGATCAGGCTTTTTGTGCGTGATTTTGCATTAGATAGAAAACTCAGCTTTTATGACGTAAGAAACCACGAAGGCCTTCTGCGAAACCTGATAATTCGGAATACCCAAAAAGGGGAGGTGATGGTTATTTTAGTTATTTCTGCTGAGGATGAAATTGTTACGAAGCAACTTCTGCCAGCTTTAAAAGCAAAATTTTCACAAATAACTGCTTTGTTTTATGTGGTGAACGACAAAAAAAATGATGTCATTAACGACCTGGAACTGATTCATGTAGCCGGAGATACGGAGTTGGTAGAAGAGATGGCTTCTCCGGTAGAAGGTTTTCCGGCCTTGAAATTTGGTATTGCGCCTGTTTCATTTTACCAAACTAATGCCAAGCAGGCAGAGGCCTTATACAAAACGGCTTTTGAAATGGCCGCTGTTTCAGGTGATGAGAAAGTTTATGACCTCTATACCGGAGCCGGGACAATCGCGCTTTATTTTGCCCGTTTAGTAAAGGAAGTAATTGGTGTAGAGTATGTTGAACAAGCCGTTTTGGATGCGGCACAAAATGCAAAGCGCAATAATATTGGCAATGCAAGTTTTTTTGCTGGCGATATGGCCAAAGTGTTAGACGAGACTTTTGTGGCGGAGCATGGCAAACCGGATATTATCGTAACTGATCCACCCAGGGCAGGAATGCATCCAAAAGTAATAACACAACTTTTGGCTATACAAGCAGATAAAATTGTGTATATCAGTTGTAATCCGGCCACTCAGGCACGTGATTTACAACTACTTGATGTGCTATACGAAATTAAATCAGTGCAACCTGTTGATATGTTTCCACAAACGCAACATGTAGAAAATGTGGTGTTGTTGCACAAACGGGTTTAATTAGATTTTGGAATTGGGAATCGTTTCCTTCAACGCTACTATCAAGGCGTCTAAATTGAGTGACTCGGCTTCGATAACAATTTTTGCCTGACTATAAAAAATAGCACGTTGACGTAGCTGGTCTTTTACAAAAACATAGAGTTCTTCGGGATTCTTTTTAGCTAAAAGTGGTCGCTTTTTTTTGGCATGAACCAATCTGTTTGCCACAGCTCCCGGACTCATTTGTAAATAAACAGTAGTCCCGTTTTCGTTCATCCAGCTCATATTATTGTAAAAGCAAGCCGTTCCGCCTCCGGTAGCAATAATGGTGTTTTCCAACAATTCTGTCTGTTGCAATAAATCCCTCTCCAGTCGCCTGAAAAGGGATTCACCATACTTTTCGAAAAAACGATTTATAGAAATTTTGTATCTTGCTTCAAAAAGCGCGTCGAGATCGGTAAAATTCCACTGTAATTTATTTGCAAGCCTTTTAGCGCAGGTACTTTTGCCTGCGCCCATATAGCCTACAAGATAAATTCTGTTGTTCATGTAATGCCGAATATGACGGTTTTTATTTCCTTTTCAGTACGCGTTTTGTAGCTTCTATAATATCTGCTGTGTCTAATCCGTATTTCTTCAACAGTTCATCGGCAGTGCCGCTTTCACCAAAAACGTCTTTGATTGCCACCGTTTCAAGTGGTAAAGGCATTTTTCGGGCTAACATTTGCGCTACGGCATCTCCCAGGCCACCGTTTGCCTGATGTTCTTCGGCGGTTACGACACATTTTGTTTTCTGCACGGATTGTATCAAAGCTTCTTCGTCCAGCGGTTTGATGGTAGCGATATTGATTACCTCTGCATGGATGTTTTCCTTAGCAAGTGCCTCGGCAGCTTCCAGTGCTTTCCAAACCATAATACCGGTGGCAATAATACTGACATCTGCCCCTTCAATCAATTTCATGGCTTTTCCGATCTCAAAAGAGGCATCAGCCGGCGTGAAATTTGGAACTTTCGGACGTCCAAACCGCAGGTAAACAGGTCCTTCGTAGGCAGCGATAGCTTTTACGGCAGCTTTGGTTTGGTTGTAGTCGCAGGGCACAATAACGGTCATTCCCGGAAGCATGCGCATCATGCCAATATCTTCCAAAATCTGATGTGTTGCACCATCTTCTCCCAGCGTGATGCCGGCATGTGAGGCACAAATTTTTACGTTTTTATTGGAATAGGCAACTGATTGTCTGATTTGGTCATAAACCCTTCCTGTGGAAAAGTTGGCAAAAGTTCCTGTAAAAGGAATCAGTCCGCCAATGGTTAACCCGGCTGCCATGCCAATCATATTAGCTTCTGAAATGCCTGTCTGAAAAAAACGTTCCGGAAAGGCATCAGCAAAGGCATCCATCTTTAATGAGCCTGTGAGATCAGCGCATAGGCCTACAATGTTTTTATTTTCTTTAGCTATTTCAAGTAGGCCGTCGCCAAATCCCGATCTGGTGTCTTTATGGTTTTGTATCGTATATTTCATGTTCAATTTACTGTAAATCAATAATCTCCTAATGTTTCTTCAAGCTGTGAAAGGGCTTTTTCTAGTTGTTCATCGTTGGGTGCAATGCCGTGCCATTTGTGCGATCCCATCATAAAATCAACGCCCATGCCCATTTCTGTTTTCATCAGCAGCAGTTGTGGTTTGCCTTTCCCTACATTGCTTTTGGCCAGTTTCAGTGTGTTTACAACGGCTTGCATATCGTTGCCATCAAACTCAATCACTTCCCAGCCAAAGGCGCGGTATTTTGCTGCCAGATCACCTAGAGGCATAACGTCATCTACGGCGCCGTCAATCTGTTGCCCGTTGTAGTCAATCGTTGCAATAAGGTTATCCACTTTACGGCTTCCGGCATATAGCGCAGCTTCCCAGATCTGGCCTTCCTGCTGCTCGCCATCGCCCATCAATACATATACTAGCTTGTTGTCGTTGCGTAGCTTCTTGGAGAGCGCGGCGCCGATAGCAACCGACAAACCCTGACCTAACGAACCGCTCGCCACCCTGATGCCGGGTAAATTATCGTGTGTGGTAGGATGACCTTGCAAGCGGGAGTTTATAGCACGAAACGTGTTAAGTTCCTTAACAGGGAAATATCCTTTGCGCGCTAAAATGCTGTAGAACACCGGACTAATATGTCCATTAGAGAGAAAAAATAGGTCTTCGTCATCACCATTCATATCAAAATCTGATGCATCCAAATGCATCTGATCAAAATAGAGTGCCGTAAAAAAGTCGGCGCATCCCAAAGATCCCCCTGGATGCCCGGATTGTCGTTTGTGAACCATGCGCACGATGTCGCGCCTTACCTGAGCGGCAATTTTTTTTAAATTTCCAATTTCAGCCATAAATTTATTCTGTCAATAAGTGAAAAATGAATGTAAACTCTTATGTGGGCAAAAGTAAGGAAAGTATTTCGGGCAGCAGGTCAAAAGCCTATAAAAAAGGAATGCCCTTGAGGTATAAGCAATTTGTAAAAACAACTAAAACAAATCACACCTCAAGGGCATTAAGTTCGAACTTATAAAAACAACCAACCAATTAGGTAGCAAAGATGCATTAATAATATAATGCATGTCAAGAAAAAAAGTTAACGGTTGAAATAAAAAAGTTAATGGCTTTTTAAAATCTAAATCTGCCTTTAGTTTTTTTCTTTATGACAAAAATATGTAAATATCAGTGAAACAAATTATTAAATAGATTCATTTACTTGAGATGTACCTGCTGTCAGGTGCTTTGTATGAAGAATTTTCCAGCAAAAAAATAAAATAAATATCGAAAGCTGTCATTTTTCAAATTCAGTTTTTTTTCATTAAAAAAACACATTGAGAGTAATTCCTGAGTAGTATAATCTAATTCAAGATTTTTCAAAAAAGAATGCCCTTGAGGAGTAGCAGAATTGTAAAAACAACTAAAACAATTCTCACCTCAAGGGCATGTAGTTCGAACTAATAAAACAACCAACCAATTTGAAGGCAAAACTATAGGTTTATACCATGCGGCATTATCCTCGTTCAGTTAAAGGAGCAAGAAATAAAGTGAAAGGTTTTTCAGGAAGTAAAGTCTTGATAATCAGCAATTATACACGAATTCAAAAGGTCTTAAAAAGAGTATGCCCTTGAGGAGTAGAAGAATTGTAAAAACAACTAAAACAATTCTCACCTCAAGGGCATGTAGTTCGAACTAATAAAACAACCAACCAATTTGAAAGCAAAACTATAGGTTTATACCATGCGGCATTATCCTCGTTCAGTTAAAGGAGCAAAAAATAAAGTGAAAGGTTTTTCAGGAAGTAAAGTCTTGATAATCAACAATTATACACGAATTCAAAAGGTCTTAAAAAGAGTATGCCCTTGAGGAGTAGAAGAATTGTAAAAAACAACTAAAACAATTCTCACCTCAAGGGCATGTAGTTCGAACTAATAAAACAACCAACCAATTTGAAGGCAAAACTATAGGTTTATACCATGCGGCATTATCTTCGTTCAGTTAAAGGAGTAAGAAATAAAGTGAAAGGTCTTACTTGCAGTAAGGTGTTGATGATCAGTCATTATATGTAAATCCAAAAGGTCTTAAAAAGAGAATGCCCTTGAGGAGTAGAAGAATTGTAAAAACAACTAAAACAATTCTCACCTCAAGGGCATGTAGTTCGAACTAATAAAACAACCAACCAATGACAAAAGTAAATTAGAATGTTGTACAAAAATTTACAAATGAGTTAACGGGCTAATAAAACAAGGGAAAGGAAAAAAGAATTTTTTTTGCTAAAAAATAATGATCTGGAATTACATCTCTTCACCATAAAAAACGCCCTTGAGGAGTAAGTGAATTGTAAAAACAACAAAAACAATTCACACCTCAAGGGCATGTAGTTCGAACTAATACAACAACTAACCAATTATAAGAACACAAATATAGTCCCTAATTGTGAAATTATTAACAGATAGTCAGGCTACGGTACTAAACTTTAAGTTTAGGGATAAATCTCCTCCGAATTTGCAATTGCCATGTTCAAAAATTTAATAAAATCTCTTTGAGCGTCAAAAAACGGGAGTAGTTTTTCTACTATTTTATTGTCGGAAATAATTTCCGCATTGAGGGGACGAGAAATCACAAAATGTTTGTACTTGAGCAAATCAATATGCTTAAAATCTGGCGGAAAACCTTTTGGAGGTCTTTTGAGCCGATCGTC
>Ga0265293_10012994_pt1 | contig 10915 bp, 10 predicted proteins | sample Munlanlewell138R_FD_192505 | JGI IMG/M metagenome (GOLD analysis project Ga0265293, IMG submission 192505) | Leachate microbial communities from a municipal landfill in Southern Ontario, Canada - Leachate well 138R | ecosystem: Engineered > Solid waste > Landfill > Unclassified | place: Canada... | reverse complement strand
GCGCCTGTCGCAAGCCAGAGCCAGGAATGTTGTTGCAAGCCAGAGATGAGTTTGGCTTAGATTTAACCAAGTGCTATGTGATAGGAGACAAAATTTCTGATGTCCAAACAGCGCACAAGGTTGGCGCCAAGGGAATCTTAGTACTAACCGGTTATGGCTTGGGAGCTTATGAATATGACCGCGATACCTGGCCGACCCAGCCAGATGCTATTGCGGATGACCTTTTAGCCGCGATGCACTGGATTTTAGCAGATTTAGGCCTGGAAAGGTAGAAATAACATGAATCTACTTGAGATAGTTAACCGCTTTCAAAACCAGAAAATCCTGGTCATCGGTGATTTAGTAGCTGATGAGACCGTGCTTGGTAGTCCCCAGCGCATTTCTCGCGAAGCACCGGTACTTATCTTACAACACCAACAGACCGAAATATCGCCGGGGTGTGCCGCCAATACCATTAACAACATTCGGGAGTTCGGTGCTACAGTATACGCTGCTGGCGTCATCGGCGACGACCATCCCGGACATACATTAACCAAACTTCTGACAGCTAAAGATATTAACACCGATGGTCTAATTATCGAAGCCGGACGCTCCACACCGACTAAGACGAGAATCTGGGCTGGTGATAAGGGGTTAGTTAAACAACAGCTCGTTCGGATCGACTCTGGCTCTCGCGAGGAGATAACTCCCGAGACCGGGGCTAAACTCATCGCTTATCTTCGGTCTATCATCGCCGACGTTGATGCCATTATCTTTTCCGACTATGGTTACGGATCTCTTCCGGCATGGCTTGTCTCCGAGCTGATTCAGCTAGCTAGCGAATATCAGATCAAAACTACCGCTGATTCCCGCTATAAACTTGATAAATTTGTTGGAGTTACGGTGGCTACGCCTAACAAGCAGGAATCCGAGGAGCTTCTGGGGAAAAAATTGCAAACCGATAAAGATGCCGAGATTATGGGCAGGGAGATCTGTGATCGGATCAACGCCCAAGCCGTTGTGATCACCCGTGGTGGAGACGGCATGTCAGTAGTTGAGGCAGATGGAACAGTCAACCATATTCGTGCATTCAATAAATCGCAGGTATACGATGTTACCGGTGCTGGAGATACCGTAATCGCCACCCTAACCTTGGGCTTAGCCTCCGGGGCTACTTTCGTCGAGGCTGCCCTCTGTGCTAATATCGCCGCAAGTATCGTCATTCGAAAGATTGGTGCCGCCACCGTTCACCCCACAGAGCTGGCTACAGCGATTCGTTCTCTTGAAGAGCATCTCGTAATCCCCGGTGATAATATGCTAAGGACTGAATCCTAAAATGAACAATATCCTGGCAAATTATGCTGAATTAACTAAAACGGTCGACGAGCTAAAGAGTCGTCAGGAAAAGATCGTTTTCACCAACGGTCGCTTTGATCTGTTGCATGTCGGGCATCTTCGCTATCTCAAAGCAGCTAAAAGCTTTGGGACTATATTAATTGTAGGAGTTAACTCGGATCAAGCTGTTCGAAAAATATCTGACCCAGGGCGACCGATTACCCCTGCTGAGGAAAGACTCGAGCTTGTCGCCGCCCTAAAGCCTGTTGATTACGTTATCGAATTCGATGAACCTACAGCCGACACTTTACTTCAAATCATCAAGCCAGCCGTATATGTTAAAGGCGGCGACTACCGACTCAAACCACTTCCGGAGGCTGCAACGGCCCGCACTGTAGGAGCAACCATCCGACTAGTCGATTTAGAACAAGGACATTCTACCACGGCGATCATTAATAAGATTGTCGAGCGCTACGGGCAAATCAGTACAGAATAGAAAAGGTGATTTAGCCACATGAGCATTTTCAAGCGGCTCTTGAGTTATACCCGCCCCTACGCAGGCCGATTGGCCTTCGGAATCGGGAGTATGATTGTTCATTCTTTAGTCACGGTCTTCGTTTTTCAAGTTTTTCAAGATTTTATCGACTCGATGATAATGAATATTGGCGGAGACCCGTCTGCCCTAGCACGATTAACACTACTATCCGTGTTGATCAGCGTTGTCTTTTTAATCAAAGGGCTTGCAAATTACGGCCAGCGTTACTTGACTTCCTGGGTAGCTCAAAAAGCGATGAAAGATATTCGAGATGATTTGTACAGGCATTTGCAGACTCTGTCGCTTGGCTTTTTTAATGCCAACCGGGTCGGCCAAGTCATGTCCAGGATTGTCAATGATGTCGGTGTGTTAGAAAATGCCCTTGTCTCCGGGGTCGTGAACGTTTTTTATAACTCCCTCACCCTCATAGCGGGTGTGGGGTACCTAATTTATTTAAACCCGAAATTGACCTTCTTGATGCTTTTGGTTTTACCGGCCATCATTTATGCCTTTCGGGTTTTTAGCAACAAGATCCGCGTAATGAGCAAGCGGATTCAAGAGAGCGTAGCGGATATCAGTGATGTCCTCCACGAAGGATTAGTCGGCATTCGAGTAGTGAAATCCTTTGTCCGCGAAGACTTTGAATTCGAACGGTTTACCAGGCAAAATCAGGCCAATTTTTCCGCTAGCCGAAAAAATACCCAATTGGCGGCCACGCTTTCACCGGTGGTCGAGTTATTATCCGCCATTGGCTTCTCGATCATCCTCTGGTTTGGTGGGTACGAGGTCGTCAACGGCCAGATGACCCCTGGTGAGTTGATTGCCTTTTTCACGCTGGCTCTGCTCATCGTCAACCCACTTAAGGCACTCAGTGGATTATCCAATACCATTCAACGGGCTACAGCTTCAGCGGAACGAATCTTTGAGCTGTTAGATGAAAAACCAACTATTACCGAATTGCCTACAGCGATCGAACTCGATCCCCATATCTCCGGGGCTATTTCTTTTCAACAGGTCAGCTTTGCTTATGAACCGAATCGACCTGTACTCCAGGATATTAATTTGGAAATTAAACCAGGCGAAGTTGTCGCACTGGTGGGCTCAAGCGGCGCAGGCAAATCTACTTTGGTCGATTTAATCCCCCGTTTTTATGACCCTACCGCAGGTACAATCTTGATCGATGGGCACAATCTCCGTGAGCTAACTTTGGCTTCCTTGCGCCAAACCATTGGGATTGTCCCGCAGGAAACCTTTATTTTTTCGGGAACTGTTGCTCAGAATATCCGCTATGGCAAATTAGATGCCAAAGACGAAGAGATTGTAGCTGCAGCCAAAGCGGCCAATGCCCATGAGTTCATTATGGAGATGCCCAATGGGTATGAGTCAGCTATCGGCGAAAGCGGTACCGGGTTATCAGGCGGGCAAAAGCAGCGAATCGCCATCGCCCGGGCAATCTTGAAAAACCCGCGGATCTTGATATTGGATGAGGCAACCTCTGCCCTGGATACAGAATCGGAGGCATTAGTTCAAGAGGCTCTAGAAAGGCTGATGCAGGGTCGAACGACAATCGTCATCGCCCATAGACTTTCAACTATTCAGAATGCGAACCGAATTGTTGTCCTGGATAAGGGCCGTATTGCGCAGATCGGCACTCATGATGAGCTTTTGGCCGCCAACGGCATTTACCGCAATCTTTACCAAGTACAGTTCGGTGCGAATGAATAATACTGGGGTGGATTGAGAGTGCAAGGCAGGCTAGCCAAATACCTTATGCGCCTTGTCAGTACTAACAAGCCAACAGGATTAGTTGACTTGTTCTGGCTAGGGTTACTCAGCCTGTTAGAGCTGATCTACCGGGTTGGCATTGCTCTTCGCAACTTCCTTTACCAGACCAACCTAGTAAAAAAAGTGCAGCTTCCTTGTACCGTTATCAGTGTTGGTAACATTACCGCTGGTGGCACCGGAAAAACCCCGGTTGTGGAGTTTCTATCCCGGGTTCTCCAGGATAACGGGGACCAGGTCTGTATCTTAACCCGAGGATACAAGTCCGAGTTGGATCAGAAAAACCAAATCGGCATCGTCTCCGATCAATACGAGCTCAAAATTGGCCCCGAAGTCGCAGGTGACGAAGCCTTTTTGTTAGCGACGAATTTACCAGGGGTTCCAGTTGTCATCGGCAAGAATCGAAGCCAAACAGGAGCACTAGCCTGCACTGATCTCCAGTGCGAGGTGGCCATCCTAGATGACGGCTTTCAATATGCGAAACTCGACCGTCAGCTGGATATAGTTGTTATCGATGCTACGAACCCTTTTGGCAACGGCCATCTAATCCCGCGCGGGTTTTTACGGGAACCGGTCCACAGTCTGCGTCGCGCCAACATAATTATCATTACCCACACCGATCAGGTGGCGGCCGCGAGCCTGACTCAACTGATGACCGAACTTCGTAAGATTAATTCTCAAATACCCATTTTTACGTCTTCTCACCGACCATCTGGTTTGCTAGACCTAGCATCTCCTGCGCAGACCCTGATTGGCCTGGACAAGCTGGTTGGAGAAAAGGTCATCGCTGTCTCCGGCATCGGCAACCCACAGTCATTTGAGCGGACCTTAACCGATTTGGGATGCACGGTTCTTTCCCACCTTCGATTTCCTGACCATCATCAATACAGTGCAACTGACCTAGAAGAGATTCTCTACGCTGCTAGAAAGGCTAATGTCCAGGTAATCGTCACAACCCAAAAAGATGCGGTGAAAATCCCTCATAATCTACTTGAGTCAGCTAGCGCTGGCGGACTAAGATTTCTCGTGCTCAGAATTTCACTTCACTTCGAAGATGAAGAGGAGTTCCGACAACTGTTAATAAATGAGGTGCAACAATGAAAGTAACTGGAATTATCCCTGCAAGATTCAGCTCAACTCGATTGCCCGGCAAACCTTTGGCTGATATCTGTGGAAAGCCGATGATCCAGCATGTCTACGAAAAAGCTAGTCAAGCAACTCTGCTTAATGAAGTCCTGGTAGCCACAGACGATAAGCGGGTCTACAATAAGGTGCTCGAATTCGGGGGTAAAGCGATGATGACCTCTCCCGACCACAATACCGGGACCGACCGCTTGGCTGAAGTGGCTCGCAAGCTTGACTCCGATGTTATAGTTAACATTCAGGGTGATGAGCCGCTGATGAATCCGGAAAACATAGATATTGCCGTGTCGGCTTTGCTCGATGACGAAACTGTGCCGATGTCGACACTAATGTGGCGGATCGTTGATTTAGAAGAGGCCCAAAATCCCAGTGTGGTCAAGGTGGTTACCGATAAAGAAGGTAATGCGCTGTATTTCTCGCGTTCACCGATCCCTTATCCCCGCGAGGATGCTGGAGTCTATTTTAAACACCTTGGACTCTACGTCTACCGACGTGACTTTCTCCTCCACTTTGCTGCTCTAAAACCGACTCCATTAGAAGAGTTAGAAAAGCTGGAGCAACTACGGGTGCTGGAGAATGGGTATAAGATTAAGGTGGTCGAAACCGAACACACCTCTATTGGGGTGGATACACCGGCAGATCTTGATAGGGTTCGTCGGATTATTGGCGAAACTATGTAACGGTATGACGAAAGGAGTATTCTGATGACTAAAGTCGTTTTAAATAAGGAGATTGTCTTTGGTGACACTTATCCGTTTGTTTTAATCGCCGGTCCATGTGTCATCGAAAGTAGAGAGCATGCACAGGAGATTGCTGGTAAGATCAAGGAGATTACCGCTCGCCTACAGATCCCGTTTGTCTTTAAAGCCTCGTTTGATAAAGCAAACCGCTCGTCAATCAAGTCTTATCGGGGGCCAGGCCTAGATGAAGGTTTGAAAATCCTCGCCGAGATTAAACAGACCTTTGATCTACCGGTACTCTCTGACATTCACACCGAGGAGCAAGCAGAGGCAGCAGCCCAGGTCTTGGATATCATCCAAATACCTGCCTTTTTATGCCGCCAGACCGATCTGCTATTAGCCGCGGGCCAGACAGGAGCAGTCGTCAACATTAAAAAAGGTCAATTTATGGCTCCAGAAGATATGCGTAATGTCGTGGCCAAAATAGAAAGCACCGGCAATAAGCGGATTCTCTTGACTGAACGCGGGGTTTCTTTTGGTTACAATAACCTAGTCGTAGATATGACATCTCTTCCCCGCATGCGGGAGACCGGCTACCCGGTTGTCTTTGATGCAACTCACAGCGTGCAACAGCCCGGCGGCGGTGGAGATCACACCACCGGCAATCGGAAATACGTCTCCTATCTGGCGCGAGCTGCTGCGGCGGTCGGTATCGAAGCTCTGTTTTTGGAAGTCCATGACTGTCCGGATCAGGCGTTAAGTGATGGACCAAACATGGTAAGACTGACAGATCTAGAGGATCTGCTCCAGCAAGTAAAAACCATTGATCAACTTGTGAAAGGTGCGAACCAGTAATGACTTCGTTTTCTGCACTTGACCGCGACTCAATTATCCAGGAAGCTCGCCGGGTCTTGGAGATCGAGGCCAAGGCGGTCCAACAAATGACCGCTGCCTTAAACGATGAGTTCTACCGAGTCATTGAATTAATCTATAACTCCTCCGGTCGCTTAATAATTACCGGCATCGGCAAGTCAGGCCATATTGCTAATAAGTTAGCTGCCACTTTTGCGAGCACGGGTACCCCCTCTTTCTTTCTCCACCCTGCCGAAGGAATTCACGGAGATTTAGGAATGGTCACCGAGCACGATATAGTTTTGGCCTTATCCAATAGCGGGGAAACCAAAGAAGTCCTTGCTCTGCTCCCGAGCATTAAGCGGATTGGAGCAAAGGTCGTAGCGATGACCGGCAATCCAAAATCCTCGTTGGCAAACTTCGCCGACTACGTTTTAAGCTGCGAGGTCGAGCAAGAGGCTTGTCCTCTTGGGTTGGCGCCCACTGCTAGTTCGACGGCCTCACTGGCCTTAGGCGATGCTTTGGCTATGGCGCTATTGAGGGCTCGGGATTTTCGACCGGAAGACTTTGCAATTTACCATCCGGGCGGCAGTTTGGGACGTAGTTTGTTACTGCGTATTGCCGATGTTATGGCCGTTAGGAGACAAAACCCGGTCATCCGTGAGGATCAAACAATCCAAGAAGCCCTGTTTACTATGACCGCTTCCAAAATGGGGGCGGTAAGCGTAGTCAACCACAACAATAAACTAGTTGGTATCATCACCGATGGAGACATTCGGCGCAGTTTAGAATCGGCTGATACTAGTAACATCCTGTATAATCAGGCTGCCTCGGTCATGACCAAAAATCCGAAAACAATTACAGCTGACCAGCTCGCAGCTAAGGCAGTTAAACTAATGGAATCCTTAGAGATCAAGGATTTACCTGTCGTTGACGAAAATCAACAGCCGATTGGCATGGTTAATATTCAGGATATCTTGAAGGCAGGGGTGGTTTAAATCAATACAAAACTTGCACAAGAGATCAAATTGCTGGCGCTCGATGTCGATGGAGTACTAACAAACGGCCAAGTGATTCTGGGCAATAACGGGCAAGAGTTTAAGGCCTTTAATATCCGCGATGGCCTGGGGATTAAACTAGCTCAAGAAGCCGGTATTGTTGTGGCCATAATCACCGGCAGGACTTCTGAAGTTGTCGAACGTCGCGCGGCAGAGTTAGGTATCACCGAAATATACCAGGGGATAGGCGAAAAATTACCCGTATTACATAATCTGATTGAAAAATATGGACTATCCATGACGCAGGTAGCCTATATCGGGGATGACTTAAACGATCTACCAATAATCAAATCGGTTGGTTTCGGGGCTACCGTTGCCGATGGCGCTGAGGAGGTCAAGAAACACGCGGTCTATGTCAGCCCACTTAAAGGCGGTAAAGGTGCTGTCCGCGAGGTTCTTGAGTTTATTCTAAAATCCCAAGCTAAATGGGACAAGCTAATTGCTAAATACTTGTAGGAGCGAGTATTGTGAGTGATCGATTCGTTCGGATAATGCTAGCCCTTCGTAATAAGCTAGCACCCATCGTTCCCCGAAGAGTGGTTCATGGGATCGGGGTGTTGCTTGGAACCCTCTGCTATCATCTAGTCTCATCCCGCCGTCGGGTTGCTGTAGAAAACCTGAAAGATGCTCTCAATTTAACTGATGCAGAAGCACATCAACTCACCAAAAAGGTTTTTGTACACCTCGGACTGATGATCGTGGAAGTTCTCTTTACCCCTACCATCAGCGAAGAATACCTAAAGAGACACATCGACGTCGAAGGTAGAGAATATCTCGAACAAGCAAAAGAGATGACCCCAAATGGTTTGATACTGTATTCAGCCCATTTCGGTAATTTCGAACTGCTAGGCGGTATTGTAAGCGCGATAGGATTACCTTTGCACGTGATTTCTCGTGAACAAGATATGGCTACCGCCCAAAAACTGCTCGAAGGCTTTCGTCATCAGTACGGACTTGCCCTCTACCCCCGCGGTCAGGGGTGGCGAGCTGCCTATCGCGGTCTTAAGCGGGGCGAAAACCTGGTACTGTTAGGCGATCAAGAAGCCGGCTCAAACGGCTGGTTCGTCGATTTTTTCGGGAGAAAGGCCTCGACCTTTCCCGGGGTCGTCCAGATTGCCCAGCGAACAGGAGCTGCGATCCTGCCGGTCTATATGGCTCGAACAGGAGTTGGACGACACAAAGTCATCTTTCAGCCGCCAGTTATTATTGAAGCAACCGCCGATCAACAAGAATTACTAAGCCACCTTCAACAACTGACCCACTCGCTGGAGGAAGTCATTCGTAAATACCCAGATCAATGGTTCTGGATTCACCGCCGCTGGAAAACGAAGCCCAACTCGAAATAAGGAGTCCATGTACATGTTTGTTGCGTTAGCATATAACATTTTGATTACTATGGCTTTTATCGTCTATTTGCCATTTATTTTATGGCGGATGGCATTTAAGGGCAGATACCGCTCTAACTTTCGTCAACGTTTTGGCTTATTGACCCCTGCTGAGCTCCTGAAACTCAAAGGCTCTCCGGTCATTTGGATTCATGCTGTTTCCGTAGGAGAAACTGTCGCCATCAGCACTGTTGCCGCTGAGATAAAAAGGAGATTCCCAGAGTGCAGCTTGGTGTTCACCAATGTAACTGATACAGGCCACCAGGTAGCTCAGAAAGTCATTCCACAAGCTGATCTATTCTCTTTTCTACCTGTTGACCTCCCGGGACCAGTTAGGCGGTTTGTCCGATCGGTCAAGCCAGAGATCTTAGTGCTAACCGAAAGCGAGTTTTGGCCTAATCTTATTCGGATCAGTAAAGAGGAAGGTGCCCGAGTTATTTTAGCCAACGGGCGGATCAGCGATTCTAGCCTAAAGAAATATCCGTACCTCGGACCAATTTGGCGGCAGGTTCTGACCAATATCGATCACTTTGCCATGCAATCACAGCAAGATGTGGAACGGATGATTGCTCTGGGAGCAGACGCCACTAAGGTTACCAATAGCGGGAATACCAAGTTTGATCAGCTACCCAGCTCAGTATCTTTGGAAAAGAAGCAGCAGCTTTTCGAAGAGTTTGGCCTGTCATCCGATGATCTGGTCTGGGTCGTAGGGAGTACTCACCCGGGTGAGGAAGAACAAATATTGGATAGCTACAATAACCTACAAGAAGAGTTCCCAAACTTGGTTCTTATTCTCGCTCCCCGGCATATTGAGCGCAGTGAAGAGGTTATTAAGCTTTTTGCAGTAAAAGGTATAGAGACGATCCGTAGAACTCAAATCCACAACCGGAACCCCAAGGATGATAGAGTCATCATCCTGGATACTATCGGTGAGTTGGCAACAGTCTACCAAATTGCCGACCTGGTCTTCGTCGGTGGTAGTCTTGTTCCATGGGGAGGGCACAACATCCTAGAACCTGCCGCGGTAGGTAAACCTACATTGTTTGGTCCACACATGTTTAATTTTGTCGATATTACGCGCCTAATGGTAGACGCTGAAGCAGTCATTCAAGTACAAAGTAAGGAAGAGCTATCAATTCGGCTAAAAGAACTGTTGGCAGACCCTGCTAAACGGTTAGTCCTAGGCGAACGTGCGCGAGAGACGGTACAGCAGCATAAAGGGGCATCAACAAGGATAGCTGAAGAAGTAAGTCGTCAATGCTTATGATTTGGCTGATGACAATGCAGCCGTAGTCACTCTATCCTTTCGTATAGATAAAGAACTGTAGAGCAAACCACCAAACGTACACATAATTAATCCTACCTGAGGGTCGATTAAAGTTGCGTCAACAATCCCGTGAATTGACAACAAAACTAGACTAAGCAAGGCAGTTAAAGCGACTGCCCATTGAATCGTACCTAGCTTAGATCTAATTATTTCTAAACTTTTTTGGGCTACAGCCAAAATGGTCCACAAGTACATCAATAAGCCAGTAATTCCTAATTCAACTAATATCAATAAATATATATTGTGAGGATGTTTAAATGGCTGGCCATCCTTAGGCATATAATCTGGGTATAGGGTCTCAAAGCTTCCAGGCCCTTTCCCTAATACCGGGCTTTCTTTAAACATTTCCCAACCAGTTTGGAGCATATACACCCTTTGCTTATTTTCAGCGGCATAATAGTCAAAACCCGTTGCAAAACGGTTTTTCAAAGAACTTGGGAAAAACAAAATGCTTATGAGCCCAACAATAACCAAAACAAATAAAATTCTCTTTGTCTTCAAATATCGGAGTGAAATAAAACAATAAACTAAAAACGCACCTCCTAGACCTAATACTGCTCCTCGAGAGCCAGTAAAGAGAGTGGCCAAGCATGCCAGCACTGTAAGTAGACCCGCCATCAGTTTTGCTGATAACCGCTTAGTCACCAATGATAACGATAAAGTAAGGAGAGTAATCATAGCTAAATAACTCCCAGCTGGATTCGGGTTATTTAGCGTAGAATGAATTCTGCCGATTGACATAAATGAATACTGGTACAAACCATAAACAGAGACGATCATTCCACCGACAAGCAATACGCCAACTATTTGGGAAAGCTGTCTATCACTTTTGACTTCAT
>Ga0265293_10012992_pt1 | contig 10917 bp, 13 predicted proteins | sample Munlanlewell138R_FD_192505 | JGI IMG/M metagenome (GOLD analysis project Ga0265293, IMG submission 192505) | Leachate microbial communities from a municipal landfill in Southern Ontario, Canada - Leachate well 138R | ecosystem: Engineered > Solid waste > Landfill > Unclassified | place: Canada... | reverse complement strand
TCGCGTACCCCGACGCGTGCACGCTCGGTGAAGAGGTCGTCGACCGCTCGACCGGGGCCGTGATCGGTTCCGCTCCGGCCCTGCCGGACGACCGCCTCTACCCGAAGGAACAGCAGCTCGTGGACCTCGCCGTGGAGGAACGGCAACAGGGCCGGCGCGTGCTTGTGTACGTCACGCATACGGAGACCCGCGACCTCACGCCCCGGCTGGAACGGGTGCTCCGCGAGGCGGGACTTCGCGTCGCGATCCTGAAGGCGGACACGGTGCCGCCCGACCGGCGCGAGGAGTGGGTCGCACGGCGCGTCCGTGCAGGGATCGACGTGCTGCTCGTCCACCCGCGCCTCGTCCAGACCGGCCTCGACCTGATCGACTTCCCCACGATCGCCTGGTACGAGGTCGAATACTCCGTCTACACGATGCGGCAGGCGAGCCGGCGTTCGTGGCGCATCGGGCAGCGCCGCCCGGTGCACATCGTCTACTTCGCCTACCGCGCCACGCTCCAGGCGCAGGCGCTGCTGCTCGTCGCCCACAAGCTCCAGGCGTCGCTGATCGTCGAAGGCGAGATCGGTGACGGCGGTCTGGCGGCCCATGGGGCGGAGAACGACAACCTCACGCTCGAACTCGCGCGGTCGCTCGCCGGCGGCGGCGAGGTCGACGAGGAGTCGCTCGAGGCGCTGTTCGCCGAGGCGCGTCTCGTCGCCGACGCCGCGCAGGAAGCCCTCGACGCTCGGGACTTTGCCCCCGAAGCCGTGCCCGCCCTCGTGGGCGCGGGCGCTCGTCCCGCGTCGCAGGACGGCTGGACTCCCGTCGTGGACCGATTCGGATCCGACGACGGCGAACAGATGCGTCTGCTCTGACGCACGACTACGCGGCGCGGGCTGCCTCTGTGTGGCCCCGCGCCGCGATCACTCGATGGGCGTATCGCCCGAACACTCAGTCCAAGTAGGAGAGACAGCATGACAACTCAGACTGCACCCGCCGCCGAACCGAGCGGCGAGGTGCTCATCCCGTTGAACAAGCTCAAGAAGTCCCCGCACAACGCCCGCAGGACGCCGCATGGGGAAGCGGCGATTACGGCACTCGCCGCGAGCATCGCGCACAAAGGGCTCCTGCAGAACCTCGTCGTCCAGCCGGAGGTGAAGGCGGACGGCGCCGCCACCGGCTACTACCTCGTCACGGCTGGCGAAGGCCGCCGGCTCGCACTAGAACTGCGTGCCAAGCTGCGCGAGATCAAGCGGACGGAGCTGGTCCGCTGCATCGTGGACGCGGCGCACGACGCGCTCGAGATCAGCCTCGACGAGAACGTCACCCGCACCGAGATGCACCCGGCCGACCAGTTCGAGGCGTTTCGCGCGCTGAGCGAGGAGCGCGGGTGGGGCGCCGAAGAGATCGCGGCGCGCTTCGGCATCTCCCCGCTCGCCGTCCGTCAGCGGCTCCGGCTCGGCGCCGTCAGCCCTCGGCTGATGCAACTCTACCGCGACGGGGAGCTGACCCTCGAACAGTTGATGGCGTTCGCCGTCAGCGATGACCACGCCCGCCAGGAGGAGGTGTACGAGAACCTCGGCTGGAACCGGGAGCCGCGAGTCATTCGCTCGCGGATGATGGAAGCCCACGTCCCGCCGAGCGACCGGCGCGCGATCTTCGTCGGAGTCGAAGCCTATGAACAGGCGGGCGGCGTGGTCGTGCGCGACCTCTTCAGCGAGGACGGGAGCGGCTTCTTCGAGGATGCCGGGCTGCTCGACCGCCTCGCACTGGAGCGGCTCAACGCCCTCGCCGACGAAGTGCGTGCGGAGGGCTGGAAGTGGGTCGAGGCGCACCTCGACTTCCCCTACAGCCACGGCCTGCGGCGGGAGTATCCGCGGCAGGTGCCGCTCTCCGAGACGGATCAGAGGCGCTATGACGCGCTGCGCCGCGAATGGGACGACATCGCCGAGCAGTATGAAGGTGACGAGGACGTGCCGGACGATGTCGAGACCCGCTTCAACGAGCTCGAGGCCGCGATCGAGCAGTTCTCCGAGCGCCAGCGCGTCTTCGACCCCGACGTCATCGCGCAGAGCGGTGCATTCGTCTCGCTGGATCGGGATGGCGACCCGCAGATCGAACGCGGGTTCGTCCGCCCGGAGGACATCCCGCAGGCGAAGCCGGACCGCCAGCCGCGCGACGAGGATGCGGACAGCGGCGACACGGACGATGACGATGAGCGGCGCGCCGACGATGACGAGGACGAAGCCGGCGACGCCGGGAAGCCGCTATCTGACGCGCTCGTCCGGGATCTGACCGCCCACCGCACGCTTGCCCTTCGCCTGGTGTTGGGCGAGCGGCCAGCGGTGGCGTTGATCGCACTCACGCACGTGCTCGCGGGCCAGACCTTCTACCACGCGGCCCACGACGAGAGCTGTCTGGAGGTCCGCATGACGGCTTCACCGCTGACGCATCATGCCGAAGGGATCGACGAGACGGCGGCGGCGAAGGCACTAGAGGAGCGGCATCGGGCTTGGGCAGCGCGAGTCCCCAAGAGCTCGGACGACCTCTGGGACTTCGTGGCCGCACTCGACGACGAGGAGCGGATGAGCCTGCTCGCTCACTGCGTCGCGGGCACGGTGTACGCAGTGCAGCAGCGGTGGGATACGAAGCGGCGCTCGCTCGCGCTGGTGGACACGCTCGCCGAAGCCGTGTCGCTCAACATGGCCGCGTACTGGGAACCGACCGTGGGCAGCTACCTCGGTCGCGTCACGAAGGCGCACATCGCGCAGGCGGTGCAGGAAGGCGTTTCAAACGGGGCCGCGGAACGCATCACCGGCCTGAAGAAGCAGCCGATGGCGAAGGCCGCCGAAGAGCTCATGGCAGGCGCTGGCTGGCTGCCACCCCTGCTGAGAACCGTGTCATACCCCGGAGGAGAGGAGGCCCAACGGCCAAAGGCTGCATAGCGAGTCCATCGGTGGGGATCGTGTTGATCCCCACCGATCCCTGAGCGGGGCTAGCGCCCCCGTTCGAGCTCAGCAGCGATCCAGGCACGGATGGTCACGCATGCAACGTCCAGGTCGATTCGGTTGCCCCAGAACATCGGACCGATCGCCGTATAAGCAGCTCGTATGTCCCGCCATCGGCCGTCGTCGCGAGGATCGAAGGTGGGGTCACTCGATACCGGGCGCTGACGGATCTGCCGCTCCGCGAGCATGCCGTCGGCAAGCGCCGACACGTCGTCGTAGCCATCCAGGAGGGGCAGCGAGTCTGCGGCGGCGATGATCCGTGCGGCATCCTCAAAGTGCCGAACGAACGCGGCAGGGTCTCGGTCTGAACGGGGGACACGGTTGTGCAGATTGTCGAGCTTTTCGACGAGCGTCACGAGCGGATGGACGCAGCGAAGAGCCCGCGGCCGGTTGTCCTGGTAGTCATCCAGCCGGCCGATCGTGGCGAGGTACTCATGGACGAACGACGTGAGATCCCGTTCGAGTGCTGGCGTGACCCGCGCATTCCCGACTTCGAGCAATACGAACGGCTTCAGAATCTGGAGCTCGTCCATGTGGCGCCGTGGATAGCGCACCTCCAGATTGGCACCTGTCCATCGACGTTCATCAACCGAGACGCTGAGGGTAACCTCAGCGTCTGGTACCCGGAGGAGCACAGCCAGCGACTCGAAGTAGCGCTGCCGTTGCTCAGTCGCCGTCTTGCTCGGGCGGCTCCAGTCGGCGACCTCCGGGAGTTCGGCGACACTGCCGGCTTCGATCTTCAAGTCCAGGTCTTCTGAGAAGCGCTCGATGAGACCGAACCCCTTTGAGAGCGAGGTACCACCCTTGAACCAGATGTCGAACCCTTGGTGCTGGAGCGCCCAGAGGACGTGCGTGACCCAGTAGTCCTTTTCCACCAGCCCGGTGGTCAAGCCGCGCTGATCCGCGACGATGGTCAGCAGGTCATCGAAGTCGCGGTCTTCATGGATGAACGTCATCCCGGATCTACGCGGCCTGGCGCGGAGCGGCAGCGAGCGCAGATGCCACTCGTGCCTGTGTGTCGCGGGATCCATACTCCTTCGCCATTGTGCGAAGGAGTGCTGGATCGAACCGGCCACGCCGCACCGCATCAGCGAGCGCAGCCGTGAGCTCGTCGCGATCGGCAGCCGCCTGTTCCGCGTGTTGAAGCAAATCGACTACGAACCACTCTGGCGACGGGCGTTTCGGAAAGGCGACACGCCGCAGTAGGAAGCGCCGGCGACCGAATGTGAACTCGCCAGAGCGCTTGGTGTTGTAGACCAGCCGGGCGGCGAATGTCGCCGAGGTGCCAAGGCCGAGCGCGTTCCACTCATCTGGCCCGGTGAAAACGAACGGCGCCCCTTCGAGAAAGGCGCGCATGACCTCGTCATCACTCGGGGGGACGGCGCCAAAGCGACTCTGCTTCGGGTAGGCGAACAGGCCGTGGGCGAGCGGCTTGAGGCGACCCTCTTCGACAAGACGGCGAGCGAGACGCGTGGGGTTCGCGCTCCATTGCGCAAGATCACGAGTTCGATAGACGCGGCCGGTCTTGAGCGCAGGCGAGGTAGTTGCCATGTCGTAATTCTCCCGAAGAAAACATACATCACGATGACCTCTGCTGCCAAGCCCAGGCTCAAAGAACGAGCATGGTGGTCACGTCGGCCCGTGTATGCGCGCCGTACCCTACGTGTGCGGCTACTCGAGCAACGCTTCGGTCATAACTCCCTTCGTGGCTCGATCGCCGAGGGATGTTCGGAGGTCAAGGTATGAACCAAGACACTCGGCGAGTTCTTGCCGTATTTCTCGGTGCCACGTTCGTGCTGGCTGCCGTGCTGATCCTGCTGTACTCCACCGGCACGCTCTGCGATGTGCATCCACGCTGTGTCCGGTAAACGAGGCGGGGAGGCCCGTGGAGGTTCGCGGTTTCGATCGCGGCTACGCGGGAATGGTCGGCGCGTGGAGGCCCTGATGATTAGGCGGTCAGCGTTAGTCGCACTGGCGTGTTGCGTGGTTTTCGTCGGTTGCGGCGGGGCTCCTTCGTCGGGGGCGAACTCAACCGCGTCCACCTCTATCCCCGACCGAACGGTGAGCGTGCCGAGGCCGGCATTCGATTCCATGGCAGCAACCGCGGTGACCATCGACATCCGCTCAGTCCTCGCCCGCGGGGCGATGGCGAAGGACTCGAGCGGTACGGAGCAATACGCGGTGGACCCTCGGGACGTGCTCTCGGGGGCAGTGACCGTCACGTCGGTTGCCGTTGGTAGCTATGTGCAGCGTTCGGAACGCTCACCTTGGGTGGAGGTGACCTTCTCGGGTAGCTGGCCGCCACAGGGCGATCTGCCACGGATCGTTGACGAGCACGGGGAGTCATTGCCGCTTGCCCACGTTATGGTTGGCTGCACGAAGGATGTGGTTGGCCGTGGCGTGCCAGATGACACAGCCGTGGCCGCGTTCGTCGAGGATGTTGCCAACATCACCACACTGACGTTCCTCTTGGGGTCCCACGACGCATCCGCCTGCGACGCTGGTGATGTCCCACGGTGACGCCCCATCTGGGCGGTGCTCAGCAAGTCGGTTCGCGCGACGTTCGAGCACCGGGGGATCCGCTTCCAGCAGGAACGCCGCTCACGATCGAGCTGACGTTCCCGGGTTCGTGGGCCATCTTTTCGTGGCAGCCGGCCGACGGGGAGTGGAGGGCCACTGTCGCGGGACTCCTGCTGGCGGCTGCGGCCCTCCATGCTGCGCTGGGCGCATCCGCCATCGGCGTGTCCGAATGGGATTCGCTCCGGCACATTGTCGCGATCGGCGTGGTGTTGATGACGATCGCCGGCATGGCGCATCTGATCGTCCCCGAGCTCGCCAGCGATCGCATCGCAGGCCCTCGAGGGGAATGGCGCGCGATCACTGTCACGGTCGTGCTCTCCGTCGCCGTGATCGCCCGTGTCGTGCCTCGATCACTGCCCGGCCAGCTGTCGCCAGCGCTGGTGTACGGCGCCATGGTCGTCGCAGCGTCGATCACGCTCGTCCTCTTCGCCCTGCTCGGGTTCTACTTCTGGCGAGGCGCCCGCCATTACCGTGGCATGGCTGCCGCGGCGTCGACGCGCCTGACGCGGCCAGGACCACCCCGAGAGGACTGGTAGCGGTAGCGGTCCCGCATCGATGTTCATGCAGTTGATGTTGGACGTTGGTCCCCGAAGTGCAGGGACGATCTGCGGTGACGTTTGGGGAGCTAGCCGGGAATCATCGTCAGGTGCACCCGCACGCGGTATCGCCACGGCTGCAGGGCTGGGGATCCAGCAGGAGCGGAGGACGGCCGCAATGACGATTGACAGCGATCAAGGCGTCGGAGCTGTACGAGAGCTACTCGCGACGGCGGAGGGGCTGCGCGTGCAGCTCGTCACGATCGCAGCTGAGCAGCGCATCCCCTGGCACCGGCACACGTCAGTATCCGACACAATCATCGCGGTGGCGGGGGTCGTGGATGTCGACGTTGAAGGCGAGGGCCACCATCTGCTGCGGGGCGGGGAGCACTGGACGATCCCGGCTGGGGCAGCGCACACAGTGAGCGGGGAGGCGGCCGGGCCATGCCGGTTCGTGAACCTCCACGCGGGCGACGCGTACGACTTCGAGCCCGTCTTCACGCCGTGAGTTAGCATCGGCGACGCCTTCGCGTCCCCATGAGAATGCCAGCCGCGCGCCCGGACGGCACGATCAACGAGACGAAGGCGGACGCCGGGGCCTACGAGGCGGAGCACCACCGCTAGCGCTCGCTCCAGAAATGCCGCCCCGGCGGTTCGAGAGCAACTGATGCTGCAGTCGACTCACTCTCCGCGCTTGATCTCGGCGGCAGCCGCCTCCATCCGCTCGTACAGCGCCACGACCGCAGCGGCGCTCATCGCTGCATCCATGAGTTCGAGGTAGATCTCCTCCTCCTTGGCGAAATGCAGGGAAACGAGCGCATAGAGGCCGTATGCGAGGCGGGCGATCGTGCCCCGGTCGGTCGACGGCGTACCGGCCAATTCCGCGGCCAGGCGCTCCACCTCCAGGTGGTCGCGTGACATCGTGGCAGTGGCCCTGGACGCGCCGAGGAGCTCGGCGACCTGCGGGTAGAGCACCCGATCTTCCGCGCCAGCATGGATCAGCAGGTGTTGCTGCAGAAAGTCCACCGACCGTTGGAGGTCTGCGTCGAGGGCCCGCTCCGAGGCGATCGCCGAGTCGCCCAGGTGGCGGAGAGCTTCGATGTGCGGGGCGAGCTGTTCGTGCTCGTCCCTGATCGGTTGCGTGGGACGAGCAGAGGACATCTGGGACCTCCTTAGTTCCGAGCACGGGCTCGACCAATCGTCAGGCGATTGCCTGAGCGCCATCATATTCCGCGAGTGCGAGCGGGCGCCGGCAAGCGCTCGTCCGCCTCATCCTCCACTTGGCTCGCACTCGTGAGAGAGTGCAGGGCATGGTGCAGTTGAGACGCACACTCGGCCTCTGGCAGCTCACGGTCTCCGGCGTCGGGATTGTGATCGGCGCAGGCGTCTACGTCTTGATCGGCGAGGCGGCGGCCGACGCGGGCAGCATGCTCTGGCTGTCGTTCTTCCTGGCGGCAGTGCTCGCCGGGCTGACTGGATTGAGCTACGCCGAACTGGCCGGGCTCTTCCCACGGGCGGGCGCCGAGTACGAGTTCGCCCGCCAGGCGTTCAACGAGTTCACCGGTTTCGTCGCCGGCTGGATGATGATCGGGGCAAACCTCGTCGCGGCCGCAGCAGTGTCCATTGGATTCGCTCAATACCTCCGGTACTTCGTGGACGTCGACGTATCAGTGGGCGCAGTGGGTCTGCTCGCTGCATTGACCGTCGTCGTGATCAGCGGAGTGCACCGGTCCATCTGGCTCTCGGTAGTCCTGGTCATCGCGCAGGTGGGTGGACTGCTGCTGGTCATCGGGGCTGGCGCCTCCCACCTCGGTAATCACTCACTCGTCGAAGGTGCTAGCGCCTCGGGCGTGCTCGCTGCCTCAGCGCTCGTGTTCTTCGCCTTCATCGGGTTCGACGAGATCGTGACCCTGTCGGAAGAGACTCGCGACGCGGCGCGTGTTGTGCCGCGGGCGCTGCTGCTGGCGCTGGGGATCTCGACACTGCTCTATGTGGCCGTGGGGATCGTGGCCGTGAGCGCGGTCGGAGCCGAAGCGCTCAGCACGAGCGAGCGTCCGCTGGCACTGGTGATGGAGGACGTCCTGGGAGGTCGGTCGGCTTCCGTGATGGCAGGTCTCGCCCTGGCGGCAACGATGAACACCACATTGCTCGTCCTGACCGCGGCCTCACGTCTCATCTACGGCATGTCTCAAGCAGGCGCCCTACCGCCGGTCTTCGAGCGCCTCGGTCCCCGCGGTCAGGCGCCATGGGTAGCCGCGCTGGCAGGTCTCGGGGTCGCTGTACCGTTCGCGCTGAGCGGTCAGATTGGCCTCGTTGCTGAGGTGACGAATTTCGCGGTTTACGCGATCTTCATCATCGTCAACCTCGCGGTGATCCGATTGCGATCAACGCAGCCGCTCGCGGTGCGCAGCTTCCGGATTCCCATGAGTGTGGGGCCAGTCCCCATCACTGCGGTGCTCGGCCTCGCGACGATCATCCTCATGACCGCCTATCTCCGTCCTGAGGCCTGGGTGCTCGGCGGACTGATGGTGGTATCGGGTATGGGTGCATGGTTCCTCGGTGGTCGCCTGGGACGAGCATCGGTGTAATCCTCGTGTCACCGACCATGGCCGCCGGCCGCAAATAGCATCCGCACGGTGACAGCTCCGGCGACGATCGAGCCGCTTGAGATGTAGAGCCACTGCGCGATCCGCGTGGCAGAGTCCGTACCGCTCGCCGCCGAGTGGATCAGCGCGAGGATGAACGCACCAAAGGCGAGTGCATGGACGGCACGCCACGCTCCATAGGGCATACGCGTGCGGAGCCAGCTACTCACTGCCACCAGGGCAAGCACCCAGAAGGCGACGACACCGACCCCGATCGCCGCGGTCATGGTCGGCGAGGCGAATGGCACGAGCGATCCCACGAGGCCTACGCCCGCATGCGGGTTAGTGACCACGGCAAGCACGTGTGCGCCAGTGGCGAGGACAGCAGCGAGCGTCCACTGCTGATGTACGTCCAGGAGCACCTTGCGGTCGATGACTCCGTCGACGCCCTTCGCACCGACGAGGACGCCGGAGAGCATCGCGACCCAGAGCGCAATGTAGGCGACGAAGCCGAAGGCCCGCGCAGCCCACCAGAGGACCGGCGTCTCACTGCTACTGGACACGAGCCACGGCGAGGCAACCGCGACCCCCGCGAGCAGCCACAGCGACATGGTCAGCACGCGCGTGACGAGAGGTGTGGGCGGCCCTGGCTGAACGATCGAGGCACTCATCGGAGGTAACGCTCCATTCCATTGGTCATCTCCCAGCGACCGTCGGCGTTCTGCAGTAGTGCGTCTGCGCCGACTTCAACGAGCGCAGGCAGAGTGCGGCTGATGTCGGCCACGAGGGCGGTCGCCAGTGCGTCCGCAAGAGCGGTGCTCCTCGCCACGACCACCGCCGTCGCCACTCCGAGCGCAGGCCGTCCGTCTCCGGGATTCACGATGTGGTGTGCGACCGATCCGTCCGTGCAGCGCCAGCGGCGTCGCAGTGACGACGAGGTCGCGACCGCAGCGTCGCGCAGCCCCACCGCAAGGCCGTCGCCGGCCTCGATCAACCACTCCCCGCCGGCGGGACCTCCGCGGACGGCGATGTCGCCGCCACCGTCCACGATGCAGGGGCCGGCGGGCGCGAGCAGTGCGGCGACACGGTCGACGGTCCACCCCTTGGCGATCCCGCCGAGGTCCACCGATCCTTCGCCCGAGAGCATGACGCGCGTGTCCTGGATCGCTACGAACACGCGCTGGAGGTCGCCGGCAGACCCCTCCGGTGTCGCGATCAGCTCGAACGAACGGTCATAGCCCGCGGCCACCACGGCGGAGCCCGCCCTGGCGTCGAAGGCGCCAGCCGTGAGCACGCGGGCCTCCTCTGCCGCGCCCAACACCTCGACGAGCATGGCGTCGTCCACCGTCCGATCGCGATTGAGACAGGAAAGCGATGATTCGTTGCGAAAGCGGCTCAGCCTGGCCTCCACGTCCTCGACGAGCGCCTGGGCCTGTTGGAGCAGCCCGGCATCGGCGGCATCGGAAGCCAGCCACCACTCCGTGCCCATTGCGAAAAACGTGCGTTCCATGACCCTATCCTCACGACGCCCGCGTGCGGCGGACGACGATGACCTGGCGCGTTGCGGGAGGTGCGGGGACCAGTGACGTCGTATCCGTCGAGGTCACACCCACGTCTCCACTCAGCGAGGCCACGGCGGCGGGTTGATCCGGCACGCGGGCGACTTCCGCCAGCTGATCCGCCCGCACGACGCCGAACCAGGAGGCCGCGAGCGTGAGCATCGAGCCTGCGATCATCGTGAGGCGCACTGCCTGGCGGCGCCGCGCCGTCGCGAGAACCTTCTGATCGTTAGTCGTCGTCATCGTCGTGGTCTCCACGGGATCGGTCATCGTCGTCGTCGTCGTCGTCGTCGTTGTCGTTGTCGTTGTGTCCACGGTCGTGCTCTTGCTCGTCGTCATCGTCGTCGTCGTACTCAACCCCGGGCTCGTCGACGTAGACGTACTCCACGGCGTCGGCACCTGGGATGGCATTGCCAGACCGGTCGATCGACTCGAACGGCAGGGAAGCGGAATCCGAGACGAACTCAACCGGGGCGCCCTCACTGCCGGTCGCGCCCGCCAGGCCGAGCGTCGTCGCAGAGACCACCGCGATGGCAATGGCGACAGCGACCCCGGCAACGGAGTAGGCGAGAACTGGTTGCTTACCCATGGCTCGTGCTTCCTTTCGATCTGCGGACCCGGGGGGCCTGGATCTGATGATGCAGTCCCAACCTTTGACTTTCCTTAG
>Ga0265293_10012988_pt1 | contig 10919 bp, 8 predicted proteins | sample Munlanlewell138R_FD_192505 | JGI IMG/M metagenome (GOLD analysis project Ga0265293, IMG submission 192505) | Leachate microbial communities from a municipal landfill in Southern Ontario, Canada - Leachate well 138R | ecosystem: Engineered > Solid waste > Landfill > Unclassified | place: Canada... | reverse complement strand
ATATTACAACTGGTTACAGATGCTCTGAAGCAAGCTGATAACCATGAAAATGGTAACCAACTGAATTTGTTCGATTATTAACCGGACAGTAGTGATCGTACCCATATCCTGCGGCGCGACCGCGAGCACCACACCCTGGCGCAGCGGTTTGACAATATCAGCCGGTTTGCCAACGATATTATCCTGCTGTGCGATCAGAGTGGTGTCATCGTCGACGCTAACGAGCGCGCCCTGAGCGCCTATGGCCACAGTATCGAGAAACTCAGGGTCATGAATCTTCGCGATCTATGTGATGTCGAGCCGTCCGAGTGGGCGGCCATGCTGCTGCAACTCGACAGCGGCCAGGGGATAAATTTTGAGTGCAACCACCTCTGTGCCGATTCCAGTGTGTTTCCGGTGGAGATCAGCGCCGACTGGATCAACGCTGGTGAGTACCGCATGTTGCAGGCCATCATTCGCGATATCAGCGAGCGCCGCGAAGCGCAGGAGCGCCTCCATCGGCGTGCGTACTATGATGAGCTCACTGGTTTGCCCAACCGTTCTCTGGCGCGCGAGCAGCTGAGTACCGCTATCAGGCGCGCGAAGCGAAACAACACCCAGGTGGTTTTGCTGTTCATCGACGTGGATCTGTTCAAGAATATCAACGATACCTTGGGCCATATGGTGGGTGACCAGGTGCTGTTTTTGTTTGCCAAACGGATCAACAATGTTTTGCGCGACAACGCCATGGTGTCACGTTTCGGCTCTGATGAATTTTTGCTGCAGCTGGAGGGTGTCAATACCGTCGCCGAGATTGTCGCCGTGGTGGACAGGGTGGTGGAGAGTATCGGTGAACCGGTAACAGTTGAAGGATTTGAGATCAGCGCTACCGTCAGTATCGGGATCAGCATTGCGCCAGACGACGGCAACGATGTGGACCAACTGATCCGCTACGCCGATATGGCTATGTATCGCGCTAAAGAACGCGGGCGTAACTGCTATCAGTTCTTTACTCCAGATATGCATCAACGGGCCAGGCAGCGCCTGAGCCTGGAAGGAGCTCTGCGCCGTGCCGTGGAGCGGCAGGAGCTGGTGCTCCACTATCAACCTCAGATGGATATGCGCAGCGCCCGCGTTCTCGGGTGCGAAGCGCTGCTACGCTGGCAGAATCCAGAGTTGGGGATGGTCCCACCGGCTGAATTTATCGGGCTGGCCGAGGAACTTGGCCTGATTCACGAGATCGGAGCCTGGGTTCTTGACGAAGCGTGCAGGCAGGGCAGCGTATGGCAACAGCAAGGGCATGCGGATCTTACCATCGCGGTCAATGTTTCGCCCCTGCAGTTGCAGAACAACCATTTAGCCGCAAACATTCTCCACGCGGTGCAGCAGCATCAGTTAAGACCCAACACCCTCGAAATAGAGATAACTGAAACCTCCCTGATGCGTGACACCGCCTTGGCCATTTCTCAGATGCGCCGCCTCAGTCGGGGCGGAGTCTCCCTCGCCATTGACGATTTTGGCACCGGCTATTCATCCCTCGGACACCTGCACCGCTTCCCCATCAACAAGCTCAAAATTGACCGCTCGTTTGTAAACAACATCGGCGCAGAGATGGAGCAGGGTGCGGACACCATCCCCCGCGCTATTATCAATCTTGCCCATCAACTTGGTCTCAATGTAATCGCCGAAGGGGTGGAGAATATGGCCCAACAGGATTTCCTTCTGGGAGCTGAGTGTGTAGTGGCGCAGGGTTTTTTGTACAGTAAACCCTTGGAAGCAGCTGCTTTTACCACTTTTTTGCATCGCGTCAATGGTGACAACAACGCAACCTCCCTGGGCAAGTAAGTTAAATTAATGCGCTTGGTGCTAATAAAAGGGATTGTTGTTGTCGATAGCATTACACTGGATGTATATGCAAGAGTACGCAGGACAGTTTCAGGCAGTTGGTTTCCTTGAGTAATGCTCCTTCAGCGGAAAAAAGTTTATGGCAGACAGGAAGAAACATACTCCTGCGCAGCAGGAAGATACAGCACCGCAGACCCCGTTTACCCCGGGCGCTGGCGAGGTTATCCATCTGGAGGAGACCGATGGCTGGACCCTGCAGCTGGTGCTGCCCGCAGATGAGATGGAGTGCCTGGCCAGCATTGCGCCAAAGAATGCCGGGAAGGGGCTGATTGAGCCGGAGCAGGTTCTCACGCGGATGCGGGACGCCCGAATCATCGAGGGGATCGACATGGGACAGATCAAGCAGCTGTGCGCCCTGGCCTGTGAAGGAAAGATGGTTGAACGTGTTGTGGTCGCCCGCACCGCGCCGGCAACTCCAGGGGAAGATGGCTGGCTTGAGCTCAAGGTGCGTCTTGGTTCCGGTCTGGACGGGATGCAGGAATTTATCGAAGATGAGGATGGCAGAATCGATCTGTACACCCTCAACCTGTTTACCTGCATAAAACCACAACAGAAGGTAGCCAAGCTCCACCCCCCCCAACCGGGACGTGACTCAGTCACCGTCACCGGCAGAATCCTGGCGGCAGAAGCGGGCACTCCGGCCAACGTGAAGATGGGGGCAGGGGTCCACCTCAATGATGCCAATGAAGTGGTGTCAAACATCTCCGGGCGGGCTGAATTCAACGACGGGGTAATATCTGTCAGTGAAGACTACAATATTCACGGTGATGTGGACCTGCGGGTGGGTAACATCAATTTCCCCGGCAATGTCAATATCAGTGGGGATGTGCTGGATGATTTTGATATCAGTTCCGATAAAGATATCACCATAAAGGGAACCGTCGGTTCCAGCTATCTTAAAGCAGGGGGTAATATCAGTGTCGGGGGCATCTCCGGGCAGTATGATTCCTATATAAAGTGTGCGGGGAATCTGGAGGCGCGTTATATAAATGGTGCCTATATAGAGTGTATGGGCGATGTGATCGTTACCAACGAAATCCGCAACAGCACCATAAAAAGTGCTGGGGTAATTATGGTGAAAAGTGGGCAGGTCAGCAGTGGGGAGTTTGTTGCCCTCAAGGGGATTGAGGCTAAAATAATTGGCGCTGCCGCCGGGGCCCCAACAGTTCTGACTTCTGGGGTCTATTTCCCCGAGAGCGATCGCCTGCAGTTTTTAAAAGCGCAGAAACAGAGTATTAAAAAGCAGAATGAATTTATTCAACGCTGTATTGGCCCCCTGGAACAAAAGGCTGCCGCCAACGCGAACAGCGCGCACAGCAAACGCCTGGAGATCCTCCTGGAACGTCTGGATATTCTCAAACAGATGGATAAGGAGGTGCGCGCGGAACTCAGCAGTTTTGTGCTGTCAGAGCGCGCCGGCAACCCCAAGATCAATGTGCACCGCCTTATCAAGGAAAAGGTTGAAATCCGGCTCGGAAACGTGTGCCAGCAGATTGAGATGGATCAGTACGGGCCCTTATCCATTATTCCAGATCTTTTGCAGGGCATCCTGAGCTTTAACGAGCTTTCCCCCCTTGAGGTCAATGCCGCGCAGATGGAACCGGTTGAACAGGAAGCGCCAGCGGCAAACAGGACAGAGACAGACGAATCCTAACCCAGTTCGCGTGCGCGTCTGGTTGCGGTGCCCACCGCGTCCATCACCGTGGCGCGGAAATTACCCCGTTCAAGGGTGTGCACTGCCGCCGCCGTGGTTCCCGCCGGGCTGCATACCTTTTCGCGCAGGAGCGCCGGATGCCCCTGCCCCTGCGCTACCATCTGCGCTGCTCCGGCTACGGTATGTGCTGCAAGACTCAGGGCGGTAGCGCGGGTCAGCCCCTCCACCACGCCGCCATCGGCCATCGCTTCAATCAGCATATACACATAGGCCGGGCCACTGCCGGAGACTCCGGTCACCGCGTCGAGCATCGCCTCACTCACCACTTCGACACATCCAACCGCACCAAACAGTTGCAGGGCAAATGCTTCATCCGCAGGGGTCGCGTAGCGCCCACGACAAATGGCGGCGGCCCCGGCCCCGATAAGCGCTGGCGTGTTGGGCATGGCACGGATCACCCGCACCTGTCCATCGATCAGACCTTCAAGGCGCGGCGTGGGGACTCCGGCCAGAATCGAAATTAAGCAGTGCTCAGCACTGAAGCATTCTGCTACCGGGCGCAGCGCTTTATCCACCCCTTGCGGTTTTACTGCCAGGACCACCCGGGTATGTTTTGCCACCACTGCGGCGGCATCTTCGGTCACTTCAACCCCGTACTCACGCTGCAAAAATTCGCGGCGCGCTGCGGTCAGCTCCGCTACCATAATATTCTGCGCTGCCGCCCCGGAAGCGAGCAGCCCCTTGATGATGGCCTCAGCCATGTTGCCACCGCCGATGAAACCGGTGCGGATATTTTGGACCTCTTCTGTGGTCGTATGGGTCTGTGCTGGCATTGAATAATCCTCTGCGCCATAACTGCGCTATAAACCGCCAAAAGTTAAGTGGCAAAAATGGATAAAATTTACATGGTTGAACATTCAATAATTTGCCCAAAAAGTCAAGCAATGGTAGATTTCTCTGCGCAGCTGCATAAAAATGCAACGCGAGAATATCAGTATGCCAACCCAGGGGACACCCACGAGGCAATTATAGAGCGCTTCCGGGGCAATTGTGGCGAAACAACAGGCAAGCCTGAGCTGTTGCACAGAACCAGACACCGTAAAGGGGAATAAAAATCATGGAGATGTGGTACACGGAAAAGCATTCAGAAAATGTTGGTATAACCATGCGCGTGACCCAGACGCTGTTTTCCGGTAACAGCGAATATCAACAGCTGGATGTTCTGGAGACGGTGGAGTATGGCCGCATGATGCTCCTTGACGGCCTGGTGATGCTCACCGCGCGGGACGAATTTGTTTACCACGACATGATCGTGCACCCGGCGCTGTTTGTGCATCCGAACCCGGAGCGGGTGCTGGTGATCGGTGGTGGCGATGGGGGGAGTATCCGTGAAATAGTAAAACATCCGCAGGTTAAAGAGGCGGTGCTGTGTGAGATTGACGCCCTCGTAATTGAAAAATCTATTGAGCTGCTGCCACAGGTAGCGTGCGCCATTGATGGCTCCAACCCGCGCGTTACCCTCCATGTGGATGACGGTCTGGCTTATATCCGGGCGCACCAAAACAGTTTTGATGTGATTTTGGTCGATTCCACCGACCCCATCGGTCCTGCTGTAGGCTTGTTTGAGGAGGATTTTTACCGCCTTGTCCACGCCGCTCTACGGCCAGAGGGGATCATGGTGGCGCAGAGTGAATCCCCCTTTTACCACGCGCAGATCCAGCAGGATATGTATCGCAACATGCGCAGCGTCTTTCCCATTGTGGAGATGTATCAGGCCTTCATCCCGACCTATCCCAGTGGCTACTGGAGCTTCGCCTTTGCGAGCAAGAGATATCATCCGGTCACGGACTTTGAGCGCAAGCGCGCCGCCGCCCGCCCCTTCTATACCAAGTACTACAACGAAGATCTCCATCTTGGAGCCTTTATGCTCCCCACCTTTGCCCGGGAGAATATCGCCGAATGATGGACACTAAGTGCTTTGTACCCCCTGAAGCCGCCTGGAGCGCCAGTGCTTCCGACGCCCTGTATGGGGTCAGCAGCTGGGGCATGGGGTTGTTCGGCATCGATGCTGAGGGGCGTCTGTGTGTCAAGACCTCCTGTGGCGCCGAAGAAACGTCGGTCCCGCTGCCGCAGATCATCGCCGGGATTGAGCAGCGCGGCCATCCGATGCCGGTGCTGCTGCGGGTGGAAAATTTTCTGGATGCGCGCCTTGCGTATCTGCACACCACCTTTCGCGCCGCTATTGAAGCTAGAGATTACCGGGGCCAGTATCGCGGGGTGTTTCCGGTAAAGGTCAATCAGCAGAGTCAGGTGATTGAAGAGATCATCCGCTTCGGGGCCCGGTACGGGCATGGTCTTGAAGCCGGAAGCAAGGCAGAGCTGGTGCTGGCGCTGGCCAATATGTCGCGGCAGGGATTATTGATTCTCAACGGCCATAAGGATCGGGAGTTTATCGACCTGGGGCTGTGGGCGCACAAGCTTGGATACCGCTGCTTTTTTGTGGTTGAATCGCCGCAGGAGCTTGATCTTCTCATCGCGCGCAGCACCGCTATGCAGGTCCGCCCGCACATCGGCGCCCGGATCAAGGTTTCTACCAAAGTAAGCGGCATGTGGACTGAAACCAGCGGTGATCGCAGCAGTTTCGGCCTCAACAGTGTGCAGCTGCTGGGGATGGTGCACACCCTGCGGGCCCACAACATGCTCGACTGCCTGGAACTGCTTCACTGTCACTTAGGCTCACAGATCCCACGTTTGGAGGATATCCGTGCCGGGATAAATGAGGCCTGCCGCTATTACGCCAGCCTGGTGAAAGCGGGAGCACCCATGGGGTATCTGGATGTCGGTGGCGGTCTTGCGGTTGACTACAGCGGCATGTGTAACGGGGAGGAGTACTCGCGCGATTACGCCATGGAGGAGTACTGCGATACCATAGTTGGGTGCATTAAAGAGGTGTTCGATCCACAACAGATCAGCCATCCCCATATCGTCACCGAATCGGGGCGGGCTACGGTTGCCCATGCCAGTATGCTGCTGTTCAACGTCATAGAGGTGATGCAGTTTGATCCGGCATATACCGCTGAGACAGAATCTGCCGTCAAACGGTATGCCCCGGCGTTGCGCCCCCTGCGCCAGCTGCTGGAGGAGATCCAGGATCTTTCCCGGCCTGGAGCATCCATCTACGCGCGCGCCCTCGAACAGCGCGATGCGGTCCGCCAGGGATTTCAAAAAGGTGAGATCAATCTTGAAGCGCGCGCCGCCGCGGAAGAGATGTTTCTCACCCTGGCGCAGCAGGTGTTGCGCCAGGGGGAGGGCTCGGGCTTCACGCCGGAGGAACTTCAGCGCCTGCACGAGAGTCTGGCAGATATCTATTACGCTAATATGAGTGTGTTTCAATCTCTGCCCGATACCTGGGCCATCGGGCAGAAATTTCCCGTAGTGCCGCTGCAGCGTTTGCACCAGAAGCCTGAACGCAACGCCATCATCGCAGATCTTACCTGCGATTGTGATGGGAAGCTCGACAGCTTTATCCTCGCCGGAGGGGAGCAAAGCACTCTGCCGGTCCACCAGCTGCAGAAGGGGGAAAATTATTACCTGGGGGTGTTTATGATAGGGGCGTACCAGGAAACCCTGGGGGATATCCACAACCTCTTCGGCGATACCCACGTCATCAGCATCCGCCTCAATGCGGACGGTAGCTTCGATATCCTCAAAGAGATCAGCGGTGACACCATCGCCGATGTTCTTGGCTATGTGCACTATAACCCCGACGAGTTGTTTGAAAAAATGCGCTCCAGCGCCGAAGCGGGGGTAAAAAATGCCCAGATCACCCTGCGCGAACGGCAGGAATTTCTGCGCCAGTTCTCTGCGGCCCTGAACGGTTATACCTATTACCGCTGAATGTTTACGCATACATTCAGTTTAACTGAGCCACTGCAGGCCCGGCCCGCGATCTGTATGCGTCTGCTGGGGAGATCTACCTGATGAAGATCTAAATCCGTACGATAGCGGCGGCCCAGGTCAACCCGGCGCCGAACGTGGTCATGCCGACGGTGGCCCCTTTTTGTATGGTGCCGTTCTGAATCGCTTCGTTCAGGGCGATGGGGATCGATGCGGCGGAGGTGTTGCCGAAGCGCTCTACGTTGACAATCAGCTTCTCTGGCGGAACCTTGAAGCGCTTCGCGATAGCCTCAATGATACGGTTGTTGGCCTGATGGGGGATGATGAAATCCAGCTCCTCGGCACTGAGGCCGGCTTGTTTCAGCGCTTCGTTCAGGGCTGCAGTCATGGAAGTGACCGCATGGCGGAACACTTCGCGCCCCTGCATATTGATGGTGGCGAAGTTGTTCTGCAGATCTGCCGGCGTCAGAACGTGCTGACTCCCGGCGGGGTTATAGAGCAACTCGCTGTAGCGCCCATCACTGTGGATGGTGGTGCTCAGAATCCCGTTGCCACCTTCTGCCGCCCCCAGAACTACAGCACCGGCCCCGTCTCCAAAGAGCACGCAGGTGTTGCGATCTTCCCAGTTGACCATACTGGAGAGCATCTCCGCTGCGACCACAAGGACCCGCTGATACGCACAGGTCTGCATCAGGCTTCTGGCCAGGTGCAGCCCATATACAAACCCTGAACAGGCTGCGGAGATATCAAATGCCGCAGCTTTGGTGGCGCCGATTTTTTCCTGTAGCAGGCACGCCATCGCGGGGAATTTCATATCCGCACTTACCGTGGCGACAATGATCAGATCTATCTCTTCAGCCCGAGTGGCGGCGCGTTCCAGCGCCTGCGTTGCCGCGTCAGCGGCTAAGTCCGACAACGAACTGCCAGGTTCGGCGATATGGCGCTGGCGGATCCCCGAGCGTTCGACTATCCACGCGTCACTAGTGTCTACCATCTGTTCCAGATCAGCATTGGTGAGGATCCGCTGCGGAACGGCGTGCCCACTGCCTAGAATCTGACAGGTCTGCATGATGTATCCCCTTTTAGCAATAAGTTAAGCTGGTGTTTTATTGTATTTGCGTATCTTTGCTGTTGCCCTTCATGTAGATCAGGGTGGGCAATTTGCGCAGGTGGAGCGGAACAGAGTGGTACTCAGGTACCGATCGCCGCGATCCGGCAACAGGGTAACGATCGTACCGCGTTTCATGTGCGCTGCAACCCGCAGCGCTCCAGCCACCGCCGCTCCGCTTGACATCCCCACAAACAGCCCTTCGTGGATGGCGAGATCGCGCGCACAGTTAAACGCCTCATTATCCTGAACAACCAGCTTGTCGTCAAGGTGTTCGGGGAGATAGAGCTCCGGCACGATCGATTCGTTCATATTTTTCAAGCCCTGCACCTTGTGGCCGAGGGTGGGTTCCACCCCGACTATGCGGATGGCTGGGTTTTTCTCTTTCAGATAGCGCCCCGTCCCCATGAGAGTGCCGGAGGTCCCCAGGCCGGCAACAAAGAGGTCCACCGCCGCATTGCTCTGATGCCAGATCTCCGGGCCGGTGGTTTCATAGTGTGCTTGGGGGTTGCTCGGATTAGCGTATTGATTGGGCATGTAGTAGCGCTTTGGATCACGTTGCACAATTTCGTGGGCCAGGCGAATGGCCCCATCGGTTGCCTGCCCATGGGCGGAGAGCATCACTTCAGCACCATAGGCCTCCAGGACTGCGCGCCGTTCCATACTTACGCATGGCGGCATCACCAGCTTGACATGAATCCCCAGCGCAGAGCAGATCATGGCCAGCGCGATGCCGGTGTTGCCCGAAGTGGGTTCGAGCAGGGTGCGTTCAGGGCTGAGTTCTCCCCGTTCAAGCGCATCTTTAATCATGTACCATGCCGGGCGGTCTTTGACCGAGCCGCCGGGGTTGCTCCCCTCCAGTTTGGCGAGAATGCGTACATTCTTATGCGGGTTCAGTTTCTTAAGTTCCACCAGCGGAGTATTGCCGATGGCGTGGGTTATATGGAGGTCTGAAAGAGAGCGGTTTAGATTCATAGCTTTACCGGGATCATTTCTAAGGACGCGGTTAATGGCAGCAGTTCAAAGGATACCATGAAGTGGCCCCCCCTTGCAGGCGAGTTTGTCGAGTTTATTTTCCACTGCCGCATCCTCTAGCAGGGGTGGTGCGTGGTGCGCTTTACGCCGGGCGTCGAGCACCAGAGAACCCTCACAGCCCCAGTGTTTATCCACGCAAAAAGCGCCAATACCGTAGATATCCCGCGCCGGATCGGAGCGGGTGAAGGTGGTCCACACAAAGTTGTTGAAGGTTGCGCTGGCAAATGCACTGTCGTCACATAAAACCACGAGCGGGAAGGCATTGATGGGGGCCTGCAGCGACAAGCTGTTGCAGAAGCGCTTCAGGTCATGGGTGGGACTCGACGCGGGGCAACTGCATGCCGGCCCCTGCACCAGCAGCACACCGGGGATGGGCACCGCCGGATGGTCAAAACCTGCGGGGAGGTCGAGATTTTTCGGACACTGCGCCGGCAGCGAACGCCGGGGTTCGCCACAGGCAGCGATAACCACCTTGGAGCCCTGGTTGAGGGCATCCCCGCTGTAATCGAGGGTGTCGATGGTGGTGCAGGTCTGAAAATGGAGATCACGCCGCCAGTCGCAGCGTGACAGGCAGTGCTGCAGAAAGTCGGCAACGGCGTTGATGTCGAGAACCGGGTTATCATGTTCGTTGGCAATAAACAGATATTTTGCCAGCGATAGCTGTCCCTGTCCCAGAATGGCGTTGGCCTGGGTCAACAGTTCCTGGGGACGCTCCACGCGCTGATAGGGGGTGTAACGCTCCGAACCGATGGCCAGCAACAGCGGGTGTACCCCGGCCGCATCCACTGCATGCACCGCCTTTACGCCGGGCAACACCGTCGGGATCAGCTTCCCGGTGAGTTCGTGGATAAAGGTGCCGAAGCTGGTATCTTCCTGGGGGGGGCGGCCGACGCTGGTGAAAGGCCAGATGGCGTCGCTGCGATGGTAGACGCAATGCACATCCATAACGGGAAATTCGTGGGTCAGGCTGTAGTAGCCGAGGTGATCCCCAAACGGGCCTTCGGGCTTGGTGCGCTGCGGATCGATGGAACCACAGATGACAAAATCGGCCTCAGCCGGAAACGGCAGAGGGGCATCACCGCGCGTCATGGTGATGCGGTGTCCACCGAGCAGGCCGGCAAAGCTGAGCTCGGGCATCCCCTCCGGCAGGGGCATAACCGCGGCAATGCTCAGACTCGGGGGGCCGCCGACAAAGACATTTACCGGCAACGGCTTCTGCTGTTGGGCCGCCGCAGTGTGATGCACCCCTATGCCGCGGTGGATCTGGTAGTGCATCCCCACTTCCTGGTCCTGAACGTAGGCATTGCCACCGAGCTGAACCCGGTACATCCCCAGGTTGGA
>Ga0265293_10012987_pt1 | contig 10919 bp, 8 predicted proteins | sample Munlanlewell138R_FD_192505 | JGI IMG/M metagenome (GOLD analysis project Ga0265293, IMG submission 192505) | Leachate microbial communities from a municipal landfill in Southern Ontario, Canada - Leachate well 138R | ecosystem: Engineered > Solid waste > Landfill > Unclassified | place: Canada... | reverse complement strand
GAAAGAAGGTCCAAATCACCCTGATTGATAGATTTTACTTTTTTATCGTTATACTCATAAAGCATCTGCATTGCAAACTCATCAATATCATCGGTTAAAATCAGAACATCATACCCTTGTTGCTTTAGAATATCCATCTGCGGCATGGCAAGAACCTGTTGCTTGATTTTACCGGAAGCATAATAAATAAATTCTTGCTCTTTCGGCATTGCTTCAACATATTCTTTCAAGGTTATATAACCGTCTTGATTAACCGAACGGAAAATCAACATGTCTTTAAGTAAATCTTTTTTCAGTCCAAAACCGTCGTATACTCCAAATTTAATGTTAACGCCATAGGCTTCCCACAACTCTATATATTTATCCCTTTCATTTTTCAACATATCCTTTAATTTGCTGACAATTCTTTTTTCAACATTATCGGCGATTTTTTCTAATTCTTTGCTCTTCTGAAGAATTTCCCGGCTGATATTTAAAGAAAAATCACTTGAATCAACCAAGCCCTTTATAAAACGCAAATAATCGGGAACCAACTCTTTGCATTTTTCCATAATAAAGACGCCTTTAGAATATAATTGCAACCCCTTTTCATATTTTTCCGAATATAAATCATACGGCGGTTTTTTTGGAATATATACCAAAGCCGTATAATTAACGGCACCCTCGATATTTATAAAAATTGTCGCAATCGGGTCTTGACTGTCATAATATTTTTGTTTATAAAAGTCGTTTAATTCCTCTTCGGTAACCTCTGATTTCCGTTTTTTCCATATTGGTGTCATTGAATTCAGCGTTTCTATTTCTTTGATTTCCTCATATTTACCGGAGATGGCCTTACCTTCATCATCCAACTTCGGAACCGACTTTTTCACTTCCATCCGAATCGGATAGCGAATATAATCGGAATATTTCTTAACCAAATTTTTAATATTATAATCCTCTAAAAACTCATCATAATTATCTTCTTTGGTATTCTTACGTAAGTAAAGCGTCACCGTTGTCCCGGTTGGCAAATTTTCTATTTTATCAACCTCATACGATTCGGTACCCGATGAAGTAAAAATATAACCTTCTTCACTAAAAGGTGATTTAGTTCTTACTTCTACTTTACTTGCAACCATAAAGGCCGAATAAAAACCAACGCCAAATTGACCGATAATATCAATTGTTTCTTTATCGGTTTTCCCTTTTAAGCTCTGCATGAATTCCAATGAGCCGCTTTTGGCAATCGTACCCAAGCTGTCACATAATTCATCATAAGTCATACCAATCCCGTTATCAGTAATGCTTAATGTCCTTTTCTTTTTATTTACTGCTATAAAAATCTGATAGTCGCTGGTTTTAGATAAACGCTCATCGGTCAACGAAAGATAATGATATTTATCAATAGCATCAGATGCATTAGAAATAAGCTCTCGGAGAAAGATTTCCCGATTTGTGTAAATTGAATTAATCATTAAATCTAAAAGCCGCTTTGATTCGGTTTTAAACTCTCTGACTTCTGCCATATGATACCTCCATTTATTAATACTTTTTTAGTTAATATTATTATACAACTATTTGTTAGCACTGTCAAGTATTAAGTGCTAATGATTATTATATTATTTGATTATTTATTGAAATTTATACAAAAAACAAGCCCTTCTGAACTTGTTTTCTAAAACACCTGATATAATACTAAACCAAGCAATGCCGATATAATAATAAGAAGAATCGGACTAAACCTCTTATTTACAGCCTTTAATATAAACATCCCCCCCATAATCGCTACTCCAATAAAATCAATATCCCGCCAATTATAATCTCCGCCCATTATATTGTTATTGATAAGCGATAAAACCACGGCAAACAATAAGCCAACAATAATCGGCTTTACCCCGCCTAAAGCCCACCTGACTTGTTTATATTTAAGAAAATTATGTAAAAACTTTGCTATCAGCAATATGATTATAAAAGAAGGGAGAACAACACTTATGGTGGCAGTAATTGATCCCAATATACCGGCTTGACTATGACCAATAAAAGTAGCAATATTAACCGCAAACGGGCCCGGCGTCGATTCAGAAATCCCAATAAAATTATATAACTCTTCATGGGTCATCCAACCGCGCGATATCACCTGTTCTTCAATCATCGGAATCATTGCATATCCACCCCCTAAAGTAAAAAGGCCAATTGTGAAAAAGACAAAGAAAAGTTCAAGATATATCATTTTTTTCATCGCTTTCTTTTCTTAAGATCATTTGCGATATCACACCGGTAATCAAACCAAAAGCAATCAAAGATAAAGTCAAATAGCGATATTCAATGAAAATACTCATGAAAAAAGCAAAAGCTATCAGTAAATAAGCAAGAGTCGTTTTTGGAGTTTTCCGATATATTTTTATCGCTGCGTTCAAAATCAGAACCGTAACTCCGGCCCTAATCCCCTTAAACGCATATATAATATATTGATTATCCATAATTTTAGTGAAGAACATCGCAATTAAAGTAATAATAAAAATCGACGGTAAGATAACACCTAGGGTGGCAAGCAGGCTGCCCAAAAAACCGCCGATTTTATAACCGACAAAAGTAGCGGAATTAACGGCAATAACCCCGGGAGTCGATTCCGCTATCGTTAACATATCAATCATCTCATCATCAGTCAACCACTTTTTCTTTTCAACAATCTCATGTTGAATTAAAGGGATCATTGCATAACCGCCGCCAAAAGTAAAAGCACCGATTTTTAAAAATGTTAAAAATAGTTTAAGTTTTACTTTCATTTTTATTCCCCGCCATAAATATGGTATATAACGCTGTTAACAAATTTCAGTGGCAGAAGCCGTTTTAAAAATACGAGCGCTTTATATTCAACTCCAACCGTAACTTTCAGTGGTGGATTTTTCTTTTTTAATACCCGATAAATCACTTTGGATACAGTAACGGGATCCTTGCCTTCTTGTTCGTCTTTTTCCATTTTTAAAACTGATTTTTTTACCCGCTCCTTATATATTTCATCCTGTACAACATTTTTATACCGATTAGCAGTAAAAGATGTTTTTGTATCACCGGGAAGCACGGTTATTGCTTTAATTCCAAAAGGTTTTAACTCCATATTAAGACCTTGGGTTAAGGCGTGAACCGCTGCTTTGGTAATGGAATAAAAAGTCTGAAAGGGAATAATCAAATCACCGGCAACACTACCGATATTAATGATTTTTCCTTTACTCTTTCGTAAATACGGAATCGCAATCTGGCAAACATTAATGACACCAATAATGTTTACATCAATTATTTTTTGAATATCTTCTGCCGCGGCATACTCGACCGGACCACTAATGCCGATTCCGGCATTATTTATAACGGCATAAATATCTTCATTAATTTGTTCAAAAGCGGCTTTCACCTGTTTTTTATCAGTTACATCACATGCAATATAATTAATTGCAGAATTTTCTCTTTTTCGCCGGGAAAAACCATATACCTTATAACCTTTAGCTGCTAAATATTCTCCGGTTGTAAAACCGATACCCGATGAAGCGCCGGTTATTACTATTACTTTAGTTTTCATCATTTAATCACCTTAATACATTATACTAAAAATACCGTCGCTAAAGCAAGGGATATGTCTTATTTTAAAAAAAAGAAGCGCTTTACGCTTCTTTTTCATCACTTAATTTTCGAATCAAACCCAAAAATTCTTGTTTATATTCATCGTTTAATACTGATTCCAATTCGGAAAGACGGAGCAATATCGAATAATAAGAGGCAATACCTTTATATTGCGAATCCCTTAACAGCAGTCCCGCCTCAATAACCCCGCTGATAAACAAAATATCTTCAGAAGGAATGTCTTTTTCCTGTTCATCATTAACAAATAAAATAATTTCTTTCGATGTATTATCTTTGGGGTTTTTAAATCGAACCGCAACTTTTAGCCAATTATCATCTAAAGTCTTATCAACAGTTATATCATTGTTAAATATAACTTCATAAACTGCGGTAACCACGTGACCGGCACCGATATCTCCGGCATCAGTTTTTTCATCCGCAAATTCCTCATCCGTAAGCAATTTATTTTCATAACCAATTAACCGATATTTGCTTATATAAAAAGGATTAAATGTGACTTGTGATTTTACATCTTTGGCAACAACATTAAGCGTGCCGCCGATTTCCTCAACCAATACTTTTCGTGCTTCAGTAATTGTATCTATATATGAATACTTACCGTTACCGTTTTGAGTGATAATTTCCAGTTTATCGTCTTTAAGATTACCGGTACCGAAACCTAAAACCGATATGAAAATACCGCTTTCCCTTTTTTCGATTATGAAATCTTTTAGTTTACTGTTTGATGAAATACCGATATTAAAATCACCGTCGGTGCCAAGAATAATACGATTGTTTCCGTTTTCGATAAAATTTTCGGTAGCAACTTCATAAGCACGCGCTAATGCTTTGGCTCCGGCGGTTCCGCCCGAAGCCTGAAGATCTTCAATAATATTAACAATTCTTTTTTTCTCAAATCCTTTAGCCCCGTTCAAACGAACATCGACCCCGTTTGCATATGTAACGACGGAAATCGTATCATCATCGTCTAATGTCTCAACAAAGAGTTTAAAAGCCGACTGCATAAGTGGCAGTTTATTGGAATAATCCATAGAACCGCTGATATCAAGCAAAAAAACAATATTGTTTTTTCTTTTGGATAAAACTTCCAACTCCTCAGCTTTAACACCGATTGATATTAGTTTATGTTCGATATTCCATGGACAATCAAATATCTCCGTTACAATCCCTAACCCTTCTCCGGAGGCCGGAGCCGGATAATCATAATTAAAGTAATTCACCATCTCTTCGATTTTCACTGCATTTTTTGGAACAGTAACGCCTTTGTTAATCATCCTTCTAATATTAGCATACCCGGCAGTCGATGTATCCATCGCAAATGAAGATGTGTTGTTTTCTTTAACCGAAAGAAAAGGATTTTCTATAATCTCCAAATAGTTTTCGCCGTCACCCAAATAAGGTGCATATATATAATCCCGGCCTCCCATTCCGTTATCAATTCCACAACCGACAAGAATAGCCAAATTTATTAATAATAAGCAAGAACAAATAATCTTTTTCATCACCAAACCTCCTATCGTTTTTATTATAGCATAAGATAATTAATCAAACAAGAAAAAAAGCGGTTAAAAAACCGCATTCGATCAATTAGTATTCTGATAAAGTTATTTCTCCGTAATTATATTCTGTGGCAATACCGTCCGCTTCAATTAAAATATTACCGTTTCTTAAAATAGCCAATACTTTACCTTTTTTAACGGAACTAAAATTGTTAAAAACAACATCCTTACCGATAAGGCCGGAATTCATAATGCAAATATCAATATAACGATGATTATCTAGTTTGAATTCAAGATAGAAAACATTAATGTTTTCGATTAACTTTTTCTGAAGTTCATCAATTACATATGAATTACCGGTCTGCAACTTTAATGAAGTTGACTTATGCGCAAGTTCCTTAGGGTAATTAACAGTATTAACATTAATCCCAATACCGATAATTAAACAATTAAGGCGGTTTTCGCCGATAACTGATTCCAATAATATCCCGGCTAATTTTTTACCCCGTACAAGAATATCATTCGGCCATTTGATAATTAGGTCTGAAACATATTTTTTCAAAGTCTCATATACCGCCGCCGCACAAACCAAACCCAATTGCGGAATTTCCGTAAGCTTCAAGTTTTCTTTAATTAAAATCGACAAAAGTAAATCTTCACCGGCAAACCACTTTCGATTAAAACGGCCTTTGCCTTCAGTTTGATGAACACAAGTTACAATCGTTCCGTGGGTAAAATTTCGATAATTATCTTTAAGATAAGTATTGGTGGAGGCGAGAGTTTGAAAACTAACAATTTTAGATCCTAACATAACTCGACCATATTAATCGATAGTAAGTAAGGGCTGCTGATTTACGACATTTTCCCCTTTGGAAATCAAGATATCCTTAACGACTCCGGTTGCGGGCGCAACAATATTATTTTCCAGTTTCATTGCTTCCAAAACGACCACCACATCGCCGCGACTAACCGACTGCCCGGGTTCAACTTTAATATCAATAATTGTTCCCTGCATCGGAGCTTTAAGGACATGGTTCCCGCCGGTTGACGGATGGGTCTGTTGCGAACCGCTTGGCTCTTTAGCCTTTTTCGGAACGACAATTGAACCGGATTTTTCCGTAACGCTTTCAAGTTCAATTTCATATACTTTTTCATTTACTTTTACACGATATATTTTCATAAGTTAAAGCGCTTCTAATTTGTCGAGGCGCCAACCTCCTTTCTCATTTTTAGTCTTAACTTATTCGTCTGATTAATACTAATCTATTGGCATTATTGCAGTAAGCAAAACCAATCATCATTATGCCAACATCATATCGGTTCATTATGAGATTTAATATAATGCCATATAATCAGTAAGATAGAGACCTTTATTTATCAGACATGAAGGTTAATTTCAAAAACTTCTGTTTTATCCTCTGTCTTTGGTTGATACTTGTTTTCCAAAAAATTAACGGCGACATTTTCAAATAACGCAATCGACAAAACATCTTCATCGGTTTTAATTAAATCTCGGTATTTTGCTTTAAGATGCTCAAACTGAGGTGCCAAATCATTCGCCGGACGATAATCAATTACTTTATCTTCGTTAATAATTTTCTTTCTTAATGCTGAATCTATGAGACCGGGAGAAGCACCATAATGACCGCGAAGATAATCTTTTATCTCTTCAGGAACAAGTTTATAACGTTCTCCGGTTAAAACATTCATTACCGCTTGGGTCCCGACCATTTGAGAAAGCGGAGTTACAAGCGGCGGATAACCAAGATCAGCCCGAACAAGCGGCACTTCGCGTAATACTTCTTCATAACGATCAATGGCTCCCTGATTTTTAAGCTGACTCATTAAATTAGAAAGCATTCCCCCCGGAACCTGATACTGTAAAATATTAGGATTTACCGATAAAGCTTTGGGGTTAAGTAAACCATTTGCTAAATACTTATCTCTAATCTTTTTGATTTTTTCGGCGGCTATTTTTAGGTGTTCTAAATTTAATTCAGGGTCATATTTGGTTCCTTGCAGCATATACTGAAAGGTTTCGCTTGGCGGTTGACTGGTTCCGCTTGAAAGCGGGGATAAGGCCGTATCGATAATATCGACGCCGGCTTCGATAGCTTTCATATATGTTACATGAGCGGCACCGGCCGTGCAATGTGAATGAAGTTCAATCGGCAGTTTGGTGTTTGCTTTTAATTGAGATACTAACTGATAAGCATCTTCCGGAAGTAAAACACCGGACATATCTTTAATACATATTGAATCCGCGCCCATCGCCTCGATTTTTTTAGCCATTTCCACAAAGTAATCAACGGTATGAATTGGGCTCGTAGTATAGCAGAATGCAACCTGACAATGACCGCCGTAACGCTTCGTAGCGGTAACTGCCGCCTCTAAATTTCTTATATCATTTAAAGCGTCAAACACACGGATAATGTCGATACCATTTATCAATGATTTCTCAACAAATTTGTCGACAATATCATCAGGATAGTGTTTATAACCTAAAATATTTTGCCCGCGAAATAACATTTGTAATTTTGTTTTTTTGCATGCTTTACGAATTAAGCGTAACCTTTCCCAAGGATCTTCATTTAAAAAACGTAAACAAGCATCAAAAGTAGCGCCGCCCCACACCTCAAGAGCATAATAACCGGCATTATCCATATCGGATAAAACCTCTAAGATTTCTTTTGTTGTCATTCGCGTGGCGAATAGAGACTGATGCCCATCTCGCAGTGCGGTATCAACGATTTTAATACCCATTATCAATTCTCCTTTTATACAATTATATTTCTTCAACTACTTTGCGAATAGCCGCTAATCCTTCTTCCGGTATTTGATTAAACTCATCAAGCTTGCTGATATATTCTAAGCGATCATTCATCCGGGCTTTTACCGCCTGCAGGTATTCATAATTATTAAAGTCAGGGAGAAAACCGTCAATTGGCAGGTATTCAAGTTCAGTAAACGGACCGAAGGGTTTGAATTCAGCTTTGTCATTAACAATATCTTCAATTAAGCCTAAAGTAATAGCCGGTGTAACTTTCTTGTCAAGGAAATGACCGGTGTTAATAATATAGCAAGTTACGCCTCTTTCCGCAAACAACTGTTTAAATTTATTATAATCTTTTTCCAATGGATATAAGCGGAAAGGATTAGCGTAAGGTACAATAACCAATTTGTTCGGATCCTCACCGGGAACATATTCGGCTGTTGTCCGTTTTGTCGCAAGAGTAGCCCCCATCACCGAAGCCAACTCCGGTGAATTGACCTTTAATACCGGCGGTAAAGTTCCGTCTTTCATAATCCAGAAAATCGCATCGCAAGGATGATCAAATTTATATATACGATTCGGAGTGGCAAATTTAGATTTAATCGTTCGACCGTTACCGTTACGGATATCTTCAGTAACAATTACAATTCGACCGGAATCATCAACCGTCGCTCCACAATTTTGAACCGTTACAAAATATTTCGTCTGTTCATTGGTTAAGGGGTAATCTTGAGTCTTATCAAAATAAGACTGTTCAAGACAAATTGAAGAAGCATCATTATTAGATATAATGAAGGCATCATCATGAAGCACAACGGTATCAAATTTACCGCCGTGATTCGATAAAGTAATCGTTGATTTTCCGGAACCGGACAATCCAAAAACACCGATTACTTTTTTGTTGCCGTTAGGCAAATTGAATTGTTTCTGCCCGCCATGACATGCGGTATATCCGTTTCTCTCCGCAATTGTCCACGCCAAGGTTAAGGTGCCTTTTTTATGCTCACCAAAATAACGCATACCAAAAAGACATGCACAGTTAAAATCGGCATCAAACAATGCTAAACCATTAGGAAAATCATCCGGATATAAATCCGGGTCGGAATAGATAAAAACATCACCTTCATCAAGCAAAACTGATTCATCATACTTTTTCGTATGTTCTTCATCAACAATTTGAAAATTAAGGAGCCAAGAATAAAGGGTGTTTTCATATCCTTCGGGTATCAATAAATGTGCTTTAATCATAAAGTCGGTGTGCAAACCGATATAAACTTGAGCGTGATACATTTTTTTATTGCGAGAATGAAAAGCAGTTTCCCTTATCAGGTCGCTAAAGTATTCGCTATTATCATTATTGACAAGGCGGCGTAATTTTGCTTGTCTCCCGGTTATTTTTCCATCGTTAAACAATAAAACTTTTGCGTCTTTAGGCAGACCTAGTTCTTTGGCATTCTCAACAATTTGATCAGTAATAATGGTTCCGGGAGCATTTTTTGCCAATTCATATGCTTCGTTCAAGGTGTTAACGGGAACAACATTATTTTCATAAAAAACTGATTCAATAGTGGTTCTGATTCGACTGAATAATTTTGGGGTTTTAGAACCGATAAATTCTTGTTTTAAATTGCTTTTTGTTGCCATATAAATACCTCCTATTATATTAAAAAAACAAATATACATCTATAGTATATTTGCAAATTATCATATGCAATATTAATGTAATATGTAGATATTACTATAGATATAATTGATAAATATACTAATATTACTGATTATATTTTAACACAATTAAACGTTAAATTCAAATGTAATACAAGTAAACGGTTACGAGAAATCTTTATTCCGTATTAGTTAAATGTGTAAAAATCAAATATTATTTTTATTCGACTGTATTAGCTTTTCTGATTGCCACAGCAGCAATATCGGAGTGGATATTTTGTCTTCTGCTGTTAAATACGACTACGAGATTAAAGTAAATAGGCATACTGTTTTTAATCCGCCATTTTACATCAAGATAATATCCATTACAGTTCAAGATATTAACAATTCGGGACAATAGAATGGAAATCAATAGCGATGTTTACATACTAAAGCATTTTATTTAATAATAAAAGCGCATAACCAGCCAATAACTTGTCATACGCTTGGTGTACTCCTATGGGGTTAGCTGACGGGTTAGGACACCCAAGTTGCCCTTCTTGATTAACAAGATTCACCCCAATGATTGGGTTCCCCACTCTTTTGTTCGATTCGGAGATATCATAAATATATATTATCAAAAAAAGCCGTTAAAGTCAATAAAGAATTTAAGTATTTTTTTGTAAATTATCAATTTTAAATCGTAAGACATTAGTTATTATAATTATCTTGCTTTTTATAAAGTGAGGCTTAGTTGTAAAAAAGTGAAGTATTTACCGCCTTAAGCCATCAGTTCTTGATGTGTACCCCATTCTTTAATATGGTTTCCATCGATTAATATTAATTGTCTTATCAACATCGACAACCGTCGAAAGTCGGTGGGCAATAATAATAATTGTTTTATTATCGGTATTTTCGATTATCAAATCATTAATCATCTTTTAGGAATTTGGATCAAGCAACGATTTTCTCTTTCAAACCGATTTCTTAATGCATCCCTAACTTTTATTTCATCCGATTTAGTTTCCACCTTTCGCATCAATATATTTTCTGCTATTGAAAGAGCATTAATTTGAAAATCCTGAAAAACAATCTATGCAAATAAACTAAGGATTGAAGACTATTTAACGTATATATTTAAGACATTACCAACAATCAATGTGAAAAGCAGAAATGAAATGTCCAAACTGTTACCATATAGTGATACTTTACCAATAAATCTAAGAATCAATTAAAAAACAGTCGGCTATATCTTTATAATATAGCCGACATTTCTTTTTTTACAAGACATCTTATTTTATACGCTTACTGTTAATATAATAAACGGATACTTTTTTATTAAAATTCTTAATGACCAAAATGCGGTTAACCTATCTTTCATATATAAT
>Ga0265293_10012986_pt1 | contig 10919 bp, 5 predicted proteins | sample Munlanlewell138R_FD_192505 | JGI IMG/M metagenome (GOLD analysis project Ga0265293, IMG submission 192505) | Leachate microbial communities from a municipal landfill in Southern Ontario, Canada - Leachate well 138R | ecosystem: Engineered > Solid waste > Landfill > Unclassified | place: Canada... | reverse complement strand
AAATGCACGCTCGACCGTCATTATATTGAGCGATAATTTCTTTTTCGAAGATGGAGCGTTGCGGTTCCGGTCCGGAAATAATTGCAACCGTATGATATTCTTTAAGTGGTTTTGCAGCAAAGTCAACATCCGAAAGTTTAAATCGCGATAAAGGACCCATGAAACGGGCATTTTTCGGCAAAGGATACAAATGCGATAAATCACCACTGAGATTATCAACTCCTTCATAATCGGGGATATGGCAAGCATCATATTGATTGATAATCCATTGATGTAATCGCCAAACTGTTTTTTCAAGAAACTTGAATCCCTTGGGCATTTTAATCATCAGTTGATGGGTGATGTAAATACTGTGTACCTCGCGGTGCCACATCCCAAAACGATTGTCGGAAATGATTTTCTCAATCTGATGCTTTTCAACTATTTCCTTCAATACTCGATGTTCTTGTATGCTTGCTTGGATGATAGCAGGCAGACTTTTTAAAATAGCCCATACTTGCGTGTTGCTACGACTATAACTAATGCTATAAGATGGCAAAGTGATAGTAGTCAAGTCCGGAAATACTTGTTTTAATAATATCAAAGCTTGCCCATCTGATGCTAAAATAGGTGTGTTTCCATCTTTTATCAGTTGCCGGATGAGGGGAATGCAGCGCGAAGCATGTCCCAATCCCCAATTGAGTGGTGCGACGAGGATATTCAAAGTGTTTGAATTTAGTTTCATTCTGCAAATCTAAACTTAAGCAAGATGAAAGAAAAACGCATGCTTACGCAGATTTTTTGATTGGTTCAACTTTATCATCTACAAATAAAACACTCACAGCAGCAATCAGTAAAAAGATACCGGCAATGACCAAAGCATAAATTGCTTGTGAATGGAATACCCTTTTGATAAGTGGTCCGCCGAAAACTCCATTGATGATTTGCGGAAGCGTGATGAAGATATTGAAAATACCCATATACACTCCCATTTTATGGGGCGGCAAGGATGGAGCCAATATCGCATACGGCATTGCCAAAATACTGCCCCAAGCTATGCCCACACCTACCATCGATATCAATAATAAATTCGGGTCTTTGATAATATAAATGGATAAAAGTCCTAAAGCACCTGCCAATAAAGAAAAACTATGGGTGCGTTTTCTACCTATCCATTTGGCAATGGTGGGCAATAAAAGTGCGTAGAACATAGCAACACCATTATAAACGCCAAAAATAACACCCACCCAGTTACCTGCATCTTGATATGCCAAGGATTGTGTATCATCAACCGCAACGCCATAAATATGTTGTGCAATAGCCGGAGTCGTAAAAACCCACATGCCAAACAAAGCTATCCAGGTAAAGAACTGTACAACGCTCAATTGTTTCATGGTCCTGGGCATATTAGCAATATCTCTGAAGATATCCGAAAATTTAGAATCAGACTCTTTAATCATATCCGCACGACCATTGAATTTCTCCAATTCTTCAGGGGAGTATTCCTTGGTGGTAACAACCGTCCAAATGATAGTGATCAATAAGATAGCAGCACCTATGTAGAAAGAAAAGATAACATTATCGGGAATGGCACCGGCTGCGGCTGTTTTGGATATACCCAACCATTCGGCTAAGATATAAGGTAGCCAGGAGCCAAATACCGCCCCTACGCCAATGAGGAAGGTTTGTATGGAGAAGCCCATTGTCGTTTGTTCGGCAGGCAGCATATCACCCACCAAAGCTCTGAAAGGTTCCATTGCCACATTGATAGAGGCATCCATAATCATCAAGAAGCCTGCGCCCACAAACATTGCCGGTAGATAATGCGCAAACACACCGGCATTCGGCATCAATATTAAAGCTATGGAGGTAAGAATGGCACCCACCAAAAAGAACGGTCTGCGACGACCCAAGCGTGTCCAAGTTTTATCGGAATAATGACCAATGATAGGCTGAATGATTAAGCCTGTGATGGGGGCAGCCAACCAAAACCAAGAGAGGTGCTCCATATCTGCACCAAAGGTTTGTAAAATACGACTGGCATTGGAGTTTTGCAAGGCAAAGCCGAATTGAATGCCTAAGAATCCCATCGACATGGAAAGGATTTGGAAGAATGATAAGCGTGGTTTCATATATTTAAATTGTTTCGGGTAGCCCCCAAAATTCCCAAGGGGACTTTTGGTGTACTGTCTTAATTGGGTTAATTGGAAAAAGTTTTAATGTCTCATTAGTTTAATTATTTTTTTTTGGTTGTACCTCTGAGCACTAATTTAGTTTCTATGATGATATTGGTGAATTGTCCGTGGGTTTCACCTTTGATTTTTGAGATCAGCAGTTTAGCTGCATTTTGTCCCATTTTGAACCCATGTTGTTCCACTGTGCTTAAAGTTGGGTCGGAAGCCAATGCAAAAGGTCCGTTGGAGAACCCAAAGACTTGAATATCATCCGGTACTTTCAGTCCTGCTTGTTTGATAGCGTATAATGCCCCAACCGCTGTTTGGTCGTTGATGGCAAAGATAGCATCCGGTCTTTTTGCTTGTTTTAAGTATTCGGGAGTTACTCGAATTGCATCGTCGTGGGTATCGCAGATACGGATTAAATCATCATCTACAGCGATTTTGTTTTTTCTCAAGGCGTCTAAATAACCATTTTTTCTGTTTTTTGAAATTTCGAGATGGGGCAGAGAGGCATAAAATAAAATACGCTGACAACCTGTTTGAATCAAGTACTCTGTTACAGCGTATGCACCTTTATAATCATCAACAACTACTTTGTCAGTTAAGATACCGGTGCAAATTCTGTCAAAAAAAACTAAAGCAATATTATTATCGATTATCTCCTGATAATGGTCGAAGTCTGTTGTTGTTTTAGACAAACTGGCTAAAATTCCAGAAACTCGGTTTGATATCAAAGCTTTCGTGTTCCTTACTTCCTTTTCGTATTGCTCACTGGATTGAGTGACGATTACGTTGAAACCCTCTTCTTCAGAGATTTCTTCTATACCTGACAATATAGAAGCAAAAAAGTGATTGGCAATTTCCGGTATGATAACGCCAATGGTTTTGCTACGTTTGGTTCTCAGACTTAAAGCCAATTCATTGGGTTGATAATGATGTGCTTTTGCATAATCCTGCACCAATTTACGTGTAGCGGTACTTATATCCGGATGATTCCGTAAAGCACGCGAAACAGTGGAAGGAGAAACTTTTAGTTCCCTTGCAATATCTTTAATGGTTACAGGGGATTTCTTCATGATACAAAGATAATTAATACAAATCGTGACTTCCTACAAAATGTAAAGCTAATCATTTTATTTTTAATGCAAACGTTTGCGGTAAAAATTTAAGTTTATCTATATAGTTTTATTGTAAACTGTGTGAAAAGCTTGTAAATTTGTAGTATATTTATCGAATAAATATCAAAGAATTAATCTTACTTAGAAATTAACAATATAAATTGTATTTACGATTTACGATTTTAGTATTTAGAATTTACAATAAATAATTATCAACCTTAAACAAGGAAACATGGAATATAAAAATTCAAGTTTAAAGATTCGTTTATTTTTTGTGGCGCTATTTTTTACCATGCTTGGCTTTCCGTCTTACGCACAAACTATTGCTATTAGTGGTGTAGTTAAAGAAGCCTCGACTGGTGAATTTGTGATAGGCGCCAACGTAGTAGAGGAAGGTACCACCAACGGAACGATTACCAATTTCGATGGTGAATTTTCTCTGAATGTCAAAGCAGATGCTAATTTGATAGTCAAATTTGTTGGTTACAAAGATGCTGTTATTGCTGTTGCCGGCAGACATTCCTTTGTGGTAGAGCTTCAGGAAGATGCAGTTATGCTGACCGAAGTAGTAGCCATCGGTTATGGCTCGCAAACCAAAAAGGAATTGACGGGAGCTGTCGCGAGTGTGAAGTCTGAAAGCTTTAATAAAGGTATTCAGAGTAGCGCAACCGGCTTGTTGCAAGGAAAAGTTGCAGGTCTGAATATCGTAAAATTAGGTGGTGGCGACCCTACCAATAAGGATTACAATGTGCAATTGCGCGGTGTAGGTTCCTTAAAAGGCAGTCAGTCTCCCTTGTTCATTATTGATGGTGTGCCCGGTGGGGATATCAATTCTGTTAACCCTAATGATATTGAGTCTATAGATGTACTGAAAGACGGTTCGGCTGCTGCTATTTATGGAACACGTGCCAATGCGGGTGTGATTTTAGTTACCACCAAGCGAGGCACTCAAGGCAAGGCGCAAATCGAATATTCCGGTAATTTAAGCGCGGATGCGATTTCCAAAAAACTAAGGGTGTTGAATGCTGCGGAATATCGCGAATTGATGATACCTAAAGGTCGGGCAGATGAGGGAGCTAATACTGATTGGCTCAAGGAAATTACCAGACCCTTAGCCTTTAGTCAGCAACATAATGTTGCCATGTCGGGAGGAACAGAGAACTTCACCTTCCGCGGTTCTGTAGGCTATAAATCCAATCAAGGTTTAGCCATTGAATCAGCATATAACGAAATACTCACAAGATTCTCAGCCAATCAAAAAGGCTTAAATGGCAGGTTGGATTTGGCGTATGATTTCAGCTATAGCAAACATGAAAAATCATGGGTTGATTATGAGGCATTCAATCAGGCATTGAAAAATAATCCTACCCGTGGCGTACGCTATGATGATGCTGTTGGGCAAGATCCTTCTCATGCTGATTTTGAAAGATATACGATGTATGGTGGTTATGTAGAACCTGATGGTTTTTCTACCTATAATCCTGTACCTATCATAACCGGCATTGATGATGACGGTAAGGGCGATTCATTTTTGGGTAGCGTAAGGGCTTCTTTCAATATTAATGATAATTTCAAAATTGGTTCTTTTGTTTCCTATCAAAGTGGTAATACTTGGACAGGCAAATACTGGCATAAGACTACCAGATATGGAGAAGGTGAAAAGAGGAAAGGAATTGCATCCCATAGCTATGGCGGTTATGCCAATAAATTGATTGAGAATACGCTGCAATATGTGAATCAATTTGGCATGCATGCTGTGTCGGGTTTATTGGGACAATCTTACCAATACAACGAGTGGATCGGATTTAATGGTACCAATACAGATTTTATCACTAATCTGTATTCCTACCATAATATGGGTGCCGGTATGGGCTTGAAAAAGAATGATGACAGGGTAGGTTTAGGAAGTTATAAGGATTCAGATAAATTGGCTTCTTTCTTTGCTCGCGTTATGTATAACTACAATCAAAGATATTTTCTGAACGCCAGCGTGCGTATGGAAGGCTCATCAAGATTTGGTCCTAAAGCTGATCCCGTATTAGGTAGATATGGCTTGTTCCCTGCACTTAGTGGTAGCTGGAGAATCAAAGATGAGGATTTTATGAGTTCGGTAGATTTTATTTATGATATGAAAATCAGAGCCGGAGTTGGCGTTACAGGCAACATGCCTCATGATACCAATTTATATATACAAAGGGTTGGTCCTACCGGTGATTATGTGTTCTTAGATGGAGAATACGTTCAGCCTTGGGGTATTGCCTCCAATATCAATGAATTCCTTAAATGGGAAAAGAAAACCGAGTACAACTTAGGAATTGATGCAGATTTCTTCAAAGATAAATTGTCTGTTGTGTTAGATGGATATTACAGAAATACCACTAATTTATTATGGGAATATAATGTACCCATGCCTCCATATCCATATGGTAAAATGTGGGATAATTATGGTCAAATTCAAAACTATGGAGTTGAGTTGACCTTGAACAGTCATATCTATCAGCAAAAAGATTTAGATATCCATGGCGGATTAATCCTTGCTTGGAATCGCAATATGGTAACGAGGATATCTTCCGGTTATGAAGGAACTTCAGATAACAAGCCGATTTTGGATGTTGGATATATCAGTGGAGATGGAGAAACCGGCGTAAATGTTATGAGGTTGCAAGAAGGTGAGCCAATTGGAAACTTCTATGGCTTCAAGTTTTTACGTGTTGATGAGGCTGGTAAACAAGTGTTTGTTCGCTTAAATTCAAAAGGTGAAGTTGTAGGTGAAACTACCTCTCCCAGTGAAACAAGAGATAAAATGATTATTGGTAATGCTCAACCGCTCTTGACTTATGGTTTTAACTTCAATGTAAGCTATAAACAATTCGACTTAGGCACTAACTTTAGAGGTCAGATTGGAGGGACTATCTTCAATATGAAACGCTATTTCTATGAGAATATCAACTCCGCAGAAAACGTTTTGTGGTCTGCCTTTGAAGGTGAAATGGGTAAGTTGGCAAGTACAGAAACTCGCAGGTTTTCCGATTATTTTTTGGAAGATGCTTCATATTTAAGACTGAATGATGTCACATTAGGATACAAAATTGCAACTACTAAGGAAGTGGCAAAGTATATATCGGATATCAGACTTTCTTTAACCGTACAAAATGCTTTTGTAATCACCGGCTATAAAGGAGTTGATCCGGAAGTCAACCAGGGCGGACTTGATCCGGGCATAGATGGCTTGAACTATTATCCAAAACAACGTTCATTCCTGTTTGGTCTTAATTTTAAATTCTAAACCACTAAATTTAATTGAAATGAAAATTAATAATATATTTAAAATCGGGATATTGTTGGTAGGTGCATTTATCATTCAATCGTGTACAGACTTAGATCCCGAATTATATTCAACTATATTACCTGAGGAGTTGGATAACAACCCACAAATGTTTGGTAACAAAATAACCGATGCTTATCTTGGCATGATAGGGGAGTATGGTTATGTGTATCGTGAAGGATATTGGAATATTCAAGAAGGCACAACGGATGAAGCAGTTGCACCAACACGTGGTGTGCATTGGTTCGACAATGGCGTGCATATCGCTATGCATCAACATACATGGGCGTATAATACGAGAGATATTGAAAATGGTTGGAGTTTTGCCTACAACGGCGTGTCTAAATGTAATGAATTTCTCAAATTTGTTAAAGAGAAAAAAGGTGAACCACCCTATGATACTGAGACCGCATCCTTGGTTTCAGAAACAAAAGTGCTCCGAGCATTTTATCACTATTTGGCAATGGAAGTATATGGTAATATACCTATAGACAGTGGTGAGTTGGTAACTGAAAATGTGGTGCAACTTCATCGTAAAGATGTATATGAGTGGATAGTTGATGAGGTAAGTGGCAATTTGGAAAATTTACAAAATGAGCATAATTACGGAAGGTTTACCCAACCTGCAGCTCAGGCATTTTTAGCTAAGTTGTATCTAAATGCTGAAGTGTATAAAAGAAATAAGGTTTCAGACCCTGCCGGCGCCGGTAATCCAGATGATTATCAAAGTTGTATAGACGCTTGTGATGCTGTCTTAGATGGTGGCTATGGCTATCAGTTGGAATCGGATTATTCATCCATCTTCGCAGTCAATAATGAAACTTCTAAAGAAATTATCTTCCCCATAGTATTTGATGCAGTTTGGGCACCGGGGAATATGTTCCACTTGATGACTTATCATTATGTGCAAGCCAAATTGAATGATTATAAAACTGATACTTGGAATGGCTTCTGCACCCTACCGGAGTTTTATGATTCTTATAATGATGACCCGCAAGCTATCACCAAAGCTGATTATATTGAATTAGCAAGTTTGGTGTCGGGTGATCAAACAGCCTATGCAGCCAAGAAAGCTCAGATTAATGCTATCAGGGCTAATTGCCAAGATAACAGACGAGATAAAACATGGTTAGTTGGTAAGTTAAGAGATGATCCCTATAAATTGGGTGGCATAGAATACGAATGTGTTATTGATGTTGATTTAGACTCCATCAAAGCAGCAGAAGGATACCAAACCTTCAAAGGTGCGAGATTCAAGAAGTTTGAAGTTGAAAGAGGTATAGGACATCATGCCAACAATGACTTTCCTTTATTCCGTTTAGCAGATATTTATTTGATGAAAGCTGAAGCCATCATGCGTAAGAACGATGGTAATGCTACTCAGGAAGCCGTTGATTTGGTCAATTTGGTACGTAATCGTGCAGGTGCCATTCCATACACAACAGCTACATTGACTATGGATGAATTATTGGCGGAACGCGGACGTGAGTTGGCTTGGGAAGGACACAGACGTACTGACCTTATTCGCTTCGATCAATATACAAAAGGCTGGAGATTTAAAGGTGGTGATACCGATATGATATCCCTATATCCTGCCGGAGAATCGTCAAGATATAGGATGATTATGCCTATCCCTAAGTGGGTAATGGATGCCAATCCCAATGTGTATACGCAAAATGATGGATATTAATTTAAACATAAACAATTACAATTTTCTTATTTATTAATCAATTAAAAAAACAAACAAAATGAAAAAATTTAGATTTTTATTTGTAGCTATCTTGGCAATGGCTATGGTGTTCAACACTTCTTGTGAAAAGGATCCTGTTGATGATGGTGGTGATGATGTAACTTTGGAAGAAGCTCCTGAATTAGATGCTCCCGGTGAAGGTAAAGTAACGATTGCTGTAAGAGTTCCTGAAGGAACATGCAACGGCGTTAGAGGGGTAGGTAGCTTTAACGGTTGGAATGATAACGACGAAACACAAAATTTTACAAAAGTTGAAGGTACTGAAACATGGTATCAACTTACTATTGAAAATGATTTTGAGGAAAGCGTAACCTTGTCAGTAAAAGTTTTAGGCATCAGAGAAGATGGCAGCTCAAGCTGGGACACCCAGTGGGGCGAAAACTGGCCTGACAAAGATCCTGAAGTTACTTTTGTAGGTGACGAATCTGAATCTGCTGAGTTTGAAATTGAAAATGACAGACAACCAAAATTAAATGTAACCGCAGGCAATCAAGTGATTTATATCGATATTGCTAAGTGGTCAAACGAGCCATGTGCTCCTCCGGTACCGGCAGGAACCGGTAAGTTTGTATTTACTCCAACTGCAGAATCTGTTATCCCTGAAGGTGCAGTAATTGTATTTACAGGTAACTTTACTGAAAATAACTGGGGTGATTCAGAAAGAACGATGACTCAAGAAGGTGATGCTTATGCTTGGGAAGGTGACTATCCTGAAAACTTTGAAATGAAAGTATTTGTTCAAGATGGTGAATGGATGGAAGGCGGTAATGTAAAATTACCAGTAGATGCTGAATTTCCATTCCACTTTGAAGGCACGATTCCGGAAGCAAAATAAGGCTATGCTATTCCATTTCCTAATAATATTAGGAATGAAGCAATAGACTGCAATATTTATTTTTGAACAATAATTCATTAGAACTGTTCAAAGAATATACATAAGACTGTGTCAACCTTAGTGTAACTATATGTACGACTGAGGTTGACACAAGGTTTAAACTAACTAAAGTCTAAGACTTGACAAATTCTTCTATTTTAAATCTCCCATCATCATGCAAAAACTCACCCTTTCTCTCATCCTTTTCTTGAATCTTTTGGCACTTTCTGTTTATAGCCAAATCATCACAACTAATCCTGCCTTTATCACACATGATTATAATGGTGAAGTAACTATTACCTATGATGCTGCTTTAGGAAATGCAGGTCTGAAAGGCTATACCGGTGATGTGTATGCGCATGCAGGTGTGATAACTACTGATAGTAAAACCGACACGGATTGGAAACATGCGCCCGCTTGGGGCGATAATTCGGCTAAATACAAACTGACTTCCTTAGGTAATGATAAATGGCAGTTAATGATTACGCCGAATATGAAAACTTATTATAATTTGGCTGCCAACGAGGTGCTAACCAAATTAGCATTCGTATTTAGAAGTGGTGATAAAACAAAAGAAGGAAAAGATACTGGCGGTGCAGATATTTTTGTGCCTATTTATGAAGCCGGACTGAATGTGTCCATCTCAAATCCTTCAGGCAATCTCAGTGTTGCTCCTGGAACAAATGTAATTTTTAATATTAAATCATCCGTGAATGCTCGCTTGCAATTGCACATCAATGGCATTCAAAAAGCAAATGCAAATAATGCCAGCATGTTAAATCATGCTGAAATATTCACACAAGCTAACGACTATCAAGTGATAGCATCGGCAACCCTCGCCTCCGAAACTGTTTATGATACAGTGATGATCAATGTGCCAACTGCTACCGTAACGCAAAGTCGCCCGGTAGGTGCACAAGCCGGTATCAATTATAATAGCAATACCTCAGCGACTTTGGTACTGCATGCTCCCAACAAAAACAATGTGTTCCTAATTGGCGACTTCAATAATTGGTCGCAATTGAATACCTATCAACTTAAAAAAGATGGCGAATATTGGTGGATTACCATAGATGATTTAATTCCCGGTAAGCTGTATGGCTTTCAGTATTTGGTAGATGGCAATATCCGCATCAGCGACCCCTATACAGAATTGGTATTAGATCCTTGGAGCGACCCCTGGATTAATGAACACCACCAACGTTTTCCCAATCTGAAAGAATATCCTACCGGAAAAACAGATGGATTAGTAGCTACTTTGCAAACAAACCAACCGGCTTACAATTGGGAAGTTCCTAATTTTGCCATGCCCAATAGGGAGAATATGGTCATTTATGAAATGCTGTTACGAGATTTTACAACCGAAAAATCATTGGAGGCAGCCATCGGCAAATTAGATTATTTGAAACATTTAGGCATCACTGCCGTAGAATTATTGCCCATACATGAATTTGACGGTAACGAAAGTTGGGGCTATAATCCCAATCATTTCTTTGCTCCGGATAAAGCTTACGGCACGCCGGATATGTATAAAAAATTCATTGATGAATGTCATAAACGCGGTATAGCCGTTATCTTGGATGTAGTATTCAATCATGCCACCGGCAGTCACCCTATGGCAAAATTATATTGGAATTCCGGTGCCAATAAAACTGCTGCCAACAACCCTTGGTTCAATATAGATGCACCCCATCCC
>Ga0265293_10012985_pt1 | contig 10919 bp, 5 predicted proteins | sample Munlanlewell138R_FD_192505 | JGI IMG/M metagenome (GOLD analysis project Ga0265293, IMG submission 192505) | Leachate microbial communities from a municipal landfill in Southern Ontario, Canada - Leachate well 138R | ecosystem: Engineered > Solid waste > Landfill > Unclassified | place: Canada... | reverse complement strand
GTTCGGGGTGGCACAAGGCTTGTGTCAAGCAATTTTTCGGCACCGGACAACTGCCGGAAATCCGCATCGATCAAAAGACGCTGGATTTTATTTCGCACGAAAATGTTGCGAAGGGTTTTACCGTGCCGGGAGTTCAGAAGAAGCTCTCCGTTGATTTGTACCCCGAAGATGGCATCCTCGCGTTTGCGGGCGGCGACTGCCCGTACGGGTACATATTGAAACCCCCGCACGACACCCTGCAGGCGCTGCCGGAGGCAGAGCATCTCGTAATGCGCATGGCCGCCGATGTTGGGATTTCCACGGTCCCGAATGCGCTGATCCGTGACGGCAAGACGCTGGCTTATATCACAAAGCGAATCGATCGTGTTTTTACCGGCACAACGGTGAGCAAGCTTGCCATGGAAGATTTTTGTCAGTTAGATCTGCGTTTGTCGCGTGACAAATACAGAGGCTCCTACGAGCGCTGCGCAAAAATCATAGAGCGCTACTCTTCGCGAAAGGGGCTCGACTTGACGGAACTCTTTATGCGGCTTGTGTTTTCTTTTGCCGTTGGGAATTCGGACATGCACTTAAAGAATTTTTCGCTCATCGAAACCCGGGAAGCCTCCGGCGACTACGTTCTTTCTCCGGCCTACGACTTACTCCCCGTAAACATCATACTGCCCGAAGACAACGAGCAGTTTGCGCTGCCGATGAACGGCAAGAAAACAAACCTCCGGCGCAATGACTTCCTGGCTTTTGCCCAAACCTGCGGCATCCCCGAAAACGCTGCATCGAACATGATCCGGCGGATTGTATCCGCTCGGGAGAAACTCATCGCCGCATGCGAAGAATCGCATCTGCCCCCAGAAATGAGAGAAGCTTTTATTCGCCTGTTGAGCAAGCGAATCGACACGCTCGACGGCACCTTGTGATCCTCTGGATGCACTGGGTGTTGCGCTGGAATGCGGGGTTGTTTAGTGGAGGGTGCACGCAGCAATAATACTCTGCACGTAACGAAATATATGCTAGAAAATATCCATTCTTTATAAGCAACGCGTTCATCAATCTCCTACAATCAAAATGATATCATGGGCATGTGTGCATCTAAATGAGCAACCAAATGTTCAGCAATCGCTTTAGATAGGATTGGTGGCACGGCGTTGCCAATCTGTTGATATTGGCTATCTTTAGTTCCGCAGAAAATAAAACTATCTGGGAACGTTTGTAACCGTGCGGCTTCACGAATACTTATTGCTCGATCTTTAGTTGGATGTATCCACATTGATTTTCGAACATTTACAACTGTGCCAGAGGGTTCATCATACTTTAGCCTTAAATAAATAGTATTTTGCGTTCTTTGTGTATCTGAATAAGTCGTTTTGAGTTTCGACGGCAAACTATGAAAATTTTCTCCCTGTTTAATTGCTTTAAATCTTTCTAGAGCAGTGGACCTTGTCTCAGTTACAACATGATTGTATAGCTTATCAGAGTCTCGAAGCAATTTCCCCAACTCACTAATTTCCGCAGAGGGTTCCCCAATAGCAAGACCTTTATCCCCTTCAGTCACATCGAACACCGTCTCTATATCTTCAATATCTTTTATTGCATCCTTAACCGTTCGAAATCTATCTTCATTAAAACTACCTTGAGGCATGGCCAGTCCTTCCGATATATCACGTTTTATGCCTAGCACGACTAAACGCTTGCGCTTTTGTGGCACCCCAAACGCTGCTGCGAAAAGCAAATCTTTTTTGATTGAGTAACCATTTTCTTTATTTCCAAGAATATACATTACATAATCGATTACAGAAATCGTCTTAACCTTTGCCACCAAACCTCGCTCTAAGTCATAATCATTGACAACAATATGGTTGTCGTAAATCTCTTTTGCTTTAGAAAGCATTCGTTGAACGATAATTGCTGGCTCAATTGAAACACACAAGTCGTTCGCAGTTTGTTCGGTTTGCTCCCCCTTAAAATATTTACGAATAGCCTTCCCTGCAATGTCTCCTTGGTTGATAATATAATCATTTTTATCAGGTAAATCAGTATATGAATCTGCAAAATTAATTAGCTTGCTTTTGTGTTTTTCAATCGTAGTTCGAAGCTTAGCAATATTGTTCCTTCTTTTGTATACAACATTTAATGCAAGATAATCACCCTCAGCCCATAAATAATCTTCGATTCTAGACAAATCTTTTACGATTTCTTTAGCCCCCTTGAAGACAAATGCTTCTTCCAACAACAAAATTTGTGAATCTTCAAAAGGGATGTTGTACTTTTCAATAAGCCCTTGATCATTCTCATCAACAAAGAAACGATGCGTGTTAGATCGTAACATGCTTACATTTTCCATTACAAAGGCAGCTGGCTCAAGATGTAGTACCGCTTGCACAAACTTTTTGACCAATATATTATTTTGATTAATAGTGTGATTTTTTTGACGGTTAGCATTTGAAAATCCTTGACATGGTGGGCCTCCTATAACAATATCTACGTTTCCTATTTTCTCTTTCATTTCATCGGATAAAGCATCTTCTACATCATCACACATTGTTATTTTATTGCCGTGATTTTTCTCATATGTAGCCCGCGCATCCTGGTCAGACTCAAATGCAGCAATCACTTCACATCGTTCTGTTTGAAGAAATCCTTTGCTGAGCCCACCCGCACCTGCAAATAGGTCAATTATAGTATAGGTCTGTTTTGCATGCTGACTCATAGCTTAAATCCCTCCTCCTGCAATCTCTCCAAAACCGTAAACAGCCTTTTGCATTGTATTGCCGTAGGTATTTTCGCTGGAATTTGTGCGGCAATACGCAGAGCTACTATTTCTTCGGGAGAAGCAAATCTTTTTTCTACAGCAAATGTTAGTGCCCTTTGCCAGTCTGTTGCAGGGATTTCAATTATGCTTGTCATAAGGTTAGTCTCCGACACAATGCGCTGATCCTTTTTTGCAGCTCTATCGGCTGCTCGCATTTCTTCCTGACCAATCAAAAAATCTTTAATTTCTACCGGAAGCGAATATTCAATTGTTTGAACGCTAGCCCAGCAACCCTCTCTTTTACACCACTGCGTGACGTTTTCTACTGGCCGTGCGGAATCGGTCAATTTATCATAGACTAATTCGGAAAGCTCAATTATAACCCGCTTAGCAATGTCTGGTATGGTCTGTCTCACCCAAATACTCATCAAATCTAAATCCTGGTTTTTAAATTGAGCCTGTATGAGCGTATGGAAAAAAGCAATCGTATAAGTCACAATATTCGCACGATAACCTTGCTGATACCAACTTTGGCTGGGTATTATTTTTTCTGTATATCTAAAAATCAAGCACATTGCGACGGATTCTTGAAAGTATTTATCGCCAAAAAGTAAGTCTCCTTCTTTTTCATTCCACTCATCGCTTATCGTCTGCGCATAATGAGCGAAGTTTGTTTGTGCACCTTTGCTAACAATATGTGGTAAGCCATCCCAAGTGTTACGCACCTTAGCTAAATCAGTCTTTGTGATAAGTTGATTTTTGGGATTCTGCATAAGGAATTTTCTTTTTTCTGATGGAGTTAAACGCATTTGTTTTTGAAGATATTGACCACGTGCTCTTTCATAGAACCATCTAGTGTCAAATTGAGAACCTCCCGTAGCTCTAGCATACAGCCGCTGCGAGCAGCGCTCCATATTGACATGAAATGGATGTGTTGAAAAAAAGTCAGCATCACTCACCTTATTTTGACTATTTGATGAACGCGAAATCTGCTGAATTAAGTCGGCAGCTCGTTCATCATCAAGCGCGCTTTCAATAACGGTGAGCTTCATTTGCACAAATATCGAACTTAGATCAGCCTTATCTTTATAACGGGAATTGGAAAGCGATGCTGTTGTCTGACCTCCGTTAATAATCTGAAAATCGCGTGCGAAAACTAAAAATTGCCCCTGCGGGGTGGACTCGATTTCCACATTCATCGCAGTAGCAGAAATACCATTATTATAGGCAAAAAATCGTTCTGGTGACTGTTGTATGGTGAAGCGTATTTTTTTATTCACAGCCACTTTTGTGGATAAAAATGAACGTACATTCCCTTCAAGAAGAGCGCTCCCGTACTGATCGTAAATATCAGCAAGCAGAACACCTGGAATTATGCAAAGATAACTCTTAAAATCTTCAGTTTCAGCACCACTTGCTTCTAAGCAGGGAATTCCAAACTCAGAGTGATCCTTAAAATTTATTTCGATGATGTGGCGTCCCATCAATGAACTGCAAACTTTAAACAAACGATTAATATCCCAAATTTGACATTCTGCGGAGATCCCGTCAATATCATCCATGTCAAGCTTTGTAATGGTTGCGCTGATATTCGCCGTTGTAAAAATCAACAAGTTATATTTTCTAACCTCTCTTCTCTTCTCACGAAGAAGATCAACTAAGTCAGAACAAGGTCTGCTCATTTCAACTTCTCTGTGCAGGGATGAATTTTGAGCATTATCAATAAAATAAATGAGACGATCCTGCAGTTGTTTAGCTTGCGTTTTTGCTAAAACACGAACAGTATCGGAACCATCGTAGTCCGCAATTATTAAACTCATTGTTTTATCAAACTCATCATAAGCATAACCATCTACACGAAGCTTACGGTTCTGTTTACCTATTCCCTCAAAATATGATGCAGTGAAATCCATCAGATACTCAGCTTCTTGTAAGTACCGCGCAAAAGCACTTACAAAAGACGCACAGGTGCCTTCTCCAGTGCTTGCAGCGTCGGCTTTAACATCTTCAAGAAAGTCTTTTCTAAATTCTTGCACTTCCATCTATTGACCCTTTCCCCACTCTGCCAGTGCGGACAAGCTTAGCTCATAGCGGAGACTTTCAATTTGCGGTGGAACTAATTTACGTGTTAGGCGTGGAAATATTCGATTAACTTTGTAATGTTGCGTTGATGAGTGGTGATATTTTTGTTCACCATACTCTTGTAAATCCAAATACCCATAGGCCATAAGCTTCGAATCGAAAAGATTTCGAGCATCATCGTCCAGCATAATTCTAATTCTATGAACGACATCGTTAAGTGTAATGGCACCCACACTTTTGGGCGCAACTTTATCAATTCGAATTATGACAAGCTCGCCTTCATCGTCGCGGTCAAGTTGTTCTAATGATGAAATAGTTACACTACTAGAAGAAGCGCCTACAGCCTTCACTTCAAACCATCCATCACAATACATAAAATCCTGGTCCGCCCCATCTGCACCAACCCACCCCTGAATCTCTTGTAATGTAGAAGTGGTAATGGAAAGCCGTTGCTCTAAGAAAAGTAGCTCTCCCAACAAGCCTTTTCTCATGCTTTCGTTCATTAATCCACTCTTTTGCGCTTCTAGCAAACGGCTCCATTGCTTATATCGATTGACAACCAGCTTTAGAGCTTCCTGCTCATCCAAAGCAAAACGCGAATGCTCTATTACATCACAACATAAAATGGCGAATACTCCCTGTTGCTCATCGCGCAACAACTCAAATGTAAGGGCCCAACGATTATCAGATTCACGCCGACGCTTTTCAACCATCATCGATTTGGACGAATCTATCTTTGGTGCCTCTGCGTCGCACACAAGCAACAATGTGCGTTGACTGATTGACTGGTATCCAATGTGCCACTCCAATGGATGTTGCGTATCAATCTGTAAAAATCCACCACTTGTATAATTAATGTTATCCCATTGTCGTTCAAGGATTTTCGGCGTCAATCTCATTCGTCCACATCCTCCGAAGGATCATAGAAATTTCTCTGTTCAACCATGTTGACCATATAATGAGCAGTTCTCTCTGTTCCGATTTCTGGTATACCTATGCCAAGCGCGTAGAGATAGTCCGGAACTTGAACTCCTTCTTCAATTTGAGTTCTAGGAAACCCATGACTATCTGTCTTTGTCCTGTCGACCGAAATGACGTGAAGCATAAGAATGGGATTTCGCTTAATTTTCAAATATGCGCTATCAGGAATATGCTTTTTCCCATTGGCTTGCCTAAACTTATTCTCAGCATCTTCTTTTTGTTTTTGAGTTAGACCGAGTCGGGCAACTCCACCTGACCCGACGCGCACCTTGGTTCCACTGATACTTATTTGATCCTTTGTAGCCTTAATAATACGGCTTTCTGTCTTAATCCTGATTACCTTTTCTCCATAAGGAAGAGAAATCTCATCCCCGTCACCTTTGGCAATGACAACATCCCAAGTGGGCATGTCAGAGCAGTCTCTAATAAAATCTGCTAGCGCTACGCCTTGAAATGATAGATGCCAAGGGTGTGTTTTGAAATCACGAACCAATTGCTCAATTTCTTCTTTGCTAACGCCCTCCCACAAATCATTTCTTTCTCTCAAAACTTTGCTCCCCATCTCGGGCAAACGTTTTACAAAATCTAAGAAAACAGCTTCGTTCTCTTTAAGCGATCCATAGTCAGCCCTTAAGCGAGGTGTTTCAAGTAAACGCCCAGAAACAGTAATTGGACGCTTGACAGGCGTTGCTGATCGCATTTTATTTCTTGCCGTAACAATCAATGAGGCTGGGTCTTGGCGAACCTTCAAGCCAAATTCCATTGGTGTTTGATCAGCGTCTTTCATCCGTGTAATTTCCAACTTTAGTTCCTCGGCTGCCGCAGTTATATATCCGTACCAGTCAATCGCTTCAGAACTAATCCAAATCTTGAATAAATCATCATAACCCGGTCGATACCCAAACCATCGCCCCATTTGAAGAAGGGTATCGTACATTTGTGAGCGACGATAAAAATAGCTTACACACAGTCCTTCAAGCGTAAGTCCTCTTGACAGGCTATTGCCGCCAACAGCTATAACGCGAAGGCCATTCTCTCGGTGATTATGGTAATCTAAACCGGCTGAGCTGTTCTTCTGATTAACGGCACGAACAACAATAGGAGCAGTCCCCTTAAAAAGATATTCTGTTAGAAATTGATACCAAGGCATAGAAACCCCATCGGCTCCTGCTTTTTCTGCCAACCCATGTTTCTGCCATACCGCTTTCAAGAAAGCAATATTTTGTATTTTGTCGCTCTCGCATTCGGGCAAGAGAGCAAAATTGCGTAGATCAGATTGAATATTCTCGACCCAGTTATATGCTAACCCACTAATGTGATTTTGAACATCGGTAAATCGGCTAACATGAATCATCATAGAGCGGTGTTCTTTGGTGTCTCCGCGAATATCACGGATTCCGTTTATCAATAGAAAATAAGCCATTGCTTCTTTCATGCTGGGCGGCAAATCATCCACAACAAGGTCTTTTTTGTGGTTAAATGGGAAGAATGCGTCCATTTCTTGTGGACGGATTTCTTCCAAAACATAGGAAAATTCAGCCTGTTCACCGAATATGTTTTCTGCGCCGATGTAATTTGTCGGCGGAGCCAAAGAATAAATAAAATCTCTGGGAAACAAATCGTCTCCTTGCATTTCCGTTTCGGTATCTGGATTTATGAAAATATTTGCGTATGGTGTAGCGGTTATGCCAAGATAAGATGCTTGTCTAAACAGCTTCAAAAGCCTACGAATAGCATCATTAATTGCCGTTGGGTCTTCATCTTCCTTTTTGGTATTAACGGATGCATTATCTGCTTCGTCGTCAATGAGGAGCATCGGAAGATTAATAGCCCCTCTTGCATCTAAATTATTGCTTTTGAGCCATTTAATCAAGTTGTTAAGAATGCTCTTATTTTTCTTAATAACAAAGAGAACCGTAGTGTTCACATTGTGAAGCGATAGCTTTAGAGCACGAAGGATATTCTTGTCGAAGTCTTTCGTAACTGATGTGAATGTTGCAATCTGTTTTTCCTGACCATACTTGCCAACACCCACAGGAATATTTTCTATATCCTGTTTTGGATCTAAAAGATGTTGACTCATTCTTCCGGAAAACTCCACATCAAGCCTCTCTTGTGTCTGCTGTCGTAAATTTTCCATCGTCCCTGCAAGAACAATGATAACCCGGTATCCAGTATCTGCTGCCTTGTTGCATATAGCGGTATAATTTGCGGTTTTGCCAGACTGAACATCACCGAGTACAAGACCACGTCTTTGAAATGGCTCATCACTTTTGGGGTCGCCTAGATAATCAACTATTTCATCTGAAACTCGCCCAAGATTGCCTGTAACACGAGGATTCCAGTGTTTTACTTGCTCCAAATAGGTTTTATACCTATTCCAAAAGAAAAAATCTAGCGTTTCACGCCGAGTAGAGAGCCAGGGTTGATGTTGTTGGCGATCTTTTATAAGAATACCTAAATCCATCTGCACAACAATATTCGCCTTAAGTTTGCGCTTGATTTCAGCAAACTCTGCATCTGTGACTGGATATAAGTCGGTCATAGATTGTCTAAATGCCTCCACTTTTTCTTCGAACGTAACTTCTGTTGGCGGCACCTCCGGATACTCTGTGTTTATCGCAGTTGAAATAATACCCTTCAGGGTTTCGGCACTAGTTGTCGCCACTCATGTCACCTCCAGCTTTATACTTTTCGATTAACTTTGGGTAATTGATAAATGGATCAGATATAATTAACCTATCAAGCAATTCGTTTTTACCTGCGCTTGTTGTCACTTGTGATAACAAGCCCTTCAACAATGTCTCTATTTCTTCCAAGCTAGCATCGATATCATTTTCAATAGGTTTGTCCGAATTTAAATCTAAGTAAAGTGAATTCAAGGGCAAGCTTGTTTCAATCATTTTTAATAGATTTTCAACATTCTTCTTTATTTCAGGGGATGAACCATCAAATGCTTCGACCACTGGATGTTCACGGTTTACCGCATAATATGAACCACCTTGTCGCCCTTTAAATCGTTGCCAAACGTGGACTATCGATTCATGCATTTCTTTCTTTCCCCTGTACTCCCACGTGCGCTTACTTTGACTTGCCATTTTCTCAATTATTGCCGCCAGATTGATACGAACGATTTCTGGAGGGGTTGCAGTTGATTTTTTAATATCCAGTGTCCAGAGTCTATCTAGTTCATTAGGAATATCAACCTGAATTCGCGCCAATTTGGAAAGCTCCCCCTGTCTCATCATGCGAAACCAAGTACCCCAAACAAGTAGCCGCTTGTTACGATAAATATAAAAACCTTGGCTTTTCCGTAGCCCTTCTTTGCCTCCTAAAGCATCTATTTCATCATGAGTCATGTCAGAAATATGCGGCAAAATATATGGGCGCACTACAATTTGAGATTCTCCAATATATATGTATTCATTAGCCATAATTTGCGTATTGCGCTTACTCAAAAACGGGTCAATGGCTTCAATGGGTGCGTTATTCATCCGGATTTGAACCTTTGGCAGTCCAATCTCTCCATTTATGTAACGATGGAACACAAGAGAAAGGTGATTCCTGACTGCATCCATCCTTTTCCCCATTGATTTATCAAAATCTAATTCTCCAAGTTTCAATCTGTCCAGGTTTTGCCAAACGACTAGCGTCCCCGATGGTAAACACATCAAATTTTCTATCCGAGGAATTGAATTAATTTCATCAGCCGAATCCAATATTTTCAAAGACCAATCGTTTGTTTCAATTACATAATCGACATCCCATTGTCTGGCTTCAATTCGATTTTTTTGTTTACTTACCACTGTCAGAGTCCGACATTGAGAAAGAGACGCAGTTTTAAGTCCAAGTCCGAAGCGACCCAAATCGCTTGCCACACGCTTCTCGTTTGGGCTGAAGCTTCCGTAACGCATCGCCATGTTTATTTCATCTTCATTCATCCCTTTACCATTGTCAAGGATTGCGATAAAGGAATCTTCCGTGGGAAAGAAAAAAATATCTACATAAGAGGCTGACGCCGATACACTATTGTCAATAATATCAGCAATAGCTGATTCTAATGTGTAGCCAATTGCACGGGTGGATTCTATTAAAATCGGAGCACACGGCGGTAATGTAATCGTCCTCATTCAATCAAGTCTCCTTTATTGCATCCATACCTACCCTTGGTACGGTGCCACCTGTATCATCAACCTATGATTTTTTACGCTCCTCCGACATCAAACATTACAAGAAGTCTGGTCACAAAATCATGCAAAAAACCTTCAATAAAAGCATGTCTTAAAAAAGAATAACACATATCGCTCTATAATGCTAACCGGTAAATACACTCAATTTTTAGGAACCGGATGACTCGGTCGCAAGCCATAGAACAAAAGGTGTGGTCTCTTCGCAAAGCGCCTCCCGCGGCACCAACTGCACAAATCCAGCTTAAGATGGTGTCGCATTTGACACCACGTTTTCTAAAACTCGGCAGTGTGGTGTCAATTGTGCCCGCCAAGCCTTGCGCGCGACACCGGCTGCACAAATCCAGCTTAATATGGTGTCGCATTTGACACCATGTTTTCTAAAACTCGGCAGTGTGGTGTCGATTATGCCCACAAAGCGTCGCCCGCGACACTAGCTGCACAAATCCAATCTAATGTGGTGTCGCATTTGACACCATGTTTTCTAAAATGAGCAAGAGTGGTGTCGTCCCTACCCGTAAAGCCTCACCCGCGATGCCAATTCCGTCTTTGGCATTAAAGAAGCCTGTAGGAAGCAACGACACACCCACCGATCAAAGGCATCATTTTCAACCGCAAATGACTTTTCCGCATTGACATACCTGTTATAATAAGTTATTGTATTTGTTGACTTGGATACAATAGACATACAGGTCTCGGGAGGTAAGCGCTGTCATGCGCCGGCAGGACAGCCACAGAGCACCATAAAGAGAGGAAATTATGGCAACGACGACACACGAAATCGACAAGCAGCTGGATATGCCGATGTATCACCAGCTGTATCTGATCCTTAAGGATCAAATCCGAAGCGGACTATATGAAGAAGGATCTCTGATTCCGTCGGAGGCGAAGCTGCAGAGCCGGTACGGCGTCAGCCGCATTAC